>LSQX01188383.1_pt1 | contig 11675 bp, 7 predicted proteins | sample 654561 | NCBI WGS metagenome assembly LSQX01 (sample SAMN04489861, study PRJNA283612) | anaerobic digester metagenome | isolation source: 4 biogas reactors fed with cattle manure at either 37C or 55C with and... | place: Denmark: Kongens Lyngby | collected 2014 | reverse complement strand
ACATAAAGCGTGTATTGGGTTGCGGCTTTCGCCTGCGGGTCATTCCCACTTAAGGTAACTTTGCTCAATTCAATGTACCAATCGCAAAAGTCATCCCAAATAAAGCTCACCAACTCGTTACCAACAATCGCAAACTCGTATTTATCCATGTTGGTACTCACCGTCGCAATCGTGTGATTGAGTTTATCGATAATCCAACGATCCACAAACGAAGCGTGCTTGAAAGCACTGGCATCCGGCAACGCATCATTGTCCAAATTCATCAAGACAAAACGCGCCGCATTCCACAACTTATTGATAAAGTTCCAAGCGGCTTCCACCTTTTCTTCGATGTAACGTAAATCTTGGCCAGGCGTGGAATTGGTCGTTAGGAAAAAACGCAGCGCATCAGCACCAAATTGTTCCACGACATCCATGGGGTCCACACCGTTGCCCAGGGATTTACTCATCTTACGACCCAAATGGTCACGGATTAATCCATGAATGAGCACATCATCAAAGGGCCGCTCATCAAGAAAGTGATAACCCATAAAGGCCATGCGTGCCACCCAGAAAAAGATGATGTCATAGCCAGTAATTAACACATTGTTTGGATAAAATCGCTGAAAATCAACCGCATCGGTATCAGGCCAACCTAAGGTTGAAAAAGGCCATAAGGCACTGGAAAACCAAGTGTCCAACACGTCTTCATCCTGAGTGTAGTTTTCAAGATCGGCAGGTGGTGTTTCACCTACATACACGTCTCCGGTTTCCTTATGGAAATAGGCAGGAATGCGATGCCCCCACCACAATTGACGTGAGATGCACCAATCTTCGATGTTCTCCAACCATTGCAGGTAGGTTTTCTCAAAGCGGGGTGGATAAAAGTCAATGCCTGCTTCCCCACCTTGGGCTTGCAGTACTTGTTCAGCTAAGGGTTTCATCTTCACAAACCACTGCTTTGATAAATACGGCTCAACGATGACATCGGTGCGTTCTGAATGACCAACCTGATGGATGTGTTCTTCGATACTCACCAAGTTTCCTTCTGCCTTGATGCGTTTCACAAGCAAATCACGGCATTCAAAACGATCCAGATTCTCAAACTCACCCGCTAGGGCATTCATGGTGCCGTCAGGGTTAATGCAAATTGGTTGTTTTAAATTGTATTTTTTCGCCAATTCAAAGTCGTTGGGGTCATGAGCTGGTGTGCATTTCATGGCGCCACTGCCAAATTCAATGTCAATGTAGTCATCCACTAAAATCGGCATCTCTTTATGATTGGCAGGATTGATGACGATCTGATGATGTAAATGTTTGTAACGATCATCATCAGGATGCACAAACACACACACATCCCCAAACATGGTTTCCGGACGCGTGGTGCTGACGGGCACACGCTCCCCTGTTTCTTTCACGATGAAATCAAACGTGTAAAGCGAACCTTTGATTTCTTTGTGAATCACTTCAATGTTGCTGAGGGCGGTTTGGGCTAGCGGGTCCCAGTTGATGATGCGATAACCTTGGAAGATCAAACCTTCATTGTACAAAGACACAAACACCTTTTTCACGGCATCACTCAAACCTTCATCCAAAGTAAAACGCTCCTTTGAATAATCAAGCGACAGACCTAAGATTGCCCACTGTTCACGAATATGAGTGGCGTATTCATGCTTCCAATCCCAGGCAAGCTCTAAGAACTTATCACGGCCTAAATCATAGCGAGACAGCCCTTGATCGCGCAGCGATTCTTCCACGCGCGCTTGGGTTGCGATTCCGGCATGGTCCATGCCTGCTAACCACAAGGCATCGTAGCCTTGCATGCGTTTGTAGCGGGTGACAATGTCTTGCAGGGTGTTATCCCAAGCATGCCCTAAATGCAGCTTCCCCGTTACATTTGGGGGTGGGATCACGATACAAAACGGTTCCCGGTCATCATTTTTTGCTTCAAAATACTTTTGTTTCAGCCAAAAACCATACTTGTTGGCTTCCACCTCTTTGTGATTGTATTTTGGATTTAATTCTTGCTTCATGTTAACTCCCTCTCATAAAAAAAGATTCTCATCCAAGGACGAAAATCTCGCGGTACCACCTTAATTCATGAACTTAATCATGCACTCTTACCTTAACGCGGTGAACGGAAACTCCTACTCGTTTCAGAGCTTCTTCAAACTGATGACTTCAATCCTTAGGTCTTGGCTTTGTTGCACCGTCCCAAAGCTCTCTAAGTGACCAACCTAAAAACTTTTTTCAGTTTATCGAACTGCCCTTATTTTATATAAATTTAAGGGGTGTGTCAAATGCTTAACATGGCCTTGACTTGCACCACTTAAGCTTGAATCCAATCATAAATTTTATCCAGGATGGCTGGTATCCCAACGGGCTGCAAGGCTGAGAAAAAAGCAACCGGTTGGTTCACGTATTTTATTTTAAGCTGCGCTAATTTATTCCTTCTTATTTTATCAATTTTACTAAAGACAAGCAGATAGGGAATCTCTAAATGCGCCGCAATGTCAATCATCATGTCATCAAGTTCGCTGATGTCACGTCGCGCATCAACGATGATGATCATCCCCACGATGTTACGCTCACTATGAAAGTAAGCGCTCATCAGGGCGTCAATGCGAGCCAACTCTTTTTTAGAGAGTTTGGCATAGCCATAGCCAGGTACATCAACGAGATGCCAATGATTATTAATCTCATAGAAATTAATCATGGTTGTTTTACCGGGAGCGGAACCAACATAGGCTAAGTTTTTCCGTTGACAAAGCGCATTGATCAAACTGCTCTTACCAACGTTACTTTTGCCTACGAGCACCACTTCCTGAAGGTTTGCTTCAGGAAGCTGCTCCGGCAGTGCACAACTTAATAAAAATTCGCATGCGTTGTGTTTAATCATTATTGAACCAAGGCTTCTTTAAGCACTTCCAAAACGTTTTCAACAGGCACAAACTCCATGGTATCTTTGACAGAACTTGGAATTTCATCCATGTCTTTCACGTTGGATTTTGGAATAATAATCTTATGAATCCCGACGCGATGCGCCGCTAACGTTTTCTCTTTTAAACCACCGATTGCTAGGACATTACCACGCAAGGTGACTTCACCGGTCATTGCCAGGTCAGAATACACCTTCCGATGCGTTAATGCGGAAACAATCGCCGTTGTCAAGGTAATCCCTGCACTTGGTCCATCTTTTGGAATCGCACCTTCCGGCACGTGAATGTGAATATCGTGGTTTTCGAAGAACTTGGGATCAATCTTGAATTCGCGGGCGTGGCTCTTGGTATAGCCAAACGCAATTTCTGCGGATTCCTTCATGACATCCCCAAGCTTACCGGTTAGAATCAAACGACCCTTACCTTCAAAGGTTGTCACTTCAACCGGTAGCACATCGCCACCAAAGGAAGTGTAAGCCAAGCCGGTAACAACACCAACCTGCGGTTGTGCTTCTTTCTTACCAAATTCGTAGATTTCTTTACCCAACCACTCAACAATGCGTTTGTTGGTGATGCGAATTGATTTTTTATCATCTTTCAAAATCGCAAGCACGCTCTTACGGCAGAGACTCGCAATCACACGTTCCAATTGTCTGACACCAGCCTCACGGGTGTAATGACGAATCAAATACAACAAGGCGCTGTCAGAAATTCTAAATTGTGATGCTTTCAAACCGTTAATCTTGCGTTGCTTCACAATCAAGTGCTCTTTGGCAATGTTTAATTTTTCTTGTTCCGTGTAGGAAGATAATTCAATGATTTCCAAACGGTCACGTAAAGCAGGTGGAATCGCTTCTAAATAGTTAGCGGTTGCCACAAACATCACCTTTGATAAATCATAAGGCTCTTCCAGATAGTGATCGGAGAAGAAACTGTTTTGTTCAGGATCGAGCACTTCAAGCATGGCGCTTGATGGGTCACCTTTGTAATCGGCTGACATTTTGTCAATTTCGTCAATCAAGAAGACCGGGTTGATCACCCCTGCCTTTTTCATCCCTTGAATGATACGACCAGGCATTGAGCCTAAATAGGTCCGCCGGTGTCCACGAATCTCGGCTTCATCACGCACGCCCCCTAAGGAGGCCTTGATGAAACGTCGATCCAAGGCGTTTGCGATTGATCGTGCCAAGGATGTCTTACCGACGCCCGGTGGCCCCACCAAACATAATATCGGTGCATTGAGGGTTTTGGTCATGTTTTTAACAGCCAAATACTCCATGATACGATCCTTCACTTTTTCTAAACCATAGTGATCATCGTCCAAGACTTGCCGCACGGCTCTCAAATCTTCGTTATCGGTTGTTTCTTGCCACCACGGTGTCTTCAACAACCAATCCAAATAGTTACGGATGACACCCGACTCTCCGGATGCCTGCGGTAACATTTCATAACGGGTCAATTCTTCCAAGGCTTTTTCTTTGACGTTTTCAGGATAAGGGTTTTCTTCGATCATGCGTCGCATGTCGTCTCCTTCTTCTTCCTTAACCGCCACATCCCCAAGCTCTTCACGAATTGCACGTAGCTTTTCACGCAAGTAATACTCGCGTTGGTTATCTTCAATACGTTCTTTCACGCGTTCATTGATGTCACTCTCAATCGAGGACAATTGTTTTTCCGTCTGCAGTTCACTGATGATAATCATCAAACGTTCATTCACGTTCAAGGTTTCCAGCAACAATTGCTTTTTATCAAGCGGCAAGGGGAAAAACTGCGCAAATTGGTCAGCCAACTGCATGGCACTGACGCCTTTGGTTAATTGACTGATCATTTCCGTCGGGAAATTCACATTGCTGGTGGCAACGTGTTCTAATTCTTTGGCGATGCGACGAATCAGTGCCATTTCTTCCATGGCATCTCCCGATTCGTTTTCTTTTGCCATCACGGTGGCAAAGAACATGCGCTCATCTTCACTCATGCGTAACAGTTTCGCCCGTTGTAAACCGGTGAATGTGACACGCATAAATCCTTCTTTTCGTTTAATATTTTTAATACGGCACAAAGTTCCAAAAGCATAGAGATCATCTTCTTTTGGATCATCCACCATAATGTCCTTTTGAGATACAAGCCATACATGCCCGTTAAAATAGGCATTTGATTCTTCGACCGCGTTTACACTTTTCTCACGGCCAACTTCAATCATAATGTCTTGATTTGGGAAAACAACAATACCACGGGTTGCGATAACTGGAACACTAATTTCAATTTTTTCTTGATCCATCTACGACCCTCCTTCTCTTTTATTGTTGAGCGTTTTCTTTTAAGTAGTCGATTGCTGATTTAAGTCGCCATTCTTTCAGTACGACTTCTTTATGAATAATTTGCTTGACTTGCTCAAGGTCAATGCCGTAGTTCTTAGATATTAAATCATATTCGGCGTCCAATTGCTCATCTGTTGCCTCAAAGTTCTGTTCTGCAGCAATGGCTTCTAACACCAAACGCAGTTTAATTTTCTTTTCGGCATCGACGGCAATCTGTTCTTTTAAATAAGGCTCATCTTGACCTGACAACTGCATGTATAAATCCAAAGTGTAGTTTTGTTGTTCCAAGCGTTGCTTGAAATCTTCAAACATGTGATACGTTTCTTCTTCAATCATCGCATCTGGAATTTCAACCTCACTTGGTTCCACAACTAAGTTTAATAATTCTTCTTCAAATTGCTCTTCAACCGCTTTTTCTTTCTTCGTGGTTAAATCATTGAGCACATAATCTTTAAGTTCTTCCACGTTGGTTACTTTTTCAATCGCTAGATCTTTAATAAATTCTTCATCAATCTCAGGTAACACACGTTTTTTAACTTCATGGACTTTTACTTTGAATAAGGCAGGCTGCCCAGCCAGGGTTGCCACGCCATAATCTTCAGGAAAAGTTACATTGACATCAAGATCTTGGTCTTTGATCGCACCAACAAGTTGCGTTTCAAAGCCTTCTATGAAGCTATTTGAACCTAATTCAAGCGGGAAGTTCTCGCCTTTACCGCCTTCAAATGGAATCTCATCTTTAAACCCTTCAAAGTCGATGACAACCGTATCACCTAAGGCAGCTGGTTCATCACTGATGACCAATTCCGCATAGCGGTTTTGGATTGTTTCTAACTCTTGGTTAAGTTCATCATCGGTTACTGTTGCGGCTTCTTTTTTGACACGCACGCTTTGATAATCCGACAAGGTTACCGTTGGCTCCACGGGAATGGTAAAGTCCAAGGTAATTGAATCCGCGGTTAAGGCACTCACATCCAAAGATGCTTGCGCGACCGGCTTCAAATCATGTTCATTCACGCCAAATTGATAGGCTTCATTGGCGACCATATCAATCGCTTCATTAAAGATAGCACCTTCACCAATTTGTTTCTTAACCATGGCGAGCGGCGCACTGCCCTTCCGAAAACCATCAATTTGTACATTTTTTGCTAATTTATGCAAGGCTTTTTCTTGGGTTTCTTTCCAAAATGCTTCATTTAGGGTTACTTTTAAAACACCTGTTGATTTCTCATTTAATTGCCAAGTCGATTTCATTATTTTCTCCTTTTACCTATTGTATTATACCACACCTATTAGCACAGTCAATTAAAGAGTGCTAAAAGTACGGAGTGGCATCAATATTTTACTTTCGCTTGTATATTGTGCTTGAATATCATACCACAAATCCTCATCATTTAAAGCAATTAACACCGCTTTCACGATACTAAAAGCTAAAGGATTTTCATCATCCTCACTTAAAGTGAACGGCAACATGCTCACGCACTCACCGATTAAAAGTTCATTGACAAGATGCAAGACACTCGGATTGTCGTTTTCAAAAAGCGTTCGAAAGCGTTTTAGAATGTTATGAAAACTGGGGTTGTCTTGCACCGCTTGAATGTACATGGGGATAAACTCAAGGTCTTGATCATCTTTCACCATCGTAAAGGTATGCCTGATGTTTTGTTCAATCAAAAGTTCAATCAGCAAACCTTTGACAAAATCATCGTCACTTTCATTGAGAACCTGCTCAATTTCTGGGACATAATGCATCAGCGCCACATCCTTTAATTGACTAAAGGCAACCATGAGGTTGTCCTTTTGTAACAACAGGTCAAAACAAACTCGCGGATCAAGGGGTTTCACCTTATGATCAGCGGCTTTAATTTCCTGCATGTAACTTAAATACGCCTCCAAAAACCCGGGCGGTAAATAAGCTTGCGCCAACTCACTTTCAATCAGTGGTTGAGCATCTTTATATTGTTTGGTGGCCATCAAGGCATCAATTTTACTTTTAATTTCATCCATAATCTCACCTATACCTGGCGATTGTAAATCGCAGCAACATGTTTTTTATTACCTTCAATAATTAAGAAAAACGCAAGCAAGCCCACCATGCTCATGCCCGCAATGATGGTTGTGTAACTAAAGTATTCACCGACCCACCCCGCAAACAAGCGACCAATGATCATGCCACTAGCGGTGAGCACTTGGTAAAAACCATTCACGCGCCCGCGTTTTGCGGCAGGCACATAACTTTGCACGGATGACATCCGGATATTAAAAGAATTAATGGAAAGGATGCCAATCACGACTTGCACCGTTAAGATGAAAACGTAAGGTAAATACAATAAGATTGCATTGAGCACGTTCAATGAAAAATACACAAAGGCTGCCAGTCGATAACGTTTGGATACGGGTACTTTCAAGACATAATGCAAAAGGCCACCAATTAAACGCCCAATTGTCACAAAGGAAATCGCCCAGGCATAATGAGTCATCGTAAAGTGCGCGTGATTTTCAAAAAACGGATACATAAGCACGTTGATGCCCTCACCGGACATCATAAGCACAAAAAAGAAGACAAAAATCGCAAGCAAACCTTTTTCCTGCTTTAAGTAAGCTGCCCCTTCCACAAGCATTTCCTTAAAACTTGGTGCTTGCACTAAGATTTGATGGGTATGACTTTCAACAACGTCAATCTGGGTCTCAAATAAAGCTGCAATCACCAAAAGCACACCTTCCAGTAAAAACAACATGGTTGGTCCGTATTCATTAAAAATCAGGGCCGCCACCGGAAACATCACGGTGTTGACCGTGGGATAAATCAGGGAACTGATCGCATACCCCTTCTGCATCATTTTATCTGGAATCAATTCTGGAAACAGGGATTCATAAGCAATTTGATACACAACCGCGTTGCTGGCAATCACCAGTCCAAGCATTAAATAAGCGTTGTAATTGAAGTAACCATCGCGGGTCGCATAAGCAATAAAGAGAAACAAAAAACCCATCAAAAAATCAGAAAATACAATAATGTTTTTGCGTGAAAAGCGATCGATGATTGGACCGACAAACAGTGGTAATAAAAAGTTGGGCAACATGATAACCGCCGCAAAGATGGCGGATAATAACGTGGATTGGGTGTTGTTGTAAATCAAAACACTCAAAGCAAAGTTGATGCCAACCCCACCAATGGCAGAAATGATGGTACCAATGGTAATGGTTGTGTAGTTTTTAGTCCATAGGGTTTGCATGGTTCACTCCTTTGATAAACGTTATTAATATATCAAATAATACAGCTTTGTTCAACGTAAAATGACGCAGCGCACAATAAAACCCACTTGCGTGGGTCCTTTGAATCTTGGCGTCCACGGAGGGACTCGAACCCCCGACCGTGCGCTTAGAAGGCGCATGCTCTATCCAACTGAGCTACGTAGACAGCTTGTGCTTTTTAATAATAACAAAGTTCAAGCAATCATGCAATCATACATCGGATGCTTACGCCATTATTTTAAGTTGACGCGTTGCACGGACACTTGCTTGTCCCTTAGGCTAAGCAAGGCATAACATGAAGGTGATAAATCGCGATTGAACGAAAGCGCCCCCGGGCTAATCAAATGCACACCATCCACAACTTTGTCATAAAAGGTGTGATAATGACCAAACAAAACAACGTCGGCACCATGGCGCTTGGCTTGGTTGACCAAGGCCGCATCGCGATTAAAACGCATGATTTGATGGGAATGAATGACTAAAAACACAAGACCCCCAAAAGTGAGAACCCTCTGACTGGGGTAATCGTAATAATCGGTATTGCCACGCACAGAAACAAAAGGTACAATCGCATGTTCCGACAATTCCGTATCGCCACAATCCAGATAGGCCAAAGCATCAGGGTGTGATTTTGCGATGTGTCGAAACAATTGCTTGCGACGATGCGCATCGCTGGTCACGACAAGCTGCTTCATACAAGGACCGCTTTCACATCTTCATCTTTATCAAACAAAATCTGCAGTTGGTGTTTTAGGATTGCCGCATCGCCGGTTGTTAGAATACTAGCCGGCCCTTCATTATCAATTAACCAGACGCCCAGTTCACTCACCATAGCTTGCGTGGAATCAATGTAGGTCACATCGCGACTCTTTTTAAACAAATCCAACACCAAAGGATAATGGGTGCAACCCAAAATGATGGGATCTGCAGCCCCACTCGCTTTTAAAAGCTCATCAACATAGCGATAAATGGTTGCATCATTCGCGAGTCCTTCAATGTAATCAACTAAGTCATGGGCAATGATTTCAATCACCTGCGCCTCTGGAAATTGCTTTAATATTTTATTTTTATAAGCGTGTGATTCAATGTTGGCCTTGGTAGCAATCACCGCCACCTGGTCGGCTTGTTTAAGTTGTTTAACGGTGCCATCAATGACGCCTTTAAACTCAATGTCTTTAAAATGCGCTTGCATCTTCTCCAACACCAAAGAGCTGGTCGTGTTGCAGGCAAATAAAACCCGGTCCACGCCTAGGCTCTGAAAGTACTCTATGTTTTTAATGGTAATCGCTTCAAGCTCCGCAACAGTTTTGGGGCCGTAGGGATTGTTTTTTTGATCCGCTAACATAATAAGCGGGGCCTTGGGGTACACAGCTTTTAAACCGTAGAAAATTGTAAAGCCACCCAAACCCGAATCGATTAATCCAATTGGTCTCTGCTTCATATCATCTTCCTATCATTTTTCATGAAAGAATTGTACCACATTGAGCGCCACTTGTTTAGGTAAAACGACAAGTAACTCCTCTAAAGTTGCGGCTTTAATGGCTTTAAAGGAACGAAAATGCTTCATCAACGCTTGTTTACGTGCCGGACCAATGCCATCAATTTCATCCAAAATGGATGCTGTTTGTGCTTTCAAGCGCATTTGGCGATGGTAATTAATCACAAAACGATGCACTTCTTCTTGCATCTTATATAAGAGTGGATACAAAGGATCTTCCAACAACAAATCAATTTGGGTGCCATCGCTTAAAACAAGCGCAGAGGTTTCATGGCGTTTGTCTTTGCTTAAACCAATGACCGGCATCTGAATCTGCAAGGCATCCACAACTTGTTTGGCCACCTGCACCTGGCCAATGCTACCATCGACAAGCAAGACATCACTCAAGTTTTGTTTTTCTTTTAAAGCCCTGAACAAACGCCGATAAATCATTTCTTCCATGGAAGCAACATCATCGTTTTTTTGATGCAGCATGTATTTACGGTATTGGCTCTTATTGAAACCCCCGTTTTCATAGACAATCATCGCCCCCACTGAAAATTGACCACTGATGTGCGACACATCAAACATTTCCAAACGCTCAACTTTAGGCAACTGCAAGAGTTGTGCCAGATGCTCAAGACCGACCGTATCATCAATGTTGATGACACTCGCCTTCACATTCAAATCAAGGTGGGCACGCGCATTGTCAGCCACCGTATCCAACAAAGTTTTGTAAAAACCACGCTGTGGCACCTTCACTTGCAAATCAAGGGTTTCATGCAACAGCTGCACATCGAGTTCATGAGGCACATACAAGATCTTTGGTTTTGGATGATCGTTGTAGAAATGCACGATCGCACTTGTGATTTCTTCATAAGCGTCATCCACCACATTGAAAACTTCCGCGTTTTTCTCAAAGAGTTTACCGCGACGCACGACAAAATGCACCAGGCTAACTACCCCATGATCAATCACAAAATTCACAATGTCCTCATGGTCGGTGAATTGAACACCTGATTGACGCTCACTGATGTAAGCAATCGCCTGCATTTTATCACGATAGAGAGCTGCCAACTCAAAGTCCAAGTCTTTGACTGCGGCTTCCATCTTGTCTTGATACACACGTACTAAATGCGTGCTTTGACCACGCAAAAGCCCAATGATTTGATCGATGTAGACCTTATAATCCGCCTCACTAATCAGTTTTTCACAGGGCCCATCGCATTGATGAATATGATAATACAAACAGACCTGCGATGGCAAGCGATGGCATTTGCGAATAGGAAACAACTCATGGATCAAGCTCACCACTTCCCGCGCTGCCCGCGCATCCGGATAGGGACCAAAATACTTGGCTTTTTTATCCTTTTTACGCTCACGCACATAGAGCACTTGCGGATAAGGCTCGTTAGTAATCTTAATCATAGGATATGTTTTATCATCCATGAACATGATGTTGTATTGCGGACGATGTTGTTTAATTAAATCTATTTCTAAAAGTAACGCTTCTTTTTCATTGCTGGTGACAATGATGTCAAAATCCACAATCTCGCTCACTAATTTTTGAATGCGACCTTCATGCGGTCGTTGAAAATACTGCAAGACCCGTTTGGATAAATCTTTAGCTTTACCAATGTAGATGATGTCTGCATTTTTATTTTTAAACAAATAACAACCGGATTCACTCGGTAAGTTTGCCAGCTT
>LSQX01145584.1_pt1 | contig 11675 bp, 9 predicted proteins | sample 654561 | NCBI WGS metagenome assembly LSQX01 (sample SAMN04489861, study PRJNA283612) | anaerobic digester metagenome | isolation source: 4 biogas reactors fed with cattle manure at either 37C or 55C with and... | place: Denmark: Kongens Lyngby | collected 2014 | reverse complement strand
TTGGCCTTAAGGAAGCGAAAGAATTAGTCGATAAAGCTCCTTCGACAGTGAAGGAAGGAATTGCGAAGGATGAAGCGGAAAGTATCATTGCTAAGTTCAAAGAAGTCGGCGCAACCTGTGAAATGAAGTAATTTATCCTGTTTACCTGATAAAGCCTGCGTGAAAACGCGGGCTTTTTTGTTAAGGTTCATTATTTTCACAGATCCTGTTCCGGGTGTTTATATGACATTATTCCCGCGGGTCCTGTTCCGGGTGTTTCGTTTACTTGCGCGGCAAAGCACATACCGGTTAACACACTTTAGGTTCTGTATATTTTCGCATGGAGGTCTCCATATCCCGGGCCGCTCATAACCTGCTCCACATTTGCCTGATAGCAGCAGGGCGCTGGAGTATGCCGCCCTGCGTAACCGAAAACACCCGGACCACCCGCTGTTTATATGACATTATTCCCGCGGGTCCTGCTCCGTGGGTTAAGACATTGCTATCGCGTTCCGGCAGGTACGCGACTTTGCTTCAGGTGTTTTGTCAGTAAAATGTATAAATAGCAGCAGAATAAAAATAGTAGTAGTAAAAAATACTACTTTTCTATTGATATAGTTTTTTCCTGGTGTTATAATTAAGAAAATAAAAAAACACCTGCTGTGTTGAAGTTGCTATGTAACTTCTTCCGCAGTTTTGGTCAAAGTAATACGGGACGGTGAAAAAATGATTGAAAATATTAAGGTTAATGCGTCAGGGAATATGGAAATAGGAGGATGCGATACTGTTGAACTTGCCGACGAATATGGAACTCCGCTCTATGTTTTAGATGAAATGGCTATCCGTGAAAATTGCAGGATATATAAAAACGCAATTGACAGGTATTATGACGGAAACGGGCTCGTACTGTATGCAAGCAAAGCTTTATCCACTCTTGCGATATGCAGGATTATGCACCAGGAAGGTCTGGGGCTCGATGTAGTGTCCGGCGGTGAATTGTATACCGCCGCAAAGGCTGGTTTTCCAATGGAAAAGGTTTATTTTCACGGAAATAATAAAACCTCCGAAGAAATTGAGATGGGGGTTGACTATAATGTTGGCCGTTTTGTTGTCGACAATTATACGGAACTACAGAGTTTAAACGAAATAGCAGGCAGGAAAAATAAGAAAGTGAGAATATCATTCCGTATTAAACCGGGTATAGATGCCCATACACATGAGTTCATCCGTACCGGTCAAATAGATTCTAAGTTCGGAGTAGCACTTGAAAACGGTGAAGCTCATGAAATAATTTCATTAGCGAAAGATATGGACAACGTCGAGGTCGTCGGAGTTCACTGCCATATTGGCTCACAGATATTTGAAATTGAGCCTTTTGAACATACTGCTGAAACAATGCTGAATTTTATTGCCGATATCAGGGATAAATACGGCATACGCATAACCGAACTTAATTTGGGAGGCGGTTTTGGAATCCGCTATACAAGCAACGATGACCCCGCTGAATATGATTGTTATATTGAATCGGTTTCAAAGGTGGTAAAACGCATATGCAGCGAAAAAGGATTAGGGAAAATGTATATGCTGATAGAACCCGGCCGTTCCATTGTCGCTCCCGCAGGCATCACACTATACCGTATCGGCGCTGTGAAAGAGATAAAAGGGATAAGAAAATATGTTTCTGTTGACGGAGGGATGGGTGACAATCCCAGGTATGCGCTGTATGAATCGGAATATACGGCATTGCTCGCGAACAAGCCTTGTGCTCCGCGCACGGAAACCGTCACTTTGGCCGGAAAGTATTGTGAATCGGGTGATCTTATTGCAAAAGACATTTCATTTCCAAAAGCGGATGTAGGAGATATAGTAGCGGTTCTGGCGACCGGAGCGTATAACTATTCGATGGCAATGAACTATAATAGAATCGGAAAACCGCCGGTAGTGCTCGTCAAGGACGGGAAAGCGCGGTTGATTGTAAAACGCGAGGACTATAACGATCTCATCCGCAACGATATCATTCCGGAAGATTTATAACCGGGCCAAAGTCCGCCGCCTCTTACAGGAGGCGGATACCTTTAAAATACGGTCAACAATATTTTTATGGGGAGCCGAAAGGCTCCCTCTGTTTGTAAACTAAGATGCTGTTGTTAAAATATTGTGGAAAATCTATTGAGCAATAGTTCTTTTATGACAATAATGCGTGCAGACGTTGACATATAAGATTTAAACTAATATCATTAATAAAGAATTGTAATGCATGGAGGGTGTAATTTGGCTAAACCTGTTGTTGCAGTCGTTGGCAAACCCAATGTTGGCAAATCGACATTCTTTAATTATATAACAGGCCGGCGGATTTCAATTGTTGAAGATACTCCGGGTGTGACACGTGACAGGATTTACGCCGAGGGAGAGTGGAGAGGACGGGAGTTTGTACTCATAGATACCGGCGGCATAGAACCGTTTACAGGAGATTATATTAAACAACAGATGATTCGCCAGGCTGAATTGGCAATTGAGACGGCTGATGTAATTATATTTATGGTTGACGTAAAAGAGGGTTTGACCTCAGCGGATGAAGATGTTGCCATTATGCTTAGAAAATCCCAAAAGCCGGTCGTGGTTGCTGTAAATAAGGTTGATAATGTCGGCGATATTCCGCCTGAAGTATATGAGTTTTATAACCTTGGTATAGGTGAGGTATATACAATATCGTCAATACACGCACTTGGGCTCGGAGAGCTTCTGGATGCGGTTTACGAGCACTTTCCTGCAGACACCGGCGAAAATGAAAGCGAAGACTATATCAAAGTAGCTGTAATAGGCAAACCGAATGTTGGCAAGTCTTCATTAATAAATAGTGTGTTAGGGGAAGAACGAGTTATAGTAAGCGATATACCCGGCACGACACGGGATGCGATAGATACACCCGTTGAACGCGAAGGAAAGAAATATACTTTTATAGACACTGCCGGAATACGCAGAAAAAGCAAAATCGAAGAAAACATCGAGCGGTACAGTGTTATCCGCTCGTGGACCGCAGTAGACAGGGCTGATGTATGCATTGTTATGATTGACGCGCAGGATGGAGTGACGGAGCAGGACACAAAAATAGCCGGTTACGCGCATGAGCAAGGCAAAGCTTGTATAATAGCGGTTAACAAATGGGATATAATCAAGAAAGAAACAGGTATGCTTGAGAGTTATCAAAAAACGGTTATTAGTAAGCTTGAGTTTATGAGTTATGCGCCGGTAACGTTTATTTCTGCAAAAACCGGCAGGCGTGTGGACCGCCTTTTTGACTTAATTGATCATGTTTATGATCAGGCATCGCTTCGTGTTTCAACAGGGGTTTTGAATGATGTTCTGAATGAAGCGATTGCGATGGTCCAGCCTCCTTCAGACAAGGGCAGAAGGCTGAAAATTCGCTATATGACTCAAACAGGTGTCAGACCTCCGACATTCGTATTGTTTGTAAATGATATGACGTTAATGCATTTCTCCTATGAAAGGTATCTTGTGAACACATTAAGGTCAAATTTCGGGTTTGAGGGTACACCCATCCGGTTTATATTAAAGGAAAAGAACATTGAAGCGTAAATTGCTGTAAGGGTTGTGAACGATATGGTAATAGTGGTGTTATATGTCGTTTTATCCGTTGTAATTGGATATTTGCTTGGAAGTATTAATGCATCCGTTGTAATCGGGAAAACTTTCTATGGTAAGGATATACGCGAATACGGAAGCGGTAACGCAGGAGCGACAAATACTCTGAGAACATTTGGAAAGCCTGCGGCTGCAGCCGTTTTTATCGTTGATTTTCTTAAAGGGATTGCAGCCTGTTTTATTGGACAGTTATTGGTTGGATACATAGATAATCTTGGCTGGGCAGGTATTTACCTGGCCGGGTTTGCAGCTGTTATAGGCCATAATTGGCCGGTTTTTTTCGGTTTCAGAGGCGGTAAGGGGGTTTTAACATCGTTTGCTGTTATCCTGTATATTAGCCCGGTTCCTGCGCTTATATGCCTAACTGTTTTTATTGTTATTGTCGTTTTAACAAGGTATGTCTCACTTGGTTCAATTATTGGGGCGATTGTTTGGCCGGTCGTTTCATTGTTTTTTAAATTACCCGCATTGTTGATTGCGATTGCCGTACTTATGTCATTTTTAATTGTGCTGCGGCACAAGGGTAATATAAAACGTCTATTTGACGGGACAGAAAAAAAATTGAGTTTTAAAAATAAAAAATGATATAATGGGAGAAATGAATGCTTAATATTGCTATTTTAGGCGCGGGCAGCTGGGGAACGGCTTTGTCAATTCTATTAGCCAAAAACAATCATAAAGTTTCGGTCTGGTCTGCGTTCGATGCGGAAGCATGGATGCTAACGGAAAACAGAGAGCATATTGAAAAGCTCCCGGGTTTTATTGTTCCTGATAATGTTTGCTTTACGACCGATTTATATGAATGTGTTTGTGATGCGGAATTAATAGTTATCGCAGTGCCTTCTCGGAATGTGCGCGAGACCGTAAAAAAGGCTTCGGATTATATTAAAAACTCCGCGGTAGTTGTTGTATGCTCGAAAGGTTTTGAAGAAAATACCGGTTTACGCCTTTCACAGGTTATACAACAGGAGATGAGAGAGAACAGTGTTGTTGTTTTAACGGGACCGAGCCATGCTGAAGAAGTAGCAATGGAAATGCCCACTACCGTAGTCGCCGCGTCAGAAAACAGAAAGGATGCCGAATATGTGCAGGATGCATTCATGTCGACAAGGTTCAGGGTATATACAAGCCCGGATGTTATAGGCGCTGAGACCGGCGCCGCATTAAAAAACATTATTGCGCTTTGTGCCGGCATATCAGACGGCTTGGGTTACGGAGACAACACGAAGGCTGCGTTGATAACGCGTGGGCTTACCGAAATCGCACGGATGGGAAAAGCCCTTGGAGCTTCTTCGCGTACATTTTCAGGCCTTGCGGGAATGGGGGATCTGATTGTCACCTGTACCAGCAGGCACAGCCGCAACTGGAAGGCAGGATATCTGATAGGCGGAGGAATGTCGCCAGAAGAAGCCCTTTCCGAAATAAAAATGACTGTTGAGGGAGTTCCGGCGGCAAAGGCGGCATATTCACTCGCAATTAAATATGGAATAAGCATGCCTATAACCGAACAGGCATATCAGGTGCTTTTCAACCGTAAGCCGCCTGTTGATGCCGTAAATACATTGATGCTGAGAAGCAAAAAAAATGAAATTGAAGATACCGGATGGTAAGTATAGTTTTTGTTTGAATATTCCGATAAAAAAAGAGCAAATAGGGTTGTTTTATGCCGTGCGGGCGGGGGTAAGGAATGAAGGTTGATTATATTAATCCTGTATTAATAGCTTCAAGTAAAATAATAAAAGCTCTGCTGCAGGAAGATATAACACTTGGGCGTTTGTCGCTGACGGATAACCATAATCTTGTAAACAGTCTGGCTATTATTATTTGGATGAGCGGTGATTTTGAAGGCCGTTTCCTGTTCGCGTTAAAAAGAGATGTAGCTTTACATATAGCAAGTGTCATGATGGGCGAGGAAGTAACTGATTTAAACGATATGTCAAAAAGCGCCATTGCCGAAATGTCATCTATGATTCTTGGCAGGACCGGTATTATATTTTCTGAACGCGGAATTGATGTCAGGATAAGCTATCCTACAATGGTTGAAGGTGACAGTATTTACATTTCCCCGATTAATCAAAGGAAACATTCGATAATTAATATTCCATTAATTATGAGCAATGGACATGTAATTGATATGAAAATTGAAAGCAGTGACTTAATCCGGGATAATTGAAAAAACTACTTTTATTAGTTCGGATGAAATAAATTAAAAGATCGGAGAATTGACAAATGGAGAATGGATGGGGCGTAGCCATGTATTTTTCCGGAATAGCCGCTTGTTTAGGAATCGCTACGGCGTTAAAGCTAAAAGTAAGGCTGTTCCAAAAGCATTTAATGCCCACGTCAATGCTTGCCGGTGTAATTGGTTTTATCGCACTTCAGATTGGCCGGTATGTCTTTGGATGGGTTACTGAAGAAAAGCTTGTTCAGATTCAGAACGAATTGGGTTTTCTGGTTTCACACCTGATGGCGGTTGGTTTTATTTCTTTAGCGTTGAAGGACAGAAACAAGAAAAAAAACAATGATATTGCAAACACGGGATATGCAATTGTTATTACCTATATGGTTCAGGGCATACTGGGTATGGCTGTTACTCTGCTGCTTATCAAATTCTTTTTTCCGGATTTATTCCCGCCGTTCGGTATGCTGCTGCCGCTCGGATTTGCCCAGGGCCCGGGGCAGGCGGTTAATATCGGAATCAAATGGGAGCAGGCCGGGTTCCGCAGCGGTGCAAATGTCAGCCTCGCAGTTGCGAATTTAGGTTTTGTATGGGCATTGATAGGGGGAGTACCGTTTCTTAACTTCCTTTTGAAAAAGGTATATAAAAACCAGCGAAAATACAGCATCCATGAAGTAAAGGATCTTGAACACGATAAACATACCCAGCGCACTATTTCGGTTCCCAAAAGCGTCCATATTGACGACCTCAGCATACAACTGCTTTTATTAGGTTCGGTTTATTTAGTGACATACCTGTTCATATATGCTGTTTCGCGATTAATTACGCCGTTAGGCACATTTGGTGAAACTGTATCCGAAATGCTATGGGGTTTTAACTTTATTCTCGGTACGGTTTTCGCTATCGGCCTGCGCTTTATTATGGACAAAATGCGTGTAAAAAGGGTTATTCGCATTAATTACGCCGATAATTATCTTCTTCAGCGAATATCGGCGGGCGCGTTTGATTTTATGATAACGGCGTCTTTGGCGGCAATTTCAATAACTGTTTTGAGTGATTATTTTATCCCTATTTTGGTATTGACTACCGCGGGCGGGTTATTTACGATGGTTTATACTTATTTTATCGGACGGATGATATATGACAGGGAACAGCTTGAACACATAATAGCTCTTTATGGTATGTGGACAGGAACTATAACAACAGGTATCGCGCTATTGCGTGAAATCGATCCGTATTCGAAATCCAATGTTCCGGAGAACCTTGTGTTAGGAAGCGGGTACGCTATATTTGTCGGGTTCCCGCTGATGCTTATTCTGGGTCTGCCGCTTCAGGGATACAAAATGAATCAGCCAATATATTATTTATGGACTTTTGTTGCGATGGCAGCGGTAGCGCTTATAATGACAGGCTTATTGCTAAGGAATATTAAGCTAAACAGAAAGGGATCATCGGCAAAATAAAAATAAAAGAGGGCTTATTCAGCCCTCTTCTTCATCAACTACGGTATTTTTTGGCTTGCTGTATCTGAAATCAGCCTTTTTCTTTTTAATATTCGTTTCATCAAGCACAGGTTTTTCTATCATCTTGCAATTTCCCTCAAAAACAGCGCCTTCGTCGGTAACGAAGCTATGTACTTCCATATCGCCTATTAAACGAGCGGTGGATTCAAGGTGCAGGTTGTTTTTCACATGGACATCACCGTTAATAGTACCCGCGACAATCAGGTTTTCAGCCCAGACGTTGCCTGTAATTGTTGCGTTAATAAGTACAATAACATCACCGGAAGCTTTTATGTTACCATCTACACGTCCTGTAACTTTAATCGAACTGTCCGACTCAAGATCTCCCTTAATGGTTGTATTCTCCCCAATGATGGTATCCATCAATGCAGAGTTCCGTTTTTTTAACATTATAGTACCTCCTTGAATACTGGAATAATTATAGCTTATCCTCCATGTCTTAAGGCTTTTTACCGATAAACACGGTAGGATCTATTGGCCTGTCATACAGCCTGATTTCAAAATGAAGGTGCGGGCTGGTTGTGACGCCTGTATTCCCAACTTTTGCAATCTCTTCTCCCGCTTTGACTTTTTGCCACTTCCTTACCATTATTTTTGAGCAGTGCGCGTATCTTGTCACGAGGCCATTTCCGTGATCTATATCGACACAATAACCGTAACCGCCGTTTTTTCCTGCAGCGGTAACCGTTCCGGCTGCTGCCGAGTAAATAGAATTTCCGGTTTTGCCTCCGATATCCACGCCCGTATGCTCCATAAACTTTCGGTAAACAGGATGGAGCCGGTTTCCATAGCCTGATTCTATTATTCCTTCTGTTGGCCAAATAATAGGCAGGTGGTTGAGATATTCCCTCAAATCTTCCCTTATTTCAGAAAGCTCAGAAAATAGTTCGTCTTCTTTTATATCGGTTTGTTCCAGAAAATTCAATATAGCTTTTAATTCAGCAATTTTCCCTACAAATGAAACAGCGGGATTAGACAAGGCAGACGAACGGCTTACTGTAAGAGTTTTTGTTTCCTTGTCAATATAGTTTTGTGTAAGACTTTTTACCTCAAGTGCAAATTCATCTATTTTTTCTTTAGTGATATTGTCCAAATTCTCAACTTCGGATATAACAGACAAGTTTTTTTCAACAATGTTTCTCTGTTCGGAAATGAAAGTATATAATTCATCCTGTGCTTTTCGTAATTCTTTGTTCTCACGTAAAGTAACGGCAAGGTAACCGGAAAAAGCTAAAACAATAATCATAAACAGAGCAATCAGTATAAAAAGTTTGGAGTACACATTCGCGATTTTCCATTTTATTACTTTGTCCGAATTATGAGGTACGACCATGAAAGAAACATATTTTTTTGCTTTTAATGATTTCCCTCTTGTTTTCTTCATATCTTCACCTTTGTTCCCATTTCCCTTTTTTCTCTAATGGTCTTTATACGCTGGTTCGGCTCGGATATTAGGATATATGGGAAAGACCAGGGATTAAAGTTTAGTCTTTCGCTGGCATGTATTACGAACCATAGTATAAGCCTTTTCTTTATTATATATGTTTAATAAATATTACACGTTTTTTTCTATTATAATACAAAATGATTTCAAAATGAAGTATAAAATATTTTATTGCTCCGAACCACCGAAAAAACCCGAATTAAGTCGCGTACCAACCGGAACGCGAGTAATGCCTCCACCCACTTAATCACCCGCTGTTTATCTGGTTGAATCAGCACAGTAATTAGAGGAACTATTGTACAACAGTTCGTAAGGTAATTTCCGAACATAATTCCCGTGGGTCCTGCTTAGGGTGTTTCGTTTCGAATTACCCGCTGTTTACTGAAAAACTATTGTACAAAGCACTAAATAATAAGAAATATAGTTGGAAGGTTAACAAAAAAATGATATTATTAAAAGTAAATAAATGGCGCGTGGAGGATAAAAAATGCAGGATTTTGAGAAGCTTGGAGTTTTTTATTTAGGAAAAGAGTATGATCTGGAAGAAAAGCGGCTCAAGGATGAACTAATACTATATAAGTCTAAGGATTTAACCACACATGCGGTAATAATAGGGATGACAGGCAGCGGAAAAACCGGACTTGGCATTGGGATTATCGAAGAAGCCGCTATAGACAATATTCCTGTAATCGCGATTGATCCGAAAGGAGATCTGGGAAACCTTGCTTTGACCTTCCCGCAACTGCGGGGAGAAGATTTTCTGCCTTGGGTAAATGTCCACGAAGCCGCCAATAAAGGACTGTCTGCAGAAGAATATGCAAATAATCAGGCGGAATTATGGCGGAAAGGCCTTTCTGAATGGGGACAGGATGAAAAGCGAATAGAGAGGCTTCGCAATGCGGCTGACGTTAGAATCTATACCCCGGGAGGTTCCGCAGGGCTTGGAGTATCTCTTTTGCGATCCTTTAATGCCCCGTCCCGGGAGATTATAAACGATAAAGATGCCTACAGGGATCGGGTGGATATTACGACCAACAGTTTGCTTTCGCTGCTTGGGTTTAACGCGGATCCTTTTACAAGCAGGGAGTATATTCTGATATCAAATATATTTGAACATACCTGGAGCAAGGGACAGAACCTTGATCTGCCGGAGCTTATTTCCGCTATACAAAAGCCTCCTATGGATAAAATAGGGGTTATGGATGTGGATAGCTTTTATCCCTCCAAAGACAGGTTTTCACTTGCAATGATGCTTAACAGCCTTTTGGCTTCACCCGGTTTTAAAGCGTGGCTCGAGGGTGATCCCATGGATATTAACCGGTTCATGTATGATAAAGACGGCAGACCGACTGTCTCGATTTTCTCCATAACACACCTTTCTGACAGTGAGCGTATGTTTTTTGTAACAATGCTATTAAATGAAGTATTGTCATGGGTTCGCAGCCAACCGGGCACGGGCAGCCTTAGAGCGATACTGTACATGGATGAACTGTTCGGATATCTTCCTCCAATAGCAAACCCGCCTTCAAAAGCTCCGCTTTTAACGCTTCTTAAACAGGCACGGGCATACGGATTGGGTTTGGTTCTTTCAACTCAAAATCCCGGCGATCTTGATTATAAAGCCCTTTCAAACGCAGGAACCTGGTTTATAGGACGTCTTCAGACTGAACGTGATAAGGAGAGGGTACTGGCAGGTTTGGAAGGAGCAGCCGCGGCAGGAAAATTTGACAGGGCTCGAACCGAGCAGATTTTAGCAGGGCTTGGGCAGCGTATATTTTATCTTCACAGCGTACATAATGATGAACCTGTAATTTTTAGTACAAGGTGGGTTCTTTCATATCTGTCCGGGCCGCTTACAAGAGATCAGATATCATCTTTAACATCAGCAGAGACCGTTACTGAGAAAGTTCAAACCCCTTACGATAATATACCCCAAAAACAGGATATCGACACATTAAACGATAACCGTACAGAGTCTTCGAAATCGACACCTCCTGTACTCCCTCCACAAATAAAACAAGTATATCTTCCAGCGACAGGTATGGATCCCAGGAACATTGTATATGTTCCTTCAGTTATTGGCGCGGCCGATGTGCTTTACAGCAATGCTAAACTTGGTGTGTCGGTATCTAAAAATTATACGTTACTTGCACCGCTCCATGACGGGCCGATTCCGCTTGATTGGAGCGAGGCGGAGCAAATTGAAATTAACCTGCGTGACCTGGATTCCGGTCCGGTTGAAGGAGCACATTATGCCAATTTCCCGGACGCGGCTTCAAATGCGCGCAGTTATGAGGATTGGAAGAAGCTTTTAAACCAGTTTATTCGAACAAATTTAAGTCTTAAGCTTTTATTTAGTCCTGCATTAAAAACCCTTTCCGAACCCGGAGAGGATGAGCGTGATTTCCGCATACGTTTACAGCATTTAGCTCACGAGCGGCGTGATGATGCTATGGAGGAAATCCGGAAAAAATACTCATCAAAACTTGATCAGCTTGAAGAAAGGCATAGACGGGCAAAACAAGCGGTAGAGCAGAAAAATGCTATGGCGGCCCAAAGGAAAGTGGAAGCAGCTGTCTCAGCAGGAACTGCATTGCTGGGGGCACTTCTTGGACGCAAAACTATCAGCGCAACTTCGGTCTCCCGGATTGGAACTGCTGTTAGGAGCACTTCGCGGGCATTCAAAAGCGGTCAGGAAATCAGTGGGGCTGTTGAAACCCTTCAGTCGATTGAGGCTCAAATCCAGGAATTACAATTGGAACTTGAGCAGCAGTTAGAGAAGATATCCGCTAATTATAATATGCTGGAAGAAAAGTTGGAGAGTGTGGAAATCAGGGCTATAAGCGGAAATATAACAGTACATTTTATGGGCCTGGCGTGGGTTCCT
>LSQX01336058.1_pt1 | contig 11677 bp, 11 predicted proteins | sample 654561 | NCBI WGS metagenome assembly LSQX01 (sample SAMN04489861, study PRJNA283612) | anaerobic digester metagenome | isolation source: 4 biogas reactors fed with cattle manure at either 37C or 55C with and... | place: Denmark: Kongens Lyngby | collected 2014 | reverse complement strand
GAGGTGTCGATGCAGGTGCAGCACCAGCTGGGCGCCGACATCATTTTCGCGTTCGATGAACTGACCACACTCTTTGACAGCCGCGAATACCAAGAGCAGTCGGTCGCCCGCACCGAGCGGTGGGCGGTGCGGTGTCTCGACGAGCACGCCCGACTCACGAGCGTGCGAACGCATCGCCCATATCAAGCGTTGTTTGGCGTGGTACAGGGTGCTCAATACGAGGATCTGCGCCGCAGCGCAGCGCGCGGCCTCGCTGGTTTGCGCGGCGCCGAGGCAACCGAGCAGAGCTTCGATGGCTTCGGCATTGGTGGCGCGATCGAGAAGCGTGAACTCGGCACCATCGTTGCTTGGGTGAGTGAGGAACTCCCCGAAGATAAGCCTCGACACTTACTCGGCATCTCTGAACCAGAAGACATGTTTGTTGCCGTCGCCGCAGGTGTAGACACGTTCGATTGCGTGGCTCCTTCACGCCAAGCACGCGGCGGCACCATGTATTCATCGGGTGGCCGCGTGAATGCGAAGTCTGCCGGCCAGCGTCGAAAGTTTGAGCCGCTTGACCCTGAATGTGATTGCTACACGTGCCAGAACTTCACCGCCGCGTACTTGCATCACCTGTTCAAGGCCAACGAGATGCTTGCATCAACTCTCGCAACGATTCACAACGAACGCTACATCGTGCGGCTGGTCGATCGCATGCGCGAAAGCATCATCGATGGCACGTTCGCCGAGTTGCGTGATGAAACACTCGGGCGGCTCGCCCGCAGGGCGCGCTCGTAAGTCTGCACCCCGTCTCGTTCGCATGTGAGATGCTGCGCCCACAGGGCTCGCAACATCTCTCACTGCCGAGGTTCTGCCGCCTCCGCCTGGCGCACGGCCGAGATGACACGTGTCGTAAGCGGCAGCAGCACGACTTCTGCGAGCACCTTCACGAGGTAACCGAGCAGCACATACATCACGAAGTCGATACCGGTGATGATGCCAGCGAAGGCGATCGTGCAGAACAGCAGAGTGTCGATCAGTTGCCCCACGACGGTCGACCCGATGAGGCGCATGCGCAAGAATCGACCAGATGTGCGCATGCGCAGCCGGTCGAGCACCCAGGCGTTGATGAGCTGACCGGCCAAGAACGCGATGAGGCTGGCGGCCACGATCCTCGGCACAAAACCCAACACCGCGGCGAACGCTTCTTGATTCTCCCAGCCATCGGCGGGGGGTGAAATCTGCACGAGCCAAATGGTGAGTGATGCGACGAACGCGAGCCCAAACGCGGTGAAAATTGCCCGCCGCGACGCTTTCAGCCCGTACACTTCTGCGAGCACGTCACCAAGAATGTAGGCGAGCGGAAACAGAAAGACTCCGCCATCGAACACGAGCGGCAGTTCGAATCCGCCGAACGCGATCGCACCGAACGCGATCGGTTTCACGGCGACAACGTTTGAGATCAGCAAGACCCCAACGAACACGGCTGAGATGGTCGTGTACCTCGCGCCCGATCTGGCCGCTTTCGCCCCCGGGGTCAGCTGTTCGGTCTCACGCTGCTCGGCCGTGCGCTGCGCGGCTTCGCCTTCGTTCGCCGCCATCTCATTCTTGTGTGTGTCACTCATGACCGTGCCGCTCACTGCGCGCTGGCCCACTACTTGCCCGCAGCGGGCTGGTTCGCGAGGTGCTCAGCCAACCGACGCAAGCGGGCGAGCGTTTCGTCGCGCCCGAGCAGTTCGAATGATTCGAAGAGCGGCGGCGACACCCGGCGCCCCGATGCAGCGACCCGCAGCGCACCGAAGGCGACGCGGCGTTTCAGACCCAACGTGTCAATGAGCGCAGCCTGCAGCGCACCTTGAATGGTGTCGGTGTTCCACTCGCCCTCAGCGATGGGCTCGAGCGCGGCAATGCTCGCCGAGAGCACTTCGGGTGCGTTGTCGCCGAGCGACTTGAGCGCGTCGTCTTGATATTCGACTGCTGCGGCTGACTGAAAGAGAAACCCCATCATGCCAACGACATCGCCCAGCACGGTGATTCGACTTTGCACGAGCGGCACGGCCGCACGCACAACGGCGAGCTGCGCGTCGCTTGGCTCTACCGGCAGCGCACCGCCAGCAATCAGGTAGGGCAGAATGCGTTGCGCAAAGTCTGCCTCGTCGAGCAGCCGAATGTGGTCTGCGTTGATCGAGTCTGCCTTCTTCTGGTCGAATCGGGCCGGGTTCGGGTTCACATCGACCACGTCGAACGCGGCAATCATCTCGTCACTCGTGAACACATCACGGTCGGCGGCGATCGACCAACCGAGCAGCGACAGGTAGTTGAGCAGGCCCTCGGGAATAAACCCGCGGTCGCGATGGTGCAAGAGGTTCGACTCGGGGTCGCGCTTTGAGAGCTTCTTGTTGCCTTCACCGAGCACGTACGGCAGGTGACCAAACCGCGGAATCGCTGTCTCGATGCCGAGTTCTACGAGCGCCCGGTGCAAAGCAATCTGGCGGGGGGTAGATGAGAGCAGGTCTTCGCCGCGCAGCACGTGGGTGATGCCCATCAGCGCATCATCGACGGGGTTCGTCAGAGTGTAGAGGGGCGCACCGTTGGGTCGTACCACCACGAAGTCGATGGTGCTGCCTGCCGGGAAATTGATCGGGCCGCGTACGAGGTCGTCGAAGCCAAGGTCAACCTCTGGCACGTTGAAGCGCAGCGCAGGTTCACGCCCTTCGGCACGAAACGCCGCTTTCTGCTCGTCGCTCAGGTCGCGATCGTAGTTGTCGTAGCCGAGTTGCTTGGGCCGCCCGGCTGCTTCGTTGCGGGCGTCGATTTCTTCTGCGGTTGAGAAGCTCTCATAGAGGTATCCGGCTTCGAGCAGCCGTGTCACGATGTCGCGGTAGATGTCGCCCCGCTGTGACTGCCGGTATGGCTCGTGCGGGCCGCCGACGTCGACACCTTCGTCCCAGTTCAGGCCGAGCCAACGCAGCGAGTCGAGAATCTGGCCGTAGCTTTCTTCACTGTCGCGCGCCGCGTCGGTGTCTTCGATGCGAAACACGAATGTGCCGCCGGTGTGCCGCGCATAGGCCCAGTTGAAGAGGGCAGTGCGCACCATGCCGACGTGGGGGGTGCCGGTGGGCGATGGGCAGAAGCGCACTCGCACGTCGCTGCCGGTTGCGGTCGAAAACTGGGGCTCAGTATGTGTAGACATCGCTCTTTAGTCTAGAGTGCTTTGGCCTAGTGCGCGTCAGCGGTGGCTGTGGCGCCCGTGCGGCGTGTGGCGCCGAGCCGCAGCGATGAAATTGCGCCGAGCGCCAAGAGCACGCCGGTCACGAGCGCAAGAAATGAGAAGTCACCGAGCGCAAACACGACGCCCGACAGTGCGCCAGCGAGTGCACCGGCGGCGTTCATTGTCGTGTCAGATCGGCCCTGCCATTTGGGTCGCTCAGCAACTGGCGTGATGTCGGTGAGCAGGGTTGCGCCTGCGACGGTGACGGCGCTCCAGCCGAGGCCGAGCAGCACCAACGCGATCTGCACGAGCAGGTGTGAACCGCCGGCAATGTAGGCCATGACGATTGAGGCGAGCAAGATGACCCAGCCGATTCCAATTACTTGTAGGGCGCCGAGGCGACCGACCATGTACCCGAATACGGGTGAGAGTGCATACATTCCGGCGATGTGCAGTGACAGGGTGAGGCCCACGAGTTCTGGGGTGCCGTCGTGGTGCATTAGGTGCAGGGGCGTCATCGCCATCAGCGCGACCATGATTGCCTGCGCCATGGCGATGGTGAAGATGGTGAGCACTTGTGGGCTGAGGCTGCGTGCGAACCGCGAGCTGGCTTGGGTGACGGTTTGTGGGCCGGTCGCAGGGTGGCTGGTAGTTGGCTGCGGTGCGGAGGCCGTGTAGCCGTGTGAGTCTGTGGGTGGGTGCGCTGCTGCGTCGGCTTCAGCTTCGGCGACTATGGCGCGAGCGGTGAGCAGAGGATCAGGGCGCAGCCCCCGCCAGTTGACCAGTGCCGCCAGTGCTTGCGCGATGATGGGAAACACGAAGACGCCGGCGAGCGGGGTGATGCCGAAGAGTTCACCGATGACGGCTCCGGGCCCGAGCAGATTGGGCCCGACCACTGCGCCGATGGTGATCGCCCAGACGACGATTGAGAGGTCGCGCCCGCGGTGTTCTGGCAGTGAAAGGTCGGCTGCGGTGAAGCGTGACAGCAGTTGCACGGCGCTGGCGACACCGACCATTGCGATGCCGGCGGCGAGCACCCACCACTGACCGATCTCTGAGCCGAAGATGGCGACGGCCGCGCCAACCATTGCCACGAGGCTGCCGGTGACGAGGGCGCGTCGGCGCCCGTATTTGGCGGCGAGTCGCGCGAGCGGTATGCCGGCCAGGGCTGCGCCAGCGTTGAACATGGCCGACCCGAGGCCTGAGATTGCGTCGTTGCCGCTCACCTCGGCGAGCAGCAGTGCGCCGACTGAGAGTGCCGCTCCGACGCCGAGCCCGCCGAGAATGGTGGCGGTCACCAGCACGGCGAGCGAGCGGCGTTGAATCTTGCGGCGTTGTTGCGTCAGCGACGTGCCCTGCCCGAGGGCGTCGGCTGCAGTGATTGAAGAGTTCATTCGGCGGTCTCGAGTCCCCACGCAGTGCCATCGATGCGGGCGATCAGTCGCTTGCACAATCTCACTTGTGGGCTTTCATTTGCGGTGTCCATGGAAACGAGCCCGATGGTGCGGTATCGCGGGGGGTCGAGGGGCAAGGCAACCGCGTCGTCTGGCAGGGTGCGCGCGGCAGCGAGTGCGAGCCCTGGCACCAACGCGACGGCACCGCCGACGGCCGCCATTGCGAGCATCGCGGGCACGTTGTCGGTTTCTTGAATGATTTCGGGTTCGAACCCGCTTTCGGCTGCGGCCGTGAGTAGATGGCCGCGGCATTTTTCGCAGCCGGCTATCCAGTGTTCGGCGGCGTAGTCAGCCAGGTGGGCGGTTTCGAGGCCTTCGGCGCGGGCTTCGCCGACGACGAGGCTGACGGTTTCTCGCCACAGCGGGGTGAAGACGCTGCCTGCCGGGAGTTCGGCGGCTCCCTCATAGTCGAAGATGAGTGCACAGTCGACTTCGCCGTCGCGCAGCATCGCGATGGCTGCGGGCGGTTCAGCCTCGCGGTATTGCAGCGATACTTCGGGGGCTTCTGCTTCGAGGCCGCGCATGATGGCTGGCACGATGGTCGCGCTCGCGCTCGGAAACCCGACGAGGCGCAGGCTGCCGCCGCGTTCGCCACGCAGGTCGTCGATCGCGGCAAGTGCTGCGTCTATTTCAGCGACGACGGTGCGCGCGTGTTCTGCGAGGATCACGCCTGCGGTCGTGAGGCGAATGCCGCGCCCTTGGCGCTCGATGAGCGGCACTGACAGCCGGGTCTCTACCCGTTTGATGCGCTGGCTGACCGCTGGCTGGCTGAGGCCGAGGCTTGCCGCGGCTGCGGTGAGCGAACCGGTGGTCGCGAGCGCATGCAGAATGCGCATTTCGGTTGAATCGATCGCACCGATCGGGTCGGCACCTCGTACACTACTCATAGGGCCATCATAGGTCACCGCGAAGGCTCGTGGGCGAACGATTCACTTTGGTTATCCTTGCCGACGTGCCAGTGGCACCGTGCTCGAGGGTCGCTGCGTGAGCCCACCCCACTCCCGGGGCAGGCTGTGTGACCGCGTCAGCTAGTTCGCCACCGCGGGCTGCGCATAGGCTTGCGCGTCGATGCGGTCTTGTTCGGTCGCGACCAACTGACCGCATGCACCGTCGATCTCTTTGCCGCGCGTGTCTCGCAGCGTGGTCGGAATGCCAGCCGCGTTCAAGCGGTCGACAAACTCACGGGTCACGCCAGGTTCACTGCGCGTCCACACTGACCCTGGTGTCGGGTTCAGCGGAATCGGGTTGACATGCACCCACCCGCGGCCCCGAGCATTGAGCTTGTCGGCCAGCAAGTCGGCTCGCCAGCCGTGGTCGTTCATGTCTTTGATGAGCGCGTATTCGATCGAGACGCGCCGACCGGTGGCCTCGAAGTAGGCGCGAGCGGCGTCGAGCACCTCATCGACCTTCCACCTGCTGTTCACCGGAATCAGCTCGTCTCGCAGCTCATCGTCGGGAGCGTGCAGCGAGAGCGCAAACGTGACGGGCACGTTTTCGTCGGCGAGTTTTCTGATCACGGGTGCGAGGCCCACTGTCGACACCGTGATGCCCCGTGCGCTCATGCCGAGGCCTTCGGGCGCGGGAGCAACCATGCGGTGCACCGCGTTCATGACTCGCTTGTAGTTCGCGAGCGGCTCCCCCATGCCCATAAACACAATGTTGTTGACCCGCTCAGGCTCTGCACCGTCACCGGCTTCGCGTGCCCTACCGAGGCCACCTTCGGCGATCACTCGGTTGGCCTGCACCACCTGGTCGAGAATCTCTGCCGTCGACATGTTGCGTGTGAGACCGGCCTGGCCGGTGGCGCAGAACGGGCAGTTCATGCCGCAGCCGCACTGGCTCGACACGCAGAGGGTGATGCGGCCCGGGTAGCGCATCAGCACCGACTCCACGAGCGCCCCGTCGAACAGGCGCCACAAGAACTTGATGGTGGCACCGTCGTCGGTCACCAGGCGTTTGACTTCGGTGAGCAGTGGCGAAAAGAAGGTCTCGCCGAGTTCGGCTCTGCGATCCTTTGGTAAATCTGTCATTTTCGACACGTCAGCCGTGTAATGCGCAAAGTAATGAGTTGACAACTGTTTCGCGCGGAACTTTGGCAGCCCCAACTCGACGATCGCTGCTTCTCGCTCTGCGAGCGTCATATCGGCAAGATGTTTCGGCGGCTGGGTCACTCGAGGCGAGGCGAACTGCAGGGTCGGGCGGCCGTCTGGCCCGGTCAGCTGCGTCCAGCCTTCGGTGCGCGGGCGTGCCTGCGGGCGGCTGTCGGCACTGCGCGGCTTGGTGCGAATCAGCTTGCCCTGCGTGGGCTGGTTCGCGTGATTGAGTTTATTTGGATCCACGACACTATTGTCGCAGCACTTGCTGAGGTCTGGCGCAAGCTCGCTGGATCAGGCGACCAGGTTGCGCAGAATGCCGATGCCTTCAATCTCAACTTCGACGGTGTCACCCGACACGAGCGGCCCGACGCCGGCCGGGGTGCCAGTCAGAATCACGTCACCCGGCAGCAGCGTGAACGCTTCAGATGCGTGCGCGACAATCGCCGCGATTGAGTGCATCAGCATCGCGGTCGAGCTGCTCTGTCGCACCTCGCCGTTGACCCGCGTCTCAATGTGGGCGTCTGCCAACTCGAGATCGGTTTCGATGACCGGTCCGAGCGGACAGAACGTGTCGAAGCCCTTCGCCCGCGACCACTGGCCATCTTTCACCTGCAGGTCACGAGCCGTGACGTCGTTCGCGCACGTGAAGCCAAACACGACCTCAAGCGCACGTTCGACCGGCACCTCTTTGGCGACCACACCAATGACGACGGCGAGCTCACCCTCATGTTCAACGCGGTCAGAGATGCGCGGCAGCACAATCGTCTCTTCGGGGCCAATGATCGAAGTGTTGGGTTTCAAGAAGAGCAGCGGCTCTTCGGGCGCCACCGCTTTGCCGCCCCCTGTCACGTCTTTCATTTCTTCGATGTGTTCGGCATAGTTCTTGCCGACACACACGATCTTTGAGCGGGGAATGACAGGCGCAAGCAGCCTCACCTCGTCGAGCCGCAGGCGGCGCCCCGTGGTGTCGTACCCTGACACCATCGGGTCTCCGAGCAGTTCAACAATCTCGACGTCGTCTGACCCCTCTGCCCGATCGAGAACGCCAAAGCTGATCTCATCGTTCAGTCGAAAGCGAGCGATCTTCACTGCGTACTCTCCTTGTTAGTTGCCACTGGGCACCTCATACCGCCGAACGCGTTCACGGCCACGCCCTCATGCAGGCGGCTGGCCCGCACGCACGGACTAGGCGCTGACGATGCGGTGCACCCAGCCGTGCGTGTCTGCTACGGTGCCGAACTGAATGCCGGTCAGTTCTTCGCGCAAGCTCATCGTGAGGGCACCGGGTGCCGCGTCACCAAAATCAACAATGGTGCCGTCTTCGCTCTTCAGCTGCCCGATTGGGGTGATCACTGCCGCGGTGCCGCACGCAAACGCCTCGACGATTTCACCGTTTGCCACTCCGTCACGCCATTCGCTGACGGTCACCGCACGCTCTTCAACCTCAACACCGCGATCTTTGGCGAGTTGAATGAGGCTGCGTCGGGTGACACCGTCGAGAATGTTGCCGTTGAGGGCCGGAGTGATCAGCTTGCCATCGCGGTGCACGAGCATGAGGTTCATGCCGCCGAGCTCATCGATCGTGTCTTCGGTCAGTGCGTCCGTGAACAACACCTGTGCGCAGCCGTTCTGCTGGGCGATGCGTGTCGGCAGCAGCGAGGCCGCATAGTTGCCGCCACACTTTGCTGCACCCGTGCCACCGTGCCCGGCCCGAGAGTAGTGATCGCTCAGCCAGATCGACACGGGCTGCACTCCCCCAGAAAAGTATGGGCCCGCAGGGCTGGCGATCACCATGAAGCGGGCGCGTTCTGCGGCCCGCACACCGAGAAAGCTCTCGTCGGCGATCATGAACGGTCGAATATAGAGGCTCTGATCGTCGCCGCTCGGCACCCATGCCGCGTCTGCACGCACGAGCGCTTCGATTGCCTGCACAAACAGTTCTTCGGGCAGCTCTGGCAACGCCATGCGCACGGCGCTCTCGTTCAGGCGCCGCGCGTTTGCTTCGGGCCTGAACGTCACGATGTCACCGTTGGCGTGGCGATAGGCTTTGATGCCTTCGAAGATCTCTTGCCCGTAGTGCAGCACCGACGCCCCCGGGTCCATCGAGATGGGTCCATAGGGCATGACCTTCGCGTCGTGCCAACCGGCTTCGCGAGTCCACACGATCGACACCATGTGGTCGGTGAACACCTTGCCAAAGCCTGGGTCGGCGAGCACTGCCGCACGTTCGGCGTCTGACAGACGCGATGCCTCTTCATGGCTGAACTCGATCATGGTGACTGCTTTCTGCCGCGAACGTTGCGGCGCTCTGTGTGAAGTCTAGGCGCGTGGTGCGATCTGTGCGATGACGGCCGCACCGATCTCTGCCGTCGAGCGGGCTGCTTCACCGCGCGCAGCTAGGTCGCGCTCAACCGCCTCGCGCACGCGCGCTGCCTCGGCAGGCAGCGCGAGGTGGTCGAGCATGACTGCGGTAGAGAGAATCGCCGCGGTGGGGTCTGCCTTCTGCTGGCCCGCGATGTCAGGGGCTGAGCCGTGCACCGGTTCGAACATGCTCGGAAACTCGCGGCTCGGGTTGATGTTGCCGCTCGACGCCAAACCGATGCCGCCGCCGATGGCGCCAGCAAGGTCGGTCAGAATGTCGCCGAAGAGGTTGTCGGTGACGATCACGTCGAAGCGCGCCGGGTCTTGCACCATGAAGATGGTGGCTGCATCGACGTGCATGTAGTCGACGGTGATGCCAGGGTGTTCTGCTGCGACGGCTTCGACGATGCGCTGCCAGGTCGCACCCGCGTGCACGAGCACGTTGGTCTTGTGCACCCAGGTCAGCTTCTTGCGGTCACGCTTCTCGGCAAGCTCAAATGCATAACGTACGACCCGTTCGACACCATATGCGGTGTTCACCGACACCTCGGTTGACACCTCGGCTGGGGTGTCTGCACGCAGCCGCCCACCGTTGCCTGCGTAGGGGCCTTCGGTGCCCTCTCGCACCACCACGAAATCGACATCGCCCGGGTCGGCAAGGGCGCTCTTCACGCCTGTGAAGAGGCGGCACGGGCGCACGTTGGCGTAGTGGTCGAAGTCAAATCGAAGCTTGAGCAGCAGGTTGCGCTCAATGTTGGCGGCCTGCAAACGATGGTCACCGGGCACGCCCCCGACCGCACCAAACAGAATGGCGTCGTGCTGGGCAATTGCGGCCTGTTCGTCTGCGGGCAGCACGTCGCCAGTGGCAAGGTAACGCTCGGCACCAAGCTTGAACTCGGTTCGTTCGAGCACGACGTCGCTGCCGGCGAGCACCGCATCAAGCACCCGATTCGCTTCAGCCGTCACCTCCTGGCCAATACCGTCGCCAGGAATGACTGCAAGCTTGATCGTGCGGGGCATGATTGGTCTCCTTGAGAATATTTGGTTGAGCACGCACCAGTGCGAGCTCGCGGCGTCAGATGGATGCCTAAATTCTTGAGCGTTCAGTCAAAATTGAGCGTGAACTCGACTCTAGGCCACCCCACTTCAATAGATTATCGCGTGTTCGGGGTTTGCGTTTTCGCGCCACGCTCTGTCACGATGGCTCGCACCGCGTCGCGGCCTGCACGGTTGGCGCCGACGGTTGACTGCGACGGGCCGTAGCCGATGACGAACAGGTTGGGTTGGTCGAGCGATCGGCCTTCTGCCACGCGAATACCGCCCTCTGGCGTACGCAGCCGCAGCGGGGCGAGGTGCCCGAGCGCGGCGCGAAAACCGGTTGCCCAAAGTATCACGTCTGCGGGTTCGAAGCTGCCGTCGGGCATGCGCACTCCCCCGGGTTCAATTCGTTCGAAGAGGGGGTGACGCACGAGCACGCCCCGCGCGTCAGCGCGGTCGATCCATGGAGTGCGGTGCATGCCTGTCACGCGCACGACACTTTTCGATGGCAGCCCTTGCCGCGCCCGCTGTTCGACTTCGGCGAGCGAGGCGATGATGTCGGGTTCTGAGAAGCGTTCAACCCAGACTGGTTCGTCGCGTGTCACCCAGAACGTGTCGGCCACCCACGAGATCTCTTCGAGTAGTTGTGTGGCCGAGATGCCAGCGCCGACGATGATGACCCGTTGGCCAGCGAACTCGTCGGCTGAGACGTAGTCGTGCACGTGCAGTTGCCTCCCGGCGAAGGTGTGTTGGCCTGGGTAGTGTGGCCAGAAGGGCTGCGTCCAGGTGCCGGTGGCGTTGATGACGTAGTTTGCGAGCCAGGCGCCGCTGTGCCCGTTAGCTGCCTGTGGGATGTCTGGGTGTGGCGTGTCGGTTTCGACGATGAGGCGAGCATCATCTGCCGCGCTTGTTGCTTCGGGTGCGTCGCTGCGGCTGACTGAGGTCACCCGCACCGGGCGTTGCACGTCGAGTGCGTAGCGGCGTTCGTATGCGTCGAAGTAGGCGGGCAGCACGTCTCTGCTGCTTGCGGTGGGGTCGGCCTCTGGCACGGCGTAGCCTGGCAGTTCGTGGATGCCGTTGACGGTGGCCATTTTGAGTGATTGCCAGCGATGCTGCCAGGCACCACCGGGGCCTTGGTCGGCGTCGAGTACGACGAATGTGGCGTCACCGGCTGCAGCTCGGGTCACTGGGACGAACCCGCGGTGTTGCAGGTGGTAGGCGGCGGAGAGGCCGGCTTGGCCGGCCCCGATCACCACGACATCAACAGTCTTCACGTGTGTTGCAACCGTGTCGCTTGTCTGGGCATTCCCAGCAGTCTCGTCAAGTGCCGCCCCGAATAGATTTCCTCATGCTGATCAGCACCGTCATCACAAGATTGGTTGCCATTGTTCAGTCCGTCAAGACTCGTTCGCGCTTGGGTAGTTCAGGCACTTGCTCATCGTCACAACCTATGAGTTGGTACCTCGAGCAAACCAATAATGACAGTGATTATCATTATTATTGATACGTGGCACCCGCACCCCACAGCAGCACACTCA
>LSQX01331439.1_pt1 | contig 11677 bp, 16 predicted proteins | sample 654561 | NCBI WGS metagenome assembly LSQX01 (sample SAMN04489861, study PRJNA283612) | anaerobic digester metagenome | isolation source: 4 biogas reactors fed with cattle manure at either 37C or 55C with and... | place: Denmark: Kongens Lyngby | collected 2014 | reverse complement strand
ATATCCAGTTGGCTGCTTTATAGCAAACTCCCTTATAATGCTCTTAATCTACAAAGGTTTCCATCAGCACCGGTGCATAGCAGTATTCCCTGAGCCAATCCTCTTGTAGTTGCTTCGCCGCAAGCAACAATGCTTTACTCGCCAGATTACTGATATGTACCCATGGGAAAAATAAAAATCGGCTGTTGTTTACAATTAAATGCAGTCGCTTTTTTCTGTCGTTCTTGTTCCATCCAATCCATTTGTCCAGCTCCTCCAGAGACCAGGTCGATGCTGAAAAGTGTATGCATCCAAGCTCTACGTCTCCTGACTTAACAAATTATTGAAGTTGCTAACCAAATACTGGTTTATCTCCTAACATATGATACTGGTTTACATATGCACGCCAGCGCTTTAATTCCTCTCCTGGATTTGCAATAGTAAGCCTGATTGGTTCGTAATCACTAACTTCACCACTTTTTTCTTTTGTCTCAAACTCATATACTTTCCTGCGTATACCACAATTCTGTTTTGATGTATCAATATGCGGCAGATCTATTATCCCTTCTGCCTCCAGTATTTCCAAAAAAGCTACACACTGAATTCGCTTTGCATTTCCGGCTGGAGTAGTCCAGTTCAAAAATTCGCAAACCGTTCCAGCTAATTCATGTCTGGACAGTTTTGGATATAATTTTCTTATCCACTTAATTACTTCTATATCTTCAGGACTGAACGTCCTTCCGGAGAACACTCTGATAGTATTGTCCATAACTTGGCTCACCCACCTTTCCAAGTCTACTATACAATATCAGATTTGTGTGTGTTCAATCCGTTTTTGAGAAACTATTTTTATATTACGCCATGAAGCTACTGATTTCTCTTGCTTTTAAAATGATGCTTCAACTCTGCACCCATCGGGGGGGAGCCTCTATTTTACAAAATGAGTACCTTGCCATAAGGTACTCATTATTTTAGTCCTATTCTTTATCTGTATTTTCAGCGCTATCATTACCGGAATTATCATCATTTTCTTCTTGGCGTTTGGAATCATCAGAACACACTTCCATTTTTGAAACAGATATCTCATATGCCATCTTGGTTATAACTTCGCCCGACGGTAGCTTCTTCTGATACTCCCTGCTTTGAATTCTGCCCCATACTTTAACATTATCCCCAACTTCAAGTCCGGAAGAATATCTGGCATTCCTGCCCCATGATATGCAAGGTATGTAATCCGATTTATTATAAGGACGGTTAACAGCAAGTAATATATCTGTAATCTCCCTTCCAAAGGGAGTAGTCCTGTAAATCGGCTTTTTGCAAACGAAACCATTCAGATATATCTGGTTCGGGTTTTTTACCTTATCACTTTCCAGAAAATTAATTTCCCTAGCAAATACCGTCAGTATAAGTTTGTTACCCTTATAATCGCTATAGTTGTTATATGAACGAAACTGTCCCTCAACCTCAATAAATTTACCCGCTTCAATATCCTCTCTTGAAATCAGGCGTTCCGAAACAGTTACACATATTTTGTCACAACTATCACTTAATCGCGGTACCTCCAATATGAATGAGTAAAAACCTTCTCCATAGACCTCATGGCTGAATTCCGCTTCTGATGATATCTTTCCGGAAATGGTCACAATGTTGTTCTCAATGATGTTTCCGACCATCCGTCCCCCACACTCCTCTCTTAGGCTTCTTACGTATATCAAATAATTTATCTAATGTAATGTTTATTCGCCAAAGTACCATTTTAGAATATTTTGTTTATACAATAGCAAACTTTTATACTCTTTCCATTTAACAAAAGCTCTATCACTTATGATGCCGTTTGAGCAATACAGATATTATTGCAACATACAGCAGTCATTCCGAAGAAAGGAAAATTCAGAACGGCTAATCAATATCCGTAATTGTCTTCGTTAATAATATATTTTTATTATATTACATATTTTTTAACTTGGAAATCCCCAAGCATACATTTTTGCTTATTATACATTATCGGATAAAAAACGACAAATGTTTAGACATGTTTAGCAAACCCATTCCGGTTTATTATTGATTTGTGCTCATAGAGTCATAGAATTTAAATCTATACCGTTGACCAGTGCAAATGTTGCTGCAGCTAAAATGTTATAAGGGTCAACCCCTTCAAGATCTGCTTTTACTTTGAATTCCTGCGGTTCAATAGTCCTTCCTCCGCTTGTAAATATTGTTCTTTGTAGACAACACATAAAATTATCCTTCACAACCAAGTCCCCTATACTTGATGCAGTTATACTTGCCTTAAGATTAAACCCATATGTTACAATACAGTGCCTGATACCCTCAAGAAACTTTATAAGCTCGTTATCATCAGCATTTACTATCGCAATCCCCTTTTCATTAAGCAATGAGAAAACCCTTTGCGTGCATTCCCTGTAATTATCCATATTAATCTCATTTGTATCATCGGCTTTATCAGAGAAAATAATTATATCGAATCTCAAGCCGTTGAATATTTCTCTAACAATCTCATAAATATCAATTTTTAAAATTAGAATCTCGGTATTGTTTTTCCTGAGCTCCCCCATATAATCTTTAAGTCTTTTACTGTCTAAGTTTAACAGGTTCTTTGAATCAATAATACTCATCCTCTTTCTGGCACCGGATAAAATTGAGTTAATCAGATTTGATGTTTTTTCTTTTCCCTTTGAGCCAATTATACCTGCTATCAGCACCAATCCAACCCCATTTCCTTATCAGTTAATGTTAAGTAAAACTAAGCAAACAAGTTTTGGTTGTGTAACATATTGCATCTTTATATTGCTCTAACTTTGAAGATTTTATGTATATTAAGCACAATAAAGATTTTCTATAGCATTTCAGTTTGGCACTCCAATTTTCATAATATAACTATATTGAATATGTTATTCTTTTCTTTTTTGTCTTCCTGTGTGATCTATCTGGTAGTTTTCTCTCATTATGATACTTGAAACAGGAACTATGCTATAACCACCGTTTTTCAGAGACGATATTATATCTGACAATATTGCCGCTGTATGAGGAGTGTCATTATGGAATAATATAATTGATCCTTTGTCAACTCTTTCAAGTACACGGTTTTGTATCTGTTGGGGTGTTATTCCAGGTGTCCAGTCGAGAGAATCATCACTAGACACAAAAGTAAACTATAAGTTCCACTCTATTTCTACAGAGTCGTCGTATATCCTGACCCTTGATATCAGCGTCTTGCAGATACTTTTCTTTTCGTCGAGCGTTAACTGGTTCCAGTTTGAGGCTGTTTCGATGATCTCGGCCGCCGACAGCTTGTTACTTCTCAGGACACTTTTTTTCAATTCGTTTATAAGGCTTTGCTTTTCAGCGTCAAGTCGGGCGATGCGCTCGTTAATATACTTGATAACTACCCCGCTTGCCTCGGCTAGATTACTAACCAGGTTTTCTATTTGCTGATCTACCTCCGCCAACTTTAGCTTTATACTATTAGCGGCACTGTCGGTCGTATTTATTGACGCCCCTTTCAACTCGTTAACTTTTCTTGCGATCTCGTCCCGGACGTGTCTCTCGATGTCGTCCACCTCGACCGGGTGCGAATGTCCTTTACAGGCTTTCAGGTTTGTTTTCCCTCTACAGCTATAATATTTTTTCCCGGCCTTAGACCGGATGACACTGACAGCATAATCACAGTAACCACATTTTGCGCCTGCAATCCAGGTATGCTTACCTTTGCCGTCGTTCTTTATCTGTCTGTTTTCGTCGAGCTTGTACTGGCACATTAGCCAGGTGTTGCCGTCCACTATTCCCTCATGCAAGGCCAGCGACAGGACGTGATTCTCTACCTTGGTATATTTGCGCTCGTTCGCTTCTCTTTTCCCGTACAGGAAACAAGCGTTAGTCCCGATAAAGTCGGCCACGTCATTACTGATAACGCACCCCTTGCTTTTGTAGTAATTGTACACGTCGGCGTCAGCTTTTACATATACGGGATTATGCAACATCCGGCTCACTTTGCTTGAGTCCCAGCGGCCACCACTCGGCGCCGGGATGCCCTGTTTATTATTGTGGTCGCTGATAGCGCCTAGCGAAAGATCAGAATAGGCGTATTTGTTGTACATGTCGATAACGATATTTGCCCGGTCATCCGGGACCAGGATAGAGGTTTTAACGCCGTCAGCCCTGACAGACTCTTTTGTGTACCCATAAGGGCAGCGACCGCCCATGTAATACCCTCTTTTACCTCGAGCGTAATAATTGTCTGTTATTCGTTTCTGGATAGTCTCACGCTCCAGCTGCGCGAATACCATTATAATGCTTAACATTGCGTTACCGATCGGCGTCGAAGTGTCGAACTTTTCTGTAGACGATACGAATTCAACGTTATGTGTTTTAAGTAGAGCAATTATGGAGGCAAAGTCTAGCGTGCTTCTGCTTATACGGTCAAGCTTGTACACAATTACCCGGCGGATACTACCGGCCTTTATGTCGGCCAAAAGGGATTCGAACGCGGGCCTGTTTATGTTGCCTCCCGAATAGCCCTTGTCTACATAAGTTTTAAACTCTTCGCCTGCGAACTCCCTTTTGCAAAAGTCTATCTGACTTTCGATGCTTATGCTGTCCTTCTTGTCCATGCTCTGGCGGGCATATATCCCGATCATGTTTACCACCTCGAAACAAAAAAAATAAGGGGTGCAGCCTAAACCGCACCCCTAAATTATATCGCGTTTTTACTTTCCTGTCTATCGGACCTCTTGTCGCTGAACAGATAATATAGTTTCTTTAACACCTCTTGTTTTTTCTTTTCGCGCTCATCTGCTGTAAGGTTGGGTTCGATGTTTATTACTTTGTATTCCATACTGAAAAAAACCTCCAATACAATACTACTTAATAATTATATGCTGGACCCCTTCTTTATACCCTTTGGTGTATATTATAATTTTCGGGTTTAGTAAGAACTCCTAGAAATGCACCTGTCTCATCACAATGTATTAGTATTTTATTTACAGCTGTAAACTCTTCACCTTGTTTTATTCTTATAACCTTTGTGATATCTTCTGCTTTCTTATTTCTAAAATGTCCATTTCCATCTTCTTCTATAATCTGTCTTTTTATTTCTTCTAATATTTCTTTCATTCTTTTTTTTATCTTTTTCTTTTTGATATTTGTGATAATCTTCATCATATTCAACTATTAATCTAAGATAAGGAATATAGAAATCAACTTTATAATTAAGCGTGGGATACTGACATTTAACATTATCTAAAAAAGCACCCTCAAGTATTTTCCTTAATAATGGTTCACCGTTTCTATGTGTTAAATGTCTCTCATATCTTTTTAATATCCAATCAACGCCTTCTTGTGATAGTTTGTAATATGGTATTGTTCTGCCTGTTGGATCCTTTCTTTCACTCAACAGAAAATATAGATCAGTTGAAACGCCTCCATTTTCAAGCTTTTCAATCTCGTCTCTTATATCACGCAAAATTATAAAATGTTCTTTCCCTGTTATCTCGGCGATCTGCATAGATGTCATTGTGTCGGCGTTTTCGTAGTCGTGATTCAATTTGATTAGTCCATTCATTTTTTCATTGCTCCTCTTAGCATGTTTTCGTCTTGTACAAGTTTAAGCAAAAAGAAAAAGGGCTTTCGCCCTTATATACCAAACAACAACAACCCGATGTGTCACATGGTTAAACAACAATATACAACTTAGACAAGAATACATACCGGTTTGACCACCATTCGCCCCCAAGCCGGTAAATACGGGGTCAGGTATGCGCTTTAACCTCTCATACCTAAGAGCTTGTAAAGCAAAAATACTCTACACTTTAATTATACGAGCGCAGGTTTTAAGTGTCAACTTATAGACCTGAGCTGTCCTTTATCTTTACTGTGTGCCTCGTCATGGTCTGCGTAGGGTATGCCGTCCACTAATACGCTGCTGCGGCTGTCCCCGGTCATTGTTATCTTATCCGGGGTTGGTTGACAATACATAATGACATATTGGTTTGTCCTTTCGTATGGAAGTATAGGCCGGGCATTATATGCCCGACCCGGTCTTTCACTATTGACTTTTCAGTTCTTCAAGCTGTTTTCGAGCCTCGGCAATAGTGCTTGTCCTGCTTTCGTACTCTGCCTTGATAGTTTCCAAGGCCTTGTGAAGTTGCGGCCCTTCGAACTCATAACAGTCCAGCGTACCGACTTTATATTCACGCTTCGGAGCGCACCCCTTCTCTTTCAATGCATCCGCAATACTTTTACTATATACTACCATCATAACACCCTCCATTCTTTGAGTCTGTGAGCTTTACAGCTTACCAGTATATCTCATAGCCTCTCTAAGTCTAAGAGCTTTACAGCGTGCATGCTCCACCCCTAAAGACTCTATGCGCTGCAGGTCCTCTCTGTATGTTTTCTTGACAAGCTCCGCCTCTTCATCTAATGTTTTGCAGAACTCCTTAAATTCCTTCTCGGCCTGCGAGGTTAAGTCGTCGAGGTCTGAGGCTTCCAACTTAGCCCTGATAATGCTCGCAATATCTGCCTGGGCTAAAAGCTCCAAGCCTTCAAGGGCTTCTTTCAGCTCAACTCTTTCCTTTTTGATTTTCCCGATCAGCGCCTGATCGTCGCTGGTCAGGGCCGCGGCGTACTCTGTAGCGGTCTGTGCTAACCTTTCTTTTACCTTCTCAGCCTCCGAGCTTGCCTTGTCCCGTCTTGCGGCAAGGTCTGCGGCTACAGCCTCGACTGCCTGTAGTTTTTTAAGTAGTGCCAAGGACGCCTTTTGGTTTTGGTTGTTTAACATTGTTTTCATAATAATCATTCTCCTCATTTATATTGATTTTGGCCCGGTATTATTTTTTCTTGAGCAATACTAAAGACCCCTTGTCAACCACTTTGCCGTCGCAGTTCATAACGGCCTTGGTCAACAGGTCCTCAGTGTCCCAGTCTTGTTTCCTCTGTATCCCCATGTCGTACTTAGTATTGAGTACGTAGTCCGCAAAGTTGAAGATGAAGGCGAAGGTCTTGCCTGCTGCTAACGTGCTGCTGTAGGTGTCGAGATAGTCGCACAACACCACAGGGCGGCCGAGCAGGTACCTTTCCGGCTTCCCTGCAATGCCTCGATTGGTGCGTGCTATCGGCTGGCCGTTGGCGTCTATCATCCCTGCGAAGGATATGAACGTTTTCTTGGTCATGCACCACTCTGCACCAGCCTCGTACTGGGTCGGCAGTGCGGCCTCTGCGTCGCATAGTGTCTGGTAGTCTAAACTGGTTATTTCAACAGTCTGTCCTTCGTTCGGGGTTTCTGCCAATATGCCCTTAGGTGCGCCAGTGCCTCCGTTGTCAGGGTCGTTGGTGGACACGATCTTCTCTTCAATAGCCTTGGCCATAACTTCGGATACCTGTTTGACGAAGGCCGCCTCGAACATGGGAAGCGTGGAAACGCTTACCTCCATTGACATACTAATTTCACAACGCAGCTTGTATCCCGAAAAAGAGATGTAACTTGTCTGTTTTTTCTGCTTTTTTGACCCCTGCCCTTCACTAACCCATGTGGCCACAGGTTTTACAGAGTCTGTCGGTATCCGTGCCCCGGAGGCATACTCTGTTCTTGTTACGCGTGGAAGTATCATGCCAAACGCTTCTATCGTCTCAACAATCTTCGGCATGATGGTTGTGGGTATTACCGACCCGACGTCTGAGGTTAGTGTGTTTTCGTCCTCGTTTTTGATCTTGATTGGCTCCCCACTCAGCACACGCCCCATAAACGCGAGTCTGTATTCTAAGCTGCCGTATATGCCCTGTTCGGCTGACTGTGCCTCGAAGTTTAAGTGGTTTTGGTTGTTTAACATTGTTTTCATAATAATCATTCTCCTCATTTATATTGATTTTGCTTTTAGAGCCTGTAATTGTGCCCTGGCTTTGTCGCCGGGGTCGCTGAACATGATCGCGTCAGCGAATTTTAAGCGCACCGCCTCCTGCGCGGTGAAATACGTGGTCGCGTCCATAAGCTTGAGCAGGTCCACAAGTGCTAACCCTGTTTTTATTGCGTAGCTGTTCGCCATACTGAGGTTAGTACCTGTGAGTACTCCGGCCATGTGCTCCATGGCGTTATGGTCGCCAGCTGTAACGGTCCAGGCGTTATGTATCATGATCTGAGCAGTGGGTCCTATGAGTACCCGATCGCCTGCCATGGCTATGACTGAGGCAGCGCTTGCCGCTATGCCTGTAATTTTTACCGTTACCGTGCCGGGGTACTCTTTCAAGCGGGAATATATCTCACTGCCGGCGTACACGTCGCCCCCCGGTGAATTGATGTACACCTCGATAGCTTCGCCCGGTTTTGCCGTGTCTAATACTTTCGCGACGTCACGCGGGCAGACTGCGTCGAGTTCTAACCATTCATAAACTCGCTTGTCGTCGTTGGGTACGATCACGCCTTTAATGTCAATTATTTTCATTGCGCCGCGCCGCCTCCCTCCTTCTAGCTCTCATACGCCGCATACGCAGCCGGGCATTTTCCCTTTCGACGATCGGCCGGCAGTCCTGGCAATACTTCCAGGCCATGCAGAAAAAGCCGGGAAGGTTTAAATCCTTGCCGCAGCGCTCGCACGTTGCAATTTTTACGGTCTTACCGTCTTTGGTGATGGTTCGAAAATGCATGTTTCTAATACCTCGCTTTCCATAATTTGATTGAATTTTATTCCTTTTTGATGAATTCGATTTAATCCGATTAAATCCGATTAAACCTTTTATTTCTTTCTAAAAATCGGTAAAAAGGTTAACTATTTCTAGCTTTTACCATGTTTGACAAGTTACTGGTAACGTAGGGGGGTTACACGTGTAACCTGTGCGTTGTACGAAGCTTCGGCGCGGTAGGCGTACCGGGGGGTACGGGGTTTTTTATGGGGGGGGACCCCCTCCCAGGGTTTTCCAGTAGTTAACTGTTCACCTTTTGAACGCTCGTAGCTCTGAAACCTTTTCTGGTGTCCACGCAATCAAACTTTACTTTGTCTCCGGGCTTCGGTACGTCTTGGTTCGATACCTGGCTTATGTGGTAGAAGTATTCTCTGCCAGCTTCGTCAGCTATGAAGCCGAAGCCTCTGTCCTTGTTATACGTCTTTACGGCGCCTTTCAACTTTCTTTGAAAATTCATATGCATACAATCAGTCCTTTCATTCTTTACTTCTATAGATAAGCTCTCAGCCTTTCTATGCTCTTTGACTCTCTAAGCTTCCTTAGTGCTCTATGATACCGGGCGCTTATTGCCTGTTTGCTGCAACGTGTGATTGAAGCTATTTCCCTAAATGACATTGGGTGTTCGTCTTGCCAGCCGATGTGTAGCTGCAGCTCTTGGCACTGCCTCCAGTTAAGCTCAGCCTGCATGATCGACTCAAGCTCTGCCCGCAACGTCTGCCGGTCCAGCTTTTCAATTACCCGGTCTTGTCCCGGTGTGGTGTCGTCGGCCAAGACTTCATAAAGCTCCAGGTCCTCGGCGTTTTTAACTGGCGCATTCAAGCTAATGTCTCTTTGCTCAGGGCAGCGCTTGAGCCTTTTGGCACACGTAATAAAATGAGATATAGCCGCGGTGATACGATAATTTGCGTGTGTGGTGAAGGCTGCTTTGCTGGCGTCATATGTCTTGATCGCGTCATATAGACCAATCCAGGCTACCTGAAATAAGTCCTCGGACGTATGCCCCGGCGGCGGTGTGTACTTATTCGCTACGCTACGGATCAAGCCGGTGTTTCTTTCGGTCAATATGGCAAGTGCCGAGGTGTCGCCTTGCTGATACAATTGGATAAGGTATTCGTTGCAATACTTATTCAATAGTAAGCCTCCCCGGTATTATTCTTCTATAGGTTCATCCAGCTCGAACTGGTCCGCCATGAATTCGGATATGCTTCTAATACAAGCCCCAAACAGGCCGTATTTTTTATCCTGCAGGTGTCCGTCGGCCAAGTGTGCTAACCTTCCCAGTTCCATAAATAAGCGTAGGTCATCTTCACTGGGTACGATATTGAGTTTTACTTTGTTCGTTCTACTTTTCATTTTCGATCCGTCCTTTCTAGGTATAAAATCATGCAGCCGCACCCGATCAGGAAGAATCCCACCCAGGCAGTCGCGGCGCTACACTCTGCAAAAATTAAAGCTGCGCCCGTTATAACGGATACGCAGCCTAATGCACGCGATATGATATTGTAGATCATAATGTAAGTCCGTAAGCTGTTACCCCTATTCCAGGCACTATTTTATTTACCCCTTCTTTAATTCCGGGTGTAAGTTCACCATGTGCGCCTTAAAGAACTGAGGCTGCTCGCGCGATAATTGCTCGACTGTGCGCCCGCAATTATTGCAAAAAACTGGACACGCTTCGCCATCTCGACCCACTTTTTTATAAGATTCAAGTTGGCGCGCTTTTGTGTTTTCTCCCCTCCCTATTTTCTTCCTAACGGCTTCTAACTGACTAGCTGCATGGCGTGTCCAATGGGTAAGGTGTTGTACCTCTCCCAGAAAAGGGCAGGGGTATGTGCGATATACCTCAAGCAAGTATTGGTCATTTGAACACAGATATGTATCGTTATTGCTTGCAATCTTGCACACGGCAGTTAAGCCGGACCCGCTGGGCTTGTACATGAATTTAACAGGCCCCTTTCGCTCGTCGCTGTGTATGTCTGCTATGGCAAGGTCCATAGACAGAGTTAAATTCTCTATAGCCTTGTCGATTGCACCAACGACGCAAGGTCCTTTGCTTGGCATGGTTTGCAGTATAAGCTCGCGGAGGTCATCCGCCCCCATCAACACAGACATATCAACTTGAATCCACGTTCGAAGGCTATACCTCAGTTCAATTGCAAACATTAAATCTTTTCCTATCATTTTTTAATCATCCCTTTCTTATTTGTGTTGTTTTACCATTATCGGCATAACCAGACAAGCTTATTAATCCGTGCCCAAAAACTTGAATGGTATTAAAGTTTTATTGTGTACTAACCTTTGTTTTAAGTGTACACACTTGGAACACTTCCCTGTGTACACCTAAAAGCCGCTAATTCAGGGCGTTTTGAGGGTTTTGTACACACTTGGAACACTTTTTTTCTATTATTACTATAAAATATACCGCTGTACTGTGTGTTGTGGTATTCTATGTATTTTTTATACTTCTTATATTTAAAGTGTGTCAAGTGTGTACTAACCTTTGTTTTTTAGCTTATAATTGTAAGTCCTCTGCGGCGAATTAATACTTCCAGCCGGAACCTTTATCCGGGTACATTCCCGTTTGTGAAAAGGTGTCTATAGTTGCCCTTGCAAGTTGCAGATTCTGAACTGCGCCTGCCGTTACATAGTTCTCACCTTGCCACAGCTCATAGTTCACCCCGTCAGAATCGAAGTACAGCTGCGCGGTTAAGTCGCCTGGTAAGAAAACCTCTAAGCGGCCGCCATCAATAAACACCCTTTTATACCCACTAAATGCAGCGTAAAGCTTTTTCATAACTCAACCCTTTCTTATTTGTGTACTAACCTCTGTTTTTTAGCTTGTCGGCCGTGTCGGAAGCCCATCGACCACCTGTCGATAGGTCGGAAAACCTGCAACGCTTAGAGGCTGTAGGGTTTCCTGTTTTTTGTCGGATTGTCGGACGAAATCTAGGAAATATAAATTATACGGACCGTAGGTAAGTATATATACTGTCTCTTATAC
>LSQX01128000.1_pt1 | contig 11677 bp, 10 predicted proteins | sample 654561 | NCBI WGS metagenome assembly LSQX01 (sample SAMN04489861, study PRJNA283612) | anaerobic digester metagenome | isolation source: 4 biogas reactors fed with cattle manure at either 37C or 55C with and... | place: Denmark: Kongens Lyngby | collected 2014 | reverse complement strand
GCCATGTTGGATTATTTGGGTTATGAGTTAAATCTGCGCGAAAAATCCCCTTTCCCTACCTTTGAAGAGCTACTCGATGCCCAGTGAGTTAAGGGTGCTGGTGCAACAGCTGGCGGCTGGACGGCTGCTATACGAGCAGGGAAGCTATGTGTTCAGTTATGACCACGACGTAGCCGCAGAGCAGTTTGTCTCCTTAACAATGCCGGTACGTAAGCGTGATCTGGTGCATAACCAGCTGCATCCTATCTTTCAAATGCATTTGCCAGAGGGGTATTTGCTGGCGTTGCTTAAACGGCATTATTCTAAATTAACCACTAATGATGATTTTGGTCTGCTGCGGCTTATGGCTCAGGGGATTCGTGGCCGCATACAGTATTCAGATGTGGTCCAAGCTAAGCCGTCACTAACCCTTGATGAGCTTTTGCAGCCTAAAAATGATGCGCTATTTGCAGAGTTGGTCGAGCGCTTTGCCTTGCAGTCGGCAGTTAGCGGTGTGCAGCCTAAGGTGCTTGCACAGGTCGTCAATAAAGCCACTTTGCAGCTAGAGCATTACATAGTTAAATCTTGGGGAGATGAGTATCCGGAATTGGCTTTAAATGAATACTGGTGCATGAAAGTGTTGCAGCAAGCGGGTGTACCAGTGCCGGAGTTTTATATCTCAGATGACGCTGCGCTTTTTGTCATGCGACGTTTTGATATTACGGCGTCTGGAGGTTATTTAGGCTTTGAGGATATAGCCGTGCTGCAGGCGCGAGGACGTGAGCAAAAGTATGAGGGCAGCTATGAGCAAATGGTTAAAACCCTGAATGTATTCGTCTCGCCACAGCATAGAGTCAATGCCATGCAGCAGTTTTTTAAAATGATGGTGCTCAATCTCGCTTTGCAAAACGGGGATGCGCATTTGAAAAACTTTGGCGTGCTTTATACCGATATCGATAATATTTGGCTGGCTCCTGCTTATGATGTCATTAGCACCACAGCTTATATTCGTCATGACAGTATGGCTTTAACGCTTATGGGTAGCCGTAAATGGTGGCAGCGCAAGCATGTAATTCAGTTTGGAGTGCAGGTGTGCGGACTAAGCAGCAAGCAGGCCAATAATTTATATGACGAGTGTGAAGCAGCCAAAAAACAGGTAGCCAAAGAGGTGCGTCAAGCATTAACAGGGTTGAAAAAACCTGAGCAACATGAGGTTTTGCAGCATCTATTGTTGCTTCTAGAGCGCGTCGATGGATAGGTCTTAAAGCTGTTTTATTGTGGGTTGAGCGTGTTTTTCAGTACCGACAAATCAACGCCCATTTCCCGCAATACGCTACGCAAGCTGTAGATGAGCTTTTGTAGCGTGCTGCAAGGTGATTTGATGCTCAAGCGGCACGGCTTATTCGATGTTTTGCACCTGTTCCCTCATCTGCTCAATTAACACCTTAATATTCACAGCAGCCTGGGTGGTGCGGGTGTCGATGGCTTTGGAGCCGAGGGTGTTGGCTTCGCGGTTGAGCTCTTGCATCAGAAAATCTAAGCGGCGACCAACTGCGCCAGTGTCTTTTAGTGCGCGGCGTACTTCTTGGATATGGGTATTTAAACGATCAAGTTCTTCGGTTACGTCGCTGCGTTGCGCCAGTAATACCAGCTCTTGTTCGAGGCGCTGGTTGTCAATTTCCACAGCCATTTCTTGGCAACGTGCCAGAATTTTTTGCCGCTGAGCGTCGAGCATGTCTGGCACTAACGCGGTCAATACTTCCACCTCAACGCCTATTTGCGTCAAGCGTTCGTCAATCAAACGCGCCAGATCATCGCCTTCGCGCGCGCGGTGCTGCTTTAGTTGGGCTAGTCCTTGCTTGAACAGTTCCATGGCTTGCTTTTGCAGGGCTTGGTTGTCTTGGTTTTGACTGGCGATGACTTCAGGCCAGCATAAAATTTCCACAGGATTGATCATGGCAGGGTTTTGCATTAATTGGGCTATTTGTTCGGCCGCCTTAATGACTTGTTCAGCATAGACAAGGTTGATATCAATGCTTTGTTGTTGCGCTGATTCGGTGAATTTGAGTGTGCACTCCAATTTGCCGCGGGAAATTGTTTTGCGTAGCTGTTCGCGAACAGGGGTTTCCAGTTCCCGCAGCACGTCAGGTAGGCGCAGATGGGGCTCTAAATAGCGGTGATTAACTGAGCGAATTTCCCAGGTGAGGGTGCCATTGTTGTCATTGTGCTCAACGCGAGCAAAAGCCGTCATACTCTGTGCCATATAAACCTCGTTGCTGATTCGTAAATAGGCGACAGTTTAACGAGTTTTATCTGTTCATGGGTGCTGAATGAGACGTTAGCGGGCTTTCTCTTTATACTGTGGTCAAAATATATTTGCAATAAGGTGGTTCAATGACACGTCCAAGTGGTCGCAGCGCAGATCAGCTGCGTGAAGTGAAAATAACGCGTAACTATACTTGCCATGCTGAGGGCTCAGTGTTGGTGGAGTTTGGGCAGACTAAGGTGATTTGTACCGTCAGTGTGGAAGAAGGTGTGCCGCGTTTTTTGCGTGGGAAAAATCAAGGCTGGTTAACCGCAGAATACGGCATGTTGCCCAGAGCAACTGGTCAGCGTACGCGCCGTGAGGCGAGCAGTGGTAAGCAGGGCGGGCGCACGCTAGAAATCCAACGCTTGATTGGCCGCTCGTTGCGCGCAGCGCTGGACTTATGCAAGCTGGGTGATTACACCCTGACTGTCGACTGTGATGTGATTCAAGCCGATGGTGGTACACGCACAGCAGCAATCACGGGTGCGATGGTGGCTGTGGTGGACGCATTAAACGTGATGCGCGAGCGCGGCTGGTTAGATAAAAAAGCTGAGTTACCCGTACAGCAAATGATTGCCGCTGTATCTGTGGGTGTTTATCAGGGTGAAGCTGTATTGGATTTGGACTATCCAGAAGACTCAGGCGCAGAAACGGATCTGAATGTGGTGATGACGGATGCCGGTGGTTTTATTGAGGTGCAGGGCACAGCAGAAGGCGCGCCTTTTACCAGTGAGCAGTTAACCAGCATGCTAGCTTTAGCTGAGGGTGGCCTGAAAGAGCTCTTTGCGCTTCAGCAAGCGGCTCTAAGTGCAGTAAATTAATTCATCGAGAGCGTGGGCCAAATGCCTGCGCTCTTGTTGGTAACTTATATGCTCAGCGTCCACTCGTAATCGACCTGCAATGGCGCGTGCTCAGAAAACCGCACGTTACGAAACAAGCGTGCGTTGCGTACTGTACGTTTTAAACCGGGTGTCAGCAGTTGATAGTCAAAACGCCAACCCAGATTAAGTGCTTGCGTATCATCGCTCGTTGGCCACCAACTGAACTGGTCGCTTTCTCGATTGACTTCCCGCAGAGCATCGATGTAGCCCATGTTGCAAATAACTTCGTCCATCCAAGCACGTTCTTCGGGTAAAAAGCCGACCTTTTCTTGTGCGTCACGCCAGAACTTCACATCAATTTTTTGATGGGCAATATAGGTTGAGCTGCTGTAAATATAATCGCGGCGTTTACGGCGTTGTTTGTCTAAAAAAGGTGTCAGCTCTTGCAGAAATCTAGCTTTTTCTGCCAAAGCTTCGGTGCAGGGTTGTCCGCTTGGGAAGAGGAGGCTAGCAATGCTTATTTTATCGAAGTCAGCTTGGATAAAACGTCCCTGATAATCGCCGCTCATCAGACCCAGTGAGGTGATAATAGCTTTGGGTGGCGTGCGCGTTAAGATAGCCACACCAGCCTGGCCCGGCTGTTCAGCGCTCGTTGAAAAACAAAAAAAATCATCCAGTTGTAATGCGAGTTTTTCTACTTCATCATTAGCAGCGCGGGTATCTTGCAGGCAAATCACATCAGCGTTTTGGTTAGCTAACCAGTCGAACAAACCATTGTTTGCTGCAGCATGAATCCCGTTAACATTTATACTTATAATCCGCATGGGAAACCCCTGTCAAAAACTGCGTGATATGATAACCAAGAATTAAACTTTTAGCTAAGTAACCACTGAAACGTGGCGAAGCTGGCGAACGTAAGTTGTTTATCGTCAAATACTCCTCACAAGCATTTTCTAAAAGGACAGCTATGCAAGCTTATCAGAAAGAATTTATCCGTTTTGCTATTGAGCGCGGTGTTTTGCGTTTTGGTGAATTTACCTTGAAGTCAGGTCGAGTGAGTCCTTATTTCTTCAATGCGGGTTTGTTTAATTCAGGTATGGCGTTGTCCAAGTTGGGTCAGTTTTATGCTCAGGCTTTGCTTGAAAGCGGGGTTGAGTATGACGTGTTGTTTGGGCCTGCATATAAGGGCATTCCTTTGGCGGCTGCAACCGCGATTGCCTTGGCTGAACAGTATCAGCAGGACAAACCTTGGTGCTTTAACCGCAAGGAAGCTAAAGCGCATGGCGAAGGCGGCACATTAGTGGGTGCGCCATTGCAGGGACGGGTGATGATTATTGATGATGTAATCACCGCTGGAACTGCAATTCGTGAGGTAATGCACATTATTGACGGGCAAGCTGCACAGGCTGCTGGCGTATTGATAGCGTTAGATAGGCAAGAGCGTGGCAAGCATGAGCTTTCCGCGATACAAGAAGTAGAACGTGACTTTACTATGCCGGTGATCAGTATTGTGTCGCTTAAACAGGTATTAGAATATTTAGCCAAGGATGCAGAACTGAAAAAGTATTTGCCTGCAGTTGAGCGTTATCGAGAACAGTATGGTGTTGTCTAAGCCTTGACGGCATATTTTGGCTAGGGAGTGATGACATGAGGCTAAGAAAGCTTATAGGGGTTTCCATATTTGCATTGGGTGTGCCGTTCTGTGCGCAAGCCGTTGAGTATTACAGATATGTAGATGATAACGGCATCACTGTTATCAGCCGCCAGGGTGTGCCGCCTAACTATATTGGTAAGGGTTATGACGTTTTAAATGAACGCGGACGCGTGATTCGTACAGTCCCTCGTGCACCTACCGCTGAAGAGCATCAACGGACGCAGGAAGCCAAGCAGCAAGAGCAATACGATCGCCATCTGTTACGCCTGTATAGCACACCGGAAGATGTCGAACGTGCACGTGATCGTAAGCTGGTAGAAATCGATGGATTGATAGCCTTGGTGCGCGGCAACCTATATTCAGTAACATCCAGCAAAGCGCAATTGTTGAGTAAAGCTGCTAATATGGAGCGTTCTGGTAAAAAAATACCAGCGGATGTATTGCAGGAAATCGATAAGTACGAAAAAACCGAAGCAAAATATTTACGAGATATTGAGCAGTACACAGAGCAAAAAGCAGGCGTTGAGCGGAACTTTGCGCAAGACAAGCAGCGCATTATGCAGTTGTTAGGCAAAAAATAAGTCTAAAAAAATTGAGTCTTAACTCGAAATAACTTACCCTTCCCTTCCTTTTTGCAAAAAAGAGTGCCTTTTCGGAGTAGTTCCGAGCTGTGTGGGAAATTCCCATGTATTTGGCGCGCTAGGCAAACAGAAGTTGCCTAGGCCACATTTTTTACCTGACTTTCAGGTAATTGTCTTCCCTACGGGGGATACCCAATCCAAGCAAGTGCAGCTGTTATAGCTGCTGCAGGTTTTCTGTAATGCACTTGCGTAGAGTGGAGAGTACCCATGAATCAAGCTATAAAAATAATAGCCTCAGATGAGGCGTTGACGAAAAACACTAAATTTCAAGTGTATACCGAGCGGCAACTGGACAAGATTAAACCGCTACAAAAATTAACAGAAGAACAACGCTTTGAAATGCGTGTTGTTGCCAACGTACTGCCTTTTCGAGTGAATCAGTACGTAATTGATGAGCTGATAGATTGGAGCGATATACCTAACGATCCGATTTTTCAGCTGACCTTCCCACAGCGTGGCATGCTGTATCCCGAGGATTATCAGCGCATGGCTGATGCCCTACAGCGCGATGCAGAGCGCAGTGAAATCAGCGTAATTGCTAACGAAATCCGCCAGAAGCTCAATCCGCACCCAGCGGGTCAGCAAGAAATGAATGTGCCTATTTTGGATGGTGAGCCACTGCCGGGCATGCAGCACAAATACCGTGAAACCGTACTGTTTTTCCCCAGCCAGGGTCAGGTGTGTCATAGCTACTGTACCTTCTGTTTCCGCTGGGCGCAGTTTATCGGTGATAAAGAGCTTCGCTTTGCCAGTAACGAAGCGGGTAGTCTGCATGCTTATTTGGCACAGAATAAAGATGTCACTGATGTGTTAATTACCGGTGGCGACCCCATGGTGATGAAAACCCATCACTTAAAAGGTTATTTGGATGGCATGCTGCATCCGTCACTTGATCATGTGCAAAGTATCCGTATTGGTACTAAGTCACTGACTTTCTGGCCGCAGCGCTATGTCACCGATCCAGATGCCGATGAATTGCTAGCACTGTTTGAACGTTTGGTTAAGGGTGGTAAGCATGTGGCTTTAATGGCGCACTTTAACCATTGGCGTGAGATGGAAACCCCTATCGTGCGTGAAGCGATTCGCCGTATTCGCGATACAGGCGTAGTGATTCGTGCACAAGCACCGGTGGTAAAGCACATTAACGATGACCCAGCCGTGTGGGCGCGCATGTGGGATACCCAAGTTCGTCTAGGAATTATTCCGTACTATATGTTTGTTGAGCGTGATACAGGGGCGAAACGTTACTTTGAAGTGCCTTTGATACGTACCTACGAGATTTACCGTGAGGCGATTAAGCAGGTGTCTGGTTTGGCGCGTACTGCACGTGGACCATCCATGAGTGCGGGGCCGGGTAAGGTTGAAATTCAAGGCGTAGTGGAAATCGCTGGCGAAAAAGTGTTTGCTTTACGCTTTATTCAGGGTCGTAATCCGGACTGGGTGCAGCGTATTTTCTTTGCTAAATATGACGAGAATGCAACTTGGTTTGATGATTTAAAGCCGGCTCTGGGTGAAGATAAGTTTTTCTTTAGCGATGAGTACGATGCGATGCAAGCCGTGGCGTACGACGAATAAATAACGTTTGCGCATAAAAAAGGCCTAGGCAGTGTAATAACTGTCTAGGCCTTTTTGCGTTTGGATAGTTTTTATTCGTTGGTGATCAGCGTTCCGACACCGTGGTCGGTGAAAATCTCTAATAGAACAGCGTTAGGCACGCGACCGTCAATAATGTGCGCACTTTGTACGCCGGCTTGTACGGCATCCAGAGCGCAGCGGATTTTCGGTAGCATGCCGCCATAAATAGTGCCGTCAGCAATCAGCTCATCAACTTGCTCGGTATTTAGACCGGTCAGCACATTACCTTCCTTGTCCATTAAACCAGCAATATCGGTCAGCAACATCAGCTTCTCAGCACAGAGTGCCTCAGCAACCTTACCTGCTACTAAGTCAGCGTTAATGTTATAAGACTCGCCGTTATCACCGACCCCGATGGGGGCAATGACGGGAATAAAATCACCCTGCACCAGCATGTGTAGCAAATCGGTATTGATGCTGGAAACTTCGCCCACCTGACCAATATCGATGATTTCAGGCTTGGTCATGTCAGGGGTTTGTCGGGTTACTTGCAGCTTGCGCGCACGAATTAGGCGCGCATCCTTACCGGTTAAACCAATAGCGCTACCACCGTGACTATTAATGAGGTTAACGATGGATTTGTTCACCTGCCCACCGAGCACCATTTCCACCACGTCCATGGTTTGCTCGTCAGTAACGCGCATGCCATCTACGAAGCGGCTTTCTATGCTGAGACGCTTAAGCAAGTCGCCAATTTGTGGACCACCGCCATGTACCACCACGGGGTTAATCCCCACAGCTTTCATCAGTACGATGTCGCGAGCAAAACCGGTTTTAAGTTCTTCGCTTTCCATGGCATGACCGCCATATTTGATGACCAAGGTTTTGCCAACAAAACGACGGATATAGGGCAATGCCTCGGATAGAACTTCGGCAACATGGGCAGCGGCGGCACGGTCTAAGGTCATTTATTTACTCCAAAAACTAAAAAGGCCAAGATAAAGAGGGTTCAATGGCTAACAATTGATTGCGGAAAATTTCAATGACTGCCTGCAACTCTTCTTGGCTGTCACCTTCAAAACGCAGCACCAGCGTAGGGGTAGTATTGGATGCGCGCACTAAGCCCCAGCTTTTTGGGTAGTCAACGCGCACGCCATCTAAGGTGTTTACCTTGCCTTCACCCCATTGGGCAGCGTTTAGTAGCGTGTTAATAATTTTAAATTTGCTGTCATCCGTAACGTCAATGGTTAACTCTGGTGTTGAGTGACTGGTTGGGAATGCGGCGAATATTTGTTCGCTAGTACGAGTATCCAGCGCGATGATTTCTAGCAAGCGAGCCGCGCTATATAAACCATCATCAAAACCGTACCAACGCTCTTTGTAGAAAATATGGCCACTCATTTCACCGGCCAATAACGCGCCGGTTTGCTTAAGCTTGGCTTTCATCAGTGAATGACCGGTTTTCCACATTATCGGACGACCCCCATAGCCGCTGATCAGTGCCGGTAGACGGCGCGAGCATTTGACGTCAAAGATGATGTCAGCACCGGGATTGCGTGAAACCACATCTTTAGCCAGTAACATCATTAAACGATCTGCAAAAATAATTTGCCCGGTGTTGGTTACCACGCCAAGGCGGTCGGCGTCGCCATCAAAAGCGATACCTATATCGGCCTGTTGCTGCTGCACCGTCATAATCAGTTGATGCAGGTTTTCTGGCTTGCCGGGATCTGGGTGGTGATTGGGGAAATTCCCATCAACTTCGCAAAATAATGGCACCACTTCACAGCCTAAGCCTTCAAACAACTCCTGCGCGATAACTCCCGCTACGCCATTACCGCAATCGATAACTATTTTTAATGGTTTAGCTAAAGCAACATCACTACAGATACGCTCAAGGTAGGCTGGTAGAATATCTAATTGTTCTACACGACCAGAACCCGTTGAGAGATCATGATCTTTAATGCGTTCATACAGCGCAGTGATGCGCTCGTTCGCTAAGGTTTCACCGTCGATAACAATCTTAAAGCCATTATAGTTGGCTGGGTTATGACTGCCGGTCACCATAACCCCAGTCGTCGCTGGCAGCGTGTGGGTGGCAAAATACAGTACGGGCGTAGGCACCATGCCTAAGTCAGTCACCTCACAGCCGGCTTCCACCAGTCCTTGAATCAGTGACTCGCTGAGTTCAGGGCCGGACAGACGACCGTCACGTGCTACAGCAACAGCCGGTTGGCCTTGATTAATGCTTTCTGCACCCACCGCACGACCAATCCAGTAGGCGGTATCACTGGTGAGTGTCTCATCGACAATGCCGCGAATGTCGTAGGCACGAAAGATGCTGCTGACGACGCTTTGCTGCGTTAAGTCGAAGCTGTTATTAGTGGCTTGATTTAAGCCAAACGGATCAAGTTCTTCGTCCAAGATATCGATGTCTAATATTTCATCTTCAACCAAGATACTACTGGTTTGTAAATGATCTTGCGCAAAGCTTGGTTGCGCTGCAGCAGGTTGCTCTTCGCTAAAACTCTCTGCCTGTTCAGACTCGACTGGTGTCGGTGTCGGTGTCGGTGTCGGTGTCGGTGTTGGTTCAGGTGGCTTGGGGGCGGAGGGCTGGCTTCTTTTTTGGGCGGCTGTATGTGAAAGCGAGACTGCTAACGCTTGCAGTGCAGGGGTGCGTAGCATGTCCGCATTGAAGCTTTTACCCATTTGCCACTCCTGCAGTAACTGACTGAATTGGCGGCAGTCTTTGTCCGTTTGTGTGCGTAAGCCAAAATAGGCAACAAATAACGCAGCCAGACCACTGATTAAGGCAATAGCTAAAGCGCCAGCAGCTAAAATAAAGCCCGTGTTGCTAGTCAAAGACTTGTTTGTTTGAGTAAGAGTTAATGTCCACTGAGGGTGAGCAGTAGTTAGGGTTTTGCTGGTGAAGCTACCAGATACCTGTCCCTTACTGGCAATAGTGAGCTGGGGAGCGTTGGGTAGTTTTTGCTGCAAACTGATTTGCAAGTCGTGGCTACTGAGGTTAGGTAGGGTTTTGCTTAGCAGTGCTGCATCATAGGTAATTAACACTGTACCAATGGCACGCTTGCTGGTTGGATCAAGCACGGCAGTGGCTTGATAGATATAACGTTTATTATCCGCAATAAAAAACTCAGGTGCAGGTTTGTTACCACTTTCAGCGCTGTTGATAAGTTCTAAAGCAGCGTAATTGATGGGTGCGGCTCGTTGATTGTCTAAAGCTGCTTGACCGCGTGGACTGATAAACAAATCAACGACGCTGGCTCGATAGCTCAGCTGTTGGGCAAGAATCTGTATGGCTTGTTCGTCCTTGCTATGTAATGCAGCGATTACGGCAGGGTTTTCGGCAATGGCTTGGGCATCGCTGTTAATTAACTCAACGCTTTGTTTGACGCTGGATAAAAAAGCTTCTGTCCAAGCTTGGGTGTATTTTTGCTGCTGTTCATCGAGTGCTTCTGTCTGTGACCAAAGCAATAGGGCGGTGGCACCCGCAATGCCCACTATGCATAAAAATAGGCCTATGAGTAGATGGGTGTTGCTCTGTGGTTTTTTGGTTTTTTCCGGTGCGATAACGTCCGTATCTTGCGTGTCTTTGACCTTGCGCTTAAAGAGCTTCATGGTGTCCCCTTAATTTATGCTTTACCCGTGTGCCCAAAACCACCAGCGCCACGCTCGCTCGTAGCAAACTCTTGAGTGATGGCTAGTTTTGCCTGCACAACCGGTACCAAAACAAGCTGGGCAATACGCTCGCCTACGTCGATGGTAAAGCTGTTTTGGCCTCTGTTCCAGCAAGACACCATCAGCTCGCCTTGGTAATCCGAGTCAATCAGACCGACCAGATTACCCAAAACAATACCGTGTTTATGGCCTAAACCTGAGCGGGGCAGTATCACAGCAGCTAGGCCAGAGTCTTCGATGTAAATCGATAATCCAGTGGGAATCAACTGGGTTTGCCCAGGTTGTAGCTCAAGAGGCTCTTGTACCATAGCGCGCAGATCTAATCCGGCAGAGCCGGGGGTGGCATAACTAGGTAGTGGAAACTCATCGCCAAGGCGTGGGTCGAGGATTTTTGTTTGTAGGTTGTACATGTTCGGTTAGCCCGTTTAAAGTTTTTTGCTAATAAATTCAATTAGTTGCTGTGCTATTTTGCTCTTTGAGGTTTGCGCAAAATGCGTTTGCTTATGTTGGCGATCGATCACTGAGATGGCGTTTTCGTCACTATTAAAGCCGATAGCTGTGTTGGCAACGTCGTTAGCCACTATCAGATCAAGGTTTTTGCTTTTTAGTTTACCGGCAGCATAGTGCAAAATGTTCTGGGTTTCTGCGGCAAAGCCCACACAAAAGGGGCGGTCACTTCGTTTGGCTAGAGTCGCGAGAATATCTGGGTTGCGTACAAGACGTAAAATTAAACCATCGTCCGTGTCGGTGTCTTTTTTAAGTTTATGTTCAGTATAAATTTCTGGGCGGAAATCAGCCACTGCGGCTGCGGCAATCAGAATATCGCAAGGCATAGCCGCTTCGCAGGCAATTAGCATTTCTTGAGCGCTGGTTACATTGATGCGCTCGACTCGATCGGGAGTCGTTTGCTGTACTGGGCCAGTGACCAAGGTGACGCGTGCGCCGGCTTCCACAGCAGCCTGAGCAATAGAAAAACCCATTTTGCCGGAGCTGTGGTTGG
>LSQX01213497.1_pt1 | contig 11678 bp, 8 predicted proteins | sample 654561 | NCBI WGS metagenome assembly LSQX01 (sample SAMN04489861, study PRJNA283612) | anaerobic digester metagenome | isolation source: 4 biogas reactors fed with cattle manure at either 37C or 55C with and... | place: Denmark: Kongens Lyngby | collected 2014 | reverse complement strand
TAAACTAATGAAAGGGGACTTCCGAGGTGAGGGTGCCACAAAGAGGTTTTCGGCTGCGTAGTATTTACTACGCAGCCTTTCTCTTTCTGTCGTAGTCCATCGTATCGGCAATAACACTCGCCTGCGCAATATTAAATCTGAAATAAATATCAATCTTCTGCTGTCTGTGTCCGCTGGATTTATCGGGAGCGTGAATTTCAATATGTTCAATCAGTTCGTGCATAATTTCGGGAGTAATCTCCGAAACAAATTCGTACTTCTGTACTATCTTAATAAACTGGTTGATGTCAGAGGTTTTCTGTTCAAGTTCCTCAATAACCGTTGTCAGCTCTTTGACAGTTTTTTCAAGCTGTTTCTGCTCTCGGTCATAATCCTTTGATAACAGTTCATAACGCTCATCAGACAGCTTTCCCGAAACATTATCCTCATACAAACGCTTAAAAAGCTTGTTCAGCTCCGCAATTCGCTTTTCGGACTGGGCGAGCATTTTTCTTGCCCTTTTCAGTTCAGCAAAATGTGCCTGTACCGAGGCTTCCATTGCAGTTTTTATGAACTCATCTTCGCTGCGGTGTACATCGGCAAGCAGTTCGTTCAGCTTTTTCAGTACAAGCTCGTTCAAAACGCAGGTTCGTATATAATGTGCCGAGCATTCCTCCTTATCAAGAGAGTTTTTCGCACACTTCAGATGCTCTTGAAATTCAGTTCGTGCTACCGAGCGACACAAATACATCTTACTGCCGCAGTCTGCACAGTAAACCATTCCCGAAAACGGATTGACTTCCTCGTGCTTCTGTATTCTGCGTTTGTTTTTTCGCAATTCCTGCACCAAATCATATTCCTCTTGCGTAATAATTGCTTCGTGGGTGTTCTCGAAAACAGCCCATTCTTCTTTGGGGTTGTCAACCTTTTTCTTGCACTTGTAGGACTTTTTCCGAGTCTTGAAATTCACAGTATGACCGGCATATTCCATAAGCGAAAGAATACCCACAACTGTTTTCTGTGCCCAATGATACGGTTTCTCAACCGTAACAGTACCGCTTTTCTTCATTTCGTAATAAGCAGTCGGTTTCAAAACCCTATCTTCGGTAAGTATCCTTGCAATTTGAGTTGGACCGTAGCCGTCAATGCAAAGTCTGAATATCCGTTTGACAACCTTTGCGGCTTCCTCATCAACAACCCACTGGTTTTTATCGTACTCCGATTTCATATACCCAAAGGGAGGTTTGCTTGCAAGCGGTTTTCCCGACAGACCCTTAGCCTTGAAAACAGCCTTAATCTTCTTCGAGGTGTCACGGGCAAACCAGTCGTTAAAAATATTCTTGAACGCCATCAGTTCGTTTTCGCTCTTGAACGTATCCACATTGTCATTGATGGCGATGTACCGAACGTCATAATCAGGAAAAATTATTTCTATGTACTCGCCAGTTTTAAGGTAGTCACGTCCGAGTCGTGACAAGTCTTTAGTAATAACCGTTTCAACCTTTCCAGCTTCAACGTCATTCATCATACGGATAAAATCGGGACGGTTGAAATTTGTGCCACTGAATCCGTCATCAACATAGAACTGGGGATTGGAGAATCCGTTGTCTTGTGCGTACTTTAAAAGGATTGCCTTTTGATTTGTAATACTATTGCTTTCACCTGCAAGCATATCATCCTGCGAGAGGCGGCAATATAACGCTGTAATTTTATCTGACATATTAACCCCACTTGCTACGGCGGTATTCCTGCATACATTTCTAATCATTTAACTCCTTTCTGCCTTGCGGCAACATCATTGTTTCTGATACCCTTCAATTTTTGTTGAGATATTTGTCACGATAAATTGTATAGGGCATCTTTTTTTACGAGGTTGTTTTTCTGTGAATTTCATCACCCTCCTTAAAATTCAGCGGTCTTAGGTGCAACCTAAAATGTGGGGGTATGGTATCAGCACAGCGGCGGACGGCTGATACTTTTTGAGGGGGTAGCAACTCAAAAAGCCGATTCCCCCGAAAGTATACGGTACTTTCTCTGCTTGCTACGCATACAAAAAACAAAATATTCCGTATTCCTACTTTTCTTGTTCCGCCCGAATGGGCATTACCCCTCAAAAAAATCTGCAGCGGCTAAGGGCAGAAAAATACCCCCTTCATAAGTACCTACAAATTCGAACGAATTTTTAAGTCTGATGGAGGGGGATTATGAAATTTTGGAGGATTGTATAAAAAGAAAGGGGAATAAATGTTGTAACGCTTTATATCAGCGGTTAGTTTAGTACAATAATTGTATAATCTTTCAATAATGCCAGTTTTTATTTTATAAATACACTGACAAATATACTGATTTGAGTAGTTAAATTGTGAGGAGATTGCAGTGATTAGCAAGTTTTGGCTAATAATCGACCAAATTGAATTAAAAACATCAAAAGTTGTCGGATATTGAAATCTGACAGCTTTTATGTTATAATACAATAGATTATTATACTATATAGAAAGAATATTTTTATGGAAAAGCTTGCAGAAATGTATGTAACACTGCTACCCGTTATTCTTGCAGGTATTATGAATATGGTATGGTGCAAGGTAAATGTATGTGGTTTTCTGAAAAAGCCTGTTGATTTCGGAAAGAATTTTTCTGACGGAAGAAGAATATTCGGCGATAACAAGACCTTCAAGGGCTTTATCGGAATGATTACTTTCGGAGCTGTGTTCTCAGTCCTGTGGGGAATTATTTCCCTGAACAGCGATTCTCTTACAGCCTATAACTATTTTTACAGAAATTATAACAATTCTTTTTTGTATAATATTATGATTGGAACACTTATGGGCTTTGCCTACGCTTTATTTGAGCTTCCAAACAGCTTTTTTAAAAGAAGGCTTGACATTACTCCTGGTAAGAATGATATAAGCGGTATAAAAAAAGTTTTCTTCATCTTCCTTGACCAGGCCGATTCAATTTTCGGCTGTGTTCTCGTTGTATGCATTTTTTATCCGTTGCCAATATGGTATTATTTTATATATGTACTGCTTGGTGCAGTAACACATATCATACTGAATATGCTTTTATATTTCTGTCATTTAAGAAAAAATATGTTTTGACCGAAAGGATATGTTTGAATGATATGTATTGTCTTGAAGAAAAGCTTAACGCAGGAGAGGTCGGCAACAAAGCAGCTTTTCTTTCCTTAATGAAACGTAACGGCTTCAATGTTCCGACAGGTATTGTTCTCGGGAACGATATTTTCACGAAAACTATTTCCGCAAATGATAACAAGCACGAGGTTGATATGCTTTTGGAGGTGCTTTCAAAAAGCAATGCAAAAGAAACCTCCGATAAAATTTCAGAGCTTTATTCCTCGCTTAAATTACATAATGAAGTAAAATCAGAAATAGAAGAAAAAATAAACATGCAAAAGAAATACGCCGTAAGAAGCAGCGGAATAAAAGAAGATTTAAGCGGATTTTCTTTTGCGGGTCAGTACGATACAGTAATCAACGCAAAAGGTATTGACGAAATTTCAGCAGCTATTATAAAATGCTATCTTTCGGCATATTCGGAAACAGTTCTTTCTTATATTGCGGCAAATGAATTGTCTGTCGATGAAATCGGAATGTCAGTTATTATTCAGGAAATGATTGATTCCGAGGTAAGCGGAGTCGCATTTACGGTAAATCCTACAAGCGGTTGTGATAAAGAAATCTTTATTGAGGCAGCAAAAGGTCAGGGCGAAAATCTTGTAAGCGGAAAGGTTGCAGCCGAAAGATATTCCTATAATTGGTGGAATAAAGAAATTACACTTTCATCAGGAAAGCTTATTTCTGACGACAAAATAAAAGAAATTGCAGATACAGCGCTTCGTATTCAGCAGTTTTTCGGTTACCCATGCGATATTGAATTTGCATATGAAAATGAAATTCTTTATATCCTTCAGGCAAGAGCAATAACAAAAATTCTTTACGGTGAAATAAAAGACCAATGGACTACCGCAGACTTTAAGGACGGCGGAGTTTCAGCAACCGTTTGTACCCCGTATATGTGGAGTCTTTATGAATATATCTGGGAAAGTGAATTGCGTAAATTCCTTATTGAATCTAAAATCTTGAAGCCTGCCGAGCTTGAAAAAAAGCTTGGAGATATGTTCTACGGAAGACCTTATTGGAATTTAAGCGTTGTAAAATCAGCAATGGCTAAAGTTCCTGGATACAAGGAAAGAGATTTTGACAGTGAATTGGGTGTTAAAATAACGTATGATGGAGATGGCGTTACTACATCAGTTACTCCTAAAACTCTTGTGGATATTGCCATAATGGCATTGGCGCAGAAAAAGATTGTCAAGGAACGCAAGGATAATGCCGAAAAATTCAAATCAGAACTCTTAAACATTTATTCCGATTATTTTGCAGATAAGGACAAACCTTTTTCGGCTGACGAAATAAAAGCAAAATGGAAAAAGCTTGTTTTCACTGATTACCTTAACAGCGAAAGCACATATTTCCGACAGATTTTTATCAACACAATTCATCAGTCATTGTATAAAGATAAAATCCTGAAGCACACCACAAAGGGCGGTTATTTTACCCTTATAGGCGGTCTTGATAATATTTCACATCTACTCCCTTTTTGTGATATGTGGGAAATAAGCAGAAGTATCAGAAGCGACAAAGCTGCATTTGCTTTCTGGAGCGACACGCCTGCTTCTGAAATAGCCGGAAAAACCAACTCTGTTCCTTGTGGCGAAAAGGTTCTGGAGTATATAGAAAAATTCGGGTATCACTCCAAGAAGGAACTTGATGTTACATATCCGTCTTTTTATGAGGATATAATCACGGTAATAGATGATGTAAAAAGAACTTGTGCTTTAGGTGATGAATGTTCACCTGAAACCGATTCTTTGCGTCTGCGTGAAGATTTCAGCAAAGAGATGGAAAAGGTAAAGAAAAAACTTTCTGCATCAGCTTACAGAAAGTTTGAAAAGAATGTAGCTGAAATGCGAAAGCTTCTTTGGTGGAGAGAAGAATTCAGAGATGTTTCAACAAGATTTTACTGCATAATCAGAGCGTATACGTTAAGGCTCGCTGAAATACTGTTCAATGAAAATTATATTTCAGATAAAAATGACATCTGGTTTGCAAAAATTGAAGATATACGAAACTTGCTTGATAATAACATCAAAAAGGAAGAATTCGTCAGAATAATAGAAAAAAACAAGGTATACTATTCCTCTTTCAGAAATTTTACAAGTGAAAACGAAATCGGCTCAAAATTTGCAAATACATCAAGCAGTGTTGCAGGTAAGGCGTTATGCGGAATAGGCTGTTCCTGTTTCAAGGCAACAGGAACAGCAAGAGTAATTCACTCTCTTGACGAAACAGACAGATTATGCGAGGGCGACATCCTTATAACTAAGTTCACCGATACAGGCTGGACAAGTAAATTTGCTATGCTGGGCGGAATTGTTACGGAGTACGGCGGAATACTATGTCACGCAGCAATAGTTTCAAGAGAATACGGCATTCCCTGCGTTGTCTGCACCGAAAATGCAACAAAGCTTATCAAGGATGGCGAAACTATTACAATAAACGGCGAAACGGGCGAAATAATAATTGGCGGTGAAAAGAATTGAAAATGTTTCTCGGATACTATAACAAATCGGTAATACTTACATATATAGGTGCAGCAGCTGCAGTCCTCGGAATGGCATTGGCACTTTCGGGAAAAATGAAATATGCTGTCTTATGCCTTATTGTATGCGGCGTCGCAGACCTCTTTGACGGAATGATAGCAAGACGCTGTAAAAGAACGGAAGAAGAAAAAGAATTCGGAATACAGATAGACTCCCTTACCGATATGGTAAGCTTTGCTGTTTTTCCTGTTGTAATTTCCTTTGCTATGGGAAACACAAGTTGGTATCATATCGCAATCAGTGTGTTTTATGTGCTTGCAGCTATAACAAGGCTGGGCTTTTTCAATGTTTCTGCTTCCATTTCATCGGAAACAAAATTCTATACAGGATTACCTGTAACCTTTGCGTCTCTGATAGTTGTATCTGCTTTTATTGCAGGCAGCATTTTAAGCATTACCGAAATAATAATGCCTGTATGTCTTTTTGTCACAGCTGTTCTGTTTATACTTAAAATAAAAATAGCAAAACCGAAGGGAATTGCATATCTGCTGCTCGGACTTCTTGCAATAGCCCTTGCCGTTGCAGTAATTTTCGTTGGTGGATAATATGGCAAGGATTTACGACAGAAAAAACAAAACCTTTTATGAGGATAAACAGTATGGTGGCAAAGCTCTTAATTTTCTGTACGGCAATATATTGGGAAGAATTATTCTAAGACTTTTTATTGCAGGAAAAGGCTATTCAAGACTCAATGCAAAAAGAAATTCCACAAGAAAATCCACAGAGAAAATTGCCCCCTTTGTCAAAGAATACGGAATTGTTATGAGTGATTTTGAGGACAGGGAGTACAGTTCCTTTTCCGATTTTTTCACAAGAAAGCTTGCTGACGGAAAAAGAGTCTTTTCAGCCGAAAAAAATGATTTGATATCCGTAGCAGACAGCAAGCTTCTTTGCTACAGAATTACAGATGACGGAAAAATCCCCATAAAAAACAGTATCTATACTGCAAGGGAAATCATTGACGAAGATTTGACAACGGACTTTTATGGTGGATATTGTCTTGTTTTCAGATTAACGGTTGACGATTACCACAGATATTGCTTTTTCGACGACGGAAAGCTTATCCGAAGCAAATATATAAATGGTAAGCTTCATACCGTGAGTCCGATTTCTTCGAAAAAATATAAGGTGTTTTCAGAAAACTTCCGTAGTGTTTCGTATATCGAAACGGAAAACTTCGGCACTTGCTATCAAATTGAAATCGGTGCCTTGCTTGTAGGCAAAATAATAAATTACTCCGCAGAAAGTTTCTTCAAGGGTGAAGAAAAGGGATACTTTGAAATGGGAGGCTCAACCTGCGTTGTTATGGTAAAAAAAGGCACCGTGACTATTGATGCCGATATACTTGAAAATTCTGAAAAAGGAATTGAAACCAAAGTCCTTATCGGAGAAAGGATAGGAAAGAAAAATGCTCAGGCGACTTAATATTTATTTCAAGGAAATGTATCCGCTTATTCCGAGACTTCTGCTTGGCTTTATAGTCTTTGGCGAGATATATTTTATTTTGCTTCTCAATTATGGTGTTACGGATTTTTCTTTAGGCATACAGGAAATTGTTGGCGGAATAACGATTTTCGGTTTTCTGATGTTCTTGCGTATTGCTGATGATTTCAAGGATTACGAATCAGATAAACGACTTTTCCCCGACAGAGCATTCCCAAGCGGAAAGGTTTATAAAAAAGACTTGAACACTGTTGTTGCCATAGACCTTGCCGTTATGACAATTCTGAATGTTATTTTTATGAATAACATTTTATTCTATCTGTTTCTTATGACTTATGGAATTCTTATGTCATTGTGGTTTTTCCAGAAGCATAAAATCAGCAAAAGTCTGCCGCTTGCACTGGTTACGCACAACCCTGTGCAGATGGTACTGAATTTGTATATCATTTCATTCTGCTGCATAAAGTACGAGCTTCAGCCATTTACATTAACATCCTTTCTTGTTCTTATGACGCTTTATTTTCCTGCGCTTATATGGGAGATTGCAAGAAAAATCCGTGCGCCGAAGGATGAAACGGAATACACAACATATTCAAAGCTTTTTGGACATAAAAAATCTACGCTGTTTATCCTTATCCTCACGCTTGTGGATATAGTTACAAATCTTCTCCTTGTTATAAATCTTAATATAATCGGTTTCTTTATCCTCATAATCAATGTTACAATAATGACCGCAGAGTTTATTATGTTTATAAAGAATCCCGAAAGATTCAGGCTTGTAACAAGAGTTGAAATTTATACATACATTACAGAGGCTACAATGCTTCTGATAATTCCAGCCTATATGATATTTGGAAAGATATGAATACATTTATTACAACAGATAATTTCAAGGAATACACAATCGGAAAAAAAACAGAACGTCTTTTTATTATGAAAGAGAACGGATTTAATGTTCCGACGCTTTTTTGTATAAATGAAATCCCCGAAAAAGAAAAGCTCCTTTCATTCTTGAATGACGGAAGGGCGTTTTCGGTGCGTTCATCTGCACTTTGTGAGGATTCCTCTGATAACTCTTTCGCAGGGCAGTTTGACAGCTTTCTTTTTGTAAAAAAAGAAAATGTATACGATAAAATAAAGGATTGCTTTTTGTCTGCCGAAAAGGAAAATGTTATTTCTTACTGTAAGGAAAACAATATAAATCCTGACACCATAAAAATGTCTGTAATTGTTCAGGAAATGATTGACTCTGATTATTCAGGCGTTATATTTTCTTCCAATCCGCAGGGCGTTTTAAACGAAAGCGTTATTGTTATGGGAAGCGGAACAGGGGACAATGTTGTTGAAGAAAAAACAGACGTTACAACCTGTTATTACAACAGAACAGATAAAAAATATTATACCGAAAAAAGCTGTGAAAAATCTCCGTCTATGACAGAGAATTTGATAGAAGAGCTTATTTCGTTATGCGAAAAAACAGAAGAAATCTTTGGAAAGCTTATTGATATTGAATTTGCTGTAAAGAACGATGAAGTTTTTATCCTTCAGGTCAGACCAATAACGACAATAAATAATAAAACTCCACTTATTCTTGATAACAGCAACATAGTGGAAAGCTATCCCGGAATATCGCTGCCGTTAACAATTTCTTTTGTGAAAGAAGCGTACAGCGGTGTCTTCAAGGGGCTTGCCAACAGAGTTCTTCGTGATGAAAAAATTGTAAACAGATATAACGAAACTTATTATAATATGACAGGCTCGGCAAACGGCAGAGTATACTATAAAATTAGTAATTGGTATACTGTATTGTCATTTCTTCCAATGTCAAAAAAGATAATTCCCGTGTGGCAGGATATGATGGGTGTTACGGAAAAATCTGTTGACAGCGATGAAGTAAAGCTTTCATTTTTTAAAAGACTTTCTACATATGTAAATGTTATCTCCGAAGCCTTTTCTGTAAGAAAAAATATGGAAAAGCTCAACGCTTCATTTCCTGCAACAGAAAAATATTTCAGGGAGAATTTCACCGCAGATATCACTCTCAAAGATGTAAAATCACTCTATGATGAGATATCAGAAAAGGTTCTTTCCGTATGGGATATAACGCTTCTCAATGATCTTTACGCATTTGTTTTCACGGGACTGCTTAAAGCTGAAATCAAAAAATCAGGTGTAACAGACTATGAAAAAACAGTTAACGAATTTATAAGCGGTATTTCAAATATAGAAAGTATGAAGCCAATAAAGGCAATGATAAAGCTTGCTGACTATGATAGAAAAATGCTTGATGAACTGAACGGCTCACAGAAGGAAAAAGAACTTGAAGAAAAGCTTGACGCTTACCCTGAATTCAAAGAAAAGTTCTATGAATATATTTTACTTTACGGTGACCGTTCGCCTGAGGAATTGAAAATGGAAACTGTTACGTTCAGGGAAAGTCCGTTGCTGCTTATGAAAAAAATCAGCGAACTTTCTTCTGATAAAGATATATTCGAAAGAACAAAAAAATCTCTGCTTGATGAAACTGAGAAATCAACAGAAAGCATAACAGCTGATATAAAAAAGAGAAAAAAACGAATTATGTATTTTGCTGAAAAGGCTTCTGTGGGAATAATGAACAGAGAAATTTCGCGCCTTAACAGAACAAGAATTTACGGAATGGTGCGTTCAATGTTCTTGAGAGCAGGAGAAATCTTTTGTTCAGATGGGAAAATATGTGATAAAAGAGATGTTTTCTATCTTACAAAAGATGAGATTTTTAACGGAAATCCTGATACCTTTGCTGACATAATAGAGAAAAGAAAACGTGACTACAAAGGATTTTATGAGCTTCCCGCATTTTCAAGAATAATCTTTGCGGGCAAGGAATTCGATAAAAACATCATCCGCACAGACACTGTTTCAGGCGTTGATTCAGATGAAAAAACGCTTTACGGAACACCATCTTCTGCAGGAATAACAAAAGGAACAGCAGTTGTTGTTAAAGATGCCTGCAATCCTCCTGATACCAAGGGTAAAATAATTGTTGCAAAAATGACAGACCCGGGCTGGGTGTTTCTTTTGTCAAATTCAAAGGGAATTATCAGCGAAAAAGGTTCTCTTTTATCGCACACTGCTATTATTTCAAGGGAGCTGAAAATCCCTGCTGTTGTCGGAGTAAAAAACGCTTCTGAACTGATAAAAGACGGCGATACAATAGAGCTTGACGGCAATAGCGGAATAATAAAAATATGCGGAAAGGAGAAATAGAATGTATCTTGTAAAAAAAGTGACCGAAAATGATTATGAAGATTTTTTAGATTTTCCCTCACGCATACATATAAAAAAAGAGCTTATGCAGAAGCGTTCCGATGAAATTGCATTGCTCAAAGGTACACATACGTTGAGCAATTATTTCACATTTACAGCTTTTCTATGTTACTGTGACAGCAAGGTTGTTGCAAGATGTGCTGTAACAATATATACCGATAAAGATGAAGCTTATCTCGGCTTTTTTGACAGCGAGGATAATATTGAAGCAGTAAAAACTATTATGGAAGCAGCCGAAAACTTTGCAAGAGAAAACGGAATAAGAAAGCTTACAGGTCCTGTTGACGCAAGCTTTTGGATTGGATACAGAATGAAATCTAACAAATTTGATGAAAAGCGATTCTTTTCCGAACCCTATGGCAAGGACTATTACCCGAAGCTATGGAAGGAAAACGGCTATAAAATTTCCCAGGTGTATGTATCAAACATCTATAAAAAGCTTTCAAAGAACGAGGAAGATGACGAAAACTATATAAAAAGATATAACTTTTTTACCAAAAGAGGTTACAGCATTGTTTCTCCGTCAAAAAAAGACTGGGACAAGGTTATCGGTGAGGTTTACACTCTGCTTGTTAAGCTATACAGTGATTTCCCTGTTTTCTCACATATTACCGAAAAAGAATTTAGAGAGATGTATAAGGACCTCAAAACAGTTCTTGATTTTTCTATGGTCAAACTTGGATATAAAAATAATAAGCTGGCAGGATTTTTTATTAGCGTTCCCGATTACGGAAATAGACTTTGCGGAAATATAGGACTTCCTGAGATTTTATTTATGCTTAAAAACAGAAGAAGATGTGATAATTACATTCTTCTGTATATTGGCGTTGACGAAAAGCATCTGGGACTTGGATCTGCTTTGTCACAAGCTATGTTTGAAGAGCTTCGCAGAAAAAGATCTTCATCAATAGGTGCTCTTATTAAAAAGGGCAAGGTGTCCGAAAAATATATTGACAATAAAATCCTTTACCAAAGGGAATATCTGCTGTTTGAAAAGCATTTATAACTTGCTCAATTGAGAAATAGTATTCTTATTTTTTATTATTATTCAATAAACAGGCACACGGTCGATTCCGTGTGCCTGTCTGCATAACCCGCTGTATTAAGTTTTATACGATATTTGTGAAAACTTCTTTATCGCTGTCCAACTAAAGGAAGTCCCCTTTTTTCTTGCGCTAATTTAGTAAAGGATATTATTGTGCTTCAAGCAATCTTGGAACGGGAGTTGGACGATTCTGGCGATCTAGGGCGACAAATGTGA
>LSQX01362882.1_pt1 | contig 11679 bp, 9 predicted proteins | sample 654561 | NCBI WGS metagenome assembly LSQX01 (sample SAMN04489861, study PRJNA283612) | anaerobic digester metagenome | isolation source: 4 biogas reactors fed with cattle manure at either 37C or 55C with and... | place: Denmark: Kongens Lyngby | collected 2014 | reverse complement strand
AGCATCAAAATTCCTAGTGATTGTTATGCCACTCCCTCTGTTCTTTTACCTGAGAGTTTTTGTAGCAAGCGCTACTTGCCCCTTCGGTGGGTTGACTTATGCAACCACTCTCCAGTTTGGCTAATAGATGGATCTCGCAGTTCGTGAGCCTGAGCGTTTATGGGAGTTTGCGCCTTCGGCGGGTAGGTGAATACCACTCTCCTGCGATAGCAGTAGATTATACGATACTGTTGATTAATTCTGTGGAATTTTCGGTATTAAATGTCAATAAATAAAATTTGCTAAAGCATTAATAATACGGATGTTTTTGAAAGTATTGCTATATATCAAATTATGCTAATTAAGATTTAACAATTACTAAGCATTTTGCATACTAAATTTGTAAGTTAAATGTTTCTATTGATTTCTACTAAAGATGTATATAGAATATATCTTATTAGGAAATAATAGAAGCATCCCGAGGATTATCATTTGTATTCTTGGGTAGCCGCTAGCAATGCTTAGGAGAGTGCCTTGCAACACCCACAATATTCTCAAAACGACGCCCATGGTGTACCTAAGCCATTGGCGCTGCCGCTTTCTTTTATTCCATTTTTTCGTGTTTTATTGGGCTGTGTGTTTTTCCTGTCCTGTATTTTCTTTACTTCAGTTGCCCAAGCGGATTCTCGTTTGGGCGAATTTTTAGCTAAGGTCGAGGCTTCTGAGGTTTTCCCCGGCGCTGATGGTTATGGCGCGGTTCAAGGTGAGCTACCCATGGCTCGTGTGTTTAAGGGCCAAGATGCAGTTGGCTATGTGTATTTAACAACCGATATTGTTAATACACGTGGTTACTCTAGTAAGCCTATCGATACGCTGATTGCACTGGATAATGAGGGCACGATTGTCGGTGCTAAGCTGGTTGAACACCATGAGCCCATTGTGTTGATTGGTATTCCTGAAGAGCGCATGGTTGAGTTTATTGATGGCTATGTGGGCATGAATTTGATCAAAAATCCTTTGCCGATTGGTTCACCGCCACCGGTGGATATGATTAGTGGGGCGACCGTCACCTTGATGGTGATTGGTGATGGTATTCTCCGTTCTTCCCGTATTATGGGCCAAGCTTATCAAATCGGTATGTCACAAGAGGCCATCGCTTCTGTAGAAGCAGCGACTGAGCCGACACCGCAGATTATTAATCAGGAACTGCAAGAAGTTAAATCGTGGGACACCTTAGTTGAAGAGGGGGCGGTTGGTAATTTGCACATGACCGTTGCCGAAGTAAACCAGTTGTTTCTTGATTCTGGCCGTCCTGGTGCTGGTGATAAGCCACAGTCCGGTGATCCAGAAGATACCTTTGTTGATATTTATGCTGCAGTCGTTTCTGTACCTACCATCGGTCGTAGTCTCTTAGGCGAGTCTGAGTATGAGCACATGCAGTCGCGTCTTAAAGAGGGTCAACAAGCGATTCTTATCGCAGGTAATGGCATTTACTCCTTTAAAGGCTCTGGTTATGTACGTGGTGGGGTGTTTGACCGCTTCGATATTATTCAGGGCTTAAATAGTTTCCGTTTTACCGACTTGGAGCATAGACGACTTTATGATGTGTTAGCCGATGGCTCTCCACACTTTAAAGAAGTGGGCTTATTCTTTGTATCTGAAGAATATAACTTTTTTGACCCCACCGAAATGTGGCGCTTCCAGCTCTTGATTCAGCGTGAAATTGCGGTGCATGAGAAGATTTTCTTGCCAGTTGAATTAAATTATCAGCTACCGGCGATTTACACTATCGACGATCCTTCAGCCCCTGTCGTTGAAGCAGCAGTTACCCCCCCGGCAACCTCTGCTACCCCCCAAGTAGCACCTTCGGCAGAGGTGGCCGGTCCTGTTGAGCATCAAGTAGTAGACCATGCGCAGATGTTTGCCGATGAAACACCGTTATGGAAAATTATCTGGAAGTCCAAGACTCACCAAATTGCGGTGATTTTATTAGCCTTGACTCTACTCTTTGTTGCATTTTTCTTCCAGCACAGACTGGTCAAAAACGAGAAGTTCTACACCTACTTCCGTACCGGTTTCTTGCTGTTTAGTTTGTTTTATATCGGTTGGTACGCCAATGCGCAGCTCTCCGTGGTTAATGTCCTGACTTTTACCACCTCACTGCGAACGGATTTTAGTTGGGAGTACTTCCTGATGGATCCGATTGTCTTTATTCTTTGGTGTGCTACCGCTATCTCAATGGTGTTCTGGAACCGAGGTGCTTTTTGTGGCTGGTTATGTCCCTTCGGTTCTTTACAAGAATTGCTTAATAAGCTCGCTAAAAAGCTGAAAATCAAGCAGATTAAGGTGCCGTATGCTGTGCATCATCGTGCCGCTGCCATTAAGTACGTCATCTTTATCGCTTTATTTGGTTTCTCTTTATATGACTTGGCTTTTGCCGAAAGACTAGCTGAGGTGGAGCCATTTAAAACCGCCATTATCCTGAAGTTTTTCCGTAGTTGGCCTTTTGTTACTTTCGCTGTTTTGCTGCTAGTGGCTGGCTTATTTATCGAGCGTTTTTACTGTCGATACTTATGTGCTCTTGGCGCTGGCTTGGCAATTCCTGCGAGACTACGCATCTTTGACTGGTTACGTCGCTACAAAATGTGTGGTGACCCTTGTCAACGCTGTGCGGTTGAGTGTCCTGTGGATGCGATTACACCTGAAGGTCCAATTGAACCAAATGAATGTATTCAGTGCTTACATTGTCAGATGCTTTATTTGCATGAGAAAAAGTGCCCTGAATTAATTCAGAGATCGTCCAAACGACGCCGTCGCCCGGCACCGGGTAAAACAGCGAAGCAGGAGCCGGTCTTTACAGAAGAGGTATTGCGCTTTATGCCTAATGCCACTGCTTTTGAAGCAAAGCCCAAAAGTAAAAAAGACGATGAGTAGTTTGGGTTTGATTTAACTTTACTTACCGTGCTCAAAGCACATTAATTAATGAGGTCTATCATGAAAGATCAGAATGAGAAACAGCCAATTTTAGAAATGAAGCGACGTCGCTTCTTGGGTGCTGCGGCAGCAACCGGTGCAGCTGGTTTTGCTGGCGGTATGGGGTTGCCCAAAATGTTGGGTGGTAAGGAGGCCTTTGCTCAATCGAAGGGTGAGGAAGGCGGTTTGAATCCCTTAGTTGGCCCGGGTGAACTAGATGAGTACTATGCATTTAGCTCCGGTGGTCAGTCTGGTGAGATCCGTATATTGGGTTTACCATCAATGCGTGAGATCATGCGTATTCCGGTGTTCAATATGTGTAGTGCGACCGGTTGGGGGCGTACTAATGAAAGCTTGGAAGTACTTAATGGCAACATCACACCGCAAACTGCTCAGTTCTTAAAAGATCAAAATATACGTTGTCTACCTAATGGTGACGCCCACCACCCACATATGTCATTTACCGATCAGACGTATGATGGACGTTATATTTATATTAATGATAAGGCTAATAACCGTGTAGCCCGTGTCCGTTGTGATGTGATGAAAACGGACAAGATTGTCGAGATTCCTAACGTTGCCGCAGTACACGGCTTGCGTCCACAACGTTACCCTAAGACCGGTTATGTTTTTTGTAATGGTGAGCACATTGTACCTCTACCTAACGACGGTACGGTGATGGATAATCACAAGGAAAACTTCTTTGCTGTCTATACCGCAGTTGATGGCGAAACCATGGAGATAGCATGGCAGGTCAAAGTTGACGGTAACCTCGATAACGGGGATGCAGACTACCAAGGTAAGTATTCTTTTGCTACATGCTATAACGGTGAACAAGGTATCAGCTTGGCCGAGTCTTCTGCTTATGAGCAAGACTGGGTAGTGGTCTTTAATATCAAGCGTATTGAAGAAGCCATTGAAAAGGGTGATTACGAAGAAATTAATGGTGTTAAGGTAGTTAATGGCCGTAAGGGCTCACCTTATACTCGTTATATTCCCGTACCTAACTCACCTCACGGTTGTAACGCATCCCCTGATGGTATTCACGTGATGCTTAACGGTAAGATTTCACCGACAGTGACTGTACTTGATGTACGTACTTTGGATGATTTATTTGATGACAAAATCGAGCCGCGTGATTGTGTGGTGGCTGAGCCGCAATTAGGTTTAGGCCCTCTACACACTGCCTTTGATGGTCGTGGTAATGCTTACACCACACTCTTTATTGACAGTCAGATGGTTAAATGGAATATCGACTTAGCTAAGCGTCAATACGCAGGTGAGGATGTGGAGCCAGTAATTCAGAAGTTGGATGTTCACTATCAGCCTGGTCATAACCATACCACCATGGGTGAGACTAAAGACGCTGACGGTAAGTGGTTAGTGTCCTTGAATAAATTCTCCAAAGACCGTTTCCTCAACGCTGGACCGCTCAAGCCTGAAAATGATCAGTTAATTGATATTTCCGGTGATGAAATGAAGCTAGTGGCTGACGTCCCGAGTTTTGCTGAGCCGCATGATATGCTGCTGGTGCATCGACGCTTTGTTAATCCTAGAAGTATTTGGGATCGTAATGACCCACAATGGGAAACTGCTAGAAAGCAAGCCGAGGCGGATGGTCTTGACTTAGATACTGCCAACGAAGTCATCAGGGATGGCAATAAGGTTCGTGTGTATATGACATCGACCGCACCACAATTTGGTTTAAGTAATTTTACCGTTAATCAGGGTGATGAGGTCACTGTATATGTGTCTAACGTCGAGGTGATTGAGGACTTGAGTCACGGCTTTACTCTAGAAAATCACGGTATTGCCATGGAAATGTCACCGGGACAAACTGCTTCTGTCACCTTTGTAGCATCGCGTCCAGGTGTTCATTGGTACTATTGTCAGTGGTTCTGCCATGCATTACACATGGAGATGTCTGGTCAAATGTACGTGAATCCAAAGGCTTAAATGGGTGACGATAGATGACTTTTTTTAGATGGCAACGTCTTTTAAGTCTAGTATCAGTTGGACTACTGGCTGTGTTTTTTGCACAGTCGGTAGCCTACGGTGCTGTGCATGTGGTTCAGGAGGGTGATGATTTACAAGCCATCTTGAACTCGGCGCAGCCCGGTGATACGGTTCAATTAAGCTCGGGCGAGTTTGAAGGACAGTTCGTGGTTGAGGTTGATGGTATTACCTTGACTGGTCCTGAGGACTTTAGCGCCATCATTAATGGTACGCGCAAGGGACGAGCCTTATGGGTGAAGTCAGCCGATGTCACCGTGCGTAATCTAACAGTGACTAACTCAGGCCTCAGTTTGCCAGAGATGGACGCTGCTATTTTCTTAGACCAAGGGGCGGATCGCGCCGTGGTTGAAAATAATCAATTATTGGATAATTTAGTCGGGGTCTATGTCTGGGGTCCAGACAATGCCCTAGTTAATGCTAATTACATTACTGGCAACCAAGAATTGCGAATGTCTGAACGTGGTAACGGCGTGACCATCTGGAACTCGCCAGGCAGTCACATCGTTAATAACCAGATTCAGTTTGGTCGTGATGGTATTTTTACTAATTATAGTAAGCAAAATACTTTTTCCGGCAATACCTTTAAAAACTTGCGCTACGGCGTGCATTATATGTACACCAATGATAGCGAGGTATCAGATAATATTTCTATCGATAATGATATCGGCTATGCGATCATGTTCTCCGATCGTATCAAGGCCTTGGGTAATATCTCTCTGAATAGTAGGGACCAGGGCATCATGATGAACTATGCCAACCACTCCACGGTTGAGGGTAATTCAGTTTATCAGGCTGAAAAATGTGTGTACTTCTATAACGCCAATATCAATCAGATTCATAATAATCATTTTGAACAATGTGAAATCGGTATTCACTATACCGGTGCCGCACAAGGCAACGTCATTTATGATAATGCCTTTGTCTATAACCAGACTCAAGTTAAGTATGTCGGTACGCGCTATGAGGACTGGAGTCATGAGGGTAGGGGTAATTACTGGAGCGATCACAGTGGCTTTGACCTAGATGGTGATGGGATTTCTGATAGCGCTTATCGACCTAATGACATTATTGACCAGGTGGTCTGGCGAGCGCCCAGCAGTAGAATTTTATTAAATAGTCCGGCGGTAGCCGTGGTGCGTTGGGCCCAATCACAGTTTCCGGCGTTATTACCCGGTGGCTTGATGGATAGTACGCCGATTATGAAAATGCCAGAAAGCATTAGCTATAAAAAATTACAGGAGTTATTGCATGAGCGCCAATGAATTAGTTTGTCTTGAGAAGGTCAAGATGCGCTATGGGAAGCGCACCGTCCTTGACTCTCTGGATATGGTTTTACGTGAGGGTGAATGCGTGGCCCTAGCTGGCCATAATGGTGCCGGTAAAAGTACCGTGATGAAGTTAATTTTAGGCCTCATCAGTCCCAGCGAGGGCGAGGTACGTCTACTAGGGCATCAGGCCTCCGGCAGTCACTCGGTCAAGTTGCGTTTTGATATCGGCTATTTGCCCGAGGTGGTCTCTTTGTACCCGAACTTAACCGGTAAGGAAACCCTAGACTTTTACGCTAAATTAAAGCAAATCAAGGATAAGTCCTATCCTGAGTTGCTAGCTAAGGTTGGTATTGCCAATGCAGCTAAGCAGCGAGTTAATACCTATTCCAAGGGGATGAAGCAGCGTTTGGCGCTAGCGCAATCCTTATTAGGTGATCCGAAAATTTTACTCTTTGATGAGCCGACTACTGGTCTGGATCCGGCTTCTCGACAGCAGTTTTATGGCATTGTCCGTGAGTTGCGAGAACGTGGTGCCACCATCCTTTTATGTACTCATGCATTGGCTGAGTTGGAAGGTAACGTTGACCGCGTAGTGGTCATGAATCAGGGACAAAAAGTTGCTGATGGCAGCATGGAAAGCTTACGTACTGAGAGCGGTCTGACCTATCGTGTTCAGGTTAAGATGAGTAAAGATAGCCCACCGGATAGTACGCTTGACTGGTTGCGAATTGCGCCTAATTTATATCGTTTTAATTGTGAACAAAGTGAAAAAATGTCGCTATTAGGGCGTTTACTGCAAAACCCCGAGGTGCTTGATGTGAATACCCATGCGCCGAGTTTAGATGAAATTTATGCACATTATTTAGAAAGAGAGGATGTATGAGGCAAATCCTGTCTATTAGTATTAAGGAAATTCACGACGGTTTACGTAACCGCTGGGTATTGGCAACGACCTTATTATTAGTCATCTTTGCTTTAGTGTTAGGAATGATGGGGACGGCACCGACCGGGACGGTCAAGGTTGACCCCTTGACGGTGACCTTGGTTAGTTTGTCCAGTTTGTCCATTTTTTTAATCCCCCTGATTGCCTTGTTGCTCAGCTATGATGCCATTGTCGGTGAGGTGGAGCGAGGTACCATGTCTTTGCTACTGAGTTATCCGGTAGCGCGTTGGCAGGTATTAGCTGGTAAGTTTATCGGTCATGTAGTTATTTTGGCGATTGCCACAGTGGTCGGTTATGGCTTAGCCGGTGTGGTTTTGCATTTCATACACGGTGGCTCAAGTACTGCGGCTTGGTTTGATTTCTCACGCATGATTGGTCTCAGTATATTTCTGGGGGCGAGCTTTTTAAGTATGGGTTATTTGCTGAGTACGCTTGTTAGAGAGCGCGCTACGGCGGCAGGATTAGCGCTGTTTGTCTGGTTATTTATGGTGGTGATTTTTGATATGGCCTTAATCGGTGTATTGGTCGCTGACACTAAGCAAGTAATTACGGCTGATATGCTTAACCATATTCTGCTTTTTAATCCAGCCGATATTTATCGCCTATTGAATTTGGTTGATTCTGAAAATATCTCCCTCTATGCGGGGATGGCTGGTTTGAGCGATCAAATGAGTTTACAGGTCAGTGTGTTATACACCGCCTTGAGTTTATGGGTTGCTGTACCTTTTGTGTTAGCTGTGGTGGTATTTAATCGTAAGCAGCTATAGAACGATTCGGGAGAGGGAAAATGAAATTAAAATTTAAAGTACTGGGTGCAGTCTTATTGTGTATGAGTCTGGTGGCGTGTAAGCAAAGTGTCGAGCCTGAGGCAGTGCCACAAGCCGCTCAAATCAGTGATGAGTCAACAGGGCATTTTTGTCATATGTTCCTAGCCGAACACGACGGTCCTAAATCACATTTATTTCTAGCGGATCAGGAGGAGCCTATCTGGTTTACCGAGGTAAATCAGCTCTTTGCTTTTAACTTTTTGCCCGAAGAACCTGGAAATATCGTTGCGATGTATGTTAATGACGCTTCTGGTATAGAGGACTGGACCGATCACTCGTCAAATCAACATTGGTTAGAGGCAAAAAGTGCATTTTATGTGATTGAAAGCTCATTTATTGGCGGCATGGGAAGTGCTGATGCCTTGCCCTTTAAAGAGCGGGCAACGGCTGAAGAGTATGTCGCAGAGCATGGCGGTCGTATCGTCACTTTTGATGAGATGCCGGAGTCCTTTGTGTTTCAGCAGCCCTTACAATCACATCCTCATGAACAACATGGCCACAGTGCCCCAGCGCATGACCATCAGCAGCATCACTAAAAGGTGAGCGGATATGAACACGCATTTTCAAACAAAACGTCGACAAATCTTAGGATTGTTTTGTACCTCAGTGGCTTTGTCCCAACTGCCTCTAGCAGCGATGGCTAGTAGTAGGGCAGCTGGTGCTGGCATAGCAAGTGATATTGAGGCGTTGGAGTGGCGTGGCATTGCTCTAGGTGCCGATGCTCAACTCAAGATTTATCATGAGGACCAGCAGGAAGCACAGCGATTACTTAAAGCGGTTTTGCAAGAAGTCGAGCGACAGGAGCGATTGTTTAGCTTATATCGTGATGATAGCGTATTGAATCGCTTAAATAGTGATGGTGAGGTGAGAGACTTTGCCCATGATTTTTATTGGCTTATGTCCTTAGCTGATGAGCATGTGAAGTTAACTCAAGGTGCCTTTGACCCAACCGTACAAATTCTTTGGGAGACTTACCGAGACTTTCTGATGGCGCAGCCACAGGCGACACCAGAGATGATATTAAACGAGGTTCAAGGAGTAAGGCACTTACTTGGTTGGGAGGGCATTCAGCTAGCACCTGATTACATACGTTTGGCTAAACCTGGCCAAGCCATCACACTTAATGGGATTGCCCAAGGGTTTATTACCGATCGAGTTACGGATTTATTACAACAGCAAGGTGTAGATCATGCCTTGATTAATATGGGTGAGATTCGTGGTTTATTGCCCGCTGGTAAAGAGGCATGGAAATTAGGTATCAGCGATCCTGAGGATGGTGAGAAGTTATTACGCCAGTTGAGTATAGGCAATCATGCGATGGCCACTTCCTCAGCTAAGGGCTCTTTTTTGAGCTATGAACATAATATTGGTCATATTTTTAATCCTTCGACTATGCAGTCGGATGATCGCTACCTAAGCGTCACGGTGGTGGCTAATACCGCAACTCAGGCAGACGCATTGGCGACTGCTTTCTCTGTGATGCCGTTAGCCGTAATTAAAGAAACATTAAAGCAGGTGTCAGGGGTTGAGGCATATGTGTTTAGTGAAGATCGTCAATGGTACGAGTTGAGTTGATGTAAGTACTTGATTGTTGTGGGTGGGAGTAAATCAGGGATCTGGCGGTAGGCTAGGTCCCTGATTTTTTTGTTGGTGATTATGGATTTATTTGAAATGGGTGAGTTAATTCGTGCCGAACGTAAAGTGCTTGGCCTGACTCAAGAAGCCCTTGCTAAGAAGGTAGGTGTCAGTCGTCGTACCGTTAGCCAGCTAGAACTAGGGCAAGTATCAGACTTGGGTATTCGTAAAGTGATGGCCTTATTAGGTGCTTTGGGTCTTGAGCTGCAAGCTACTCCTATCCGTGTTATGCGACCTACCTTAGATGAATTACAAAAAGAAAGAGCGGCGGAAAAACAGGCAGAATTAGAAAGACTTAGCGGTAGAAAAATGCGGGTTTGAAGGGAGGGACTATGGCAAATTCATATAGCATTTCAGCACAAGAACTGCAACAAAATTCAACGTTAAAGCTGCCAGAAATAACAACAAACTGATCGTGCTAAAAACTAGTGTTTAGATGGAGCTGTATTGTGTATGTCTAATTTACAGCTTATAGTTTGTAAAATGAAAATACAGTGTAAAGTTTGTACTGTCTATTAACAAAAGAGAAATATAGTTTGCTTTGATGTGTAAAAGTACATTAATGAGACTTGTATTTCTCTTTTTAATGTTTGATTTTGAACTTATTTTAAATTATGCGTTGAGTATTTAATAATACAAATTATATTGCGTATTATTGATTTACAGCTTATAGTATGTACAGTGATAATACAAAGTGAGGTTTGTATGTATGATTTTCCTGTGCGTACTGCTATGCAGTTACCGATATTTGTGCGAGCTTTTCGTAAGCAGGCTGGGTATACACAGGCCCAAGCGGCTGTGCGTTTAGGTGTGACTCAGCAAAGTTATTCAGCTTTGGAGCGTAATGCGGACAAAATGAGTGCTGAACGTTTACTTCAGGTGCTTAGTATATTTGGAGCAGATGTGATTCTACGAGATAGGACTGCTTATTTGAAAGAGCAAAAATTGAGAGAACAAGATGAACCTGCGCTTCTTTGGTAAATAGTTATGATAAAACGTTCTCGAATAAAGTCGCTAGGTCTTTGGATGAATGGGAGTTTTGTTGGTACTTGGTCTATTGAGCCAAGTGTGGGGCAGGTACTTCGATATAACTCGGCATGGCTAAGCTCAAAACGGGGGCGTCCATTGTCTTTATCTTTGCCCTTTAGTCCAAACAATGAACCTCATTATGGTGAGGTCGTTAATTTTTATTTTGAAAATCTATTGCCAGATAGTAGGGAGATTCGTGAGCGAGTGGCGCGATATTTTCAAATACAAGGGACAGATGCTTTTTCACTACTAACTGAAATTGGCCGTGACTGCGTGGGAGCATTGCAAATCTTACCTGAAGGTATTGAGCCTTCTGATATTCATTCAGTGCAAGCTACCCCTATGACTCATTCCGAAGTAGCACAATTATTAAGAGGGGTTGTTAGTCCTGAACAGTTTAGAGGGATAGCAATTGAAAATAATGATTTTCGTATTTCTATTGCTGGGGCTCAGGAAAAAACGGCTTTACTATGGTTTGATAATCAATGGCATCGTCCACATGGTAGTACACCTAGTTCTCATATTTTAAAGTTACCTCTTGGCCTAGTTGGTAATATGCAATTTGATCTTAGCGATTCCGTAGAAAATGAATGGCTGTGTCTTGAGATTTTAGCTGCTTATGGTTTGCCTGTTGCATATACTGAGTGTTTACAATTTGAGGATATAAAGGTTCTTTCTATTGAGCGATTTGACCGTTCATGGGCATACAATAATAATCAAAGCCCTTGGTTAGTTAGATTACCGCAAGAAGATATCTGCCAAGCGACAGGGACTCCACCTCATTTGAAATACGAATCTGATGGTGGTCCAGGCATAGATCGCATCATGAAAATATTAGAAACTTCTACAGACTCAAAGCGAGATCAACGAATATTTTTCCAGACACAACTTATATTCTGGATGCTTTGTGCAACTGATGGACATGTAAAACATTTCAGTTTAATTAATCTGCCTGATGGTGGTCATGAGCTGACACCAATATACGATGAGCTTCCTGCTTATATCATTT
>LSQX01032068.1_pt4 | contig 11679 bp, 7 predicted proteins | sample 654561 | NCBI WGS metagenome assembly LSQX01 (sample SAMN04489861, study PRJNA283612) | anaerobic digester metagenome | isolation source: 4 biogas reactors fed with cattle manure at either 37C or 55C with and... | place: Denmark: Kongens Lyngby | collected 2014 | reverse complement strand
GGAGATGTGTATAAGAGACAGCCTTTATAAACCCGTGATGCATGCATGAACGTTCACTTTTGGTGATCCCGTAAGATAGCCCCCCCGGCGGGCGGAATAGACGCAACCTTCGCCAAGCCGAAGCGATGAATGGCTTGCGCCATACCGGCCGGGATTTATGTCACACCGGCGCGGGTCCGTATCCGGTATTTTCAAATACCCTCTGAATGCCGGCTTTCACCGGAACACCGGAAAGAGGCGCCCCGTAAAGCACCCCCCATTCAGCGCCACCCGTTTTCCTCCCCCATGACCCTGTCCTTTTTCTCTTGGGACGGGATCGGGACGGGAAAAGCCCGGGACGGAGGGCAGGTGCCACAATTTCTGCGCACAATTCGTCATATGCACAATGATATAGCGCCTCTATATCCTGGCCGTCCTTTTTGTCAAGCCCAATTCTGAAAAAACGGGTCCCGGCGGGCCATCAGATCATTCCAATCATTTTCAAGGCCACGAAAACCAACATCAGGGCAAACAGCCTGTTCAGCCATTTCCCCTGGAGTCTTGTCCCGATTTTCGCCCCCAAAGGAGCGACGAGCATACTGGTTACGGATAGGCACAGAACGAAAAAGAGATTCACATACCCCGCCGAATAGGGCAAAAGGTCCTTCATCCCCCAACCGTGGACCATGTAGCCGGCGGCGCCGAACAGAGCGATCAGGGGAATGACGGCCCCTGATGTCCCGACGGCTCGGCGGGGTGGATAACCCAGCGCCAGAGCCAGAAAGGGCACAAGCATGACACCGCCGCCAATGCCGACCAGGGCCGAAAGGATACCGATCAGGGCGCCCACGAACACCATCAACCCCACGGGATGCCGTTCGGAACGCACATTTTCTTTTGAATCCGATCGAAGGGCCAGGATGACGGACACGACCAGAACGACGACACCGAAGAGCGGTTTCAGAACCGACGCCGTCAGGTAGGCCGACAGGGTCGATCCGAAAAGCGCTCCCGCCGTACCCGCAAGCGAAAGGGCCAGGGCGTCCCGCCAGCAGACATTTCTTTCCCGGTGATGTTGCCAGGTTCCGGACAGACTGGTTAAAAAGCCCGTCAGCAAACTGGTGCCGAAGGCTACCTTCACCGCCGTATCGGAGGGCACACCCAGGACATATTCGATTTTCAGGAGGGCCGGAACAAGGATCACACCGCCGGCGATGCCCATGAGGCCGGAGATCAAACCGACCCCTATCCCCACCCCCATGAGAATCGTGATCATCGGCCAGGAAACCAGCTCCACTCTCAGGACCTCTTTCCGCTGATCATGGACAGATGCGGTTAGTTTCCGGACGATTCTTTCGTCCGGTACCGCTCATATTCTTCCGGGCTGTCGATATCGATCAGAACGCCCGTATCCTCGACTTCCACCCGGCCGATTTCTTCTTCCATCGTTTCCGTGACGATCCGCCTGCCCCCCTCGTCCCCCTCGGTTTGCATCAGTTGCGGCCAGAGGCGGCGATCGAAGAGTACGGGGTTTCCCCTTTTGCCTCCATGGGTCGGCCAGGTAAGAAGGGGCAGGTTACGGCGATGATGATCCATCAGCCTTGCATAAACCTCCGCGCCAATAAACGGCTGATCACCCAGGGCGAAAAGAACCCCCTGGCTGCATGGATCAACGGCGGCCAGACCCGCCTTCAACGATGTGGAAATGCCCTCACGGCTTCGCCTGTTGACGACAACCCGATAACCGGGCGGGATGAGTTCTTTCAATCCCTCATTCTCTTCACTGAACACCACGACGACGTCTTTCATTCCCGTCCGACCGATCGGCGTAAGCGCGTTTTCCAGAAGCGTTTTGCCCTGAATCCGAAGAGACAGCTTGGGCCGGCCCATCCGAACCGATCCTCCCGCCGCCAGCACCACAACGGAAAACTCGAATCCCTGCTTCCCCTTGCCCCCCTGATAAACGAACCGGACGGGATGGTCATTTTGAAGAGAGGCAAACAGGATACGCCCATCCGTACCCGAAAGGGCCGCCGCCACCTCTTGGATCATACCGGTGCCGCTCAGGCGGTCCACCTTGTTTATCAGCGGGACAACGGGGGTATCCGGCGAACTCGCCTGTCCAAGGCCGATCATGTGCATCATGCACCCGGCGAAGTGCGAAACCGCGAGGGGCCCGTCCGGCGGTGCTCCCGTCAGCCGGCGGAACGCGTCGCATCGATGGACATGGTCCGACGTGACCGGCTGACCGATGGCCTCGATACCCAAGACGGGTATCAACAGATCGGAACGGGTCGGAAAAACGGGTTCATAGGAAGCATAGCCCTTGATCGGCTTCCGGGCCGCTCCGTCCGCTTCAACAATGACATAATCGGCCACGTGATTCTCCAGGAGCGCTTCCGGCCAAGCCGGGTCGATCCCGTCAATCTTGTTCTCCCGCAGTAACTTCGTACCGAGAATCACCCGGCCGTCCATCCCGATATGCGTCGTCAACCGCCCCGCAACCTCCGGGAAATCCTCACCGATGACGACCGGCACGTCTTCGGGTCGGAAAATTTTGGTCGTCGTGGTCTGGATGGCCGTTTTCTTCCGCGCCGTGAGTTCGCGAGCCAGAACGTCCATGAGGATTGTCTTGCCACCTGCGCCGTAGATAGTCACAACCCCCCGCTCCGGCAGGGGCAGACAGGACACGAGGCTCAGGGAATGATTAGAGGCGGCCATGGAACCTAGCCCTTACCAAAGGCACAGACGGGATAAACGCATTCCTTGCAATTCCGGCACAGACCGCCATGGCCGAAACGAACAACGTCCTGAGCGGTGATTTTTTCACCCGCGAGCACCCGGGGGAGGAGCAGATCAAGAATCGTCGTATCCGCGTACATGGCGCATCCGGGAACACCAATGATGGGGATGTCTCCCTTGTAGGCCATGAGGAACATGGAACCGGGCATGACCGGGGCCCCGTAGCGAATGATTTTCGCGCCGGTCATCCGGATACCGGCGGGGGNNGTCGGGATCGACGGACATGCCCCCCGTCACGAGAACCAGTTCGCAACCCCTTTCAAGTTGATCCAGAATCGCCCCTGCGATTCTCTCCCGGTCGTCACCGACATAGGTGATCTCCGGGGCTTCAAGACCGAAGGCCGCCGCCTTCTCCCCCAGGACGGGCCCGAACCCGTCATCGATCCGGCCTTCACTGACTTCCCGCCCCGTAATCACACCGCCTACCTTCATTTTCCGGTAGGGCTTCACGGTGATCAGTGGGTAAACCTGCTTGGCCAGGCCCTCGACCCGGGTCACATATTTTTCCTCGATAACCAGGGGAACGACCTTCGCTCCCGCCACCCGTTCTCCTTTGCGGACCGGTGTCAGGTCATGCAGGGTCACAACGGCTATCTGGGGGATGCGGTTGATTTTAAGGAGGGTCTTCGCGTCAACCCTCAGCAGGCCGTCCGACGCCGCGATCAGCTCGTATTTCCCTTCCATGGGGCCTTTGAGGGCCAGCCCCGGGCCCGCGACGGCTTCGGCAAGGCGCAGGCCCGCGTCTTCCTCGTGGAGTTCCCCCGGATCGAGATCCATCAACTGGATGTGATGCTTCCCCATACTGAGCAGAACCGGTACATCCTCTTCCCGGATGACGTGTCCTTTTTTGAATCGGGGACCTTTGTGGACCCCCCGGATGATCTGGGTCATATCATGGCAGAGCACTTTCCCCACGGCTTTTTCTGTTTCCAGGTATCGGCTTTTCATCGCTGGCCTCCTTCTCAGATGAGATCGCTGCATATCCCCGTGTTCCCACGGGCTGGGTTCCCTTTCGAGGATCGCGCTTCTTCAAACCCAAAATCGACGGTCCCGCAACAAGTCAAAAATCAACGCCTTTCATCATCCCGAACCCGCTCCGGACTCCAGCAAAATGAAGCACTTCCCGGTACAGGTGGTCACCGGCATGATGACCTGAGTGACTTCTTACAAGCCCATCAAAATTAGAATGACAAAGACGCTTATTTCTCAACCGGTTATGGATACAACACGATTTCAAAACCTGTCAAGGCAAAGATCGCACGGCTTCCCGCTTTTTCCGGACCGCTCCGCCCACCCTCATCATGCTCCGCCGCCGGCCCACTGGCGGGGCTTTTTCAATTGAAACTTCCCGTGTACTTTTATATATTGGAATTCCTTCGTCTGGGACATCACGAATGCGCGGATTCCCCTTCTCGTTTCCACCGTTCGCAATACGGTACGGCACCCCGGAGATGCGCCTATGGAAAAGATTCTATTCGTAGATGATGAACAAAACGTTCTCGACGCCCTCGATCGGCAGCTTCGCAGGAAATACAACCTCCGCACGGCCATAAGCGGTGAAGCGGGTCTGGAAATGATCGCCCGGGAAGGACCCTTCGCCGTGGTCGTATCGGATATGCGCATGCCCCTCATGGACGGGATCATGTTTCTCAAAGAGGTCCGCAGGCTGGCGCCTCAAACGGTTCGGCTGATGTTGACGGGAAACGCCGAACGCCAGACCGCCATCGATGCCATCAACCAGGGGGCTATTTTCCGTTTTTTAACGAAACCCTCTCCGGTCGAAGAAATCGTTCCGGCCCTGAATGCGGCATTGGAACAGTACCGTCTGATCACGGCGGAGAAGGAGTTGCTTGAAAAGACGCTCAAGGGAAGCATCAAAATTCTCGTCGACATTTTGTCTCTGGCTAATCCCGTCGCATTCAGCCAGGCCATGCGCATCCGGAAATACGTCGCCTCGATTGCGCGCCGCTTGTCGCTTCCGTCCCCCTGGCAGTACGAGGTGGCGGCGCTGCTGGCGTCCCTCGGATTTGTCAACATCCCGCCGGAAATCATCGAAAAACATCTGTCCGGAACGGCCCTGACCGATCAAGAGAAAGAGATGATCGCCTCCGTTCCCCAAACATCCGGCATGCTCCTGGCCAATATCCCGCGTCTCGCCACTGTGGCGGCCATGATCACACAGCAAAACAATTCATGCAAAAGCCCCCTGGTTTTTGACGGCACCGAAAACACCGAAATCATCCGCACCGGCGCAAACCTGCTCAGGGTATTGACTGATTTTGACACCCTGCTGCACCGTTACGACCCGGCAGAGGCCATCCGGATCATGGCCGGGCGCCCTGATCACTATGACCCGTCCCTTCTGGACCTGCTGACGACTCTCGATCTGCCCCGCCGAAACCGAATCGTGCGCCGGGTCAAGATCAGCGAGCTGCGCAACGGCATGATCATCGACGAGGACGTCTACAACGCCAAGAGAATCATGGTGGTTCCCAGGGGCTATGAAGTCAACGATATGACCTGCGAAAGGCTGAAAAACTTTCTTTCGTCTCAATTGGAATCGGGAACGGTCCGTATCTTGCAACAAGAATATTCGGAAGAAAACTGATCCCGCCACGCAAACCCGGAGGGAAAACAGTTGTTCCTCCCCGTCCGCCACCGCCGAGCAGGGTCCGTGAACACGCGTTTCACCCGCCCGGGCAAGAGGGGGGGGACGGTCCGGCCATATGAAACCGGACCCGGTCCGGAATAATATTCGGGAGTCGCAAATGAAGACGGATAACCCCCACCCGGATTTGGAGACAATCCGCGGTCACGCACTTTTTTCAAATAACGAAAACATCTTGAACATAATCGATTCTCTGTCCGATGCCTTCTTCGCCATCGACCTTAACGGAACCGTTGTGGTCTGGAACCATGCGGCGGAAAAACTGACCGGTGTGTCGCAAAAGGATATTCTGGGCAAGGGTGACTACGCCTATGCCGTTCCTTTTTACGGGGCAAGACGGCCCATACTCGTGGACCTCGTGCATTGCCCCGATGACGAGATCAAAGAAAAATATGCTTCAATCAAAAAAGGAGGGCCCTTTCTCTTTGCTGAAGAATACGCGACAGCCCTGTCCGCGAAAAACGCGCCCTGTTTCTCCGCCGTAGCCGGACCTCTGTTCGACGTGAAGGGGGAAACCTCCGGCGCCTTCGAGTGCCTCCACAACATCGCGGAATACAAACAGGTGAAGGGGAATGATCGGGACTGCGAAAGAAAATGCGGGAGCCTTCTCGACATCACAAGAGAGGGCGTCTTTCAGTGTACGCCCCAGGGCCGTTTAATCAGTGTCAATGCCGCCCTGAGTCGCATGTACGGCTACGAGTCCGCCGCGGAAATGGTCGCGGGGGTGGACAGCATCACGGGACAACTCCTGGCGGACCCCCGGGATTGGCAGATCCTGCGCCCCCTCATTGAACGAAACGCCGTCATCAAAGGGCACGAAATCCGCACTCTGAGAAAAGACGGCTCAACCATCTGGGTCTCGCTGAACGCCCAGGCGATCCGGGATGGCCAGGGAGGGATTTGCTGTATCGAGGGCACGCTGGAAGACATCAGCCAGCGCAGGGAGAACGAATTAATTACGCAGCGATACAGGCTTCTCTCGGAAAATACGCGTGAAATCATCCTGTTCGTGGGGGAAGACGGAAGAATTCTCGATGTAAACCGGGCCGCCCTCGCCGCCTACGGCCACGACCGGGATGCCCTGTTGTCGATGACGATCTTCGATCTTCGGGCGCCTCATTTACGCAAGACCCTGCAAAAGGATCTGAAGATTGCCTTCAGCAAGGGGATGCAGATTGAAACGGAACATGTTCGAAAAGACGGCGCCCTGTTTCCGGTTGAGGTGAGTGCCCACCCCGCCGATATCGACGGGGACCAATTCATTCNNGTATCGTGCGCGACATCTCTGCGCGGAAAACCAGAGAGACCCTGAATCTTCACATCCAGAAACTGGAATCGGTGGGGCAACTGGCAGCGGGCATCGCCCACGAGATCAATACGCCCATTCAGTTCATCAGCGACAACACCCGGTTTGTCCGGGAGGCTTTTCAGGACATCGTATCCCTGATTTCCCTCTGCACAAACGCGGCGGAAGAGGAAGCCGATCCCATGAACCTGCAGGACAGGGGGAAACAACTCCGGGCCAAAGCCGATGAAATCGACCTGCCCTATCTTCTGAAGGAAGTGCCCATGGCGATTGAACAGTCTCTGGAGGGCCTTGAACGGGTCATCCGCATCGTGAAGTCCTTGCGCGAGTTCTCCCACCCGGGCCAAACGGAAAAAATCGAGTATGACTTGAACAAGGCCGTCGAATCAACGGTCACACTCTCCAGGAATGAATGGAAATACACGACCGACCTGACGACGTCCCTGGACCCGGCTCTACCCCTGGTCACGTGTTATCCCGCCGATATCAACCAGGTCATTCTCAACCTGATCATCAACGCGGCCCAGGCGATACGGGAAAACACGGCGGGAGAAAGCCCCCGCATGGGGCGAATCATGATCTCGACCAAGCAGGAAGGCAATGAAGCGGTCCTTTCCGTGTCCGACACGGGCACGGGCATTCCCCCAGAGGCACAGCCGCACATTTTCAACCCGTTTTTCACCACCAAGGAGGTGGGCAAGGGCACCGGGCAGGGCTTGACCATTGCTCACAACATCATTGTGAAAAAACACGGCGGAAAAATTTCTTTTGTCACAACGCCCGGCGAGGGAACCACTTTCGAGGTTCGCCTCCCTCTCGGCAAACAGGGCCCGCCCGAGGATAATCCCGCTTTTCCCGCTCGTTCCGGCCTCACCGCGGGCGCCTAAACCGCTTGGAGGAATTCTATGATGAAGAAACGCGTTCTCTTCGTCGATGACGAACCCATGGTTCTTCATGGACTGCAGCGTATGCTTTACGCCTGCCGTCATGAATGGGAAATGGTCTTTGTGGAAAGCGGTGTCCAGGCCCTGGAAGCCATGGCCCTGTCTCCCTTCGACGTGATCGTGGCGGATATGCGTATGCCGGGCATGAACGGCGCGGAACTGATCAATGAGGTCAAGAAGCGTTATCCGCAGACCGTGCGTCTTATTCTTTCCGGTTACTCCGACGACGCCCTGGTCATGCAATGCATGGACACGGTACACCAGTTTATTGCGAAACCCTGTAATCCGGTGATTCTGAAAAATCCCCTTCAAAGGGTTTCCGATGTTTCCGGAAAGCTTACCGATCCGGAACTCAAGAAGCTCGTGGCCAACCTCAACCGGCTTCCGAGCCTGCCGGCCCTCTACACGGAAATCATGCGGAAGCTGGAAGAAAACCATGTGACGATCCGCGATATTGCCGCCATTGTCTCCCGGGACATAGGCATGACGGCAAAAATCCTCCAACTGGTTAATTCCGCCTTTTTCGGCCTTCGGCAACGCATCACCAATCTGGATAACGCCATTTCCTTTCTCGGACTGGACCTGATCAGGAACCTCTGTCTGACCATCAACATTTTCGACCAGTATCGGAATATCGATATTCCGGGTGGCTTCGCCGTCACGGAACTCTGGAATCACAGCCTGGAAACGGCCTGCCTGGCTCAGAAAATCTGCCGCATACAGAACGCCGGGAAGGTGATGGAAGACGACGCCTTCAGCGCGGGGTTGCTTCATGACGCGGGACGGCTGATCCTGGCCTCCAATTTCCCCGAACAGTACCGTCGCACCATTCTTTTGGCGGGGGAGCGGCATTGTGATCTTTTTACCGCCGAAAAAGAAGTATTTCACCATTCCCACTGTGATTTCGGCGGTTATCTTTTGGAATTGTGGGGTCTGCCGATGCCCGTGGTGGAAGCGGTTTTGCTGCACCATGAGCCGGGCAGGAACTCGGCAAGTCACTTTTCCCCCCTGTCAGCCGTTCATGTGGCCAATGTCCTGGTTCAGGACGAAACAAAACCGGCCGGAGGAATCAGATCGAGTGTTCTCGATATGGATTACCTGAAGTCCTTGAATATGGAAAATCGTGTCGAAGTATGGCGTGACGTTTATGAAAAAAGCAAGACGGAACAACATAATACCTGACGCCGAGGATGCCGGGGGTGATGCTGAAAAAAAGGGGAGCCTTCGGGCGATCGGTGAGAGGGTGACGCAGGTCTTCCTGGCCATGCCGCTCCGTTTATTCCTGTTCCTCATCCTTCTTTTCGCCGTTGTTCCCCTCATTGTCGTCATCCTGAAGATCGGCATCGACCACCGGGACACCTTGACCCTGTCCCAGGGCCTGTCGGTTCTCCTCGCCGCCTTCCTCTTCCCTGTTTTCGCCTGGGTTTCAGCAAACCTTGTCCTGGTAAAAAGACTCCATAAAATCTTTACCGCTTTTCACAAGCTCGAAAAGGGCGAGCTTCGGGCCCGATCGGGCATGGGGTATTCCGACTACGACATCGGATACCTGGCCAAGGCGTTCGACACCATGGCGGAGGCCATCGAGGCACGGGACGGCAAGCTTAAGCAGGCCATAAATTCGCTCCGGGAACTGGAGCACCAGTGGACCAATATCCTGGATTGTCTTCCCGACCCCGCTTTTGCGATCGACGGGGAAGGCAAAGTGATCCTCTGGAACCGGGCCATGGAGGATTTAACGGGCATCAGGGCATCGGAAATACTGGGCAAGGGAAACCGCGAGTATGCCGTCCCCTTCTACGGACGGCGAATGAACATGCTTATCGACTGTCTCTCCCTGTCGCCTGCGGAACTGGCCCACCGGCACAAATCCATCAAACGCGTGGGGAACACCCTGTACGGAACAGGCCCCATAAAGTCTCATTTGCCCGGGCAAACCATCCATACCTGGGGCACGGCTTCACCGCTGTTCGACGCCGACGGTCAAAAGGCGGGAGCCGTCGAAATCATTCGGGATATTACGGACCACCGGAAAGCCCTCATCGCCTTGCGGGATGGCGCCGCCAAGTATCGCGCCCTTTTCGAAGCGGCCAGCGACGCCGTGACCCTGATGAACGACGTCGCCTATACCGACTGCAACCGGAAAGCCATGGACCTGTTCGGCTGTACGAGGGAGGAATTCATCGGCCGCCGCCCCATTGATTTCTCCCCGCCTAAACAGGCGGACGGCCGGGATTCGGCTTCCGCCGCGGCGGAAAAAATCAGCGGCGCCCTGTCCGGGACGCCGCAGTTTTTCGAGTGGTTCCACCGCCGCAAGGACGGAACGGTCTTCACGGCGGAAATCAGTCTCGTGTGCATCGAGACGACAACGGATGGTTTTATTATACAGTCCATCATGCGCGACGTCACGGAACGCAAGAGAGCGGAAGCCCTGGAGTTGCACTCCCGGAAACTGGAGTCCGTGGGGCAATTGGGCGCCGGGATCGCCCACGAAATCAACACCCCCGTCCAGTTCATCGGCGACAATATTCATTTCATTCAGAACGCCGTGAATGATATCTTCACGCTGGTATCCCTTTATAAAAGGGCGGTTGAAGATGGAGGCGAGACGGGGAGCCTGTCGGCGGGGCGGGAACAGCTCCGGGAAAGGGCTCGCGAAATCGATCTGCCCTATCTCGAGCAGGAGATTCCCCGGGCTATCGAACAGTCTCTGGACGGCCTCGAACGGATCGACCGCATCGTGAAGTCCCTTCGGGAGTTCTCACAACCCGGTGAGAAAGAAGAAACCGAGTTCGACCTGAACCACGCCGTCGAATCGTCGATCACGCTCTCGAGGAATGTGTGGAAGTATACGGCCGAACTGACGACGGCGCTCGATCCCGACCTGCCTCCGGTCAAATGCTATCCCGCCGATATCAACCAGGTCATTCTCAACCTCATCGTCAACGCCGCTCATGCCGTTCAGGAAAAAATCTCCGCCGGGGAAGGCGGCATGGGCCGCATCGTTATTTCCACAAAACGGGATAAGGATACCGTGGTTCTCTCCGTGTCGGATACGGGAACGGGCATTCCGCCGGATCTGAGGTCCCGCATCTTCGATCCCTTCTTTACCACCAAGGAGGTGGGCCGGGGAACGGGACAGGGTTTGGCCATCGCCCACAGCATCGTTGAAAAGAAACACGGAGGGAAGATTTCTTTCGAAACTGCATCGGGAGAGGGAACCACCTTCCGCATTCGCTTGCCCCTGAAAGAAGAACCGGCATGAACGAGACCCCCAGGAATAAGATCCTTTTTGTGGATGACGAGATTCCCTTTCTTGACAGCATCAGGAGGGTTCTGAAAAACAAAAGCGACATATGGGATATCGATTGCGTGGAGCGCGGCGTCGACGCCCTTCTGGCGACAGCCCGCACGGATTACGACGTCATCGTCACCGATATCACCATGCCGGGCATGAGCGGATTTGAGCTCCTGTCACGCCTGAGAGAAGCGGACCGAACCCGCGACACCCCCGTAATCGTTTTAACGGGAAACGCGGAACACAATCTGAAACGCGAGGCCCTCGACCTGGGCGCAACGGATCTGCTGACAAAACCGGTGCATCCCGCCGACTTGATCTCAAGGCTGGGAAGCGCCCTGCGTATCAAGGAATGCCAGGACCATATCAAGGAACACAATCGCACCCTCGAGTTGAAGGTACAGGAACGCACGGCGGAACTCGAGGCATCACGGCTGGAAATCATCTGGCGCCTGGCCAAAGCCGCTGAATTCAGAGATGAGGAAACGGGGAATCATGTCATCCGCGTGGGCTGTTACTGCCGCATCCTGTCTGAAAAGATGAACATGCCTCGGGACTTCACAGAGACCCTGTTTCTGGCAAGCCCGCTCCATGACATCGGTAAAATCGGAATCCCGGACAGCATCCTTCTTAAACCGCAGGACCTGACGCCGGAAGAGAGGCGGGTCATGGAAAAGCACTGCGA
>LSQX01392604.1_pt2 | contig 11680 bp, 14 predicted proteins | sample 654561 | NCBI WGS metagenome assembly LSQX01 (sample SAMN04489861, study PRJNA283612) | anaerobic digester metagenome | isolation source: 4 biogas reactors fed with cattle manure at either 37C or 55C with and... | place: Denmark: Kongens Lyngby | collected 2014 | reverse complement strand
ATAACATAGGGTGTTAGATGTTTAATATCATGATGGGGCAATGAGGCGTCACAATTCGGTCACAAACCGTGCATCCGCTCTCGGCGCGTACACAGCAAGCATGTCGTGGAGGCTGACAGACTCGAGGCAACACAGAAGGAGGCGCGAGTGACGAATTCACACGATCGCTCAGTCTCAAGCCGACTTCGAACTGCCGCATTCGCGCCAATTGGCGACGAGGGTCGCGCCGAACTTGTAGAGTCTCGCCTGCTACAAGCTATTTCGACCGGGGCGTTTATCGAAGGCGAACGCCTGCCCAGCGAGTCTGAACTCTCGGGCCTGTTCGGAGTCGCCGTCGTGACCGTGCGAGAGGCACTCGGCACCCTTCGACACCGGGGCCTCATTGACACCAAGCGCGGCAGGGGCGGCGGCAGTTTTGTGCGCTCAAGCCCGGGCGTCGTGCAAGAGGTCAATGCTCGCACGCTCATGAACACACCACGCGTCGCGCTGGCAGACCTTGGCGTGCACTACGAGATGGTCGTCGCAACCTGCGCAGAATATGCGTGCATGCGAGCAACCTCGGAAGAGCTCGACGTGGTGCTTGGCGTGCTGCACGACGCAGTCGACCTTGCTGCGGGCGCCTGGCGCAGACGCATCACCGACGCACAGCTCGAACTGGCCTCGCTCAGCCAGTCCGTGCGCCTCACCTCAGAACATGTGCGCATGCAAACCGAGTTCACTCCGCTGCTTGCCCTGCAAGATACTGACATCGATCAGCGCAACCTCACCCACGAGGCACTGATCGCCCAGGTCGAAGCAACCCGCGAGGGCGATGCCGTTGCCGCACGTGCCATCGTGCGAGAAAGTGTGCGTGCGTCGGTGCGCTGGCTCGCAGACTTGCGTGCGGAGTTGCTCGCGGCTCCCGATGACGCTCACGTGCGTGCGACACTTGAGAAGCACCGTGGCCCCAGAGACTCCGCGGGGCAAGACGGGGAGGCAGCATGAACGAAGCCATGTTGGCCACACCTCATGAGGTCGTGGCGCAGTTCGATGAGTTTCTCGACGGAGTGTTCTTGCCGCTAGAGCACTGGCGACCGCGCCTGCAGGCGCAACTTATCGAGCGGCTGCAGCTCGGCCCAATCACCGGAGCACAGCTCACTGCGATGGTCGAAGCAGACTCTCACGCGGTGCTGCAATCTGCCGACCGACCCATCTATGGCGCGGGTTATTGCGCCACCGATGACATCGTCGTAGAGGGCAATCCACTCGCGTGGTGGCAGGGCCCTGAGCGCTCATTGTTGGCTTCATCGACGTTCGGCCCGGGCCAGGCGGCCATCGATCTGCAGCGACTCGAGTGGTATCGGGTGCCAGCCGAAACACTTGAACGCCACGTGGCAGGGCCGTTTGTTGACTACTTGTGCTCGAACGAGATCACCCTGACGGCCTCGTTGCCCGTAATACTGAACAATACATTTGCCGGCGTCATGTGCGCCGACGTGCTCATCGCTTCGCTCGAAGATGTGCTTCTGCCTCTGCTGACCCAATTTCAGAGCGCCGCCATTGTGAACGCGAGCGGTCGAGTCGTGGTTTCGACCGACCCCGCATATGACACAGGCGATCGTTACGCAGGCGGCGGAGAGGTGACGCGATCCTCGCGCTACCCCTTTGCCCTCGTCACCACGGGCTAGACCTGGCGCACCAACCCCATCACCCGACCGCATCTTCACCCGCAAAGGGACGCAAGTGGTTGCCTGGGTTGACGCAAGGCAACCACTTGCGCCCCTTTGGGAGCTGTCCGCGCTCGCTTTAAGCCCTGGCGGCGTTGCCCCGCGCCCGGCCCAGCCCGAGCGCCGGGCCCAGCCCACGAACTTTGTTTGACAAGCACCCCTCGAGTTTGTTTAACTTGTCGCTATGACTGACACGATTCACACCCGGGCCACCATCGAGGTGAACTTTGGGCAGGCTGGCATGATGATGTGCCGCCGTAGTGTCATGTGCTGTCGAATGCACCTCAGCTAGGCGAGAGAACAGACGAAGCAGCGGCTTTGTACGCCTAGCGCCCGGCCACAGAGCCTGGGCAACCCTCTCACTGCACCTTCACGTGCACACGGTGACACCCTTGCGAGACACCGCCCCGAGCACTCGCGCATCAGGCGCCATGCTCACTCCCACACTTCGCGGCCACGCGCCGCAAGCCGCCACGCGGCACCGCAGAAAGACAGCACATCATCATGACCACCATCACCTCACCCAGCTACTCCCCCGCCCGCGAATCAGCACACGCACCGGCACACGCAGCAACGCGCGCAACCGCCGACACAACGGCCCGTGCAACGGCCCCCGCTTCGGCACCCACAGAGCGCCACCTGCCGAACGGCAGCGAAGTACGCGGATTCGCCCTCTACGTCGGGCTCGCCGAAGACAAGCTTGGCCAGGCCGACCCACGCCTCGGCACCCTCGTCGCTGAACTCAAGCGCCTCGTCGCCGAGCTCGCTCCCTCAGCCGACACCTACGCGGCAGTCGCGCTGGCGCCAGAAGGCACCGGCGGGCGCGACGTCGACGTCGTACGGCTCGCACTCGGCGACCCTGCCGCCGTCGCACGCCAGAAGCAGCACACGGCCACCGACGAAGATCGTGCAGCGAGCGGCATCACCATCGACTTGTCGCGCAAACGCGTGCTGATCGACAACTATGTGGCACCACTCACCTTTCGCGAGTTCGAGCTGTTGCAGTTCTTCGTGCTGCGCGAGGGCCGCACTGTGAGCCGTGAGCAGCTCATCGAATCGCTGTGGGCAGACGCGCCAGAAGAAGAAACTCCCAACGAGCGCACCATCGACGTGCATGTGCGTCGGCTGCGGGTGAAGCTCGCGCATTACCAAGACATTATTCGCACGGTGCGCGGAACCGGCTACCGATTTGATCGTCACGCCGACGTTTCGATTCTGCCGCTGTCTGGCCCCAGCCCAGACATTTACTAGCCAAGAATTCGGCCAAAAAGCAGAAAACTGTGCGCTTTGCCCGAAGTAGGTCGTGAAAAATTGTGCAAGACACACAGCGATTGCTTCCCAACGTTCACGTCTGTACGGTAGTTTCATACAAAAGTCCCTTGAAAGAGATGAGAGTCTGATCATGACGACATTGCCTCCTGAGGCTGGCGGCGAGCAGCCGCAACAGCCCGCAGCTGCCGAGCCTCAAGCCCCTCAGCACCAGGCACCGCCCGCTGGCGGCTACCAGCAGCCTCCCGCAGGCGGCTATCAGCAAGCACCTCCCGCTGGCGGCTACCAGCAGCCCGCAGGCGCAGCTGACCCCGCCGTGAACGCGATCACCTTGAACTACTGGCTTTCGGTGTTCTTCACCTGGCTGCCGGCACTGATCTTCTGGCTCATCGAGAAAGACAAGGGCAACGCCCGCGCGACCGCGTTCCACGTGTCGAACTTCAACTTTTCGCTGCTGCGCACCGGCCTGCTGGTGGTCAGCTGGATCTTCGGCCTGATTCCTTACGTCGGCTGGATTCTCGCGATTCTGCTGTGGCTCGCGCACATCGTATTGTTCGTGTTCCACATCATGGCGGCCGTCAAGGCAGCCGATAACTACAAGAACGGCGGCTCGACCGACCCGTTCATCTTCAACATTCCGCTCATCAAGTAGCTGCCGCGCAGCCTACGAGCCTGGCCCGCCTGGTTGCTGAGACACCCTCAGCGAACAGGCGGGCCATTCGTTTGTCGCCAAGTAATGATTGACGAGGATCGCGCCGCACCCGAAGAGGTCACCCGAGGCGGCCGAGTCGCCCGTGAAGGGCTCACCACCCGGCTCGCGCCCTTACTCACCTATTCGCCGGGTTCGCCCTTGGCCCGCTCTGCCCGCTGCTGCGCCTTCACCTCGCGGCGAAGTCGCCACCACGCCCAGAATCTCGCGAGCTGACCTCGCAGCCAGCCGAGAAACCTGCGGGCCCAGTGGTATTCACTACCGAGCACCGTCAGACCAATGAACACGATCAACCAACCCGGCCCTGGCAGTGGCACAAGTATCAAGCCCACCACTACTACGACGACACCAATGATCGTGATCAGTGTCTTATAGATCAGGTTGAGCCACGGGCGGCGAGCGATGAGCGCTCGCCAGCGGCGCATGAATCTGCCAATGGGCTCGGCGATCCTCTTCGCGCGCGCGAGATCTTCGTCGCTCGGGTCGGTCGGATCGGCCATAGCCACGATGCTATTGGGGGTTGTCGTGAGCACCCTGAGACTTCGCGCGTGGCCACCTGAAATTCACAGAGCGATCGACCAGAATTGACCTATGAACGAAATTGACTTCGCGCACCAGCTCTTTGACGCAGCGCGAAACGGCGAAACCGAGTTTGTTGTGAGCGCTGTCGACCAGGGTGTTCCGGTGAACTTGACCGACCCGAAGGGCAACACGCTGCTGATGCTCGCCGCATATTACGGACATGCGCCGCTCACCGCCGCCCTCATCGAACGGGGCGCTGACCTCGATCGCATGAATGATCGGCAGCAGACGCCCGTCGCCGGGGCCGTCTTCAAAAAGCACACTGACGTCATCAGAGTACTGATCGCACACGGCGCCGACCTCGACGCTGGCATTCCCACCGCACGCGCCGCCGCACAAATGTTTGGGGTCGATCTGACTGTGCTCGAGGGCTAGGCTCGAAGGACTACCAACGCTACGCGGCTTGAAGGTTTTCGAAGGAGTGCCAACAATGCGCCCGTTTCTTGACAAGAATGCACCCGAAGTGTGGCAGGTCGCGCAGACCTTCTCAGCGAAGGTCAGCGCGCATGCAGCCCAGCAGGGTCTCAGCCTGCAAGAGACCGAGTACATCAAGCTGCGGGCCTCACAACTCAATGCCTGTGCCTTCTGCCTTGACCTGCACGGACGGCAAGCGCGCGAATCAGGCATCACCCAACAGAAGATAGACCTCGTGCCGGCCTGGCGCGAAAGCCCGCTGTTCACCGAACGCGAGACCGCGGTGCTCGCCATCGCTGAGGCCGCCACGCAACTACCGCTCACTGAAGAAGCACGGGCAGACCTCGCGGGCGCACGCGCCGTGCTTGGCGACGCAGCTTTTGTTGCCGCCGAATGGGTCGCCGTGGCAATCAATACGTTCAACCGCATCTCTATTCTCAGCGAGCACCCGGTACGGCCACGCGACAACGACGGGAAGCTCGTGAGATGACGAATCTCGACACGAACCCCGAACTCGCGGTGCTCGAGCCAGGGCAACCGTGCACCGCGGTCGAACTGCTCGAGCCGAGGCTGGTGCCGCTCGGCGGGCTGCGTGCGATGACCGTGCACCGCAGGCTACCGCAGCGTGGCCGCTCACTTGTCGGGTCGTGGTGCTTTCTCGACCACTACGGGCCAGATGATGTCGGCGAAACCGGCGGCATGCGCGTCGCACGGCACCCACACACTGGGCTCGCGACGGTGTCGTGGCTTTTCACCGGGGCCATCGATCACGTCGACTCTGGCGGTCACGCGGCACAAGTGTTGCCTGGTGAGTTGAACCTCATGATTGCTGGCACCGGCATCACTCACCAAGAGATCAGCACGTCAGACACCAGAACCCTGCACGGGGTGCAGCTTTGGTATGCGATGCCCAGCTCAACACGGTTCACCGCAAACGATTTCATTCACTATGCGCCCGAGCCGGTGCAGCTGCCTGGCGGCGTGCTCAGGGTGTTCATTGGCGAGCTTGCCGGGTCGGTCTCTCCGGTCGACACCCGCACCCCTGAGATGTTGGGCGCCGAACTCATCATCGAAGCGGGAGCCACGCTGCACCTCATTGTGCGACCAGACTTTGAACACGCAGTGCTGGCCGAAAACGCAGACATTGCCGTGAACTCGACCACTGTGGCTCATCGCAACCTCGGGTATGTGCCGCTCGGCTCAGACACGATCATCCTCACCGCGGGGGCCACAACAACCCGGGTCATTCTGCTTGGCGGTATACCCTTCGGCGAGCAGATCGTGATGTGGTGGAACTTCATCGGCCGCAGCCACGACGAAATCGCCGAATACCGACGCAGGTACCAGGCCGAAGTCGGGTTCGAGGCCCCCGACCCGCGCGATGCCGACAAACCTGCGCTCTTCGGCCCCTACCCAGAGGGGCAACCTGACCCGATTCCTGCACCGCCGCTGCCAATCTCGCGGCTATTGCCGCGAGATTAACGCGTACAACGAACAAGGAGCCACCATGTCAGACGACCGTTACACCGTGCAACACAGCGCTGAAGAGTCACGCTACATACTGGTAGACCGCGGCGAAGATGGCACGCAGTCGAAAGAGATCGGGCAAGAAGCCTACGCAGAGGTGACCGTTGACGGGGTTGCGTCACGAGTCATGTACCACACCGAAGTCTCACCCGACTATGGTGGGCAAGGCCTCGCGTCGGTGCTCGTGCAAGCGGCAGTCGATCATGCGATCGGCGAAGATTTCGCGATTGCGCCCGTGTGCCCGTATGTCGTGAAGTGGATCGACAAGCACGAGCAGTACGCCGAGCACGTGGTGGCACCAACCGCGCAGCACCTACGGGCCGTGCAAGAACACCAGCGGTAGTTGCAGGATTCGCCTCGATACAGTGGTGGTGACATCAACAGGGGGTAGAGGCGGGCAATGAGCAGTGCCCGACACATCGCGCGCGATGCGCTGCGCAGTCTCGTGCAACTGCCCGAGCATGGCGCATCACGGCTCGGTGTCGCCACACGCGCATCGCTGTCGATCGCGGTGCCGCTCGGCGTCTGCACGGCACTCGGGCAGCAGCACATTGGTCTGCAAACGGCGGCCGGTGCATTCACTGCGCTTTACGCGGCACAGAACACGGCACGTGAGCGCGCAAAGATTCTGCCGTTCGTCGCATTGGCCTTCTGGCTCAGCGCGCTGCTTGGCGTGCTGCTCACTCCGTGGACGTCCGCCTATCTCGTCGGGCTCGTCGCCATTGCTGGTGTTGCCTCGGCGCTCTGCTTCAGCTTTCGCCTCGGCCCGCCTGGCCCCGTCTTCTTCGTGCTCGTCTATGGGCTCGCCTCAAACGTCACGCAAGTGACCGATGAGGGCCGCGCGAATGATCCTCTGATCTTTCTTGTTGCAACCGCAGGCGGAGCGGCCTTCGCCTATCTGCTCGCGATCTTGCCGCTCGCGTTGCCGAGTGCCCGCGCCTTGCCCGCCCGCCCGCTCAGCGAATTGCTGCCCGGGCCCTGGTTTGGCGCCGACGAGCAACTGCTGACCGCACGCATAGTGGTCGCCTCGACAGTAGGCGCGCTCATCAGCTTCTTCTGGCTTGACCCGAGCCACGCGTACTGGACAGTCTGCGCGTGTGTCGCCGTCGTCGGGCTTGCGGGCGGCCGCACGCTGTCAGTAACCCGAGGCCTGCACCGCACGGTGGGCACGCTGCTCGGCGCCGCGCTCTACATGCTGGTCGCGCCGCTCGGGTCACACCCGTGGGTGCTGCTCGTGCTGCTCGCAGCCCTGCAGTTCATTATTGAGTTTGTGGTCGTCAGAAACTACGCCCTCGCACTGATTTTTGTGACCCCGCTGGTGCTGCTTGTGACAGCGGCGGTAGGGGCGTCGGCATCGTCTGACCCGAGCGCCACGGCACTCGAACGGGTGGCAGACACGGTGGTCGGCGCAGCGCTCGCCGTGGCGACGGGGCTCATGCACCGCCGCAACACGACCAACACCGGCCGAACGGCCGTTATCGCGACAGCACCTGCTCAGCCGAAGCCCCCGGTACAGCCAGAGTGACCTGGGTGCCCCACGGATCATCGACGACGATCGAGTCGCCGGTGTCGGCGAACTGCAGGCCCTTGCCCTTGAGTCGTGCGGCGAGCGCATCGAGGTGCTCACGGTTTGGCAGCGTTACGGCGACGTCACCGAGGCCGAGGCGGGCTGCGCGCGGGCCTGCGCCCTGGCTGTTCCACGTGTTCATCGCGACGTGGTGGTGGTAGCCGCCAGCTGAGGCGAACAGTGCCCCCGGATAGTTTTGCACGGTCGCTTCGAAGCCGAGCGCGTCAAGGTAGAAGGCGCGGGCGACTGCCACGTCACCGACCTGCAGGTGCACATGACCGATCGTGGCACCCTGTGTCGTGATCGCGTCGAGTGCCCCTTGGGTGAGGTGCCGTTGCAGGTAAGCATTGGGGTCGAGGTAAATGGTGTCCATGCGCAATTCACCATTGGCGTAGCTCCACTGCTCGCGGGGGCGGTCAACATAGAGCTCGATGCCATTGCCCTCGGGGTCGTTGAAGTAGAAGGCTTCACTTACGAGGTGATCGCTCGAGCCGGTGAAGCGGTTGCCCGTCGTGTTTGCGGTTTGGTAGACCGCGGCCGAGAGTGAGGCTGCGTCTTCGAAAAGGAATGCCGTGTGAAAGAGGCCAGCGTCGCGCGGGTTCACTTCGGGCAAGTCTGGGGTGTGAACGAGCCGCATCAGCGGTGTGGTGCCTCGGCCGAGCACGCGTCGCACTTCACCTTCGACACTGCGCTCTTCAATCGGTTGGAGGCCGAGCGAGTCTGCGTAGTAGGTGCTCATGAGTTCGAGGTCGCCGACACGCAAAGTGACGGCGTCCATTGCGAGGTCAGCAGCAAGTACTTTGTCGTCGGCTGCGGTGTCATTGGTGTGCATGTTCATACCTTTCGAATTAACGGGTTGCCCGGAATGCTGATGCGCACGCCGAATCGGCAAGTTAGTTGTTGAGACCGAAGCCGCCGCTCCAGCTGATCTTTTCGCCTGCTGCGAGGGTGAGCTGCAAGAAGCCGATTGCTTCGAGTTCGTGTGCGCGGTTGAGTGCCCCGGCGTCGACTGCGTTGAGGCCGCCGGTGGTGATTGCTGCGGCGAGCGCCTGCTTCGCGTCTTGGTCGTCACCTGCGATCAGCACGGTGGTGGGGGTGTCGCCGACCTTGCCCGAGCTGAGTGTGCCAGCAAAGTTGGTGTTGAACGCCTTGAGCACGCGCGAGTTTGGTAGTGCCTGTTGAATTTCGGCGGTTGCTGAGCTGCCGACTGGTACGACGAGCGAGTCGAAGGTTTCGAAGTTCAGTGGGTTGGTGATGTCGACGACGGTCTTGCCGGCGAGCTGATCTGCGTAGTTGCTGATGATCTCGTTGACCGCGTGGTAGGGAACTGCCAGCACGACGATGTCGCCCGCAATGTCGCCGCCTGTCGCCTGCTCGTGGGCGATGTGGTTGATCTGTGCGCCGCCAGCGTTCAGTACGCCCGCGATTGCGGTTGCCATGTTGCCGGTGCCGAAGATGGTGATGGTAGCCATGTGAGTCTCCTTGTATTGATTTGGTGCGAGGATCACTCGCCCCGATTTTCACAATTACTTGTGGGTACAACTAAACATTACACAAATTTACTTGAAGCTGCAACTAATTTGATACACTGGTGCCATGAACGCACTCCTCAACACCAATGAGCGGGTTGCCGTCGCACGTCTCCACGCACTGCTCGAGCTCTTGCCCGCAGCCATCGACAAGCGGCTGGGGCCGGCCGGCATCACGGGCTTCGAGTACACCCTGCTTGAGACACTTTCAGAAGCCGGCGACCACCGAATGCGGCTCAGCGCGATCGCCGATAAAACCAATGCCTCACTGCCGCGCGTGTCTCGAGTGGTGACCTCGCTCGAGCGTCGTGGGCTCGTCGAACGCGCAGCCTGCGAGGCTGACGGGCGAGCCACCAACGCGGTGCTCACCCCCGCTGGCGCAGACGCCTACCGACTGTCACGCGAACTCTACGCTGACGCCGTACGCGACCTCGTGCTCGACGGACTCAAGACCCTGCCCGGCGACGGGGTGGCAGGTCTCTCTGACCTCTCGTATGCGATCTTGACGAGCCTCGACCCGGCACGCGGCGGCACTGCGAGCACCGAGAGCTGCGCGGCAGACCCGGCGCAAGGCACAGCCCAGGTTTGCGCGGCAGACCCTGCACAAGACACGGCCCAGGTTTGCGCGGCAGACCCTGCACAAGACACGGCCCAGGTTTGCGCGGCCGACCCGCAGCCGGTCACCCCCCAGCAGGCGGATCGCACTGAGACCTGCCCGGCTGATCCTCGTCTCTAACACCTATTACCGGGCCAACGCTCAAGCATCGCCCACACCCCAACAACCACGGAGCTTCTCTTGTCACCCCAACCCAAGCGCGCCCGCACCGGCCTGCTCATCACCCTCATCGCGGCTGTCGCCGTGGCCGCCATCATCGTGTGGATCGTCGTCGCAAACCTGCGGTCTACTGATGCTGCGGCGAGCGAGGTGCCACAGAGCGCATTGCCCGACTCGACCAGCATGGGCGTCGTCGAACTGCAGGTTGCCGACCTCGATCAGATGCGCGGCTACTATGAAACCGCGCTCGGGCTACGGGTGCTGAACGAATCAGCTGACGCCGTCGAGCTGGGACTCGATCAGCCGCTCATCACGCTGCAGGTCGGCGAAGGCACGGCCCCAGCATCAACGCCCTCTGAGGCCGGGCTCTATCACTCGGCAATACTCTATCCCGACGAGGCAGCACTCGCGCGGGTGCTGCTGCGCATCGCGACCGTTGCACCCAACTCGTTTCAAGGATCAGCCGATCACAAGGTCAGCCTCGCCTTCTATTTCGTCGACCCCGAGGGCAACGGCCTCGAGCTCTACACTGACCGGCCGAGTGACGAGTGGAATTGGGTTAACGGCGAGGTCGAAATGGGCGCCTATGCGCTTGACCCCAACCAGTTCGTCACCGAGCATCTCGGCAGCGACCTGAGCACTGAGCTCGGCCTCAAACTCGACCCCGACGCGACCGCCGACATGGGTCATGTGCACATGAAAGTCGGCGACCTGGCAATTGCAGAGCAGTTCTATGCCGACACCCTCGGCTTCGCAGTCACCGCCCGCTCAGACGGGGCGCTCTTCTATGCCGCCGGCGGCTACCATCACCACCTGGCCACGAACGTATGGCAGAGCGTCGGCGCGGGCGAGCGCGAGAACCCGATCGGCTTGGGCTCGCTCACCGTGCAAGTAGGTGACGCGACCGAACTCGCGGCGGTGAGCGAACGGCTCGACGCCGCCGGCATCGAGCATGCAGTCACCGGTGAGACCCTCACTGTCAACGACCCGTGGGGCAACCTCGTGCGTGTGACTGCTGGCGCAAATTAACGGGAGTTGGTTACCGTGTTTCGCCGCGGTCTCGACCTACACTGAGACAGAACACACCGCTTCGTCGAAACGGCACGAGTCGCTTAGACAAAACGGCTCTACTGTTCGGCGAAAGGAACAACGATGTCTCACGCTTCTCCCTCAGCGACCGCCACCCCCACACCAAGCAATTCAGTGCCATCAACCGGCGCGAAACTCGCCGCTGAACTCGTCGGCACATTTATTCTCGTGCTCGGCGGCGTCGGCACCGCAGTGCTCGCGGGCAGCCACGTCGGCTTTCTCGGCGTAGCTCTCGCCTTCGGGCTCACCGTGGTGGTGGGCGCCTACGCTTTCGGCCCGATCACCGGCGGGCACTTCAACCCCGCAGTCACGTTTGGCCTCGCTGCCGCCGGGCGCTTCGCCTGGAAAGATGTGGCCGGCTATGTCATCGCGCAGATCGTGGGCGGCGCCCTCGCTTCGTCGCTGCTCTTCGTGATTGCAAGTGGACGCCCAGACGCGGCACTCGGCAACTTCGCGGCGAACGGTTACGGGTCTCAGTCACCCGATGGCTATGGTCTCGTCGCGGTCATCATT
>LSQX01409414.1_pt1 | contig 11681 bp, 5 predicted proteins | sample 654561 | NCBI WGS metagenome assembly LSQX01 (sample SAMN04489861, study PRJNA283612) | anaerobic digester metagenome | isolation source: 4 biogas reactors fed with cattle manure at either 37C or 55C with and... | place: Denmark: Kongens Lyngby | collected 2014 | reverse complement strand
CTCTATAGTGCAGACCGCGTCCAATTCCAACAGCAAGCCTATACGGACAGGCTTGGATCTCTTCCCCAAGAGGCGTTGATCAACACCGATAACACGCCGAAGGCATTGAAGTTCGGTTTTTTCTTAGCGTTAAAACAAGCGGAATGGCGCACTGTATCCAGAGCACTGCGCTATATATATGAAGCGGGACTTTGGCTTTTTTTCATCGCTATCGCTCTTTATCTTTTGCTGAGAATGGTGTACAGACTGCAGGGGCGGAAGGGGGCGGCAAGGAACTATTTTGACAGCCTGTTTTTGGTCTTTTCGACGGGGCTGGCGAGTATGACCTTCAACATGATCCTCATCTTTTTGTATCAATCTCGTTTCGGATCCTTATTTCTGGAGATAGGATTGGTTACTGCACTCTTCATGTTTGGCGGCGCCGTGGGCAGTGCCGGTATCAGCATCTTACAAAAAGACCGTTCCGATTCCTTTGGTCGGATAATGACAGGAAGCTGTCTGTTGTTCCACGTGCTGCTCTTATGTATTTTATTTTTATTTCCCTCCGGTCCAAAATACTATTGGTTTATTTTATTTGTATTGGGCGGGATTTTTACCGGTGTTTATTTTCCCTTGGCGGCAAAGTCTTTAAAAGAAGCGCAGATAAAAACACAGAAAGCGGCGGCGCGGCTGGAAATTGTGGATACCCTTGGCGGTGCAGCCGGCGGATTTTTAACCGGCGTATTGCTTTTGCCTATTGCGGGTGTGTCTGGCGCCCTTTTGATTTTGGGATGCCTGGTGCTCATTAATCTGCCTCCTTTATTTTTACCCTCTTCTTGTACGGGGATAGCCGTCGACCCCTTTGCGCAGCGGCTGCGTAGATGGGCTTATCTATTGGTTGGTGTGGCATGTTATGCCTTGTTGCTTTCTCAGATTGCGGCGGCGCGTAATGCCCTTGGCGCTGTCCAAAATCTTGAAGGGCCTGCCCGTTCCTTGGCGGGCGATCTTACTCCGGAAAAGAAATATTTTCAAGACGCTTCCGGCTTGAGCAAAGAATATCTTTCGGTGGATGCGGAGGATGCGTCGCAAGCGGGATATATCTTTGACAGCAGTGATTGGGCGGCGCCGATAGACGCCTATGGCGGGCCCTTGGATCTTTTGATATACATTTCGAAAGACGGACTCCTCCGAAATTATGACGTGCTGCGCCATCGGGAAACACCTGCCTATTTGCGCATGGTGGAGACAGAAAAAGGACGTCTTTTGGAGCGAAGCCTCTTTGCGGAGGATCCATTTGCACAGGTGGATTCAGTTAGTGGAGCAACCATTACGGCTGATGCAATCACGCAAATCTTGGAAAATGCAACCCTAGGGTTCGGCCGAGAAGTACTTGGCGTGGATGTGGAGAAGGACACAGCGCCTTTACAGTCTCGGGGAGGCGCCGAAAAAATGCAGCGTCGTCATTTTATGCTGCTCTCAGCAATGGCTGTTGTTGCTCTTCTGCTGCGCCGCAAACCCGGGGTATGGCGAAGGCGGGCGCTCCTCCTTGTGGTTTTGGTTGTCGCGGGGCTAGGGTTGAATTTACAATATTCCCTGCACCATGTTCTTATGCTCTTGTCGATTAATTGGCGTATGCTGCAACTCACCGGCGTTGTTTTTTTGACGCTTCTTGTGCCCTTATTCGTTCTATTCTTTGGCAATTTCTATTGCGGTTATTTATGTCCTTTCGGGGCGCTGCAGGAGTTCTTGGGGGAGCTTGTCCCGAAGCGCTACAAGATTCCTGAAAAACCCACCTGGCGTTACGGCAGGATCGTTAAATATCTCCTCCTTTTCTTTCTCCTAATGCTCTTTGCTTTGACGCAGGACACCGCACTTTTACAGGGAGATTTGTTGAGTAATTTTTTCGGAAAAACAGGTGCCGTTTATCTTTTTGTACTCGGGATTACTGTGTTGCTTCTATCGCTCGTGTCGCCTCGCTTTTGGTGCCGCAATCTTTGTCCCACAGGCGCCTTCCTCTCTCTATTGAACGGTGTGCGTCTCTTGCGCTTTTGGATGCCACGTCAGATCCCGGCTCGGTGTCACTTGGGCGTCAACACTACCGAAGAATTGGACTGCATCCATTGTGATCAATGTATCACCGGAATAAGGCATGCGCCGGTATCGCAGGATCCGCTGTACAAAGATCGCGGCAACCTCATTTTCCTCTTCTGTGTGGCGGCGATCTTTTGGGGATGTCTTATGCTGTCCGTCTCGGAGGCAGTACCGTACTTTCGAAGCACAGTGTTCCAGGAGCAAGGGGAGAGCAGCGGCAAGCCGCGCCCCGTTGATATACCCCGCATGAAACGGATGATTGAGGAGGGGATGCTTTCCGATCATGATGCGGAATTTTATAGCCCACGATAATAAGATTTTATAGCGTACTTAAAAAGAGACCCTAAATCCTGCGTAGATATTGGTGTTGTCTTCAAACTGTCCGAAAAAGGTGTCTTTATGAGCGCCGAGGAAAATATTGCCGCCTGTTTCAACCGTGAGGGTATCACTTATTTTGTACGTAATATTGGGGCGTAAATAGGCATCGCTATCAGAGGGGCTGAAATAGGCAAACAATGACAGAATGAGATTTTGGTTCATGAGCAATTTTGTGAGGCGCACCGTGGTCACATGGCGATCACGATCTCGAGCCGTCATAAAGAAAGGCAGCGTATCTCGGTATGCGCTGTAACGCATCATATACTCCAGATAATACTGGAGCCCTAAAGTTAATTCCTTGGCGATTTCGCGTTCATAACCGAGGAGCATCCTGAATTCACTGTTGTTAATAAGTGCTTTACGGCCCCGGCGATCGTCACGGGAATCATAATAACCGACTTCGATATTGCCGATACCGCGCTCGACGGTGCCCCGTAAGCTGGCGCCGTAGACGTTGAGTTTGGGGAAAACAGAGCGCATAGGGATCAGCTGCATACCGCCGGGACTTTTCCAGAAGCCTGAGTACCCGTAAAAGGCCAATTGGGCGCTGCCAATATTCCTATATAAACGCAATGCGATTTCATCGTCATCGAAAAAATGGTCCGGTTTGTCGGCTCGCGTTCTATTTGCTCGGCCCACAGTCCTGCCATGAAGTGGGCTGTAATAGCTGAAGCGTTTGCCCGTGATATGGCGGTCGGGATCAAAGCGCGGCGAATAGGCAAGTTCTACATTCATCCATTCATTGAACCAACCGATGCGGAGTGTGTTGGAAGGCGCTTTTAGATATTCTTCGTTGCGTCCGCTAAAAAAGGACACCCAATCTTTAGGGAAGAGATCATTAATAAAAAGCATGTCTCCTGTTCCCCAGGTCAAGACCTGTCGTCCAATACGTATATCTAGGGCGTCGATCGGTGTCCACGTCAAGCGCAATTGACGGATGTCTAATTTTGCGCGTTCTTCAACGGCGTCAAAAACACCGTCCGCTGTGAATTCAGCAAAGAGATTATCCCAATCCTTATCCGTTTTGAGTTGGAGCCGGGATTCGCCCAGTGTGGCGTCTTTCACCTGCGCGGAATCCGATTGAACCCGCGTTCCGGCTCGTGTATCCCAAAATCCGTGCAGTACAAAGGGGGGCGTTTTGACAGCTGTTGATTCTGTGTCTGTCTCCGTGCTTGCGTTGGAAATTTCAAGACCTGCCGGTAACGCGGGCTCAGCGCTTCCTAGTCCTTCGGGCAATCCGGGTTCGGCGCTTCCCAATCCTTCGGGCAAGCCGGGTTCGTCACTTTCCAAGCCTATGGGCAGGGCAGGCTCTGCTGGTTCCAGTCCTTGCGGCAGGCTTGGCTCTGAAGCGGCGGGCATAGGCTCAAGTCCCTTCGGCAATGCCGGTTCGTCAGCTGCGCTTGGTATGCCCACCAGCAATAGGCACAGAGNNGTCCACAGCAAAGTGGGCACAACAGCATATTTCAAAAATCCGGTGAAATTATCTTTCACAGCCATCTCCCTTCCTTTATCTAGCTCGGAAATCAATCTCGGGATCTGTGCTTTTGCTTAATCCAGATATTGACGGGGCGCTCTGCGCATAAAGCGTTCGCTAAAGATATTTTCAGGAATATCGCGATTATATTCTACTTTTTGATAATCCAAGGTCGTTTCCGTGCCCAGATTCGTGTCTTTTATTTTTGACTGGGTTACGGTCTGGAAACCGTCGATGTTCTCCACTTTCAGGGATTCCATGGTTCTGTAGACCTTGCCGCCTTTTTCGTATTCCACTTTGACGGGGATGAACGAAGTTTTGTGGATGTGCATGGTATAAGAATCAAACTCAACGGAACCGGGATTTTTGGGGGTATTCTTAAGTACGTAATAATTGTCGGTAGTCTCTACGAGTTCGTGGTCGTCTTCCAACAGACTGCGCCCGGACACGTCTTCGTAAAAGAAGGTGGAACCGACAAAGCTGGTCCGTTTATCGCTGGAAGCGATCTGACGGACCACGTCCAATGCCGGTATATACATCCAGCGGTCATCATCTTTGCCCACGTGTTTCCATACCATGAAAACCATTTCACGCACATCTGCGGGATTTTTGAAATAGACGTAGAATTGCTGCTCTTCGTTTTTGTCATCGGCGTTCCGTCTTAAAATAACGAACTCCCGTTCTCGTTTGTTGCCCTGTTGATCCTCAATGGTCATTTTAACTTGGGCGCGCCCGTCTTTACCTTGGTAGTAGGCGACAGTATTGGTTTTATTGACGATCTCATCGACTGAAGTGGCATCTTGCCCGTAGGCGGCCATAGGGGCGACCAGGCTTATTGCCAATACCATTAAGGCGCTGATTCGTAAAAGTTTCATCATATGCTCCTTTCCTGAACAGTGTTCAGACTGTGTGTGTATTCTATTATAAGCCGAAAGCTTCCTTTGTTGTCGGAAGAGCTGCAGGCTTCCACAATAGGTATTCTATTTCGCTTTATTCTTTTTCACCGCATTCAGCTGCCGGTGTTTGACATTTGCGCCGTCGGGACATGACATAACAGATGGAGGCGGAGATCGCCATGGCGGCTAGGCTGACCATGGTCATATTGGTCCACGTAGCATTCATAAATACCGGCACATTGACGGCAACAGCTGCCGCGGCAATCACAGCGGTCACTAAACAGGTACCGCAATGGCAGGTTATTCTACAAACACGATTTTTCGGGAATAGCAATGGTTCAAGATAACGAACCAGTGACGGCAGGATCAAGAGGGTGGATACGCCGGAGATTCCCAAAATGGCGGCCATGAAGATTCCTACTGTGTTATAGGGAACCAAGGGCGCGAGGAGCAGCGGCGTAAATCCGATGGCAACAGCGATCACGTTGCGCACAATAGCGCGGATCGGCTTGTCGAACATAATGGGGTATACCTTGACCCAGGGCCCATCGGTCTCGTAGATGTCCCGGGATCGGGACAGGAAGTGGATGGCGAAGTCCACCGCCATGCCCAGCGTCAGCGATGACAGCACCGCCACGGGCATATCATAGTCTTTGCCGATCAATCCGACCATACCGTAAATGAAGCCAATGGTAACGGTCAGCGGAATCATAGAAATTAATCCCCAGAGTCCGGAACGGAACATGATTACCATCATGAGCAGCACAATAAGGAAGCTGCCGAGGAAAGACTGCAGCATTCCAAAGACCATCTTTTCCTGCCAGATTACGTTGATGTAGGTCAGTCCGAACCACCGTGATTCGATATCCAGCGGCGCGGCATTTGCACTGATGAACCTATCCAGTTGCTCTTCTACAGTCTTCATGTCTTGATTATTACCGCTTTTCAATTGTACCCAAATACTGGAGTTGCGGTAATCGTGGGTCACAAAATGACCGATGTCCTGTGGGCGGTGACTGCTCTCATAGGTGATGAGGCATTGTGCAACGGCCCGCGCACTGTCGGGAATCCTGAAGTAGCTTGGGTCGCCTTCCATGAGTTCGCGGTGGACGGTCTTCACAATATCTGCCAGAGAATTGCTTTTTCCGACAATACCCGTTTCTTCAAGAACTTTTTGTACCGCTTCAATGTAGGCGAGAGCTTCGGGTTGTTTGAAGGTTTCGCCTCGCTGGGTTTCCATATCCACAAATAGGGCAATTTCGTCCCAAGCATCGGCTTTCTCGTCAAAGTCTTCAGCACTGTGTGCGTCATCGGTCAGCGTGTCCATCAACGCGTCTTGTGCCGTGTTGACTCTTGTTTGTAAAGCACTCAAAAGGGCGTCTGCATCAGCGGCACTTTCCGCTTCTGCAGGAACGGCATCGGCAAGAGACAGCAATTCCGGACGGATCGATTCCGGTATGTCCGGTTCTTGTATGCGTTCGCGGAGGCGGGCTTCCAAATTGCCGGCATAGGCGGCCAAATCTTCTACCGCTTCCTTCGGTGACAGAGATAGATAAGCCATATACGTGCCGCCGAAGTGTTCGTTGAGAACACGATCTGCCACGCGGATGGGATGGGTAGGCTTAAACCAACGCGTCGGATTATCATTCACCTGAATACGGCTAATGCCGTAGATGGCGGTCGCACTGAGCAACACGGCAATGATGAGGACGATTCTCGCCTGACCGTAGGAAAAGCGTCCCACACCGGCAAGAAAACGTCCGAGCCTGGTTTCCTGAGCGGCGGAATCATCTTCTTTTTTATCTGCTGAAGCACCGAATTTTTCCAGAGAACGTTCCGGTATCAACATGATATAGGCGGGGATAAAGGTGACCGTAAGAATCCACGCGATCATTACGCCCATGGCGACGAAAATTCCGAAGACTTGCACCGGCGGAATAGGGGTCACTGCCAGCGATGCAAAGCCTGCCGCCGAGGTGAGCGAGGTGTAAAGCATCGCTGTGAACAAGGTGTCCATGACATATTCAATGGTCTTTTTGCGATCTTTGAAGCGTTGATAATTCTCAAAGAATTCGGAACAGATATGGATAGAGTCCAAAATGGAGATAGGCATAATGAATATGGGAATCATGGAGCTCATGATATGAATCGTGTTGCCCGTCATGACCAGCAGTGCCATATTGATAATGACGATAACCAGAGACAGGATCATGGGTGCCATAATCAGCACCGGTTTGCGGAAGAAGTAGAGCATGAGCAAAAAGATCACGAGCATGGCCAAAGGAGCGGAGATCGCCATCTGGATGAACATTTCCACGCCAAAGGTATCATTGGCAACGGGCAAGCCTGTAATATGCCATTCATCATCACCGCCCAGTTCCGCTATCTTAGCGTTCAGCTTAGAATAAATGCGGTAGCTGAGGTCTTTGGAGGTAATAGGCAGATAGAGGGCTAAAGCTTTGCCTGTGTCTGAAACCATGGTTCCTTTGAGGAAAGGGATTGCCTCCGCTTTATTGCGTACTGCGAGCGCTTCTTCCTCCGTTTCGGGGGGATGGGGCATGAGCCATTCAAACTTTACTTCGCCCAGACCGCCCTGTTCGATATTGTCTACCGTTGAGGGTGCGATAATATCCATGGCAACGACGCCGGCATGTTCATCTTCCAAGCCCAGCGCGCTGCCTTGCAGTGTCTTCGCATATTCGGTGAGATCGTAGATGCGGCGCAGGCTCTCCGGATTAAAAACACCCTCGGGATGATGATTATTTACAACGCCCACAACGATGATTTCATTAAGAACGAAATCACGTTTCATCTCGTTGTGGAAAACACGGATTGCCTCGTCAGCATCCAGCATATTTTCCGGATCTGTATCCACTCGAACCGGGGGAAGCGGAATAGCGCCCGGCCATAAGGTTGGCACGGCGACACCAAGTATCAAGAGCAGGGTGATCAAAATCATGCTGCCCACCAAGGTTTTGGGGTGATTAATACTTGATTGTATGAGCCATTGTCTCATGTCTTCTCCTTCTTTCAATGCAACAGGTTAAAGCGGATGCGCGCTTCAACGGGTGAATAGATTAAAGATTCGGCAGGAAGGGCTCGGATCTTAACAGTCCCTTCCGGGCTGATTATACCAATATATCGTTCTTTCAGAAGGTATTTTTACTTCCCGATATCTTATACAATGGATTAAGGCTTGTTATTCCTTGAAGGAAGGTTCCACAACCAACACATTGTAAATGTGTAATCCGTCAATAGTTACGGTTAAGAGCCCATCGCTCCAATGCCAATCGATGCCCACGGGATCGGGGGCTGCATAGCAGCGGCTCGGCCGTGCCGCCAAGGGTATTTGGACGGTGAATGGGCCCGCGTCCGGCACATGTTCAACGATATGACGGTTATGCGCGAGATAGCCTGAGGAGCTGCGGTTAATGAGTTGGATATGTAAATTCCTGTCTTTGGTTCGCGCAGCCATCTCTATAAACCAAGGCCCTTGCACATGTATCAATTGCGCTGTATCTAAAGCGCTAAGTACGTCGCCAATGAAGCGGCGCTGTCCCGGGTAACGGCATTGATAATAATTGCGGAAGAGGGGGCCATGAATGGCGGCTACCCGACCCTTACCGTAATTATGCACGGTCGCTGCAGAAAAATGGTGCTGATTCAATACAGGTTCTTGTTGATACAAAACGGGGGCGAGGCTGGTCGCGCCTTGCAAAATCGTGGGCTGGTATGCTCCGGCAACTTTTACAGCGCCGTTAGCAGCGGGCAGCCAGCCGCCGGCCGCTTCGGAATTTTCTTCTTTGGCGACGCCTGCTAATTCTCCATATTGGTCTGCTACATGGGCGCCGCTCAGGAGCAGTTGACCGCCTTTCTCCACATAGGCAGGCAAAGCCGCTTTCATATCTTCTGACACATTCTCCGCTTCGGGAATGACGATGAAGGGATAAGCGTCGATGCGTTCTAACAAAGTCACTTCGTTGAGAATGTCTACGCTATAACCATTTTCGAGGAGGGCAAAGAGGGCGCCTTCCATGGGATGATTAGCTTGTGCGAAATTGAAGAGCGGATCATTGTAACGATAATAGGAGGATTCGCTGTGCAAGACGGCAACCTGAGGGATGGTCCCCGTATTCTGGCAATAGGCTTGCCGTGCACGACAGAACTGAGCGACTTCAGCAAGAATATCCTGATGCCATTGGGTGAGCCGTCCGCTTCGTTGGGGTTGGTTGTAAACAAATACAGCGCCCCCTTGTGCCATGACTGTTGCCAACTCTTGACATAAATGGACAGCCGGTTTGCTGGTCCATCCTTGATTATTGGTCTGAAGAAAAGACCATGCCATCAGATCCCAAGCTTTGCCGCGGCTTGCTAAAAAGCGCGCCTCGGGCATGGCACGTTCTGCGCCGAAAGAAGGATCATAATCACCGCTCAAATAGTCGATGGGCGCGTTTAATGCCTCGGGCTGCCGAACGCTGTACATCCAGTTGCTCGTGACCATGCACTCAGGCTTCAGTTCATGTACTGCATTGGTATAGCGTGTTACGTGTTCGGTAAATAAGTCACGATGGAAGGTGAGCCACTCATGCCAATGGGGATCTCCGGCTTTCATGGGTACTTGGTCAATGCCGGTTCGTTCCTTGAAAAGCTGTTGGCAAGCCTCGCTCCAATCCGGTCGGCTCGCCCAGTTTTCGCCGTCGATCCACATCCCGTCAATATCATAATTTCGCACCACTTCGAGGAGTTGCGGAATCATTAATTCGTCATCATAGGCACTTAGTCGGCTCGTATAATTGGGGTCGGGCGTACCGTCGGCATTAATGCGCGCCCAGTCAGGATTCAATTCAATGGCTCGTGTATCCCAGACACCGGAATAATGGATAGAGAGGGGGATACCCATGTCCCGCGTTACTTCCCGCCAAATTTTCAGCGCATCTTGTTGTATGCCGGGCGAGGGCGTTCCCACCTCGGTGGGATATCCTGTATAGCCTACATGTCCTTTGCAGTCATATTGGACAAAGTCAGGTTTTACTTTTTCCAACATCTCGTAAATGTGTTCGTAAGTGGTTTCGCGTCCAAGTTCCGTGTCTGCCGCCCCGGGATGAAGGTCATAGTGGAGCCCGAAAAAGACGTGTTCATGCCAATTCTCTACTGCGGCGGCGGTGGAAGAAAGAAAGGCTATAGTTACGAGTAGAATCAGTAAGGGCCGTATTTTTTTGAGGATAAGGAACGAAAAACAAGATTGCATGGCATGTATCTCCTGAAAAAGGTTGCAGTTAAAATTGGAATCTGGCGCGACTGTATTACTACCTATCCCGGCACGCTTACATGCAGTGCTCTAGTTCTCGCTGAAAATTCATGTCTGAGTATTGCACCACAGTCTGACGGATACCTATTCCTGATCCTAAAGTATGCCATACTCAAAATCTAAAGTCCATTTCATGAAGGCGTAGCTTCAAACTCGAAATAAGAATATATCCGCTCTTACTTGTTGGATTAGAGAGGAGTTCCTCCCTCTCTCTTAATTTGTGTTCATGCATAGTTCTAAAACATTGAAGCAGGCGCGATGATATGCGCCTGCTTCAAAATAGATAGTTAGTGTTAAGAATTTGTATTCCAGCGATTAGGGTTGCGTAGAGGCGGTGATATTTTCCAAAGTGTTGCCTTCGCGGTCAACGAAGCGCAAGGTGGCGCCCCAATCACCTTCTTGCTGAAACACGGCGACCATGAGTGTATTCAGGCCGGCATTTAACTGCAGCTCCAATTTATCTTCGCCGGGAGTCAAAGGACGCCCCACATTGATCCCATGGATTAATTTTCCATTCCACCACAGTTTGCAGCCGTCGTTTGTGCCGAGTTCAAGCACTGCGTCTTGATCGGTGGGTGAGTTAATAAAAGAGCGTATGAATACGACACGATTATCTCCGCCGAGCACTCGGTTGAAATCCAGTTTGAAAGGAGGTTCAGTTTTGGGCAGAAGCGGGAAGCAGCGCCAGTTGGCAGAATCAGCGTCTTTTTCGGGTGGGAATTTCTGTTCAAAAAGGAAATAGGCAATGGTGTTGTCTTCAAAATAGGGTCCCGCCATTTCCCATGCCATGAGATAGTCTTTGTGACTTCGCATGGTATTGAGTGCATCTTTCGCTTCATGACGTATTTCTTGCCCTTGGGTTTCGTCGTCGGCAATGGCGCGCAGCCGTGCGGCCGCCTCTTTTGGCCAAGCCCCGGTGAGCGCGCGGCTGACCGTGAGTGCGGCACGCAGTGCTTCGGCTGCCACTTCCGGATTGTCCAATTCCGATTCAATCAATCGCAGACATTCAAGAGACGGCAATTGCGAAGAAGCAGCTAGGAATTCACGACGTGCCGCCGTCGTTTGTGCCTGCCCCGCGGCATAGCGCAAATGTTCATCTACATCCTTGCCGGGCAGTATTTTCGCAGTGCTCATGGCGCCGAGATATTTGGAATAGGCGAGGGCGCGTGTGGCGTTGTCCTGCTCTTCTTTTACGCGCTGCTGCAACATTTCAAGGGTCTCGGTTCGCTGAAAGCGGGATAGACTGAGGAGCGCATTTTTTCTGACTTGCAGGTTTTCATCAGCGAGATGTGTCTGAATTTCGTTGAAGGCAGAATCGCCGCCGATGAGTGAAAGGCTTTCTAAAAGCAGATTGAAGGCGCTCAGCGAGGAATCATCGTCTTCTTCACTTGGTTGTATTTGCTGTAAGCTTTCGATGACAGGCTGCGCGGCTTTATCGTTATTTTCGAAACGGCGTAGTGCCAAGTCTTTGATCGTGGAGGGGAGAACAGTAGCGATATCATCGACCTTGGGATAAGAAACCAATTGAAGCAGTTGCTGTCTCTTATACACATCT
>LSQX01322410.1_pt1 | contig 11681 bp, 13 predicted proteins | sample 654561 | NCBI WGS metagenome assembly LSQX01 (sample SAMN04489861, study PRJNA283612) | anaerobic digester metagenome | isolation source: 4 biogas reactors fed with cattle manure at either 37C or 55C with and... | place: Denmark: Kongens Lyngby | collected 2014 | reverse complement strand
GGGGCTTGACACTCTAAGGGGCTTTGGCTTCTGGTTTCTTTATTTCCCTGTTAAATAAATCTGGCATTAGATAAGATAATACTTTGATAGCAAGATGCATGTTAAGCCTGTCTTTTTCCAACAGGAGGTTTAACCCGGAAATGTCCCGGATACGTTCCAAACGGTAACGCAGTGTATTGGGATGGATATAAAGGTCCTTTGCCGTTATTTGAAGGAGACAATTGTTATATAAATATCTTTGGAGAGTGAGTAAATATGTTGTACCTTTTTCAGAATCAGATTTAATTAAAGTTTGCATAATATGTTTTGCAAACTTTTCAAAGAATCCACTGAGCTCCTTGTTTAACAACAATTGATAAAATCCAAGTTCTTTGTAAGAGATGCACTTACCATGTTTTTTTGTGCTTCTTAAAAAGGTATATACGGCATTTGCTTCCTGGTAAGAACGTTTAATGTTTTCGATTTCATTAACTATGCTTCCTATAGCTATTGTAATACTTGAACTGAAATGATTGTAAGTCGCTTTTTTTAAAAGAGAAGTGAACCCTTCAACAATTAAATCATAATCGTTTATTTTGGGGCATTTTATTAATATAGCAATTTTACTGCCTTGCAATATTGTAATTGCCTCAAGATTACTTTTCAGGATAGTGTCATTTACCAGCCTTAAGAACCCTCTTTTAAGGTAGAACTTAGAATGTTCATGGGTTTCCTGGTTTTCAAATAACAAAGGGAAATTATCCGGTTCTATTATTAAGACAAAATGGGGAGTTGTCAGATCATGCCCCAGGTATATTGCTTTACGCTTTATTTCTTCCTCGTTATAATTTTCTTCATCAAGCAGCATCTCTAAAAAATCTTTTCTAATATTTTGTTCAATCTCAAAGTTTTCTTTTTGTTTCAACAACTCAACAGCATAAAGGTAACTGGCATTTTCGATGATCAGTTTTTCAAATTGGTTAATCATACTGTTATTTTCAAAAATAACAATGAACCCAAGATATTCTCTATTAAGTTTTACTGCGGAAATAATCAAAGGATTGTCCGCCCTGTCAGTATCTTCATACTGATAGTATCTGTCACGGGTGGGAATCATCGAATACTTTTTTATATTTTCCTTCTTTTGGAGGAAATTATCAAGACTGTTCACGAAATCAGTCATGCCCTTTTCTAATTTATAATCATACCTTTTCCAATTTAAACGGTCGAAAAACAGGACCGGTCTTTTTAGATATTTTCCTATTCCGGTGGTAATACCATCAATCCCCGTTCCTTCTAATAATTTTATCGTTAAATTTTGTGTAAAAGTTAAGACAGACTTAAATTTTTCGCACCTTGCTTTTTCTTTCTGAAGCAGTTTGTTTATTTGTGCCTCTTTTTTGTGGCTTTGTGATAACAAACGAGTGTTCAGGATCACTACTGCTATTTGTGCCACAAATAAATTGATTAAATTTACATCATCATGAGTAAAACCGCCGCGTTTATTCTGAACATGTAATACCCCAAAATAGTTGTTACCTACCGCTACAGGAAATGTAACAACATTTTTTGTATTAAATATTTCGGTCAGGTTTTTTTTAATTATTGGATCCTTATCTATATCATTACAAAAATGAGGTTTTTTACTCCTAAAAACATTTACGGCATTCCCCCCTTCCAATAAAGAAACCTGGTACTTGGAAATCAATTCCCTGTCGTTGATCCCAAATGCTGGTTTTTGCAAAACCAACTGGTCATTATCTTGGTCATAAAGTAAAAAACCGGCACCTTCAGCTCCAATCAGTGTTTTTACTGCATAATTGATTTCCATTAATATTTTCTCTATATCCATCGTTTCAATCATTGTTTGACTCATTTTGCTTAATAAACTAATACTTTTGGTCAAAAAAATATTTTTTGTTAATTCTGAATGGCTTATGGACATTATCGGAACGGCCTCCTTTCACTTTTATATTAACCGATTGCCCAAAAACTTTCAAGCAACCGTGTCAATATGAACAGTCTCAATCGGCCCTAAATTACAGATATTTTAAAAACTGTTGCCGGCATAAACGAGGGCAGCTGTAATTACTAAGGCGGAGACCATGATCACATAATCAATTTTTTTCAGTGAAATATCCCGATAGTAGCTTCTGGCGGGGTATTTACGAAAGCCGCGCAGTTCCAATAGTATGGAAAGTTTTTCTGCCTTTTGCCAGACGCTGTAGAGCAGCGGAGAAAAGATGCTGATATACACATTGAGCACCTTTCTTTTATAAACCTTGCGCAAATCCACTCCTCTTAACTGAATCGTGTTAAAAATGTTCTGAAGCTCCCCGACAAAAACCGGTATAAACCTTATACCGATCTGTATCATAAACACAATTTCATAAGGTATGCGCAGCTTAACAAGCCCCAAAAGAAGCTCTGAGGTATTACAGGCCACCAGGATTAGCCCCGACCCGGCCAGTATTAAAAAGCGCAGGATAACGGATAACCCATAAAGAATGCCATCCGTAGTTAAAATATATAAGCCCCCTATCCTTATAAGGGGTTCCCCACTGCTTACAAAAAGACTTTGGATTACCATTAAGATGACATATAAAAAAATAAAATTTTTAAAGCCCAAAAATATATTGACCGGTATCCTGAAAAGAACCAGCGTCAATATATTTAGCAAAAGGATAACCGCTAAAAACCGGGGATTCTGGTAAACCAGGGCCAGGATGGAAAAAATAGCCACAATCAGCAACTTGGTTCTGACATCAACCTGCATCCTTTACAACCTCGCCTCCAGCCATATGGATTCTTCTGCCGGCAAAATCTGCAATAAACTCGTTATCGTGGCTGATAACCATGATCCCCGTGCCCTGGCGCCAGATCCCCTGCAAAATATCCTTTAATCTCTGTTTCCGAAAAGTATCAATGCTTTTAGTGGGCTCATCGAGAATCAAATAACGTGGCTGCAGAGCCAGGACAGCCGAAAGCGCCACCAGTTGTTTCTGTCCTTCACTTAAATTAAACGGCAGTTCATCCCGGAGATCCCAGAGCTCGAAAAGATCCAGATACTTTTTACAAAGGTAGTCTATTTCGCTTTTGCTTTTACCCTTCCATTTCAGGCCAAAAGCAATCTCATTGTATACACTGGTATTGAACAACATTTGGCTGGGGTTTTGTAAAACGTAACCGAGTTTTTCCCCTATTTCTACAAGGGAATATTTTCCCACCGGACGGCCGTCCAGGATAATTTCCCCATTTTGAGGTTTAAGAAGACCCAGGATCAGCTTGGCCAGCGTGGACTTGTCGCTGCCGCTTAAACCGGTCATAGCGATTTTTTCCGCCTGGCCGAGGCTGAGCGAAACGTTCTTTACAGCAGCCTTTTTTCGCCCAATATAAGTGTAGCTTGCTTTGTGCAATGAAATAAAAGCCATAATTGCCACCACGTTATCTATAAAAATATTTTATGTTCATTTAAAAAAAGCTTATCCTGCAGGATACGATCTTTGGGCCCCCGGCGAATTATCTGTCCTTTTTCCAAAATAAATACTTTGTCGTATACTTTAAGCCCCTTTGCCGTATGATCAATAATAATCAACGTTGTTCCCTTCTGTTTTAATTTCTGCATCACGGCGATAATTCTCTCCGCCGCCAGCTCATCCAGCATGGATAATGACTCATCAAAAACAATGATGGAGGGATTTAAAGCCAGTACAGTGGCCAGGGCGACCAGCTGTTTCTCGCCTCCCGATAAGTTATTGGGATTTTCATCTTTAAGCTTGGTAATACCCACCATTTCCATGGTCCTGTAAATGCGCTCCCTGATTTCTTCACGTGGAAGGTTGTGGTTCTCCAGGGCAAAGGCAATATCATCCTCCACCGTAGGCATCAGCAGCTGGATACCCGGGTCCTGCAGTACAATCCCTATTTCTGTGGTCAGTTGGTATAAAGGGGTTTCCCTGGTATCTTTTCCGTTAACCAGCACCCGCCCTTCCAGCTTTCCCTTCAGGTAATGGGGAATAATGCCACAGAGGCAGTAACTCATGGTGGTTTTACCGCAGCCGTTCAGCCCGATAACCCCCAGGGCTTCCCCTTCAAGAAGCTTAAAGGTAATATCCTTTAAAACCGGATGATTACTCGCTTCATATGTGAAAAATAAATGTTCTACCTTCAGGCGCTCCATGCTTTTCATGTTTTCCGCTTATTCACCACCAGTATTTTTATATTCCGGCCCTGGCCTAATCCTGCCCTGACCTAATCCTGCGGTTTCTCATTCGCTGTATTCCCTTGCGCACCTTTTAAATTGTTGACCACATCGTATAGCTTATAGCCTACAATTCCTCCAATTCCTCCAAAAATGACGGAAACAATCAATGAAACCAGCATGGGAATAAATGCAAGGCGCATAAAAACCACGCTAACGATAAACGAACCGGTAGCGTTGCACACCGCTCCGGCGGTAAACGAACTGAAAAGCGTAGAAACATAATGCGGGAAGGCCAGCATCGCCAGCTCCAGGGTGACTCCGGGGACGACGTAAACCAGAAGGTTAGCCAAACCGCGGTTGCCGAGCATGTCAAATACCACTACCAATACTGATTGCACAATGCCGACTAAAATAGCCGTTCCCCTTTTTTTTACAATAGCGCAGGCCAGGACAATCCAGAGCATATAAAAGATACCGGCTACCGTCCCGATGGGGACCAGGGTTCCCGTAAATATCTCGGCCAAAAACCTGACAAAAGGTTTTGTGGCAATCCCGCAGGCTGATAAAAGTGCAATAATTACGAAGTCGAAGGTAGTAAACCTGATAAAAAACTTGTTAATCATTGTCAACTGTTTCACTTCTCCCTTTCCAGATAATCATGGCGCTTTTCCTGGGGTTGGGAACCCAGCAAAGGCCGTTTCTCGTGGTGATAATTTTTTGAAGATGCTCTTTTAAAAGATCCGTGGGAGGCAACCCCAGCTTTTCTCCCATGTAAAAGACGCAATTGTCGAGCTCATCCCTGCTTGCCAGGGGCATACCAAAATCATATTCAATTATTTTGCACTCAACCTCCTTCCCCTGATTTTGTAACAGATGCAGGAGGTCGCGGTAGTCACCGCTGAAAGAGGGGGGCGCAATTCCCATTTTTACGTAAAGTTCTTCAGTTAAAAAATCAGTTTGAACGCTTGAATACGGAGAAATTAAGAAAGCAGCCTTTCCGGCGATCTCAAATATTTTTTTTAGCCCCCGGGCTGTGCCGATTGTACCGCCGAAACTGTAAGCACAGACAGCGACATCGCTTTTTTCGGCCTCCACCTCCAGCCAATCGCCGTAAATAAGTTTTACCTTCTTCAACCCCAGCTCTTTTATTCTCCCCTGCAGGGCATCAAGGTTTTTTTTGCTTATATCTACCGCCTGAACATGAAAACCATCCCGGGCAGCCGCCAGCGCAAACGCCCCGGGACCGCACCCGATATCAATCAAGGATGTGCAGCCGTCAAGGTGCGGCCGCATGGCCTCCCAGAACACCCGCGGGTAGTCGCTGTGCTCGATTCCCAGGTAATAATTTAAAATTTGTTCGTCTGTCCATTCTTTCATCACGCTCACAACACGGCCCTCTCCACAAATTTTTTTACTCTGTTTTTGATTTCCGGGATATTGCTCCCGGTAACTCGCAAGAGCTCCATCTCCGGATGAGATTTGATACGCTGCAGGAAAAAGGCTCTGTTACTACCCCTCCTTTCGTTTTTTTCTGCATAAACAACAGAAACAGCAAACGCATTGTCAGCGCATTTACCAGCCAGGGCTGCATCCAGCTTCTCCGCATTTCGCGGGGATTTTAAAACACCGAGCACGGGAATTTTACTGTTTAACACCGTCATAACCGCTTCCATAAAAGCGGGGCAGTCAAGCTCCACCCCTCCCAATTCATCCAGCAGTATTAAATGCTTGTTTTTTTCGACACTTTCCCTCAAGTATGCAACCCCGCTGTTTTCAAAAACTTCTTTATTCGGTCGCCATTTACCTTGGCTGTCGCTGTAAAGAAAAAGGTTGTCCACTTCACTTAAACTGTTTACGTGTTTATTCAACCTGTAATCCGCCGCTTCTTTTATCGGATGCAATTTAAACGCGACATACCGCTCCCCAATAAATATCCTCTGCACAAAAATCCCTCCCACTTTGGGCAAAAAGGGAAGCAGGATTTCCCGAATAAGTGCAGATTTCCCCAGACGGATATTTCCTTCTAAAAATAAATTTTTCTTCATCACAGTATCATTCTCCGGTGCTTTTTTCATCAGTTCAGTTTTGTTTAGTTCAATTCTTCAGACCAGTTCAATTCTTAATCACGTTTTAATGCGCTGTATATAATTTAATTTATATGAAGCTTTCGCGCCGTATATTATTTATATGCGCCTTTCTTCATCGTTATACTTATATACGTATAACGATGGCGTTATATTTCTACACGTATAACGACGGTAAAAGAAAAGGGTTTTTGAATAAACTTACACTGCCCCATATAACCGATTATAATTTAACAAGTTTGCTTATTTCAATTTAATGTAAGGTTGCAGGACAAAGTCCTCAGAGCTCAGCACTTAGCGCCAACAGAATTATTCCTTAGCACTTAAGTACTTAGTAGCGCTTAGTGCTTTTATAAAGCAAACGGCAACAGAATCTTTTAAATTTAAAATTATACTATTATTTCACAGTTGTCAAGCAGGACAGGTGTTCTTTTTAAACTTTACTCCTTTAAAAGCTTTAGCTTTGTTCTTTTCAAATATTAACTGTGCAAGGATGCTGACGGCGATCTCTTCTGCGGTAATGGCTTTGATATCCAGACCGATAGGAGCATGCACTTTCTCCAGGTCTTTTTCTGTAAAACCTTTTTCCATTAAGTTATTAAATATTGTTTGAACCTTAATTTCGCTACCGATCATCCCCAAATAATAAGCTCCGGAAAGGAGAGTTTTTTCCAGGGCTATCTGATCGTGTTCATGGCCACGCGTTACAATGGTAATGTAAGTATTCCTGGTTATCTTCCAATTCTGCAGCAGCTCCGGTATCTCTCCAACCAGGCATTGATCCGCCGACGGGAATCTCTCGCTGTTGCAGAATTCCTCCCTGTCATCCATCACGGTCACATGAAAACCCACAATTTTCGCCATAGCTGCGAGGGGCTGGGCAATATGCCCTGCGCCGATAATAAGAAGCGATTCCGGAGGAATAATTACATCGATGAAGACCGTTACATCCCCGCCGCAGATCATTCCCAACCCTCCGGCTTGTTCATTATCCAGCCTGTACTTTCTGATTTGGGAGGCATTTTTTTTAATGGCCTCTACAGCATCCCGGATCACTGTCGCCTCAATCCGGCCGCCGCCAACAGTACCCAATGTATTTCCTTCAAGATCCACCAGCATTTTAAAGCCTGTTTTACCCGGAGCGGATCCGGTTGATTCGATAATCGTAACAAGGGCGGCAGGTTCCGCGTTTCCTGCCATCTTACTAAGATGTTCAAAAATATCTTTTTCCATCAATTTACACACCCCCGGAACAAATTTTTAATTGAAATGCTGCAGCTAAAGCACCGCTAAATACTACTGAACCTAATGGAGACAAAACATCATATATAATTGATTCCACTGCAAAAATCATTATTTATGAATTGAATTTAATAGATCTCCACTATAAAATTTTTAGGCCTTTTCTTGTTTGCAGCATAATAAAATAAGGAAAACGAATATAGTCTCTCCACTTTAGAAACAATGTTAATCAAAATGAAATTTTACAGTGGAGCCATAATAATAAAGTGCTATATGATCACCGGTTATACGACAAATGTAAAATTGCTTCCAACACCCCTCCTGCTACGGATCTCGCTTTATCAGAAATGGTATGAACAGCTATTTCTTTCCCGCGGGGATCGATATCTCCAATTTTTGCCCCCGGCTCAACTTCCAGGCCAGGAAATAGTAAACCGCGTAGAACACCGCTTATTGCCGCCTTCACGGGTACATCGTTTACAGTAGCAACTGTCTCGCCTTCCCCGACAAGGTCGCCAATTTTTTTCTGGGTTGTAAATACCCCTGCAGCCGGTGCCCGCAGCACTCTTTCCAGTGCAAAGCCTGCAATATCGCCGGGCACACCGGTGTTTGGGGCGGCAGAACCGTTATAGATTACTCTGCCCAGATCATGGCCCCGCTGGGTTTCAATAACAGCATGGACATCCTTCCCGGCGGTAAAACCGGGACCCAGCCCTATAACAAGGGGTGCATCTCCAATAGAAGTGCCTGTATTTCTTTTGGCCAGAATGGCGTCAACCAGAACATCGGGTTGATAGATTTGTACCAACTTACCCTCCGGATCGATAAAAACGGGTATAATTCGTTTTCCCAACAATTCATCTATTCGATCGGCCTCTTCGATCCCTTGGCAACATCTCGCTTCAACCCCTTCAATAGACACGGAACCCTCATAAACGGCAGAAGCAAAAGAAACGCTGCGCCTTACGACAAGCGGTTGCGGCAGCTCCAGCATGACAACATCAAATCCGGCCTGCCACAGGCGGTGGGCGGTTCCGCTGGCCAGATCCCCGGCGCCTTTGATCAAGATTTTCGATGGTAGCTGTCTCACCTTTTATCAACTCCTAAAAATGACTCTTTCCACTGTTTACAGATACTGCCATCTTCTGAGATAACCCCAATGGCGTTAAAATAATTACATTATGAGTGAGCGACCTGTGGCATAAATTTTTTTCATATCACAGCACCTTGCTTCTCTGCTTCTCTACTTCTCTACTTCGATACGGTAGAATATACCCGCATCCTGCTTTTTTATTGATTTTTTAAATTGTAACCCAATTAATGAGCATATGTCAATATTTTATGGTACATACAGCAGTTACAGCAGTTGCCCCGGCAGAGGGGTCTTAATTTAATATGGTATTAACCATGATCTTCCTCTCTGTGCCAGCTGGATCAATATCACCTGTTGTAGGATAATGGATATGCTAATATTTCATTACATATAAGGTTTCTATATTTCTTCTAATATTCCTACTTCTATTCCTGTATGCAGTGAAATTAAGAATTAAAGCGTCTAACAATATAAAAGGCTGAAGGGGGGCGGCGGTTATTGAAGAGAAGCAATTGGTAGCCAGAGTCCTGAAAGGCGAAAAAGCAGCCTTTCAGCCGCTGGTTATTAAATACAGCAAATTAGTCTATACGACAGCCCTAAAGATTGTCAGAGATCCCGCTGCGGCTGAGGATATCTCCCAGGAGGCCTTCTGGCAAGCTTTCCGCTCCCTGAGCAGTTTTCGTTTTCAGGCTTCTTTCTCTACCTGGCTCGTCCGCATAACAGTGAACAAATCGCTGGATTACTGCCGGCGGGAAAAGTGCCATCACCTCCTGCGCGATGAGCAGGAGATATACACGCGGAACAATATTCCAGAGGACCTTGATCCACAGGAAGCCGTAATTAAGCTCGAAGAGCAGTCCGAACTTTACCGGAAAATCGAAAACCTTCCAGATATTTACCGGCGGGCAATTCTCGAACATTACATTATGCGAAAGACTTACAAGGAAATGGCCGGCAAGGAAAAGGTCTCGGTGAAGACGATAGAGTCCAGAATATACAGGGCAAAAGCAATGCTGAAAAAAGTAGAGCCGGGAGGTGAAAAGAATGAAATGCCCCGAACATCAACATCTTAACTGGGCGGATTATACAGAGGGGAAGGTTGAAAATGAAGAAGAATACAGAAAAGCCTTGCAAACCTGTGAGCACTGCCTGCAGCTTTTCGTAGACTGTCTGGGAAACAACCTGGAATCCCCACCCGCTGGTTTTGTTGATCGAGTCATGGGCGGCTTGCCGGAAATTAGCTCTTTTAAAGAAAAAAGAAACGTACGGGCTTGGGCATGGCTCCACTATGCGGCCGCGGCGTGTATCACCGTAATCCTGGTTCACTTTGGGTTCTTTGATTACATCTCCCGGCTGCCGGGGGAACTGCAGAACTTTGATCAGTTTATTATATCGGACTATTATTTCCACTCTTTATTGGATAGATTAAAAGATTTTATAAACTTTATCTAAGAAAAAACAGATTACTGTAAGGGGGTATCAATTATGCAACACGGAAAACCCAGTTTAATCCTAACGTTTTTTCTCTCCTTTATTCCCGGGGTAGGCCATCTTTACCTGGGAGCGATGAACCGCGGGCTCCAGTTTATGATCCTTTTTTTCGGCTCGATATTTTTAGTTGATTTTCTGCGGCTGGGGTTTCCTTTCTGGCTTCCCATCATCTGGTTCTACGGCCTTTTCGATGCTCTGCAAAAAACAAGGGATTACACTCTCTATGGTGAGATTGTCGATGAACCGCTCATTCAATGGGAAGCTTTGAGGACAAAACAACCCTGGCTGGGGTGGGGCCTCATCGTGCTCGGAGCTTATCTGCTGGCAGATCGCCACCTCGGGCGTTTGTGGTCCCTTTATTTTGACACCGGTTGGTACGACTTTCGTTCCCTTTTAACGGCGGTATTGTTAATTGCACTGGGGGTCTTTATTCTGCGGGGAAAGAAGGTGAAAAACAGTGGAGAAAAACAATAGTGAACAGAATGCGAAAAGCCGGAGCATCCCCGGCCCGGCTCCGCAAACAGCCCGTCCCCAGCCTGCCGGACGAAACAGCGAAATAAGATACTGGAGAGTAGGAACCTTTTCCATGGGGTTAACGCTAATTGCCCTGGGGTTATTTCTAATCCTTGGCAGGTTTTTCGAGGTTGACATTTTATACTATATCGTTAATTTTTGGCCGTTGATGATCATTGTTCTCGGGCTAGAGATAATCCTTTTTAATTCGCTGGCCTTTTCCAAAAAGAGCAGGTTTCGTTTCACTTATGATTTTCTTAGCATTTTCCTGGTCATAGTATTCCTGGCAGCCGGCGCCGGGTTTTATTTCCTTGAATCGTCGGGATTGTTCGCAGCGGCACAAAGATTTTTCCTTTCCAGCGCCCGGGTGGTTGAAGAAGAAAAATTGTCCTGCAGCATTAACGACGGTTTGCAGTCTCTTTCCCTTGAAGTGGAAAGCGGTGACGTGATTTTAAAGGCATACGAAGGTGATGGGATTAAAATATCCGCCATTTACAAAGGGTATTTTCTCTCGAAAGAGGAAGCGGAAGCCTATGCGAAGGAGCAGATGGTAAAAGGGGAGCATTTAGGGAACACCCTTTACGTGAAAATCTTCCGTCCTGCCAACTCGCATCATCTCCTGTTCCACCACGAGGTAACAGACCAGGAAATAACCGTGCTCATTCCGAAAACAATTAATGTAGAGGTCCTCAAAACCCGGGGGAATCTTCAGCTCCACCTGCCAGCTGTAAAAAGCAACTGGTCCATAAACCACGAGGGGAATAATTCACAGGTGTACCTTGATTCGGCAGAAGATGCCCGCCTGGCGGTGGAAATACTAAGGCAGGGGGATCTGCAGGGCAATGTAACATGGGATCTGCTTGAAACCCGGGGAGAAAAGATGACTGGGCACGAAAGGGCAGAACAGGAATTGGCCGTACCGCAAGATGTAAAGCCCTGGCTGAAAGCCGTAAAAAGCTGGGGAGAAGGAACACATAGCATATCCCTGCGCCAGGCAAGAGGCAACACTACAATCAAAGTAAATAGCGAACAATAATGTAACATTGCAACAGTGCGACACTACTGCGACACTAGG
>LSQX01155165.1_pt1 | contig 11681 bp, 10 predicted proteins | sample 654561 | NCBI WGS metagenome assembly LSQX01 (sample SAMN04489861, study PRJNA283612) | anaerobic digester metagenome | isolation source: 4 biogas reactors fed with cattle manure at either 37C or 55C with and... | place: Denmark: Kongens Lyngby | collected 2014 | reverse complement strand
ACATGTGTATAAGAGACAGAGCAACAGCAGCGCGATGCATCCGACCAGCACCGCCAGACCCATGTATTGCATGCCTACTCTCCTTGTCAGCCTCAGGCCGGAACAGGGGGGTCCGGCTGGTTGGCCAGCCTGGCCAGATAACAATCGATCAGCCAACGGGAAATGGTGCCCTGTGGAGGGATGGAGGGCAGCTGGCTGACATGCCACCAATGCGCCTCTTCGATCTCCCCGGGCTGGGGGACTATCTCGCCGCTGACATATTCGGCATGGAAGCCCAGCATCAGCGAGTTGGGAAAGGGCCAGTTCTGGCTACCGAGATATTCGAGGTTATCCACCTCGACGTTAACCTCTTCCATCACTTCCCGGCGCAGGGCTTCCTCGGCGGACTCCCCCGGCTCGATGAAGCCGGCCAGGGTGCTGAAGAAGCCGGAGCGGAAGTTGCTGGAGCGGGCCAGCAACACTTCTTCACCACGGGTCACCAGCACGATCACGCAGGGTGCCAGCTTGGGATACTGACGGTTGCCGCAGGCATGACACTCCATGGCCCGCTCATCGGCGCGGATGCTCGTCGGCTCGCCACAACGGCCGCAGAAGCGGTGAGTCTCGTACCAGATATCCAGTTGCTGAGCCACGCCCAGCAGGCGGAAGGTGGAATCATCGACATTGCCCATCAGCCCACGCAGGCCGTGCCAGGACAGACCCGGCAGGTCGATCTGCTCCTTGACCCGCACCAGCTGACAGGGCTGATCATCGATCAGTCCCAGGGTCATCTGGTATTCGGCATCGCCCAGATAACGGGCCATGTCCGGGTCATGCAGCAGGTTGCCCTGGTACATGGCAAAGGACTGTTCATGGCGGATCAATACCCAGCCACCCGATGCGCTCTCGGCAGAAATGGAGGTCACGAATCGGGTGAACTTGTGCATGAACTCAGGAACCTACCTTGTAACCGAGCTCGGCCAGACTGTCTTCGGCCAGAGCCAGCACATCGCCCTTGTTGACCGAGGAGCGCTCAGCCGACTCCAGGTAGAACTCGATACTGGTGAGTGCGTCCGCCAGTACCTCCAGTTGCGATTCCACCGGTGCCTTCTGGCGCTCGAGCATGGTCTCGCGGATGAAGCGGGTAGCCGTGCGGATGATTTCAGCAGCCCGGGTCATGCCCAGGAAGATCAAGCCTCCGCGCACGGTTTCCAGGGTATCCGGCACGTTCATCAGGTGCATGCGGTCATGATCCGATTCGACATAGGCGGTCATTGCACGGCGCGCCAGCGCCAGTCCGGCCTGGGATTCCTCGACCAGCACGATGTGCGCTTCCTTGAGCTCGACCGGAGTATGCTGCTGGTCCGCCTCCAGGGTGCTGAGGGTTTCACCGTCGCTTTCCATGCGGGTAACCAGCAGCTCGGCGTGCAGCACCGCATCGGCGATATGCTCCAGAACCTGATTGTCCCCCGGCTGCCAGCTACCCAGTTGTTCCGCAGCCTGACGAATCCGCTCGGAAATACCCGGCATATCCAGCACGCTCAGAGTTTTCCACAGGCGCTGCAGGGAGGCATCGAGGCTCTCCAGCGACTGATCGGTATCACCGGCGTTACGCGCCAGCAGGTCAAGCATGTCCTTGGTTGCGGTAATCTCTTCCTGCAGCGCTTCGGCAACCGAGCGCATGACATCCGTACCCGGGCCGCGCAGGCTGGTAAAGGCCTGTTGCAGGCTGGCTTCGGTATAGCCGGGGTCAGGCAGGTTGACCGCCCGGCGCACTTCATCACACAGCACGCTGCCATCATCCGCCAGGGCTACCAGGTACAGCAGCTCGACACGCAGGGCAGCGGTGGCATCGGTTTCCGCCTGCCCGCTGACCAGTCGCTTGATCTCCCGATCCAGCCGCGAGTACAGGCGCTTGCGCTCATTGGTCACCTCCAGCGGAGTGACCTCCAGCGCTTCCAGTGAAGCCGAGGCGATCCAGCACAGGGTGGCAACGCGGTCTTCCAGACGGGTTTCCCAGCGCTGCAGGGCTCTTTTCATCAGCCCGATACCCGCCGCCTGCCCCGGCTCACGGATCATGTCCAGCAAGCCGAGCTGGAACATCTGCCGCAGGCGGGCAAAGGTTCTCGGCGCCAGCGGCTCACGGGCACCATTACGCAATGCGGCGGGTACGCGCTGGGGATCCAGGGAGTAGAAATGACTTTCCGGCAGGGGTTTGGCACCCGCACGGTGGGAGCGCAGTTCGTTGATGACCGGCAACAGCAATTCCGGACGTTCACTGCCCTGCTGGCGGCAGAAGTGCAGATAACGCTGCAGCAGGAACAGGCTGTTACACAAGGTCGAGAGGGGCGCATTGAGCCCCTCCCCTTCGTGCACCGGGATATCCGTTGCCAGCGCGATCATCTCTTCGAGCAGCAACGCTGCACCGCTCAGTTCAATCAGATTCAGGGTGCCGCGCAACTGTTGCAGGCCCTCGATGGCCTGTTGCAGCAGATTGCCGCTGTGGCGCTCTTCGAGGAACTGCTGCAACAGATCCTCGACTTCGCCGACGCTGACAAAGAGTTCGTCCCTGACAAGATCAAGTGATGTAGCACCCGTTAACATCGCTTCAGTCTCCTTCGTCCCTGCAATCAGACTGGCACGCTCAATCGGCGAACTCGGCTGGCTGTTTGCTCATGTGGGCAGCAACCGCCACTTTGAGGTCTTCCGACTGCAGCATGGCTGCATTCCAGGTGGCTATGTAGTTCAGTCCATCCGCCACGCTGTGATCTCGGCTGTAGCGAATCATTTCCTTGGTGCCGCGAATGGCCAGAGGTGACTTTGCAGCAATCTGCCCGGCAATGTCCATTACTCCTTGCAGCAGCGCGGCATGATCGGCATACACCTGATTGACCAGTCCGATACGTGCGGCCTCGTCACCATAAACCGGGCGACCGGTATAGGCCAGTTCACGCATGATGCCATCGCCGATAAGACGCGGCAATCGCTGCAGGGTACCGACATCTGCGGCCATTCCCATGTCGATTTCCTTGATGGAAAAATGCGCGTCTGTCGTAGCATAGCGCATGTCGCAGGCGGAGATCAGGTCAATCGCCCCGCCGATGCAATAACCATGAATGGCAGCGATTACCGGTTTACGACACTCATCAATGGCATTGAAGGCAGCCTGCAGCTGAAGAATGTTGCGCCGGATGCGCTCGGCATTGCGGCCGATATCCTTGACCATGCTACCGGCGGCCTGGGCCAGCATCTTCAGGTCAATCCCTGCGGAGAAGTTGTTACCGGCCCCGGAGATGACCGCCACGCGGACACTGTCGGTCTGATCAACCCAGTCGAACACCTCGACCATCTCGGTCCAGAACGCCTCATCCATGGCATTGGCCTTGGACGGACGATTGATCAGCACATGGGCGATGGCTCCCTGCTGCTCCACCTTCAGTGATTGGTACTCATGCATGCGTAACAACTCCATGACAAACTGCGTTGTGGTCAAGCCAGGCACTATATCAAGCCAGCCCATTCAGGGCATACATCTGCTGCTATCGACGCGTCATATCTGTGGCGAAGGCCGCAGTTTCACGCCTCGATCGACTCCTGTTGCGCCCACAGGGCAAAACCGGCGGCTTTTTCGATGGCGGCCAGGCGCTCATTATGTGCCGCCAACTCTTCAGCGCTGGCGGTCAACACCGGCAGCGCCGGACGGTTCGGATCCAGTCGCCGGATGGCACCCAGCTGTTCGCTGACCGTATCACCGCCGCCCTGCCCGGAAAGCATCAGCGCGGTCTGACCGCCGGTCATGATCAGGTACAGGTCGGCCAGAATCTCCGCGTCCAGCAGCGCGCCGTGCAGATCGCGCTGGGAGTTGTCTACCCCGTAGCGTTTGCACAGCGCATCCAGGCTGTTGCGCTGACCGGGGTGACGGCCGCGGGCCAGGGCCAGGGTATCCAGCACCGTGCAGTGGTCGGCTACGCAACCGTGGCGGCCCAGACGTTGCAGCTCGGCATCGATGAAGCCGACGTCAAAGGGCGCGTTATGGATGACCAGTTGCGCCCCGGCGACGAACTGCATGAAGTCGTCCGCTACCTCGGCGAACAGCGGTTTGTCGGCGAGGAATTCATCGGAAATGCCGTGAACCTGAAATGCGCCTTCCTCTACCTCCCGCTGGGGATTGATATAGACGTGAAAGTGTCGCCCGGTCAGGCGCCGGTCCAGCACCTCGACACAACCGATCTCGATGATGCGATGCCCTTCACGCACCTCGATACCCGTGGTTTCGGTATCCAGCACCACTTCACGCATTCAACGCCCTCCCCTTGTTCATGACCAGCTCCACCCCGCGGTTGGCCAACTCATCAGCCAGCTCGTTCTCCGGATGACCGCTGTGGCCCTTTACCCAGCGCCATTCAACATGGTGCTGGCTGACCAGCTCGTCCAGCGCGCGCCACAGGTCGGCGTTCTTGACCGGTTGGCGACTGGCGGTCTTCCAGTCGCGCTTTTTCCAGTTGGGCAGCCATTCGCGGATGCCCTTCATCACGTACTGCGAGTCGGTGGTCAGCAGCACCCGGGCCGGAGCCTTCTTCAAGGCCTGCAGCCCCTGGATCGCCGCCATCAGTTCCATACGGTTATTGGTGGTCTGCGGTTCACCGCCGAACAGGGTCTTCTGATGCTCGCCCAGACGCAACAATACGCCCCAGCCGCCCGGGCCGGGATTGCCCTTGCAGGCACCGTCGGTAAATATCTCGATCACATGATTCATGGTTCATCCCGTTTATGCGCCCGCCGATTACCTGCTACCAACGACGGAACTCCCAGTGCGGGGAAGGCCATGCCTCGCTGACGGCGCGGTATGGCGCCCAACGCCTGACGGCGGGCGCGCAGAAAGTAGAAGCCGCCGCCGGGTAGCTGGTGCCGCTCGCCCCAGCTATCGAAGAACCGACAGCGCTGCAGCCAGACGGCTGATTCAAGCGGCGGACGATAACACCCATCGACTCTTTTCTCCACCGCAAAACCGAGCAGTTCCAGCCAGTCGGTGAGCCTGGCCGGACTGATGAATCCAGCCTCGCTGAACCAGTCGCGACCGACGAAGTGGTTGATGCCCCAGCAGCTCCAGGGGTTGAAACCGAAGATCAGCAGATGGCCACCGGCACGTACTGCCTGGCTGGCTTCACGCAGCAGACTGCGCGGGGAAAGACAGAAGTCCAGACCATGGTGCAGCAGCACCACATCCAGCGAATGGGGGGCAAAGGGCCAACTGGTTTCATCCACCGGCAGCCCGCCCTGTCCGGCCTGCGGTTCCAGCCGCCAGTGGTTGCGCAGTACCGAACGCTGCTGATCCAGCAACTCGGGCAGCAATCCGTATTGCACCAGATGCTGGCCGAAGCAGCTCTCCAGTTGCTGCTGCAGGATGGTGCGCTGGCTTTCCAGCAGCATCTGCCCGGAGGGGCTGTGTAACCACTGGCGGGCAACGCACAGCAGCTTGAGCAGGTCCTCGTGACTGATGGAGCGGGACAGTTCGGGAATCTCCATGGAGCCTCCAGGTTGGCCAGTTCACGCCAACCTCTTATAAGATAGCTTGAACATCAATGCCAGGAAGTCAGATTGCCATGCCCACTTTCATCGCGCTGCGCGCTTTTCAGGACAATTACATCTGGCTGCTGTTGGATGAGACCAACCTGCAGGTGGCCGCCGTCGATCCCGGCGATGCCAAGCCGGTCATCACCTGGCTGAGTCGTCATCCAGAATACCAGCTCAACACCATTCTGCTCACCCACCATCACCGTGACCATACCGGCGGCGTCCTCACACTCAAGGCGGCCACCGGCTGCAAGGTATGGGGGCCGGACAACAGCGCCATCCAGGGTATCGATCGCCCCTTGCTGGACGGCTATCAACTGCACCTGGGTGGTCAGCAGCTGGAAGTGCTGGCGGTACCCGGTCACACCCTGGATCATATCGCCTACTTCTGCAATCACCCAACCGAGCCCTGGCTGCTCAGTGGCGACACCCTGTTTGCCGGTGGCTGCGGTCGGCTGTTCGAGGGCAGCGCAGAACAGATGCATGCCTCATTGCAGCGCCTGGCCCAACTGCCGGACGACACCAGCATCTATTGCACCCACGAATACACTCTGGCCAACCTGCGTTTTGCCCAGGCCGTGGAGCCGGACAATGCGGATATCCGCGTGCGCCTGGAGGTAGTGGAGGATCTGCGCAGCGGTGGCCAGATCACCCTGCCGACCACCCTGGCCCTGGAAAAGCGCACCAACCCCTTCCTGCGCTGCGAGCATCCGGCGGTGGTTGCCGCCGCCAGCCAGCAGGCAGGAGCTCCGGTTACACCCGGTGCCGAGACATTTCAGGTCATTCGCGGCTGGAAAGACACATTCTGACATAGTAGGATCAGACAGCCAGACCCGCAGCCTGCAAGGCTGTCAGCGCAGGGGCGTGCCGGTGCGACAGCATACCTCGGCAGGTCTGGTTGACCCTGGGGAAGTGACTCCCTAGAATCGGGCAAATTTTAAAGGATGGCCCCCATGACTGTTACCCTCACCTCGTCAGAAATGGACTCCTGGTGCTGTGGCTGGTAATTCTGGCTGGATGCCAGACCACCGCCAACCACGCTGATCGCGCCTCCTCTCACCGCATCGAAACCACCCCCAAAAGCGCCACCGCACAACACCGCGCCAACCGGACCGTGCAATGGCGCTCGCCGCTGAAACAGGATGAGCCGCATACGCTGTGGACCCGTATCCGCAGCGGCTTCCTGCTTGAGCCGACGCTGCAGGACAGCCCGCGCGTTGACCAGCAGCGCCTGCACTATGCCTCCCAGCCACGCTATTTCGAGATCACCTCCGAGCGGGCCCAGCGTTATCTGCATTATGTGGTCGAGGAGCTGGACAAGCGCGACATGCCTCTGGAACTGGCGCTGCTGCCCTTTGTCGAAAGCGGCTACAACCCCTTGGTCTACTCCCGCTCACAGGCCGCCGGCATCTGGCAATTCATCCCCTCCACCGGCCGGGTGTTTTCCCTGCGTCAGGATGATCTGTATGACGGCCGCCGGGACATCACCGCCTCCACCAGCGCCGCCCTGGATTACCTGAGCAAGCTCAGCGACATGTTCGATGGCGACTGGCTGCTCGCGGTCGCCGCCTATAACTGTGGCGAGGGCTGTGTCGGTCGCGCGGTCAAGCGCAATCAGCAGTTGGGCCTGCCCGCCGATTACTGGAACCTGCAGCTGCCTGGCGAGACCATGAACTACGTACCCCGCCTGCTGGCACTGGCGCAGATTGTCAGCACCCCCGAACAGTACGGCATGGCCCTGCCGGAACTGCATGATCAGCCCTATTTTGCCCAGATCACCATCAAGCGACCGCTGGATCTGCTCAAGGCTGCAGAGCTGGCCGGCACCACCGCCGATGAGATGCGCTACCTGAACCCGGCGTTCAAGCACCGGGTAGCCACCCCCAGTGAACCCTATCAGCTGCTGATTCCGGTCGAGCAGGCCGAGCAGTTCAGTGCCGCACTGGCCAGACTGCCGGACAATGAGCGGGTGCCCTTTGCCCATTACACCGTGCGCCGCGGCGATAACCTGTCGCAGATCGCCCGGCAGCACAACTCCAGTGTCGCGGCCCTGCGCCAGGCCAACAACCTGAACGGCAATCTGATCAACGTCGGGCAGAAACTGATCGTCCCCCAGGCGGGCGGCACGCTGCTGGCTGACAGCCAGAGCACATCGCGCCAGCGTACCTATACAGTGCAGTCCGGTGACTCGCTGTACAGCATTGCCCGGCGCTTCAATGTGCAGGTCAGACAGCTGAAAGCCTGGAATGGTGTGGACACCCTGCTCCAGCCCGGTCAGCAACTGACCCTGCAGACACCCTGAACAGTCGACGCGGGCGCACGGGGCCAGCTACTGGCACACCGCCCGCTTTCGCTTGTCAGCGCACAATGGTAGCGTACAGGCACCCATGCTTATACGACATTCCATGACCGCACCGCTGCACCTGCTGATCCTGTTGCTGACGCTGACGCTCTCCACCAGCACGAGCGCCGCCATCTATCACCAGCACGGCTACTCGGTGTTCGGTCAGCCGAAATACCCGAAGGACTTCCAGCACCTGGACTATGTGCGCCCCGATGCGCCCAAGGGCGGCACCCTGCGCATCATGGGCAGCGGCACCTTCGATACGCTCAACCCCTACACCCTCAAGGGCAGCAGCCCGATCATCACCGGCAACTTCTATCAGTACGGCATCAACGAGCTGAACGAACCGCTGATGGTCGGCAGCGGGGTCTATGATCCCTCCGGGGACGAACCCTATTCGGCCTATGGACTGATAGCCGAAAGCCTGGAATTTTCCGATGACCGCAGCTGGGTGGTGTTCAACCTGCGCCCGGAGGCCCGCTTCCACGACGGGCGGGCCATCACCGCCCACGACGTGGCCTTCAGCTTCCGCCTGCTCAGCGAACAGGGCCACCCCAACTACCGGGCCATGCTGCAGGAGGTGGCGCGCTACGATCTGCTCGGCACCCACCGCATCCGTTTCATCTTCAAGACCGCTGACAATCCGCTGCTGATCCTGCGCCTGGGCGAGCTGCCGGTGCTGCCGGAGCACTACTGGCGCGCGCGCGATTTTGCTGACACCACCTTCGAGCCCGCGCTGAACAGCGGCCCCTACCGCATCACCCAGGTATCACCAGGACGGCGGCTGGTATTCGAGCGGGTCAAGGATTACTGGGGTCGGGACCTGCCGATCAACCGCGGCAAGTACAACTTCGACCGCATGGAAGTGGAGTTCTACCGGGACAACAACGTCGCCTTCGAAGCGTTCAAGGCCGGGGAATTCGATATCTACCTGGACCACAAGGCCAGCAACTGGGCCAATGCCTATGACTTCCCGGCGGTGCACTCGGGGGCGGTACTCAAGCGCGCCATCGAGCACCAGATTCCCTCATCCACCCAGGGGCTGTTCTTCAATACCCGCCGCAGCCCCTTCGATGATCGCCGGGTACGCGAAGCGCTGGGCATGCTGTTCGACTTCGAATGGTCGAACCGGGTGCTGTTCTACGACGCCTACCAGCGCTCGCTCAGCTACTTCCCCAACAGCCCGTTCAGCGCCACTGGCCTGCCCGCCGGACAGGAGTTCCTCTACCTGGAGCCATTCCGCGAGCAGTTGCCGCCGGAGCTGTTCCTGCAGCCCTTCAGCCTGCCGACCACCGATGGCCGTGGTATCCCCCGGGAAACCCTGCGCCGTGCGGTAGCTCTGTTCAATCAGGCGGGCTGGACGCTGAACAACGGACGTCTGCAGAACAGCCAGGGCCGCCCACTGATTTTCGAGGTATTGCTGGTCAACCCGAGCCTGGAGCGCATCCTGCTGCCATGGCGTACCAATCTGGCCCGACTGGGCATCGACCTGCGCATCCGCACCGTGGATCGCGCCCAGTACAAAGCCCGGCTGGATCAGTTCGATTACGACATGATCCTCACCACCCTGCCGCAGACCCTGTCCCCCGGCTCGGAGCAGCATATCTACTTCCACTCATCCCAGCGGGACGTCAAGGGCAGCCGCAACTATGCGGGCATTGCCAATCCGGTGGTCGATGCCCTGGTGGAAAAACTGCTCAATGCCAGCACCCGCAACCGGCAGATTGCTGCGGCCCGGGCACTGGATCGGGTATTGCTCTGGGAGCACTATACAATTCCAAACTGGTATATAAACTACCACCGCGTAGCCCATCGCAGTACATTGCACTCACCACCCACGCCACCCTATTCACTGGCCGTGCGCACCTGGTGGATGGCGTCAGACGCGAATGAACAATAAAGGCCACTCGATGCTCGATATGTTGAAAACCTGTCTCGGATGCCTGTTGCTGGCCGCCTCCGCCGCCAGCGCCGCACCCGGCCAGCATGCCCTTACCCTGTACGGCGAGCCGCCGAAGTACGCCGAGAACTTCAGCCATTTCGACTACGTCAATCCCGAGGCCCCCAAGGGCGGTGTGCTGCGCCTGTCCGGCTTCGGCAGCTTCGACTCCTTCAACGGTTTCATCAGTCGGGGCACCGCCGCCGACCAGCTGGGTCTGATCTACGACACCCTCACCGCCCACGCGCTGGATGAGCCCTTCACCGAGTACGGGCTGATTGCCGGGCGTATCGAACAGGCCGAGGACAACACCTGGGTACGCTTCCACCTGCGTCCCGAGGCGCGCTTCCATGACGGCCACCCGGTCACCGCGGCCGATGTGGTGTTCACCTTCAATACCCTGCTGGAACACGGCGCACCCTTCTACAAGGCCTACTACGGCGACGTGAAGGAAGTCATTGCCGATAGCGAGCACAGCGTCACCTTCCACTTCCTGCATGGTCGCAACCGCGAGCTGCCGCTGGTGCTCGGCCAGTTACCGGTGCTGCCGGAGCACTACTGGGCCGAGCGCGACTTCACCCGCAGCGGTCTGGAGCCGCCGCTGGGCAGCGGTCCCTACCGCATCGGTCAGGTGCGCCCGGGACGCTCGGTGAGTTTCGAGCGAGTGACCGATTACTGGGCCGCCGACCTGCCGGTACGCCGGGGTTTCTACAACTTCGACCGGATCAACGTGGATTACTACCGGGATCTGGGCGTGGCACTGGAAGCATTCAAGGCCGGCCAGTTCGACTTCAACGAGGAATACAGCGCCAAGAACTGGAGCACCGGCTACGACAGCCCGGCGCTGACTGATGGCCGCATCATCAAGGAAGAGATCCCCAACCTGAATACCCGGGGCATGCAGGGCTTCGTCTTCAACCTGCGCAAGCCGTACTTCCAGGATGTACGGGTACGCAAGGCCATCGCGCTGCTGTTCGACTTCGAGTGGGCCAACAGTCGCCTGTTCCACGATGCCTACGAGCGCAGCCACAGCTACTTCGGCAACTCCGAACTGGGCGCTGAAGGCCTGCCCGGCGAGGATGAACTGGCATTGCTGGAACCCCTGCGCGAACAACTACCGGAGGCGGTATTCGGCCCGGCCTATATTCCACCGACCACCGACGGCAGCGGCGGTATCCGCGAGCAGCGCCGCGAAGCCTACGCCCTGCTGCAAGAGGCTGGGTGGCGCATCGAGAACGACCAGCTGGTGAATGCGGATGGCGAGCCGCTGAGCTTCGAGTTCCTGCTGATCCAGGCCGACTTCGAGCGGGTGCTGCTGCCGTTCAAGCGCAACCTGGCGTCGCTGGGCATCGACATGCAGCTGCGCCGCATCGACGTGTCGCAGTACGTCAACCGCCTGCGCTCCCGGGACTTCGATATGGTCGTCACCAGCTTTGCCCAGTCCAACTCCCCGGGTAACGAGCAGCGCGAGTACTGGCATTCATCCAGCGCCGACAACCCGGGCAGTCGCAACCTCATGGGTCTGCAGGACCCGGCGGTCGATCAACTGGTCGAAGGCCTGATCATGGCCGACTCCCGGGCCGAGCTGATCACCCACACCCGGGCCCTGGATCGGGTACTGCGCGCCGGTCACTATCTGGTGCCCAACTACCACACCAGCGTCTACCGGGTGGCCTACTGGGACAAGTTCGCCCATCCGGCGGTTGCGCCCAAATATGACCTTGGTCTGTATACCTGGTGGGCCACCCGCCAGACGGAAGAACCAGCACCGGTCATCCTGCCCGAACCCGAGCAGGAGAACTGATCCATGCTGGCCTATATCATCCGGCGTCTGCTGCTGATCAT
>LSQX01391847.1_pt1 | contig 11683 bp, 12 predicted proteins | sample 654561 | NCBI WGS metagenome assembly LSQX01 (sample SAMN04489861, study PRJNA283612) | anaerobic digester metagenome | isolation source: 4 biogas reactors fed with cattle manure at either 37C or 55C with and... | place: Denmark: Kongens Lyngby | collected 2014 | reverse complement strand
CATGTTATCCAGTATGTTTCTTCCGTATACCGCGGCTACCGCATCCCCTATGACACCGTTCCCCGGCGTATTCAGAAGAACCCTGCTGCCGCTTGTAAGCCGGAATGAAATATCCGGCCTTGCAAGGGCAAGCCTGGACACCATATCGTTTACCAATGAGGCTTCATAGGAATCGCTCTTTAGGTACTCCTGCCGTGCCGGGGTATTGTAGAAAAGTTCCCGAACCTCAATACAGGTTCCCTTGGCGCATCCTGTTTCACGAAGGCTTACATTCCTGTTCCTGTCTATGGTATATAGCATCCCCTCAAGGGAATTCGCGGTTTTTGTCGTAAGGCTCACCACCGACACGGCGGCGATGGCTGCCAGGGCTTCGCCTCGGAAACCCAGCGTGGACAGGCGTAGCAGTTCCTCCTCGCTGCTTAACTTGCTGGTAGCGTGACGAAGGAAAGCCTTGTCCACGTCCTCTCTTTCTATGCCTTCGCCGTTATCCACCACCCTTATAAGGTCCTTGCCTCCCCTTTCAATCTCAACCTCTATTATGGTGGCACCGGCATCCATTGAATTCTCCAAAAGCTCCTTCACCACCGAGGAGGGGTTTTCTACCACTTCGCCGGCGGCGATCTTTTCTGTCACCGTTTTATCCAGTATCCTTATTCTTTGGGTCATTTCCTTCACCTACCAGTCCGATGGATTTCTTCTTCAGTTCGTTCAGCAGATTTAATGCCTGCAGCGGCGTAATCGTTTCTATATCGGTACAGGCTATCTCCCTTATAAAGCCCTGGTACCGGTATCCGAACATGTCTAACTGCTGTACCCCTTTCTCCTTCCCGGTCCTGGCCGTCACCTGTTCGTACCTGGCAAAATCGGTCTCCTCAAGCTTTGCCAGAATATCCCTTGCCCGACCAATTACCCCTTTGGGAAGGCCCGCAAGGCCTGCCACCTGGATACCGTAGCTTTTATCAGCGCCCCCTCTTATAACCTTCCTAAGGAATATTATGTCATCGCCCCTCTCCTTTACGGCGATACAGTAGTTTTTTACCCCCTCCAGCTTACCCTCCAGCTCGGTGAGTTGATGATAGTGGGTGGCAAACAAGGTCCTTGCGCCTATGTTATCTTTGTCCGCAAGGTGCTCAATTACCGCCCAGGCGATGCTCAACCCGTCGAAGGTACTGGTTCCCCTCCCTATCTCATCCAGGATAAGAAGGCTGCTGGGGGTTGCGTTATTTAGAATATTTGCCACCTCGCTCATCTCCACCATAAAAGTGCTTTGACCGGAGGCCAAATCATCGGAGGCACCCACCCGGGTGAAGATCCTGTCCACTATTCCTATTTTGCAGTAGGAGGCGGGCACAAAGGACCCCATCTGTGCCATAAGCACAATAAGTGCTACCTGCCGCATGTAGGTGGACTTACCCGCCATGTTTGGACCGGTGATTATACACAGCTGGTCGTTGTCGCGGTCCAGGTAGGTGTCGTTGGGCACAAACCGGCCCGAGGCCATCATTTTTTCCACGACGGGATGACGTCCGTCCTTTATCTCAATGCTGTCTCCCCAGGTAACGACAGGCTTGGTGTACCTGTTGTCGCAGGCGGTCTTTGCCAGCGAATACAGCGTGTCTAAAACCGCAATGTAATGGGCCGTTTGCTTTATGCGCTGGAGATGTCCGGCAACTCCTTCCCGTATATCTACAAAGGTTTTATACTCCAGCAGTATACTCTTTTCATGGGCCCCCAGTATCGTGTTTTCCATCTCCTTAAGCTCTGGGGTTACATACCTTTCTGAATTGGCCAGGGTCTGTTTTCTTATATAATCATCCGGTACCTGGTTAAGATTGGCCTTTGTAATCTCTATATAGTAGCCGAATACCTTGTTGTATCCAACCTTGAGTGACTTTATGCTGGTCCTTTCCCTTTCCTTTTTCTCAAGTTCTGCTATCCACTGCCGTCCTTCCCTAGAAGCCCTTCTAAGACTGTCGATATCGGAATTATAACCGTCTTTTATTATTCCGCCTTCCCTCACACCGGCCGGCGGGTCGGGGTGTATAGAAGCCTCTATCAGCTCCCCGATATCCTCCAGCGGGTCTATGCCACTATGTACCTCCTGCAAAAGCGTCGATTTGCAGTCCGAAAGGATTCTCTTAAGCTTAGGCAGCCTGTCGACCGACTGTTTCAAAGCCAGCATATCTCTTGCATTGGCGCTGCCGTACACTATCCTCCCCAAAAGTCTTTCCAGGTCATACATTGAGACTGTACATTCCTTTATCCTATCCATAAGCTGAAGGCTGTTTTTAAGTTCCTCCACTGCGTCCAGCCTTTTTTGTACTCTATCGCAGTCTACCAGCGGGCGCTCCACCCATTTTCTAAGCATCCGTCCCCCCATGGCGGTCTGAGTCCTGTCCAGCAGCCACAGAAGCGTTCCCTTTTTGTCTTTGGTTCTTATGGTTTCCAGCATCTCAAGGTTTCGCCTTGTCCAGGAATCCAGCACCATGTGCTGCTCACGGTGATATATATCCAGCTTATTAATGTGCTTCAAATCCACCTTCTGAGTATCCGCCAGGTAATGGAGCAGTGCGCCGACGGCCCTTGTGCACTGGGGACTTTCCGAAAGGCCGAGCCCCTCCAGGCCAGCTACTTTGAAGTGTTCCTTTATACTGGTTTCCGCATTTCTTTTCGCAAAAGCAAAATCTCCATACTTGTTTATACTTATATTTAGCCTTTCTTTAATTATCTCTGGCAATGCAGTTGACATAATACAATTACTGTTAACTATCATTTCCTTTGGGTCTATCCTTACGACTTCCTCCGCCGCGTTTTGGACATTGTCCCCTTTTATTTGAACTGTGGCCAGCTCCCCCGTCGACACGTCCGCATAGGCCATGCCGTATACCCCTTCGTCGTAACATACTGTCAATATGTAGTTATTGGTCTTTTCATCAAGGAGTGACTGTTCTATTACTGTACCCGGCGTGATAACGCGTACCACTTCCCTTTTTACGATGCCCTTAGCAACGGAGGGGTCCTCCACCTGTTCACATATTGCCACCTTATAACCTTTTTGAATTAGTTTTGCTATATAATAGTAAGCCGAGTGATGGGGTACCCCGCACATGGGTGCCCTTTCCTCCAGCCCACAATCCCTTCCGGTAAGGGTTATTTCCAGTTCCCGGGATGCCAGCTTGGCATCTTCGAAGAACATTTCATAGAAATCGCCCAGTCTGAAAAACACGATACAGTCGTTGTACTCCTCTTTAACCTGGAGGTATTGCTGCATCATCGGTGTCAATTCGGACAAGCCCAATCCCCCTTCCATTGTTTACAAGCACAGGATAAATCAATTATATCATACCATTAAAAAAATGCACGGGGTGTGTCCCCGGGCATTTTTTAAGGAGACATTCCGCAGCCACTGCATCCACTGTAGCCGCTGTCCCCTATTTCAATTTTTTCTTCCCCAGTCACATAAAACCCAATTATTCCGTTTATTGTCTTAAGAAGCCCTTTGAAGCCCTCCTCCGCCGATACCAGTTCGGCTACCACCGGGCTGCCCTTAATAGTTTCTTCGTCAGCTGGGACTATTCCGGTCTTTAGTTCTTTGTAAAGCTTTGCCGCCTCCTTATCCAATTCAAGCTCCGCTTGGGCGTTCCTTAGCCTTTTTAGTTCCTCAGAGCTCGCCAGCGCCTTTCCCAGTTCCTTCGCATATTGAAACTCATCTCTTTGCTTAGCCATTGGTAACCTCCCCGAATAATGACCAGCTCTGCGGGTCGGTAATCCTCACATTCACCAGTTTTCCCGTCAGGCTGTCATTGCCTTCGAAATGGACTATCTTGTTGGTTCTGGTGCGTCCTGTAAGTCTGCCAGAATGGGTTTTACTTACCCCCTCCACCAGCACCTCCACGGTTTTATCCTTAAGGGCGCTATTATTTTCTGCGGTTATTCGTTCGGTTAGTTCAAGGAGCCTTTTCAACCTCTCGTGTTTAACAGGGTCCGGGACATGGTCCTCCATCCTTTCCGCCGGTGTGCCCCTTCTCTTTGAATAAAGAAAGGTAAAGGCGGAGTCGAACCTCACCCTTTCAACCACCTCAAGGGTATGCCGGAAGTCCTCCTCGCTTTCACCGGGAAAGCCCACTATTATATCGGTGGTTAGGGAAATATCCGGAACCTCCGTCCTGATTTTCTCGGTAAGTCCTAGGTACTGCTCCTTGGTATACTTGCGGTTCATCTTATGCAATATATCGTTGCTCCCGGCCTGGAAGGGAAGGTGAATGTGCTCGCATACCTTATCGCAGTCCCTTATGGCGTATATCAGTTCATCACTTAAGTCCTTGGGGTGGGAGGTCATAAACCGGACCCTCTCAATACCTTCTACCTTATTTACCTCCCTTAACAGTCCGGCAAAATCCACTCCGTCCTCAGACCCTTTACCGTACGAGTTTACGTTCTGTCCAAGCAGCGTCACTTCCTTGTATCCCGACTGCCCAAGGCGTTCTATCTCCTCCAGTATGTGTTCCTTCTTTCTGCTCCTTTCCCTGCCCCTTACATAGGGGACTATGCAGTAGGAACAGTAATTGTTGCAGCCGTGCATAACCGCCACCCAGGCCTTTACCCCCTCTTCCCTGCCGGCTGGGATTCCCTCTATTATACTGCCCTCCTCATCCTCCTCTATATCAATTATAGTACCTCCCGTTAGCTTCGCATTGGCAATAAACCCGGCAAGCTTGTGAATCTTGTCGGTGCCGAAAATTATATCTACAAAGGGATACCTTTTGGCAATGTGACGCGCTACCTCTTCCTGCTGCGTCATACAGCCGCATACCGCAATTATCAAATCATCCTTCTGCTCCTTTAGCTTTTTCAGCCTGCCAAGGTTTCCATAGACCTTTAACTCGGCGTGTTCCCTGACGCAGCACGTGTTAAATATTATTAGGTCGGCCTGCTTCTCTGATTCCGTGGCGCTGTAGCCAAGAGAAGAAAGAACCCCTGCGATTTTTTCCGAATCGTGTACATTCATCTGGCAGCCCCAGGTTTTAATAATATACTTTTTTTCCGTTTTTTCGCCCATAACTCTCCTCCTTCACTTCCACCTCCCATACCCCACCTCTTACCACCCGGTAAGAATATCCCCTTACATTATATTCTCCGTTGTTCCTTTAGACAAGAATGGGGTCGAAAAATTACCATTTCCCGGGATGCTCATTAAAAACATTTTAAACTTTTTCCCTCTTTATGATAATATATACTTAAAACCCTTCCGTTATCAGGAGGTGCCCTATGAAAAAACTGCTAAATATAATGATTATAACTGTAATATCGGCCACCCTTATCGGAATGTGTGGCTGCAGCAAAAAAGACGACACAGTCGATGCTGATGCGACTTCAACCCTCTCCTCGGAAAAGTACCAGCAAGCGATGGCGCTGTATACAGAAGGAAGGCTTGAGGAGGCCCTGGAGGCTTTCAGACAGGTAGACAAACAAAGCAGTGCTCATTACACCGATACCCAAATGAAAATTAACGTTCTGACCGAAAAGCTGTTTGAAAAATACGTAAATCAAGCCGACGGGCACTACAATGCCGGGGAGTACCAACTTGCCATCTCCGCCCTTGAGACAGCCCTTACCTATAGAGAAAGCCGGCCGGTCCGGGAACTGCTGGAGCACTATAAAAGCGCCGAGGGCCATAAATCAGTCGCCTCCTATACCCCAGAGCAGAAGCAACAGGCGATAAAGGAAATGCAAACCTACCAAGAGGGTGAGGGAGTTTTAAAAATTGCCCTGGACAACATATATACCAGAGAGTTTGCCATATCCAATGTCCCGATAACGGTTAGCGATGATACCGTATTCTTAAGGCTCTGGGTAAACATAATAAACGAGGGCACCAAAGACGCATTGGTAAAGCCGGAATACATAAAACTATATACATCGGATGATAGGGACCATGCCTACCATGCCCAATACAGCAAACACCTTGACATACCCTTTAATGAAATACTGCTCCCGCCAAATGGCAGGGCCTCCGGAAGGCTGCTGTTCCTGATACCCCTGGAAAACTCCTACCGTTTTGAATACAACGACGGCACAAACAGGGTTATAAAGACAGTTATACCCTATTAACTATAGACTGTACGCTATACCTCCCACGGCCCCCGCAATTATTATTACAAGAATAGGGTTAAGCTTTGTTTTAAAAACCAGTACCGCGGTAATGCCCGCAATGAGCACCGACTTTATATCGACGATGGATGTCCTGCCTATGCTTATGGTAGACGCGGTTATAAGGCCTATTACCGCAGGCCTAAGTCCCAAAAAGGCACGGTCCATCCATTCGCAAGTACGGTATTTTTTGACTGTAGTTGCAACGAATATTACTATAAAAAATGCCGGAAACACCAAACCAAGGGTCGCCACCGCCGAACTGAAAAGCCCTGCCAGCCTGTAGCCAATGAATGTTGCACTGTTAATGGATATGGGACCCGGAGTCATCTGGGACAGGGCTACCAGGTCTATGAAGTCATGCGGGCTAAGCCAGCCGTTGTTAATTACGATTTCCTTTTCTATAAAGGGAAGTATGGCGTACCCCCCGCCGAAATTGAAGGCACCTATCTTGGCAAAGGTAATGAATAAATCAATCAGCATTTTCATTTTGTATATGCCCCCTTCCGACTGTTATTCCAATAAGAGCAGTGGCAATTATTACAGCAATCGGATGTATTCCCAGCAGGCTTATGGAAACCATAGACACGGCTGCTATTATTATGTTGTACGCAGTTTTATCCACCACTTTGCCAAGCCGTACCGCCGCAGAAAAGATTAAAACCGCTATGGCTGGTCTTATGCCCATAAAGATTGCCCCAACCACTGGATAGTCCTTAAAGGCCATGAAAAACTCCGCGGCTAATACCATTACTACAAAGGACGGCAGCACTGCACCCAGGGCACCAAAAATGGTCCCCCAAAAACCGAAAAGGTTATACCCTAAATATATAGCCGTATTAACCGCGATTACCCCGGGCATGCACTGGGTAATGGCTATGGCATCGATGAACTCTTCCCTGGTCATCCAGCCATTATTGTCAACAATCTCCCGTTCAATCAAGGGCAACATCGCAAGCCCGCCGCCAAAGGTGAAGGCGCCTATTTTGAAAAATACAAGAAAGAACCTAATAAGCTTTTTCATTATGTACCTCCCGGGTGTATTGATAGAATGTCCATGATTGTATTTTATAACTATCGGGCGGTAATTGAAAGTAAAACCTGGGCCAAATAAAGGCTCCAGGTCAAAAAACCTGAAAAACCCGGCTTAACCATTAAAAAAACCAGCCCTGGGGCTGATTTTTTTAAACAGAAGGTTTGCTAGGTTTTGAAATACTGCTCAAGGCCTCCCCTGCCTCATTCTCATAGATATTTCTTACCGCCAGATCGCCTATGGATACAATACCCACCATCCTGTTGTTTTCAACCACAGGAAGCCTTCTTATTTGGTTCTTTGCCATCAGGTCAGCGGCCCTGTGTACATCCATGTCCGGTGTCGCTGTAACAACCGTTTTGGACATTACTTCATCAACCCTGGTGTCCGAGGGAGCCTTACCATCGGCTACGTTTCGCAGCACCACATCCCTGTCGGTTATTATACCGGTAATATTACCGTTTTCGCTAACCGGCAGCGAACCGACATTGAGTTCCTTCATCATTCTCGCGGCGTCTTCTACCGAGCTGCTTGCGTCTATGGTCCTTACGTCCCGTGTCATAATATCCGCCAGTTTCAACTTCTGTCACCCCTTAATTATTTTTGCATGTAAGAATATTATTGTTATTACAAAGCTAAACTATACAATGTATTATATATAACGCATTATTAGTATTACGTTCCTTTATGTGTAATTCTGAAGAAGCGAAACTCGAAGGGTCCGGCTTTGCCGTTCTGAACGCAGTGAAGAATCTTTTAGAGGCGGACATAAGATCCTTCGCTTCGCTCAGGATGACGTACTAGGAGATGTAAAGTTTTAAATGTGTTATATATATAGATCACCGCGGGAGGTAATATAATGGATAAAACCGTCACAGGGCTGTTTCAATCGCAAACCCAGATAGATATTCTAAAGGATGAACTCGAGAATGAGGGAATACCTACCGATTCGATGGCAATGATTGGCAGGAAGGTAAAACTGGAAAACGCCACCTCCGACCCCAACGCAAAAACTCAAATTTACAGGCAGGTACTAGTATCCGATCCTTCGCAAAACAGTGGCTACCGGAGCGTGGAGGAAGTTACCGATGAGCTTTCCGCTCTCGGGTTAAATGAAGACTTTACCTCCACCTATGCCAATAGGATTTACGAAGGTAATATTGGCGTTGCCTTAAGGGTAAATGAAGGCCAGGCCAGGGTAGCAAGCGGAAGGTTCAGAAATGCGGGGGCTAAGTATGTAAAAATCCAGTAAGGGACCAGTCCCTTACTGGATTTTTAAAAGCTCGGATAGGTCCTTTATCACAAAATCGCATTCTACCGACCGGTCAATTCCTTCCGGATTGTACCATGCCGCTTTAAACCCTGCCCCCCGTGCACCTGCCACATCGGTGAGCAGATGATCGCCTATATGCAGTATGTTTTCGGGCTGCTCCTCCAATAGCCGGGATGCAATTTGAAAGATATACCGGTTTGGCTTTGCTACTCCCACTTCGTTGGAAAACAACAAAACATCAAAGTGCTGTTTCAGACCAGAATTTCCCAATACACTTTCTACCACCCAGCCGGGGGTGCGGCCGGTATTGCATATTACCGCCAGTTTGTAGCTTTCTTTTAGCTCCTTTAAGATTCCTCCCAACCCTTCCACAAAAACCGGAGGAATATCAAGAAGAGATGTTGCATAGGCATCAAAGAGTTTGTTCCACACCTCTGCGCCCGGGCTGACACACAGATAATCCATAATCCAATCAAGCTGTTCCTTTGGCGTAAAGTCAAGACCTTTATCCTCCTGAAACCTGTAACACAACTTCCTGCACTCCGAGAAGGCCGTCAGCATGTTCCTGCTGTCAGTTGTTACACCCGTCGCCTCCAGAAGAGCCACCATCCTTTGAGCAGACAATTCCTGCATCTCTGCCGGAGCACTGTGCACCGCCAGGGTGTTCCAAAAATCAAAGGTAATTGCTCTAATATCCAATGGGTCTACCCCCCGATTATTTGTATAATAGTTTGCCCAGCAGAGTTCTTTTTCTGTTTTTTTCCCTTTTTAACTGCTCCTTTAACTCTGCAACTTCATAGGCCTTCCTTTTGATATCCATCTTCAGTTTCGCGTTCTCGCATATCAATACGTCCTTATCCTTGGCCCGGATTTCATCGGTCAGCTCCTTAAGGTTTTCGGTAATACCTGTCAGCCCTTCCCTCATCTCTTCACTGAATTTTTGCATAAATTCCCTTATCCTCTGCTGCGAATGATCCTGCCCTATAACCGACGTACCGGCAACGGCCACCTCTTTTACCTCGTCATTACCTTCCAGCATTATCTCTGGGGTTTTTAGTATCACCTTTATCTGGCTATTGGTAAGGCCCTTTTCCTGGAGCTGTTTTATATACTTTAGGGTTTCAACCTCTTTATAGGAGAAACACCTGTGCCCCGCCTTGTTCCTTGGAATAACCAAATCAAATTCTTTTTCGTAAAACCTGATTACGTGGGTTTTATAACCGGTGATTTCGGATACCTGGGAAATAGAAAGCCTCTTTTTATCGTTCATTAAACAAAGCCTCCCTTTGCCAACGTAGAATACCATACAACACACTATTAGTATTACATTCATTACCTGTCATTCCGATGCAAGTTTTAAAATGTGCTATATATACTTCTACACCTGTGCACCTTTTCCTTCTAAATTTTTCCTCTTAGCTCGCCCTTTCCTCGTCGAGTATCCTTTGTACTTCATCAATAATTCTGCCGGCTTCATCGGGTTCTAGCCGGCCCGATACCACGCTCTTATATATGCTGTCCATGGCCTCCATAAACCTAACCTTAACCTGCATAACCTTCACAGTAAGTTCGCTTACATCCGGTGCATCCGTTGCCGATGCCGCTTTATGCAAATCTTTTCTTCCGGTGCTAATAACCTTTGTAAGGCCGATATCTATGGTTTCTCCCATCACGGGGACCACCGTTTCAATGCCAAGCCTTTGGGTAACAGTTTTAGCAAAATCCCTTGCAGAATCCTTTTCCCCGTGTACCATGAAGACCTTCCTTGGCTTCCTGGTAAATCCCGAAAGCCAATCCAAAAGACCATCCCGGTCGGCATGCCCTGAGAAACCTTCTATCTTGTGTATTTCGGCGGCAATTCCAATCTCGTCCCCAAATATCTTTACTTTCTGCGCACCGTCTTCAATAGCCCTTCCGAGGGTACCCACTGCCTGGTAACCGACAAACACGATGCTGGCCTCCGGCCTCCATAGATTATACTTCAGGTGATGTTTTATCCGGCCGGCCTCACACATACCGCTGGCAGATATTATAACCGCCCCTCCCGTAATTTCGTTTATCCTCATGGATTCTTCCGCGGTTCTGGTAAAATACAGGTCATCAAATTCAAAGGGATTATCCCCCGACTTGAGAAGCTTAACCGTTTCTTCATCGTAACACTGGGGATTGTCAACGAAAATTTGGGTGGCGGAAATAGCCAGCGGGCTGTCTATAAATACCTTTACCCCCTTCAGGTACTCATTGTCCCTGTCCTCTTTTAGACCGTTTAAGTGGTATAGAAGCTCTTGGGTTCTGCCCACCGCAAAGGAGGGGATTATTACGTTCCCTCCCCTTCTTACCGTTTTGTCGATTATCTCGTGCAGCTTACCCACCCGGTCGACAAAGTTTTCATGCAGACGATTTCCATAGGTCGATTCAATGAAAAGATAATCCGCTTCCTTTATTATTGTAGGGTCCCTTAGTATGGGCTGATTGTTCTGGCCAATATCTCCTGTAAATACCAGTTTTATCTTCTTGCCGCTTTGCTCTATCCATATCTCTACAATGGAAGACCCCAGGATATGTCCGGCATCGTTGAACCTCATGGAAATGCTATCGCCTATTCCAATGACATCGCCGTAAAAGGTATGTTTGAAATACTGCAGCGACTGCCTAGCATCCTCTGCGGTATATAATGGCTCAACCAATTCCTTGCCTGCCCTCGTCCTTTTTCGGTTCAGCCATTCGGTTTCCATCTCCTGAATATGTCCGCTGTCTGGCAGCATTATCGCGCACAGATCGGCCGTTGCTTTTGTGGCGTATATCGGACCCCTGAAACCATCCTTGACAAGTTTGGGAATTCTGCCGCTGTGATCTATGTGCGCATGGGTAAGTACTACAAAATCTATGCTGTTAATATCAAAATCAAAGGGCACTTTGTTCAGGTCCTCTTCCTTTCCCTGAAACAGGCCGCAATCAACCAGGAATTTCTTTTTTTCAGTCTCAATCAAAAAGCAGGACCCGGTTACTATCTCCGCCCCGCCTAAAAAAGTTACCTTCATCAATACACCTCCAGGAAATTTTACCTAACACAAACCCAGTACATATGACGCACTAATAATATTACATTTCCTTATCTGTCATTCCAAAGAAGCGGATCCCGAAGAATCTTTAGAAATAGACATAAGATCCTTCGCTTGGCTCAGGATGACAGCTGCACAAAGTCTTTATTACGTTATATATAATTC
>LSQX01302035.1_pt1 | contig 11684 bp, 6 predicted proteins | sample 654561 | NCBI WGS metagenome assembly LSQX01 (sample SAMN04489861, study PRJNA283612) | anaerobic digester metagenome | isolation source: 4 biogas reactors fed with cattle manure at either 37C or 55C with and... | place: Denmark: Kongens Lyngby | collected 2014 | reverse complement strand
ATGCAATAGTGCTTGATACCTGCGTAAACTGCTTGATTGTATCACGAATTTGCTTGTCGAGATTGATACGGTCGGTAACTACGATAACAGAATCGACGATTGTATCGCCGTTGCGTTCCAAGCCAATAAGCTGGTGTGCTAACCATGCAATAGAGTTCGACTTTCCACTTCCTGCGCTATGCTGAATCAAGTAACGCTTCCCTACTCCATTTTCTTTCACATCTGCGAGTAAAGATTTTACGACAGCAAGCTGATGATAGCGAGGAAAAATCTGTTTATACGATTTTGCCTTTGTGTCGGGGTCTGTTTCCTCAACTGATTGAGCATAGTTTTCGATAATGTTTGCAAGCTCGTGCTTTGTAAAAATCTCTTTCCAAATATAGTCTGTCATAATGCCGTTTGGGTTCGGTGGATTGCCTGCACCATCGTTGTAACCCTTATCAAAGGGTAAGAACCAAGAGCTTTTTCCGCTTAGTTTCGTACAGAACTTAACTCTTTCATCGTCTATTGCAAAATGTGCCATGCAACGCTTAAAAGAAAACAACAGCTCCTTGGGGTTGCGATCGGTTTTATATTGCCAAACTGCATCATCAACGCTTTGATTTGTTAGAAGGTTTTTCAACTCGCAAGTGATAATGGGTAGCCCGTTTATGAATACGCATAAATCCAAAGCAAGGTTTGCGCTGTTTTTAGAATACGTAAGCTGGCGAGTTACGCTGAAAATATTTTGCTCGAATAGCTTTTTCGCCTGTGCGTTCTTTTCAGATGGTGTCATATAGAACATAACAAGGTTGGCTGGGTAAATCTTTACTCCATTTCTAAGCACATCTATAATGCCACGCTTTGCTATTTCTCCGCTTAGGCGGTTGAGAAAGCCATTGCGCTTCAGTTCGCTTTGGTTAATGCCTAATTGCTGGTACTGCTTGGGTTGGGTTGACTCTAAAAAGCGGAAAAGCCTTGTTTCATCAACTGCATACTCACGATTAAAGTCGTAATTTTCGCCCTGCTCAAAGCCGTTTTGCGTAACAAGGTGGTTTACTATTAGGGTTTCAAAACCCGATTCTTTTAGGTTGGTTGGCATGTTAATCCTCCTTTTATGGCATAGTTCCAATTTCTTCAATTTTTATGCTGTTCCGAATCGATGGCGCAGAATCATAACAACGAGGATATCTTATATCTTTATCATTCTTGCCTTTTTCTGCTATCTTCTTTAATTCTTCAATACTCTTCACGCCTAGCAGAGGAAATAATTTTTGACAATGTCTTATTGAAACCATTTGGTTCCAGATTGATTGTTTTGAATACGAGTCGTGGTAACAATACAATATCGGAAACCAGTAATGGTGGTAAATATTCCCCGAAAATTCATAAACACACGATAGTTGATACAAGACCACATCGGCATTTGCAAGCGATTTTTGTGTAATAATTGGCCTCTTTTCTCTCTTAACAGCTATATCTCCCGCTAAAGTAAAGTTGTTTGGCTTATCGCTATTAGGTTTAATATGCTCGTCAATATATTTAAAATATGGACGGAACTTAACGAATGTATGAGATTTAGTAGTAGCGTTGAGGGGATTCTCGGCTAAGAAGTATGTTCTATAGAGTAACTCAAATAAATCATTGTACTTTTCAAAGTGGATGAAATATGCTGTAGCTCCTATAAACATTTCCCATACAATGAATCTTGAAAACTCTAATTCATTGTCGTTATATGAACGTTTCCCTTCTTGGACATAGAATGTAGCATTATAAAGTTGCTCAAAGAAATCTCCTAAGATTTTACCTACATCCAAGTCGCAAGCAATTAGGGCGTCAACGTAGTCAAAAAACAAATCACGTAACGGTTTAGCATTATCAATCTGTGCAAGCAGATTCCTGTCAAAGTTTTCATCTTTAATAGGCGCAAGCAAAAGAAGTGCGGCGCTATACTCTACGCAAAAATTCTTGATGTTGTATTGTATTTTGTTTTCATTCTTGCCGTCATAATGCTGTACTTGTTTTAAATGCCTGCGAACTGCGGAGAAGTCTACACTTTCGTCGTTGAGCCATTCAGGCATTTTGCCAAGGGCGGGCTTGCGGTATTTGGGTTTGTCGTGCAAAATCCGCAAAAGCTCATCGTAGTTTTTCTCAAACAAAGCATCGTCTGACATATCTATATAAATACGAGACTTAAGATAACTAGGTACGCACTCTTTATCGTCCTCGTCTCTCTCAAAAATTATTGGGATATACTTTGATTCTGTTGCTTTCTTATAAACTTCAGGTGATATGACCATTGTTTCATCGCCTACGCCACCTTCCCTTGCATTCGCCTTTGCAGTATAGGCTTTATCACAAATTATTAACACCCTGTCAATGGTTGGGTCGGTTACTGATTTTTCCATGAAAACATATTTGTCTTGCCCTTCTCTTAGCTCCCACTTATCCAAAACAACATCAATATGGTCATACATTAAGCGTTCCGCAAGTTCGATAATGCGGTCTTCGTTTGTCCAAGAATATGAAATAAAAACACGTGGTGCTTTTTCACTCACTCTTCCTCTTCCTCCATTTCTTCCTCATCATCTATAATCTCATCCTCCGCCACTTCCTCCACCGCCTCATACTGCGGCACAACAACATCACGCACATCCATTTTGCCTGTAACCACATCGGAAACAAGGCGGGTGCGGTATTCGTGGAGGAGGGATATTTCGGCGTTGAGTTTTTCTATTACTTTTTCAATTTGAGTACACTTTTTATCAAGCATCAAAGCAATTGTAGCTTGTTCTTTTATCGTGGGAAGAATAATCTGTAGTTGACGAAGCGCATCTGTATAAATATGAACAATTATATCACCTTTTGCAATAGAAGCTCTTTGCTTTACGACATACGGACAACGTAAAGCGTAAACCAAAAAACTCGGCAATACTTCTTCACTAGTAGCGAAGATTGCTGCATCTCCACTACACCAAGTGTCCTCATTTATATTGTTGAGCAGAGCTTGTCCAATCTCTTCTTTGGTTTCGCCTGAAAGAGCAAATAAAAGCTCTGACTTATGTATGCAAGCATACATGCTAGATGCTTGTTCACTGATACGAGTAATAGGTTCAGTAATTGATATAGAACTCGTCCTGTATATATCGCCATAACGAATGCAGGCAAAACCATTTTCAGTATCATCTACACGCGAACCACCAAAACCCTTGCGGAAAGTACCAAGATTGCCCAGCCGGATTTCTCTCCAACCCTCGCCACCTTTCGTTACCGCCTCATTCACCACCGCCCGCTTCTGCTCCTGCAAAAGCCCAATCTGCTTTTTCTTAGCGTTTACTAGGCGGTTTATCTGCGACACTTTCCAATCGAGAAAGCGTACTATTTGGTCTTGCTCGGTGCGGGGCGGGAGGGGGAGGGGGATGGCTTTTAAACTATCCATAGAGATTCTCAATCGAATTTCAAGTATTCCTTTAGCAAATTGTCTAATATTGCGGTAAAATAGTGGCGAACGAAAAATATAGGCGCAATAGTGGATGTTAACATCGCTATTTATAGGGAATAAAGCATAATAAACAGGACTAATCGCACCATCCCATTTTGTTACTCCAGAGGAGCCAATAATCACATTCATACAATTTACAATTAAATCATCTTGCTTCGCAACATCGTAAGTGTTCAAATCAGACTTGCTTTTATTTCCGCTTGATTCACGCTCATAGTATGGCACTACACCATGCTTAGCAGATAAAGATAAAATAAAGTCAGTCTTTACAGGGTCATTCTTTTCTTTACGCTGTTGTAATAGCGACCCGATTCGCCTGTTTTCCCAGCGTTTTGGTAATGTTCCGAACCATTCACTCATATTCTCCCTCCCCCATCATTACAGCGCTTGAGCAGAATTAAACCAACAATGCTTACCACTATAATAAGACCGATTGCTATGTAAAGCATAATATCTATAAAGTTTCCAGTTGAAGCAGTTAAGATATAACACTTTAAGCCAAGCCAAGCCCAAAATGTGTAATTCACATATGCAATAAAGTACATAAATGAACCTGTTGCAGGGTCGTCAACTCCTTTAGTATAAAACAGGCGTACCGAAACAAAGGAAATAAAATGGAGGATATATGATGCCACTACAGAAATAGCATAGTTTACTAGTGTGTTGTTGGATATATTCAGCCCTTCGATTAAGTGCGCAAATAGCAAACCACGCAACCAAACGCTTAATTGTTTTATAATAAAGTATAATTTCATTCGCTTAGCACCTCCTCAAGCAAGCCATCTGTTTCCGCTTCAAGTGCACGAATGTCGGCAACGATTTCGCTAAGTTCACGCAGTTGCACAGGCTTGTAAAAATGCTTCGTAAAGCTTATTTCATAGCCAATTTTCGTTTGCTTTTTATCAACCCAAGCGTTTTCAGCATAGGGCAACACTTCCTTTGCGATAAAAGCGTCGATTCCGCCAGGGTAATCAAGAGGAATACGCTCGGTGTCGGTTAGCTCTTTGTCGACTACTGGCTTGCCCTTTTTATCGTACAGGGGCTTGCCTTCCTCGCTTAGTTGAGGGCGCAAAACGGTAACCTTGTAATAACCGAATGCGCTATTATTAAAGATTTTACTGTATTCGTTCTCTTCAAAGTTTAAGAACAAGCTCACAATTTGGTTGCGGATTTCAGAATTTAGTTCGCAATTTTTCTTTCCTAAATTCTTACGCAATGGAGCTTTTAGACTGGTAGCATCGATTAGTTGAATCTTGCCTTTGCGCTCGGCCGATTTTCGGTTAGATAAAATCCAAATAAACGTGCCAATGCCCGTATTGTAAAACATATTCTCGGGCAAAGCGATAATGGCTTCAACCAAATCACGCTCGATTAAGTAACGGCGCGCGTTGCTTTCGCCCTGTCCTGCATCGCCTGTAAATAGACTTGAACCGTTATGAACCTCGGCAATGCGAGAGCCAAGCTCGGTTGTTTCTTTCATCTTGCTTACATTGTTTAGTAGGAACAGAAGCTGACCGTCGCTTGTTCGTGGAATCATACTGAAATCTGGGATTCCTGCAAAACTTGTAACGAAGCGTGTATCTTGAATGCTTTTCTTTCCGCCCATCTTCTCAGCATCGCTTTTCCACGACTTGCCGTATGGTGGATTTGATAACATGAAGTCAAACTGATGGCTTGGGAAACCATCGTTTCCAAGCGTAGAGCCATAGGCGATGTTATCTACCGCGGAACCCTCACCTTTCAAAAGTAAGTCTGCCTTTGTTATGGCATAGGTTTCGGGGTTGATTTCCTGCCCAAATAGGTGAATTGATACGTTACGGTTCTTTCGCTGTGCAAGTTCGTATAAGCGTTCTTGGGATACGGTGAGCATTCCTCCTGTACCGCTTGCACCATCATACACCGAATATGTGGAGTCTTTGATTTTGTCGGCAACGGGCAAGAAAATTAGGTCTGCCATAAGCTCTACAACATCACGCGGGGTAAAGTGTTCTCCCGCTTCCTCGTTGTTTTCCTCATTGAAACGGCGAATTAGCTCTTCAAATATTACTCCCATAGTGTGATTATCAAGAGCAGGCATGCGAATACCTCCCTTATCATCTAATACGGGGAATGGTGCAAGGTTTATTGTTGGTGAAATGAATTTTTCGATAACCGAACCGAGAATATCGGCATCTACCATCGTGTCAATCTGATTGCGGAACTTGAACTTATCGAGTATTTCTTGAACATTGGGCGAAAAACCGTCTAAGTATGCGATAAAGTCGGCTTTCAGCTTTTGTTGGCTTGAACGGCTGGCAAGGTCTTTTAGGCAGAATTCAGAATCATTGCAGAAAGACTGTTTTGCGGCATTGCAAAGAGCTTCCGTTTGGTTTGTGATACCTGCCTTGTTTAGCTTGTATTTCATTTCTAAAACATTTGCTTTTGTTTCTTCAAGTACCGCATCTAAGCGGCGTACTACGGTCATAGGCAGTATTACATCACGATATTTGCCGCGCACATATACATCACGGAGACAGTCGTCTGCGATACCCCAGATGAAGTTTACGATTGAATTATAGCTTTGATTATCCATTTATTTCTCCTTTGAGTTTGGTAAAACGCTTTTAATTGATGTAACAAGACAAAAACCTTTATTGTCGCCTTGTGTATGATGATATCAGAAAATGTTGGAAAATACAAGATATTACTTTGCATCGTTAGAGTTTTACGAATCGAATTAATTATTGTAGCAAAGATTTTCCCCTGTTAACGCAAAAAGCATAGAACAGCATTTGTCCGATGCTTCGTTATATAGCACTTTACATGAGAATGAATGGTGGAGGCGACGCGTGCGGTCTCGCTACTTCGGAAAGTATAAAATCTGGAAAAACGGTATGTGTTGGTCTCGCATCACCTCTCAATTTATCGGAAAACCTAACATATGGAACTTTCCCTATTCTTACTGGACTTTTTGGCATTTCACAAAGCTCAAATAAACGTTTTACAGGGGGTAGGTGGTGGGGTGAAGATTTTGAATTGTTTGATATGACAATCTTATTGTAATTTGAAACCACTTGCAAAAATTGTCTGATTCATGCTAAAATAACGAAACCTTAATGAAAGATATGAAGGTTATATGAGATTTTAACTGCGCATTATCTACCNNACAAACATGTTTGGACAAAAAACGCAGTGGAATGAGGCAACCAGAGTTCAGATGCCGGCCTTAGTGCATTTATACCGCATCGGTTATGATTACTTCGGAAAGATTACTGAAGGTATGACCGGTTCTGTATATGATCCTGACACCAATATCCTTATTGAAGTTTTCAAAGAACAGTTTGCCAATCTAAACCCTGACAAGGCTGGTGAAGCTGAAGCAATGTTGAGTCAAATTCGTCAGGAACTTGATAATGATGATATCGGTGAAAGCTTTTATAAAAGGCTTATATCGGTATCTCCTGTAAAACTGGTTGACTTTGATGATGCAACAAAAAACACATATCATTGCACAGCAGAGTTCACGTGTAAGCGTGATGAAGATGAATTCAGACCTGATATCACTCTGTTCATTAATGGTCTGCCTCTTGTGTTTATAGAAGTAAAAAAGCCCAACAACGCTGGTGGTATGGTTGCTGAAGCTGACAGAATGAATAAGCAGAGGTTTCCTAACAGGAAGTTCAGAAGATTCATCAATATAACTCAGCTTATGATATTCTCAAATAATATGGAGTATGATGCCCTCGGTGGTATCGTGCCGCTTCAGGGTGCTTTTTACTGTACCGGATCAAAGGAAAAAACTCAGTTTAATTGCTTCAGAGAAGATAACCCCCTTAATCATGATATTGCACCATATAACGAGAATTATCCATATAAACGCATTAACGCTGAGATTGAGAAACGGATTCTTTCTGACTTTAATAATCAGGTTATACATACTTCACCAGAGTATCAAACAAACCTTAATATCAACACACCAACAAACCGAGTTATTACGTCTATGTGTAGCCCGGAAAGGTTACTGTTCCTGTTGAAGTATGGCATAACATATTTTCATAAGACAAAAGAACGCGAAGATGGCTCAATAGAGAAAATTGATCAAAAGCATATTATGCGATATCAGCAGTTCTTTGCAGCTTTAGCGGTTCGTGATAAGATTTCAAAAGATATCACGTCAGGTATCATATGGCATACTCAAGGTAGTGGTAAGACGGCGCTCTCTTATCATTTATCGTATGTTCTTACAGATTACTTTTCAAGTATAAAAAGGGTTGCAAAGTTTTACTTTATCGTTGATCGTCTTGATCTGATGAAACAAGCAAAAGAAGAGTTTGAGGCAAGAGGGCTTATTGTTAAAACTGCGAATTCACGTGTTGAACTTATGGAGCAATTTTCAAGGAATCAGGCTCAGGAAGGAAGCACCGGTCAACATGAGATAACTGTTGTAAATATCCAGCGTTTTGATGAAACAAAGGAAAAGGTTGTTATTCCGTCCTATGCAACAAACCTGCAGAGAGTGTTTATAATTGACGAGGCACACAGAGGCTATAGGCCGGAGGGTTCATTCCTTTCAAACCTGTTCAATGCAGACAAAAACTCCATAAAGATTGCTTTAACCGGCACACCGCTTCTAAGGAGTGAGCGTGAGTCATGGCGAGTATTTGGCAACTATATGCACACTTACTATTACGACAAATCAGTTCAGGACGGATACACCCTGAAGATTATCCGCGAAGATATTCAAACTCTTTGGAAAGAGAAGTTATCAGAGATTTATCAGTCCCTTGAAAACCTTGTGCAGAAGAAGGACGTAAGAAAAGACGATATAATCGAGCATGAGGATTATGTGAAAGCGCTGCTAAGGTACATAATTACAGACCTTAAGCAATTCCGTGTCATACGTGGTGATGATACTCTCGGCGGCATGGTAATTTGTGAAACAAGTGAGCAAGCAAGAAGGCTGTTTGCTTATTTCGATGAGATCCAGAAAGAACTGAACAATGGTGCTTCAAATCAGAGCCATTTTACGGCTGGTCTTATTCTTTGCGACAGTGACGACGAAAAAACCAGAGAACGCATTATCACGAATTTCAAGCACAATTTCACGGTTGATATTCTGATTGTTTTTAACATGCTGCTGACTGGGTTTGATGCTCCAAGATTAAAAAGGTTATATTTCGGCCGCAAGCTAAAGGATCACAATCTGCTTCAGGCAATAACTCGCGTTAACAGACCTTATGGTGATAACCGCTACGGATACGTCATTGACTTTGCTGATATTAAGCAGAATTTCGAAGAAACCAATGCAGCATATCTTGCGGAGTTAGAAAAGTTTAATGATCCGAATGAGGTCGGCGATGGCAATGCCGTTGATATATTCACTCAGATTATGGAAAATCCTGATGAGCTGATTGAGCGTATGCAGAAAGCAAGGCAGGTGTTGTTCGACTATTCCTTGGATAATGCCGAAGAGTTCAGCAATGAGATTTCTTCCATAGACGACAAGGCAATCCTTCTTGATTTAAAGAAAGCACTTGTTGAGGTGCGTGATTGCTTCAATATCGTCAGAACCTTTGGTGATGAAGATCTGAAGAATGCTTTTGCCAACTTTGAGGTTGCAAAGCTGAAGGATATCCTTTCTGAAGTTCAGAGACATATCGACACAATCAATCAGCGTGAGGCAATTATTGGCGGAGATAATATTCGCTTAATGGTCAACGAGGCTCTGTATGGCATCACATTCAACTTCAACAAGATTGGTGAGGAAGAATTAAAAATCGTTTCTGGTGGTGTTGATATTAACGAAAAACTGCAAAAAACCATCCGAAAGTTTTTAGAGAATATAGATCCAGAAGACCTTGAATTTATCACGCTTAGAGAAGCATTCAATACAAGGTTCAAAGAGCATGGCTTTACACCTCATAGTATTGATGAACTAAATGCACACTCTCATTTCATGGACGAAATTCTGGAAAAGTTGACTGAGCTTCAGAGGAAGAACAATGCGCTTCTTAAAAGGTATAACGGAGACGCTAAGTTTGCAAGAGTTCATAAGCGCATACGTGAAGAAAACAACAAGAGAAAGAATGAGGGAAAGGCAATCATATTCTCTGAAGCTGATGAAAGCATTGTTGATGCGCTCGTTGCTATTAAAGCAAAGATAGACCAGAAGGTTTATGACAGAAATGATATTTTGAAGAAAGACGCGTATTTTGAAACCACTGTTATGACTGAAATAACTAACGGTATGAATGAGCTTCGCATCAATAGTGAAAGAGATGACAGAACCTTCATTCAACGCAGAATAACTAAGCAATATATGGATCAATACAATGACACATATCCTGCTGCATAAGGAGAAAGAAAATGAGCATAAAACAGCAAACATACCAACTGATTGATGGCCTTAAGGCCGTTTGCCACAACTACGGAATGGGTAATGACGGAAACGAATACAAGGTTATCACACAAATATTTCTTTATAAGTTCCTTAACGACAAGTTCGGGTACGAGATAAAGAAGATAAGCCCTGCGATTGCGGCTGCCGAAAAGTGGGAGACTGCATATGCTGAAATGTCTGAAAATGCCCGTTTGGATCTTCTTGATTCGCTATCACCTGATATAATGAGACTTAACCCTGAGCATCTGATTTCATACCTTTGGAATCAGCAAGCCAAGGGAGATTTTGACCTTATATTCGACAGCACAATGGTTGATATTGCAGAGAAAAACATTGACATATTCTCTACTCAGACAACGAAGAACACAAAAATCCCACTATTTGAGAAGCTGACAAATTATGTGACGGACGATGCACAAAGAGCAAATTTTGCAAGGGCTTTGATTGATAAGCTGGTTAACTTCTCCTTTGAACAAACATTTGCTGAAAACTATGATTTCTTCGCTGGCATATTTGAGTTTTTACTCAAAGATTACAACTCTAACGGTGGCGGTGTATATGCTGAATATTACACCCCTCATGCGATTGCAGTCATTATGGCAAGACTTCTGGTTGGAGATTCAGCCGATCTTCATAACATTGAGTGCTATGACCCAGCTGCCGGCACAGGTACTCTATTGATGGCACTTGCACATCAGATTGGCGAAGATAAATGCACTATGTTTGCACAGGATCGTTCTCAGAAGAGCAACAAAATGCTAAAATTGAACCTGATATTGAACGGCCTTGTGTCATCTTTGGATCATGCTGTTCAGGGTGATACCCTCACAGATCCTTTTCATAAGAGCGACGATGGACAGAACCTGAGACAGTTTGATTATATTGTGTGCAACCCACCTTTCAAACTTAATTTTGAGGAAACAAGGGAGCAAATCGCTGCCATGTCGGCAAGATTTTGGGCTGGAGTACCAAATGTGCCACCCAAAAAGAAAGATAGCATGGCTATTTACACATGCTTCATTCAGCACTTGCTTAATTCATTGAAAGCCAATGGTAAAGGTGCTATAGTACTTCCAACAGGCTTTTTAACTGCTAAAAGCAGCATTGAAGGGGCTATATTGAAGCATATTGCTGAAAATCGCATTGTTTACGGTGTGATTAGTATGCCTTCAAATGTTTTTGCAAACACTGGCACGAATGTTTCTGTTGTGTTCTTTGACAATTCTAAATCTTCAGAAAACGTCATTTTGATTGATGCCTCTAAACTTGGAGAAGAATATCAAGAAGGAAAAAACAAAAAAGTACGCCTTACAGATGATGAAATTGATCTTATTATTGATGCTTTTGTTAATCACAATACAATTGAAGATTTTTCAGTTGCAGTGAAATATGAAGACTTAATCGAGAAGAAATGCTCACTTTCTGCCGGTCAGTATTTTGACGTTAAAATTGAATATGTAGATATTACAGCCGAAGATTTCGAAGCTAAGATGAACGCATACAAACAGAGCCTGACAGAGATGTTTCAGAAAGGCCACGAGTTAGAGAGAAGCATTATGGAGCAGATAGAAGGGCTTACTATATGATACGCATTAAGCTTGGGGATGTTTTAGATGTAAAGCGTGGAGCGAGTCTTTCAGGAGAATATTATTCTAATGAGGGCAAGTATATCAGGCTTACTCTTGGAAACTTCAATTATCCAGGTGGAGGCTTTAAACCAAACATGTCAAAGGCTGATATATATTTTACCGGTAGCATAAAACCTGAGTATATAATAAAAAAAGAAGATATCATTACTCATTTGACTGAACAAGTGGCAGGATT
>LSQX01155445.1_pt1 | contig 11684 bp, 12 predicted proteins | sample 654561 | NCBI WGS metagenome assembly LSQX01 (sample SAMN04489861, study PRJNA283612) | anaerobic digester metagenome | isolation source: 4 biogas reactors fed with cattle manure at either 37C or 55C with and... | place: Denmark: Kongens Lyngby | collected 2014 | reverse complement strand
GGTAGAGCGGCTCGGGCGTTTTGCCATCGACCAGGCAGACGCGCAGCTCGGTATTATCCCAGATTTTCTTGGTCCAGAGCGTGGCGGCAGCTTCCGCCAGCCCATCGGCAGTGTCAAAAACAAACAGGTTCACGGTATAAAGTCTCTTTTATCAGGTTGATTTTTCTAGAATAAGCTCCCCGCGGCGATACCGATGACGGAGATGGGACCCTGGTCTTCGAGTCCTTCGGTCGCTTTATCGAGTTTCTGCATGGTCAGCTTGGCGTTCTTGTAGAGGGAGGCGTCGTTGACGATGCGTCCGGCGGTTCCTTCGCCCGTGTTGACCTTCTGCATAATCTCCCGCAGTTGGGAGAGAGAATCGCGCATCTCGACATAAACGGCGTCATCGGTCAGGAGTTTCCCCACTGAGCCGCGGCCCTGCTGGATATCGGTGACCATCCACTTGGCCTGAGAGGCGATGGAGCGTGCGTCCCCGATGGCGACCTCCAGATTGGTGAGGGTCGTCATGGCGGTGCCGTACATCTCGCCTTCCATCATCATCTTGCCAATGGAGCCTTTGCCCTCGGAGATGGCTGCGGTGATGTTCTCCATATTGACCAGGATCGGACCGATGGAGGAGAGGGAGTCCTGGTTCTCCTTAATAAAATCGGTGAAGGGGCTCATCATGCTGGTGAGGCTGTCGGAGCTGAAGTTGCGGGTCAGCTCGTCGATGCCGTCAATGACTCCGTCGAGCTTGGTCATGAGCATACTCAAATCCTGCTGCTCCTTGCTCAGAAGCATCGCCCCATCCTGGATTGGCTCTCCGCTGTCGGCAAAATCGATGCTGACATAATTCTGGCCCATCATCCCCAGAAATTTGATTGTCGCGACGCTCTCGGTGGTGATGCCGGTATTCTTCTTGATCTTCATGGAGACCAATACGCCGCCCTCTTTGAGCTTAATGGAGGAGACGTTGCCGACATTGACGCCGGCCACCTTGACCGGATCGCCTTTTTTCAAATCCATGACGTTTTTGAACTTGGTCTGGACGAGCACACCGGATTTGAGGGGCTCCAGTCCGCCGATCAGTTCCATCATCAAAACACCGACCAGGAGAATCAGGAGAAAAAAGATTCCCAGCCGAACTTCCAGTTTAGTCTTATTCATAATCAGATTTAATTTTTTTAATTTTATAGTTAGCAGTTAAAAAGTTTTTAAGGGGCGCATCCTCTTCGCGGGTCGAGGTCTGACAAGCCTTAATTTCGTCAGGCGTGCCGATTTTCGAGAGAGAGCCATCAAGCAGGATGGCGATCCGGTCGGCGATTTCAAAGGCCAGATCCCGGTCGTGCGTGACCAATACCGAGGTTTGGGAGAGGAGCGCGCGTGCACGGCGGATTTCATTGACCACCGTTCGCGCCATGAGGGGATCAAGCTCCGCCGTGGGCTCATCATAAAGGATGACTTTGGGCTCCATGACGATGGCCCGGGCGATTGCGACCCGCTTTTTCATGCCGCCCGAGAGCTCGTAGGGATACTTGGCCGCATCGGCCTGGTTCAAATTGAGATGAGATAATTGCTCTGAGACAATTTGCCGGATTTCTTCCCCCGGTTTCAAGCGATGCTCAGAGAGGTAAAGGGAGACGTTCTCTTCCACGGAGAGCGAGTTCAGGAGTCCGCTGTTCTGGAAGACCATGGCCATGCGGATTTTCTCATGCAGCGAGCTGGAGAGCGGCGACATGCCGTTAATCAGCACCTGTCCGCGGTCCGGCTCCAGGAGCCCAATGAGGTGATTGAGCAGCACCGTTTTGCCGGCCCCGCTTGGACCCATAATCACAAAAATCTCGCCCGGTTTGATTTCAAAGGAGATATCCTTGAGCACCGGGGCTCCCTCGAAGGATTTGCACAGACCGCGAACACTGATGGCGACCCCTTCACGTTTTGAAGGTGGGATTGCTTGGTTGAGAGGGTTGTCGATGTTCATGCGCTCTTAGAAGAAAAGAATTAGTCGGGTGAGAATATAATCGAGAATGAGGACCGCAGCGATGGAGTTCACGACCGATTTGGTGACGCTGCGCCCGATGCCGCGGGGTCCGCCGCGGGTGATCAACCCCTGATGGCAGGAGATGATCCCGATAGCCAGGGCAAAGACGACGCTCTTAAAAACACCTTCAAAAATCTCCTGAGCATCCACACCGGCTTTGAGGCTCGCCAGGTAGCCCTCCACGGTGACTGCGGCGCTTTGATTCATAACGCTCACGGCCAGACCGCCCACCCAGCCGACCAGTATTGAAAATAGAACCAGCATCGGCAGAGCAATGCAGATCGCGACAATTCTCGGCATCACCAGGTAGGAGACCGGGTTGATATTCATGGTCTGGAGTGCGTCAATTTCGTGATAAACCTTCATGGAACCGATCTCGGCGGTTATGGACGAGCCGATGCGCCCGATAATGAGAACGGCCATCATGACCGGTGCGAGCTCCTTGCACATGGCCAGGCCGATGACTTCGCCCACGATGCCGGTGACTCCGTGCGCCGTCATCTGAGGCGCCACCTGCAGGGCCAGAATCCCTCCGATAAAGAAGGAGAGAATGCCCGCCATCATCAGGCTGGCATTGCCCATCTCAAAGAGCTGATCCAGAATTTTACGCGCCTGCCTGGGTGCGTTCCTGAGCTCAGCCAGAGTCTTTAATAGTAAAATGAGTATTTCTCCCAGGTTTTGAAACATGGTTAGCGTCCCTTAATGTTTGATTGAGAGTCTTCTTCTGCTACGGGTGTTACGACCGGCGGCGTGGAGGCCTCTTCCTGCTTCCGTTTGGCTTCTCTTTTGCGCGCCTCCTGCACCCGGCGTTTGTCCTGTGAATAGAAAAAGCGCCAGTAGTTGCCGTACTCCTCATCCTTGACCCGTTCCACGAGCCCGAAAAGCCCTGACCAGCGTTTCTGCTCAGGCGTTTTTTCGTGGCGATAGAGGTTCCAGAAAAGCGATTCTTTGAGCTCCTCTTTTTTCGCGTTTTCTTCCAGGCTCCAGAGGCTGACCAGAGGAGTCCAATTGCGCTGAATGCTCTTGTTGTTGGGGAAGAACGGCTCAAAGGGAGAGAGGAAGCTCAGCTTGTAATTATCCTCCGTATCGAGTCGTGCGGTAAAGAGCGGCCATAGATCGGTGCGCCGGTATTTTTCATCGTAGGCTTCGTATTTCTCGGCGACGTCCGAGTAAAGGTAATAGAAGAGGCGTTCGCGTTGGCTGTGAACCTTGTCGCCTTGGTAGACTGTCTTTTTCCAGGTGGGCCAGAGGATGAAATCGCGCTCTTGATTAGGGCTGTGCGAGAAGCTGAAAAACGGGAACACGCGGTCGGTCGTTTTCCCCTCGCCGCGGGCAAAGACAAAGAAAGGATAGGGCATTCCCCACTCGCGGTATTTCTTCTCGCGGTCATCGGCCCAGTTGAAGAGAGGCCAGAGAATGACCGAGTGGTCGCGGTTGGGTGAGCGTGTCTGCGCATAGAAGGGGAGCACTCCGTAAAATTCGGAGGGATTCTCAGTGCCGATGCCCGTCTTCTGATGCAGCCCGATGGGCCAGAGGTAAAACTCCTTGGTGTGGCCCGGCGAAACGAACTCGTCTCCCCAGACATCGGTGGCCATTCCGACCTCTTTTTCCTCCTGACCGATCAGGGGCCAGAGTTGCCAGCCGTTGAGGTTAAAATCGCCCCGGCGCAGATGGAAGAAGGGAAAAAGATAGTTCCAGGTGGTGACATCCTTTTTGCGGGTCTTCACGTAAAGGGGCATCATAACGAAATCGACTTCATCTTTCCACATCCGGTGCTGAACCTTCCCGTAAAACGGCAGGAGCGCCCAGTAGTTATCTTCGGGGATTTCGGAGCGCTGCTGCATGTAAAAAGGGAATAAGGTGAAGCGGCGCGTCATCTGGTCTTCAGCGTTAGCGCCTCCGGCCCAGTTGAATATCTGGAAAATATGAACCCGGTATTCTCTGCCGTAGCGATCCGCGCCCCAGAGCGGATAGAGGAAATCCATCTCCACAGTATCCAGGTCTTCGTTACGCTCGACCGAGAAAATGGGAGGAAAGAAAGTATATCGGGAGAGGTCTCCCTCCGTGTACTCATATTGGCGGTAAACCAGAGGGCCGTAGGGCTGGTAATCGTGCTGCAGGGTGAAGCTGACTGAATAATCCGGAAAGAGTGAAGGGGTCAGCTCCGTAGTCTCTGAAGCTGGTTGGGTGAGCTCGGAGAATTTCGAAAAAAGTCCTTGAGCCGGAAGGGAAAAGGAGCTTGCGATACAGAGGAAAGCCGCCAGCGCCCAAGCCGGGAAAACCGACCCGGGTAATGAACGGCGCAACCCCGGAGGGTTGTTCTTCTGACGTTGCTTTTGCCGGGGGTTCACAACTTTTCTACAAAGCACTCGGGGAAGTTTAACTTCCTTATCTTCAAGTTCAAGCGCAATCTAAAATCTTTCAACTCTTTGAAAAATTTTCCAAAAATATGCTGCCTATTTCTGTTGCGCAGGAAGAGCTCTCTCTCTCGGCCTTCCGGAGTGCCGGAGCGGGAAAAGAGTTACCATTCTGCGCCGCCTGTGTGATAGTAATGAAAAGAGGCCCTGAAAACGAGCTTTTTTACACCGGATTTGAGGTTGACCTGCGAAAGGCACCCTGATACTTTGAGTACGGTCTTTTTGAAAAATTTTTAAATAGTTGAGGAAACCTGTATGATTCTCCGTGATGCACTGAAACGCTTTGAAGCCGAGCTTGAACAAGCAGGGGTCAGCTCCCCGAGCACCAATGCGGAATGGATCGCCAGCGCCGCGCTGGGGATGGGCCGCATGGAGCTCGTGTTGAGAGCCGCCGGGGGTGTACTCGCCCTCACGCCCGAGCAGATTGAAGAAATCAGGAAGCTGATCCGCCGCCGGGCAGCTCGGGAGCCGTTGCAATACATTCTGGAATCGGCCTCTTTTTGCGGCATTGAGGTCAAGGTGGCCCCCGGGGTCCTGGTTCCGCGTCCGGAAACCGAGCTTCTGGCTGAGACCGGCTGGAAATTTCTCAAAACACGCACCCGGCCGACCGCCCTGGATTACTGCAGCGGCTCGGGCTGCATCGCCCTGAGTCTGGCGGTCTATGCGCGTGAAGCCCGTATCTGGGGTGTGGAAATTTCTGTGGATGCGTTGCGGATCGCCTGGGCCAATGCAAAGCGCTACGACCTGGACGGCAGAATCCGCATTATGGAGGGTGATTCCCTTCAGGCAGCGCGCGAGGGGGCTCCTTTTGACCTCATTATCTCTAATCCGCCCTACATCCCCAGCGCTGAAATCGACACCTTGGAGCCGGAAGTGAGCCGACACGAGCCGCGCATGGCGCTGGATGGCGGCCCGGACGGGTTGCACTTTTATCGGATGCTGGCCAAAGAAAGCCCCGAGTTTCTGAAAGACGATGGAGAGCTGATGGCGGAGTTCGGAGACGGACAGTTTAAAGGGATTGAAAAGATTTTCCGCTCAGCCGGCTGGAAGAATATTCGCGCCGAGAAGGATTATTCAGACAAGGAGCGCTTTTTCGTAGCGAAGTTTCACTGAGCCCAAGGGCATTTCCTCGGTCAGCCTTCAGTCACCTTGGGTAGACCCAGGCGGCGGATGCGCATCAGCTCGTCCCATCGGTTCAGCCGCAGCCGCAGAAAGTGGCGGAGCATCCAGAAGAAGGAGCGCTTCTGCAGATGCTTAAAGCGGGCACGTTCCCGGCGAAGGTGTTCCCGTTTGGCGCGGCAATCCTTGAAAACGGCCCAGACCGTATTCCGGAAAAAGGAGAAGCGCCTCAGGAAAAGGCTCCCGGCAAGCCCCTCGGCGATCAGCCAGCCGCATTGCATGAGGAAGAGCAGGCGGCTCCAGAATCCGCTTATTTTCAGGAAGACCCAGAGGTGATTGCGGTTGGCGTGGAAGCGCTTGAAATCGCTGGTACGCAGCTCCACCATTTTATCTCCGCCGGAAGCGTTGACCGCAGCCGAGCCGCGATGATGCAGAGTGGCTTCGCGCAGAGCCCAGCAGGTGCCGCCCGAGAGCCAGACACGCCAGGAGAGGTCCAGTTCATCGGCATACATGAAGAACTCTTCATCGAAGCCGCCCAGCCGCTCAAATTCACTCCGCAGGATCAGATAGGAGCACCCCTCGGGCATCAAGACCGGGGTACTCTGCGGGAAATCGTTCCGGGAGGTAGGGAAGCCAAAGAGATCAAAGCCTCCGGCACCCAGACTTTGGAAATTATCCGAATCGTAATCAAGCACCCGGGGAGTGGCCGCCGTCGCGCCGCGCTTCTCAGCTTCGGCTACGAGCCGCTCCAGCGTATCGGTTTGGAGCCAGGTATCGTTATTAAGGAAGAAAAGCCATTTGCCCCGAGCCTGCGCAGCCGGGAGGTTATTGCCTTTGCAGTAGCCGAAGTTGCCGCCGTTCTGAATAAATTTCCAGGAGCCTGCCGGCCATTCTTTCAGGTGTTCTTCTGAGAGGCGGTCTGAGCCGTCCTGCGAGAGGTTATCGGCCACGAGCGTTTCAACCTGGTCAAAAATGCTTTGAGCCCGGAGCGAATCCAGACAGCGCTTCATCCAACGGGCCCCGTTGTAATTGAGAATAACGACTGAAATAACCGGCTCGGTGCCCACTTCGCAAAGTACCTCCAAAAGTCCAGCTTCTCAGGCCTTCTTTGCCGTCACGGCGCGCACCCAGTCTTGATGGTCCAGGTACCAGCCGACGGTTTTGCGGATGCCCGCTTCGAAGGAATGCCGGGGAGTCCAGCCCAGTTCACGCTGAATTTTGCCGGCGTCAATCGCATAGCGGCGGTCGTGGCCAGGACGGTCTTTGACAAACTCGATGAGCTTGCGGCTGGTGCCCTGGGAGGCGCCCCTGAATTCATCGACCAGATCGCAAATCAGCTTCACGATATCGATATTGGCCCATTCATTGTGTCCGCCGATGTTGTAGGTCTCGCCCGAGATGCCGGTATTGAGCACCAGCCAGAGCGCCTGGGCATGATCCTCGACGTAGAGCCAATCGCGTACGTTCTTGCCGTCTCCGTAAACCGGAACCGGTCTGCCGTTGAGGAGGCTCTGAATCACTACCGGGATCAGCTTCTCCGGGAATTGATACGGTCCATAGTTATTGGAGCAATTGGTGATGATCGTGTTCATCCCGTAGGTATGATGGTAAGCGCGCACCATCATATCGCTGGAAGCCTTGCTGGCAGAGTAGGGGGAGTTGGGCGCATAGGGAGTCTCTTCAGTGAAGAAGCCTGTTTCGCCCAGAGTGCCGTAGACTTCATCGGTCGAGATGTGATGGAAGCGGTGATCGGCCAGGTGCCCCTGCCAGTGGGCACGGCAAGCCTCCAGAAGATGAAACGTCCCGGTGACGTTCGTATGGACGAAGGCGCCCGGGTCATTAATCGAGCGGTCGACGTGCGACTCTGCCGCCAGGTGCATCACGTCGCTGATATCGTATTCTTTTATGACGCGGGTGACCTCATCGCGGTCACGGATATCGACCTTTTCAAACCTGTAGCGCGGATCCCGGTCCACCGGGATGAGATTCTCCGGATGTCCGGCATAAGTCAGAGCATCCAGGTTGACCAGGAGTTCCACATTTTCCCTCTCCAGGATATGCCGGACGAGGTTCGAACCGATAAATCCTGAGCCGCCTGTGACTAAAAGTTTCATGGTGATATCCGAAAAGTTTCGCTCTATTTCTTGCTCTATTTGATGTTATAAAATCCGTTCGCTTTGGCAATCGAATTGGAGGGTAGGGAACCGCGCCAGCTCATGCCGGCATAGATTACGCAGTTGCGGCCGATAATGCTGCCCGGGTTCAGAACGGCGTTGCAGCCGATCTGGGCATGGTCGCCCACGATGGCTCCGAATTTCTCCAGGCCGGTATCGATATCCTCGCCGTTGAAGCGGACGCTGATTTTACCGGGCATGATTTTCACGTTGGAGATTTTGACGCCCGCTCCCAGGTGGGCCTTGTAGCCCAGGATGGAGTCGCCAACGTAGTTGAAGTGAGGTACCTCGCACTGGTTGAAAAGGATGGAGGCTTTGACTTCGCAGGAGTGGCCGACTACGACCGAGTCGCCGATGACGGAGCAATCTCTGATATAGGCGCCGTGGCGGATGCGGCAGTTGCGGCCGATCAGGGCGGGCCCCAGAATCATGGCACCCTCTTCGACGACGGTTCCTTCGCCGATAAAGACATTTTCACCGATATAGGGTCTGCCCACGACAGTGAACTTCCCGGAGGAAAACCGTCCCTCTGCAAAGAATTCTCTGAGCCGCTTGAGCCCGTCCCATACATGGACCGATCCTTCAAAGAGCTCTGTATGCTCAATTTGAGTAAGGTCCAGGTATCTTGATGTTTCCAGTGACATGTTACTAAATGTTATTTCTCCGCGGACAGGCAGCTCGGCTGGAGTGCTTGCCCGGGCGTGTTTCACATGGCTCGTTTTTTCTCATGAAACAAGAGAGGAACGCAGCCGGAGCACTCGTTCCTCACAAAGTTTTTTATTCCCGGCCTGACACACCGGGAGCGGATCGGCACCCTCTTTAGAACTGCACCTTAGGAGCCTCTTTTTCGTCCGAAGCGGTTTCGAAAAGAACCTCGTGCTTGAAGCCGAGCATTCCCGCAAAAAGAATATTGGGGAAGACTTCGATCTTCGTATTGTACCGGGTGACGCTGTCGTTATAGAACTGACGGGCGAAAGAGATCTTGTTTTCCGTGGAAACGAGCTCTTCCTGAAGCGCCAGGAAGTTCTGGTTGGCTTTGAGGTCGGGGTAAGCTTCCGCCACGGCCAGCAACCGCGCCAGGGCTGAGCTGAGCTCGCCTTCGGCCTTGATGGCATCTTGCGGCAGCTTGGCCTGGGTTGCCGTTGCGCGTGCGGCGATCACCCTCTCCAGAGTCTCCTTCTCGTGGGCTGCATAGCCCTTGACCGTATTGACCAGATTCGGGATCAGATCGTGACGGCGTTTGAGTTGGACATCAATTTGTGCCCATGCGTTTTTTACGGTCTGCCTGAGCGCCACCAGCGAATTGTAGATGGTGAGCACAATGAGCCCCACCACGATTACAAGCGCCACCAGTCCCACGAGCAACAGAACCACTAAACCGCCCAGAGCGGTTACAGAACCCATTCCAAGTATCATAATATGCTTTCTACCTGTTGGCTTATCCAGCCTGGATTTTACATGCGAGAGCTTCCCGTTTTTCAACACAAGGTCCTCACCGCCACGGTGAAAACCTCTTTTTCGAGCGGCCTGTTTTTCCTTAAACAGTTCGTCCTGACTCCCGCACAGTCCATTAAAAACAGGAAAAAGGCTCGATGTCGAGCCTTTTTAAGACAAGTTGCTTTGAAAATCAGCCTCTTAGCTGATGGCCAGGAGGGAAGCCCGCTCGTTTTTATCATTGCGGACGATCCCCTGGGCCAACGGGTCCAGCGTGGGGACGCCATCCACAAGGAATTGATAGCGGTGATGTCCGTGATGCAGAGGAACCTGGATCGTCCAGAATCCATCGGCTTTCCGGGTCATCGGATGAACGGAGGGGTCCCACTGGTTGAAGTCGCCCACCAGACAGACCGCTTTGGCCTGAGGGGCAGCTACTGAGAAATTATGCGCCTGTATTGACCTCTTGGCCGAATACCTGTTATTGCGATTTGTTGTGTTTGTATACTGTGATAAATCCATGTCTATATTCACGTCTACTCGTAAAATATCTATTCTGCAAGCACGAACCATACCAACCCGCCAAGGGGGTGGAAAATATCAGAAAACTTCTTCACGCTACGGGTTGGTAAAGCTCGCTTGTTTTTCTCGCAAAGGTAGTTAAACAGATTAGCTGGCAATATCTTTCACAGCGGCGCCGATGGAGACAATCGTATACTTTTTGCCTCCGAATTCAATTTCCTGACCTACCTTTTTCTTCAGCATCGCCTGAGCAATGGGGCTCAGGTAGCTGACGATATTTTTCTCTTCGTTGAAATCCCAGGCTCCCAGAATCACATACTCAATGGTTTTTGATGTAGAGTTATCCTTGAGGGTGACGTGCGTGCCGACTCCGACCTCGTTGGTGGAGACATCTCTGAAATCGGTCCCGCGGGCCCGCTCCAGGTCCATTTCCATTTCGGCTTTGAGTTTGAGCAGGAGTTTCTGCATCTCTCGGGCCGCCTTGAATTCATGGTTTTCGCGCAAATCTCCGTAACTGCGGGCGATAGCGATCTCTTTGCTGTTGTCGGGGATGCGCTTATGAACCAGCTCCGTATATTCGTTCTTTTTGCGCTCCAGACTCTCCCAGGAAACCAGGAGGGCCTCTTCGCGCTTATTAATGGGCTCGCTGGAGATAAGACTTTGGACTCCGGGGAAGAGCTTCACGATGCGCATCAGGATCGAGCGCTTATCCATGTCTTCAAAGGCGGGACTGAACTGCAGGGTCCGTGTGATATCCTTCACCTCTTCAATATCAGCCAGATTGATCATGATTGGCACCAGCTGCTTGTCACTGAGGATGTAGTCGCGCAGGCGGTTGGAGCGCACTTCGTTAAACTGATCGCGTTCGATGGCTGCCAGCATGGCACGCATCGTATGGATATCGAGCAAACTTTCGAAAGCTTCGGGCTTCTGACGCGCCAACCAGAGGAGAAGCTCGCTACTGGCCTGATGCTGGTTGATGAGTTCCCACAGGGCTTTGGTTACCTTTTCGGTCAGGCCGCTCTTGACCAGTATTTCCACGACCTCATCGCAGAATTTCGCAGAGAGGCCGTTGATGCTTGCCAGGAAAGAATCGCTCCAGCTCTCCGGATAGGTTTCCTTGAAAGAAAGGAGAGCCTCTTCCTGAATGGAGAAGGGGAGCAGTTCGACAACTTTGATACCCTCGGGGCATTGTGCCCACAGTGTCTTCGGGGTAATGGTTTCTTCGGAAACGATCTTGAACTTATGCTTGAGCTCGTCGCGCAGGAAAATACCTTCCAAAGCCAGCTCTGGCTTCACCTCCTGATGCGTCGCAATTTCCTGGTTCAGGACCGGGAAAATTTCGTTGGCAAAACCCTGGGGATCGTCAAATTCGCTTAAAACCTGGAGCGCTTTATTCAGTATAATGAGTTTGGGTTTAAAGCCGCGGGCTTGTTTGAAGTCGTTCAGGTATCTTTGCTGGAGGGAGGTGATGGAGGGTTGGTAGAGGATCGGGTCTGTCTTTCGGGTCGGGATGGAGTAGTGGCCGCTTTTCTTCATCCGGGACCTGATATTGCCCCACCATTTTTTCCAGTCTTTGGTCGGGACAATCGCCGGCATGAGAATTTTTTCAATCGTTTCGGCTGTCGCTTTGGAATCCAGGCTCCTCATGAGCGAATCCATCAGCTCCAGCGGGTTTTCTTCGGCCAGCTTCCGCAGCATCTCAGGCTCACTGAGTTTTCGCGCCAGAATGTGACTGGGCGGGATGGGTCGCAGTGTATCGGCCGCGAATCCGACATCCATCGAGTGGGCGCTCTTACTTTCAAAATCAATGATGATTCTCCACTGAAGCGTATCTACCTGGGATATTTTCCCGACTCCCCAACTTTTATGGGAACAAAAACCTGCTTCTGTGAGTGATAGTAAGGACGTGACCTGTATTGCTGTGATCTTTCCTGTTGCCGCTAATTTTTCAAACTGTTCTTTCATCTTCGTGCTTTCAACAAGCCCTCAAGCCGG
>LSQX01297127.1_pt2 | contig 11685 bp, 12 predicted proteins | sample 654561 | NCBI WGS metagenome assembly LSQX01 (sample SAMN04489861, study PRJNA283612) | anaerobic digester metagenome | isolation source: 4 biogas reactors fed with cattle manure at either 37C or 55C with and... | place: Denmark: Kongens Lyngby | collected 2014 | reverse complement strand
ACTATAAGTGGGAAAGTTGAGTATAATATCTGTGTTGGTGCCACGTTTCAAGAGGTGGGACTTAAGTTAAGGGGCACAATGGACACAAATTAACTGATTTTGGGAGAGAGGTTTTATAATGCTGTCGAATACAGAAATTAAGAATATTATTCCACACAGGTATCCATTTTTGCTTGTTGATAAAATTTTAGAGGTGGAGCCTGGAAAAAGGGCAGTAGGCATAAAAAATGTTACCGCCAATGAACCGTTTTTTCAGGGACATTTCCCCGACTATCCCGTAATGCCCGGGGTGTTGCTTGTAGAAGCTATGGCTCAAACGGCCTGCGTGGCAGGATTGATGCTTGAAGAAAACAAAGGAAAACTCGGAATGTTTGCAGGCATAGATTCAATGAAATTTAAAAGGCAGGTTGTACCGGGAGATACATTAAAGCTTGAAGCCGAATTTTTGGTGTTTAAAATGGGAATGGGGAAAGTCAAGGTACGTGCCACTGTTGATGAGCAAGTTGCAGCCGAAGGTGAAATTAAGTTTGCATTAGTAGATCCAAACAAATAAGGTACAGGGTAAGAACAAGGGGACAGGTACAGGATCCCCTTGTTCTTACCCTGTACCTGTCCCCTTGTCTTTGCCCTGTTTTAGCTTACTGCCATTATTTCTTTATCCTTTAAAAACATTTCTCCTACCTTGTATATATCACCGGCTCCCATTGTTAGTATCAGATCCCCTTGAGAGGCATTTAGCTTAAGGTGTTGCACTATGGAATCAAAGTCCTTAATATATAAAACATCCTTTCCGGTAGCCTTGATCCTTTCGGCTAGTGTTCTTGAATGTACCTCGCCGGTATCAATTTCACGCGCAGAGTAGATGTCTGTGATAATAGCCGTATCCGCATAGCCGAAAGCCTCTGAAAACTCGTTCATTAGAAGCTTTGTTCTTGTATAGGTGTGAGGTTGAAACACGCACCAAATTTTGCCGTAGTTGCCGTTTTTGGCAGCCCTAAGTGTTGCAATGATTTCTGACGGATGATGAGCGTAATCATCAACAACTTTAATTCCCTCTGCAATACCTTTAACTTCATATCGTCTATGAGTACCTGTGAAGTTTTCAAGTCCGCGTTTTATATCTTCCATATCACAGCCTAAAGTATAGCATGAGGCTATAGCTGCAAGAGCATTCTCAACATTATGCAGACCGGGAACCTTAAGTTTGATTGTTGCAACCATATTTTTATCCTTCAGCACATTAAAGGAGGCAAATCCCGATTCATCGAAAATAATGCGGTCAACTGTCCACATTGCGTCCTTTGAATTGATAGCATAGGTTATTTTGTTACAGGATACCTTGTTTAACAGTGAAATTACATTTATGTCATCGGTACATGCAACTAAATACCCGTTATCTGGTATAAGAGAAACAAATTTATTGAATGACTCTTTAATATGTTCTATATTTTTAAAGTAATCAAGATGGTCTGCTTCAATATTTAGAACTACTGCCAGAAAAGGATGGAACTTGAGAAAACTTTCAACATATTCGCATGCCTCAGTTATGAAGTACTTGTTCCCGCCTATCCTAGTGTTCCCTCCTATAGCATCAAGCTCACCGCCTAAATGTATTGTAGGGTCTGCTTCCGACTCAAGCATAATCATTGAAATCATTGATGTTGTCGTAGTCTTGCCGTGAGTTCCAGAAATCGCCACACTATAGGGGTAGCTTTTCATTACCTCTCCAAGAAGTGTCGCCCTTTCAATGGTCTGAATACCTAGTCTTCTTGCTTTTACAAGCTCAGGATTATCCCCCTTAACGGCAGCGGTATAAACCACAAGGTCAAGATCATGTATGTTTTCTTCACTATGACCTATGTATATCTTAATGCCTTTATTTTCCAACTTAGTTGTTATATCTGATGATTTGATATCCGAACCGGAAATTGTATAACCAAGATTCAATAAAATTTCTGCAAGACCGCTCATACTGATTCCGCCGATACCGATAAAAAAAACATTTTTAATTTGTCCTGTGTTCAAAAGACTTGATTTATTCAACTCATAACACTCCTTACTTTATATTGGGACTTCAAATTTATTATAACAGTTCAATTTCCTTAGGAAAGGTGAAATATAACTTTCTCTATTATTTTCACTTAACGCTTATTTGAAGCCAAATAGCGACGTGAAAAAAGTGAAAGTAATATTTCACTCATTCCTTAATACAATATCACGAAAATTAGATTTTTCAATGTAGAATTATTTTCGTAATTTATATAAGTAAGAAGGTGGACTTTATAAAGTTTTTTAAAAAAACAAGTAAACCCTATAAAAAAGAAAAAACAAATAGTACATGTTCAATAAGTAAGCACATAACATCAAATATAAACAGGATTAGAAATGAATTTGACAGCTGTGAGGATTTGGTAATAAGCTATTATGAATTAGAACATTTGAAATGTGCTTTTTTATATTTTAAATGTATGACAGATAAAAGCTCAATAAACACTTTTTCATTAGAGCTGAAACATCAATCGGCAAGATTTAATAAATTTAAAAACATTGAAGAACTAGTTGCCTCTTTATCAGGGATACGGCCTTTTAATAAAGATTCAGACTTTGAAAACCTTTTATATGAATTGATGACCGGGAATACAGTGATATTAATTAATGGGTATGAAGAGTACTACTCAATTGCTACAAAAAGTGACAAAGAAAGAGCTATTGAAGAACCTTCATCTCAAACTACAATAAGAGGACCCAAAGAGGGATTTACTGAAAATATTAGCAACAACAAATATCTAATTAAAAAGAGAATATACAACAAAAATTTAATAATTGAAAACCTGAACATAGGTAGCATAACCAAAACTCAAGTATGTCTTATGTATATTGTTAATATTGCTAAAGAGGAAATTGTTGAGGAGTTAAGGAGGAGGCTCAAAAAGATAGAATTAGATAGTGTTTTAGATGGAGGATACATTGAGGAATTAATTAAGGACGATCCTTATTCAATATTTCCTACTTTTTTAAGCACTGAAAAGCCCGATGCAGTCACTGCATCATTACTTGAAGGAAAGATAGCAATTCTGATAGATGGAACTCCTTTTGCACTAACAGCGCCAGCTATTATGCTAGAATTTCTTCATGCCAGTGAGGATCATTACCATCACTTTATTATTTCATCATTAATGAGGCTTACAAGGTTTGTAGCTTTGCTACTTACTCTTTTTGTACCTTCCGGGTTTATTGCAATAACTACTTTCCATCCTGAAATAATACCTACCACTTTGCTTGTGCGCTTTGCAGAACAAAGAGAGGGTGTGCCTTTACCAACCTTTTTTGAAGCACTTATAATGGAGTTTACATTTGAGATATTGAGGGAAGCTGGTATAAGGATGCCAAGGGCTATCGGACCAGCTATATCAATTGTTGGGGCTTTAGTTATAGGACAGGCGGCGGTGGATGCCGGATTAATATCAGCGGCAATGGTTATTGTTGTTTCCGTTACGGCTATATGCAGTTTTGCCATACCAAACTATGAAATGTCAAATGCTATAAGAGCATTGAGGTTTGCATTAATGCCTTTTGCAGCAGTTTTAGGACTGTATGGGGTGTTTATGGGTGCAATTATTATTTTACTTCATTTATGTAAAATAAAATCTATATCGGTTCCATACCTTACACCTATTGCACCGTGGATAAAAGGTCAAAATAAAGATACTATATTAAAATTTCCAATATGGAAAATGAAATACAGACCTGTTGCTACAAGCGGGAGTATGTCTGTGCGTAATAATGGGGAAAGAATTGCAAAAAAAGATTACAAGAATAAACAGGAGTTTAGGTGATTAATATGATAAAAAGATTATGCAGTGTTTTAATTCTGGTAACCATTGTTATTGTAAGCCTTACAGGTTGCTGGAGTGGTAAGGAAATAGATACTTTGGCTGTCGCTGTGTGTACAGGAATTGATAAAGTAGAAGGCGGATATGTGTTGACTCAGCAGGTTATAGATCCGAAATCGGTTACTGCGGAAAGTAAAGTCGAATCTCCTGTTATAGTTTATTCGGATTTTGGAAGGGATTTATTTGAGATCAAGAGAAAACTGACTAACCAGAGTCCAAGAAAAGTTTACAGTTCTCATTTACGAATGGTGGTTTTAGGCGAGGATATTGCAAAGTCAGGAATCAGGGATATAATTGATTTTTTTTCCCGGGGACATGAGTTTAGGACAGATTTCTATTTTGTTATAGCAAAGGGGACAACAGCCCAAAATTTATTAGGTGTTTTGACTCCGTTAGAAACTATACCTGGAATGGAGTTATATGATTCACTTGATACATCACAGCAAAACTGGGCTTCTGTAAAAAAAACAAGAATAATTGAACTGATTAACAGTATAGATCAAGAAGGCATAAATCCCGTTATTACAGGACTGGAGTTGATTGAGAGAACTGAAAATGTAAGTTCTACTTGGGATCTTAGTAAAGCCGTCCAAATAAAAAATCTTAAATATAATGATCTGGGTGCTTTTAAAGACGATAAGCTTGTTGGTTGGCTCAGTGAAGAAGAAAGCAAAGGATATAATTATATTGTTGGCAATGTAAAAAGTACTGTAGAGCATGTACACTATGATAAAAACGTAAAGATTGCCTTGGAAGTTATAAAAGCTTCTTCAGCCATAAAAGTTTTTATGGATAAAGATGAACCAGTGATAGAAGTAACAATAAAAACACTTCAGGATGTGGAAACAGTAGAAGGTCAATTTGATGTAGCAGATACTGGGAACAAAGAAATAATAAATAAACTGTCTGAAGATTCTATAAAACAGATATGCAATAAATCTATAGAAAGAGCTCAGAATGAATTGAAATCTGATATTTTTGGATTTGGTGAGGCAATTCACAGGCAATATCCTAAACTTTGGGATAAAATTAAGCATGATTGGAATAATTATTTTCAAAAAGTAAAGGTCAATATAAAAGTTAATGTAAAATTAAGAAATCTGGGGCAAATACAAAAAACAATGTTTATGGAGGAAAAGGATTAAATGCTATGTTTGAGTTTTATTGCATTGTTATAGGATTGGCAAGCAGTTTTTTGTTTGCATTGATAGAAATACCAAAAATGTTAAAACTGAAGCTATATAGGGAGTTTGGTGTTTTCTTGGTTTTATTATTGTCAGGGACTTTTATAATGATAATGAATAAACTGGATATAAGAATACCCAATCCATCAGATTTTATTGCATGGCTATATTCACCATTAAAAGGATTTATGAAAGAATTTTACAGGTAGGTAGGCATCTAAAAAGGAGAAGTTAATGAATACAATAAAGATTACAGACCATCAACTATTTTCTTTGTCAGCTAGCACAGCGATTGGTGGCTCAGTTCTTGTGATAGCATCAACCATGGTTGGTGTAGCAAACCAGGATGCTTGGATTGGAGCTCTGCTAGCACCGTTATTTGGCTTGCCTATATTATGGATATATTGGTATTTAGGAAGTCAATACCCTGAAGCAACTTTTATAGGGTTAATAAAAAATGTATTTGGAAAATGGATTGGAACTTTTGTTGCACTAACCTATATATTTCAATGGTTCAACCTGTCTTTTCATATACCTTGGTACATAGGAAATCATATGACAACTTACGTTATACCTGAGACTCCTGAATGTGTAATAAATTTATTATTTGTTATAGTTATTGTAGTTGCGGTGTTATATGGAATAGAAGCATTAGCGCGATTTTCAGAGATAGCAATATACTTCACACTTATTTTATTTTCTTTAGCCATACTCCTTGTTTCTCCTAATGCTTCAATAAATAATATTTTTCCGGTACTGGAAAATGGAATAGTACCACCACTAAAAAGTTCTGCCCTATTGTTATGTTTTACTGCGTATTCATATATATTGGTTCTTATGATATATCCGGTTAATGTGCAAAACATTAAAAATGCAAGGAGGCAGTTTTTTAAAGGGTATTTATTGTGTAATTTTATGGGTTTTGCTTCAGTTATTATGTGCATACTGGTATTAGGAAGTAAAGTTACTACAAAATACCAGCATCCATTCTATTTGCTTGTCAAAGAAATAAATGTTGGTACTATATTTACAAGGGTAGAATTTGTTATTGCTATTACATGGTTAGTAACCCAATTCGTGCTAGGTACATTGTTTTTCTATGCTTTTATTACCGGTATTTCTGAAATATTAGGGTTAAAAAAATATAAAAGGATTGTTATTCCTTTTGGGGTTGCGGTATTAGCGCTTTCTGAAGTAGTGTTCCCGAATTATCCCTATCAGATAGACTGGGTGAAAATGGTGTGGATACCTTATGCTACAACACATGGTTTGATTATACCTGTTTTGTTACTCATAACATTACTGATAAAAAAGAAACTTTTTAAAAAGATTTAGTTTCTAAAAAGATTTAGTTTTGAACAAATTTATGCAGAAGCTATAATAGGGTCAAACCTTTTATTGTTCATTACGGTTATCACTGACTTTCTTACTTAGAAGTGCAAGCTCCTGGGTCAGCCGGGTTATTTTTTCAGACTGCTTTGACACTGTAATGGTAGTATTAAGGCTGTAAATAATGAGATATACAAGACCGATCAAAAAGAGTAATGATGGGGGATTTTTTATATCCAGCCATTTTGCAAAGGTATTTATAAATAAAGGTGTACTCGACAATACAATGAGTATAATGCTCATCGCTATCCACAGAAGGGAATACCGTTCCTGTAGCTTATTTTTCCGTACCAGCTCTATTACGATTAAAAGGAAAAAGATGCTGAATATCCTTGAAATCCAATAAACATTTAAAATCAAATAAAACACCTCGCTATTCTTCGGTAGATTTTAACGAACCTATCAAGAGGGAAAGGCTTACCTTAATCATGTAGTATACTGAACGCAAAGCTGTTATGGAAGATTTTCCGCCCTGACGTTCCTGCATTTGTACAGGAAGCTCAACAATTGTAAATTTCTTCTTTTTTAATTTAACAAGAACATCAACTTCGGGATAGTCTGTAGGGTAGTAGTCGGCAAAATAGGCTATAACCTTTTTATTGACTGCCCTGAATCCTGAGGTTGTGTCCTTGAATTTCTGATTTGTCAGAAAGCTTACGAGAATCGAGAAAAAAACCATACCTGCTCTGCGGATTAAAGAAGATCTGTAGTTTGTTTTGCTTATATACCGGGAACCGACAACAACATCTGCCATATTGTTTTTTAATGGCTCAAGCAGGTTGTTTATGTAAAAAGGATCATGCTGTCCGTCTGCGTCTACCTGAACAGCTATGTCGTAACCGTTATTTCGGGCATAAAGATAACCAGTTTGCATTGCACCTCCGATTCCTAAGTTGTAGGGAAGAGATATTACATCTGCACCTGCATTTGAGGCTTCAAGGGATGTATTATCCTTTGAACCGTCATTTACAACCAGTATGTTGGCTTCGGGGACATTGATATTAATGCGTTGTACAACTCCTGCGTTTGTACGTTCTTCATTGTACGCAGGAATGATTATAAGTGTTTTCATAAGATTACCTCCAAATAATATCTACCATATATATTTTGTATTGAAAGTGCATATTTTATAATAAGAATTTTAAATTTTAATAAGAATTAGATTTTTTACAGATATGGTTAAAAATTTAAAGTAATATTTCAGCTATTGCCAAGTATCTTGGGTTGCCATGATAAAAATGTATGTTATAATGATGAAAGAATAAAATGCAGGATTAAGATTGGGAGGTTGCAAAATGAAATTCACTAAAATGCATGGACTTGGAAATGATTATATATACGTGAATTGCTTTGAAGAAACCGTCAATGATCCTTCAGAAACTGCCAGATTTATAAGTGACCGGCATTTTGGAATCGGATCGGATGGACTGGTGCTTATAATGCCTTCTGATAAGGCTGACTTCAGAATGCGAATATTCAATGCAGACGGTTCTGAAGCCGAAATGTGCGGAAATGGCATTAGATGTGTAGGGAAATTTGTCTATGATAACCGGCTTACACAGAATGAGACTGTTAATATTGAAACTACGTCGGGAATAAAGGTTTTGCAAATGACAATAAAGGAAAGCAAGGTTGAACTGGTCAGAGTGGATATGGGAGAGCCCATTTTAGAGCCGTCAATAATTCCTGTAATAAGCGACAAGGCGATTTTTAAGTCTGAACCGATTAATATTGGAGATAAAACTTTTAAAGTAACATGTGTTTCCATGGGAAATCCCCATGCGATAACTTATGTTGATGATGTACAGAAGTTTCCGCTTGAGACAATAGGTCCTCAGATGGAAGCACACAGCCTTTTCCCAAGGAGGGTAAATGCTGAATTTGTAGAAGTGATTGACACAAACACCTTAAAAATGAGAGTATGGGAAAGAGGTTCGGGTGAGACATTGGCATGTGGTACAGGAGCATGTGCTGTTCTTGTGTCATCGGTTCTTAATGAACTAAGTGAGAGAAAAGCCACTGTCAAATTAACCGGAGGGGACCTTGTAATAGAATGGAATGAGAAGGATAACCATGTGTATATGACGGGGTCTGCTACAAAAGTATTTGATGGTGAGATATATTTATAAAAGTAACAAAAAGATTTACTTAAATGAAAGGAAGATAATACTATGGCAACCATTAATGAGAACTATTTAAAGCTTCAAGGCAGTTATTTATTTGCGGAAATAGCACGCAGAGTGAAGAAATACAAAGAAGAGAATCCGAATTCAAAAGTCATAAGGCTGGGAATCGGAGATGTAACAAGACCTCTTGCCCCTAAAGTTATAGAATCATTGCACAATGCTGTAGATGAAATGTCAAAAGCCGAGACTTTCAGAGGTTATGGCCCTGAGCAGGGGTATGATTTCCTCGCACAAAAGATTGCTGAAAACGATTATGCGTCAAGAGGTGTAAAGCTTGATGCAGATGAGATATTTATAAGTGATGGAGCTAAAAGTGATACCGCAAATATACAGGAAATATTTGGACTGGATAATTTGTTTGCAGTTACAGATCCTGTATACCCTGTTTATGTAGACAGTAATGTAATGGCTGGACGCACAGGGGAATTCGATGGCAAAGGTCGTTTTGAAAGGATTACATACCTTTCTTGTAATGCAGAAAACAATTTTACACCTGAGTTACCGAAAAACAAAGTGGATCTTATATATCTATGTTTCCCGAACAACCCCACAGGTATGACCATATCAAAGGATGAGCTGAAAAAGTGGGTGGATTATGCCAAAACCAATAAGGCAATTATTTTGTATGACTCAGCCTATGAGGCTTTTATAAGAGAAGAAGGAGTACCCCACAGTATATATGAAGTTGAAGGGGCAAAAGAAGTTGCAATAGAATTCAGAAGTTTTTCAAAAACAGCAGGGTTTACAGGGACAAGGTGTGCGTATACGGTTGTTCCGAAGGAGGTTATTGCCTATACTTCAAAAGGCGAAGCGCATCAACTGAACAAGCTTTGGAACAGAAGGCAAACTACAAAATTTAACGGCGTTTCCTATATAATTCAGCAGGGAGCTACGGCTGTGTATACTCCTGAAGGACAGAAGCAGATAAAAGATACTATAGATTATTATATGGACAATGCCAAAATAATCAAAGAGGGTCTTGAGAGTTTAAATATTAAAGTGTTTGGCGGAGTTAACGCCCCATATATATGGCTTAAGACACCGAATAGCCTTAGCTCTTGGGAGTTCTTCGACAAATTGCTTGGAGAGGCCAATATAGTAGGTACACCCGGTTCTGGATTTGGTCCGAGCGGTGAAGGCTACTTCAGACTAACTGCTTTCGGAAGCAGGGAAAGCACTGAGGAAGCTATCGAAAGATTCAAGACAAAGCTTAAATTATAAGTCAAGTGGAAGTAATATTCATTTATTTTATAGTATTACGAAAATTAAATTTTTGAACGTACAATCATTTTTGTGATTAATGTAGATTTATTTTTGTTATATATTGTGATATGTATAGAAATCTTAAAAACAGGCAGGGCCAACATGATAAATGAAATAGCTTGTAGACCTGCCTGTTTTAATATTATAGTGGATTATAAAGAAACTTTTTCTTGTAGCAGGCTTTATTTTGGAGGTTTTTATGTCGCAATTAATCGAAAAGCTTTTCTATAGCAAAAATGCAGGTGTTTTTATACAGTTTTTGAGATATACCATTGTCGGTGGAATTGCAACAGCGTTTGATGTATCTGTTTACAGTTTTTTGATTTATGTTTTTGATATAAATCCTCTTATTGCCAACACATTTTCCTTTACCTGTGGTCTTTTCATAAACTACTTTTTAAGTAGAAGATGGGTATTTAACAGGTCTCTTCAGAGTTTTAAAAAAGATTTTGCACTTTTTGCGATAATAGGTGTTTTGGGTCTAGGGCTGAGTAATCTGATTCTTTTTATATTAATTGATAATGAAGTGTTGTCTCTATTATTATCTGGCGCTGGTGACGACACGATAGAATTTGCAGCGAAGATTGTTGCAACTTTTATTGTTTTGTTCTGGAATTTTTTTGCAAGGAAAATAATTCTTAAAGTACATTAATGACGAAAATGAATCTACATTAAAAAAATAGCTTTAGATTTATGTACATGAAAAAATGTTATAAAACATATACTAAACTCATTATAATTAAGGGATGCCTAAGGAAATTGAAGCGCTATGCAAAACTCTTATTGCGTTCAATATAAATAGTGAGTTGGTGAAATATGAATTTTAGAAGTGGGATTTTTTTTATGTGCGCAGTTCTCTCAATTATTTTGTTTTTTGACGGCATTTTTATGCTAAATAGTATAAACAGTGAAAATAAAAGTGAGCCCCAGAGAAATTATAATCCTGTGAAAATAGAAAACATAATTAACGATCAGGATACAGGAATTGAAGACACAGTAAAACAAAAGGAAGCAAAGAGCATAAACCTTCTTGTTCTGGGTCTTGATGAGGAGGAAATCCGGTCTGATGTTATTGCGCTGTTGAATTATAATCCTGACGAAGGGAAATTGAATATGCTGTCTATAGCAAGAGACACAAGGATTAGTGAAAAGAATAGATTTATGAAGATAAATGCTCTTATTGGAAATGGAGGAGAAAAGAAGGTAATTGATAAAGTTGAAGAAATAACAGATCTGAATGTTGATTACTATTTGACATTAAACTTTAAGGGTTTTAAGAAAATTATCGATATTCTTGGTGGAGTAGAAATTGAAGTTCCTATTGATATGAATTATGATGACCCTGTACAGAATCTTCATATAAACCTTAAGAAAGGAAAGCAGATTTTAGATGGGGAGAAGGCGGAACAGTTTGTAAGATACAGGAAAGGAAACCAGAACGGACAGGGATATAAAGATGGAGATATAGGAAGAATAGAGGCTCAGCAGATGTTTGTCAAAGAATTCATCAGACAAAAACTGAAATTGAAATATATATTGAAGGCAGACAGCATTTTTTACACTATAAAGAAAAATATGAGGACGAACATAGAAATCAAGGATATGAATAATATTTTAAATAGCATAAAGAATTTGGACACTAAAGAATTAAAAACCTATACCCTGCCAGGGGACTCTTTATATATTGATAATCAGTGGTATTATGTATACAACAGAGGACAAACAATCGACTTGATAAAAAATAATTTTTGACCGCGGTGAGCAATGCTA
>LSQX01309626.1_pt1 | contig 11686 bp, 6 predicted proteins | sample 654561 | NCBI WGS metagenome assembly LSQX01 (sample SAMN04489861, study PRJNA283612) | anaerobic digester metagenome | isolation source: 4 biogas reactors fed with cattle manure at either 37C or 55C with and... | place: Denmark: Kongens Lyngby | collected 2014 | reverse complement strand
ACATGTATCAAGATTGGGATGTTTACATATCTCCTAATTTAACAGATTCTGAATATAATGCTTGCGAGACTATTAAATCTATAGAAACAACTGGTAATGTTCATTTTAATGAGGATTTACATCTTGCAGTATCTATGAGGTCATTCCGGTCAGAAAGGCTTTCTCAATTTGTGAAATATCTTTTGGATATTAATATTGAAGAAGCTCAAAAGCTCTATCTTGAGATAAAAGAGCATTACCCAATAGTAATTACAAGAGACATAACTAAGGCAAAAGCCTGGCTTAAAAAAATGGCAAGAGGGAGTGAAAGATACGGAATAGTGGTATCTTCTCAAGCAGAACGATTAAAACCTTTAGCTATTGATGTAAAATCTCCGGTAGATCCAGTCCACTGGTTTTTAGACGGAAAAGATGATGTGAGATCGGCCTACTTTTTGGAGGCAGTTGCCACTGAGTTTGATGTTCAAGGTCTTGAACTCGATTGGGCATGTATAACATGGGACGGAGATTTACGATACTCAAAAAACGGCTGGCAATCCTACTCATTTAAAGGCAACAAATGGCAACACATTAATAAAGAAGAACGTAGGCAATATCAACTTAACGCCTACCGTGTTCTGCTAACTAGAGCCCGCCAAGGAATGGTGATTGTGGTTCCCGAAGGCAACAGTGAAGATCACACCCGCCAACCACAATTTTATGACTCTACTTATGAGTATTTGATTGAATTGGGAATAGATGAGGTCTAGAGGATCCATTCAAAAATCATATTTTTTATGATCTTCTGTGCTATGAAAGCGAGAAAACTGTATGTGACCCTATATTTTCTGCAACATTAATAATATTACCGGCATATCAAAAATGCAATAACAGAAGCAAACTTAACCCGTTTTAATAAATTATAGATAAATGCATGATAGAGCCTTTAAAAAGCTAGCTCGGTGTTCGAAAAAAAGGGATTATTCTACTACTGATTCACGATATTAACGATGTTCGAACTAGCTCTCGAGAACATATAGTAGGTTATAGAAGAAAAAGCCGAGTTTGTATCGTTTTTTTTTGTAATTTAGTTAAATTTTAGTCAGGATATTCTCTAATGACAATTTGTGGACATAATTACACCGAGAAGATGCGGCGGGTTATTGCATCTGGGGTGCGGTATAGGCTGGTAGTTGTCAAGGATGAGAGAATTACTGAGGAGCCGAATGTACTGGATGTTGGTAGGGAGGTTGCTGATGTGATTGGACGGATTGGAAGGAAGTATGGGCAAAGTGAAATTAAATTCCAGATTGAGGTTGCAGAGGCTGTGGAGAGAATTGTCAAACAGCACATTTTCAAAGATGATGAGTTGGGGGGGGTTGTGGTGCTTTACAATGTGGGCATTCTTTTCGAGCCGGAACTTCATTTGGATGTGGTGGGGCTGTTGAAACGAATTTCTAAAAATTCTCTGACGGTACTGATGTGGCCTGGGTCGATAGATGCTCAGAAGCTTTTCTTTCTTGACAAGAATTCAGAAATAAAGATTAACCAATCTGATATAAATTATACGATCATATGAAATACCACGACATCCTCCAATTTGAGCCAATCACTGATGTGATTCAGCTTGACAAATTGTACAGCAAAGAATATTGTGAAGATATCATGAAGTCTTTCGTATACCCAGAGTACTTTGTAAAGACCATCATCCCTGAGATTGTCAAGAATATGAAGTTCGGGGAGAGGAGCAAGAAGGGTATCCAGATTATCGGTAGCTACGGAACGGGTAAATCTCATTTGATGTCGCTAGTATCGCTTGTTGCGGAGAATGTAGATTACCTTGAGAAAGTGACTAACGAAGCTGCGAAGAACATTATGCAGCCTATTGCAGGCAAGTACAAAGTGTACCGCTTCGAGATGCAGACAGACAAGAAGCTGTGGGATATCGTGACATTCCAGATTCAGAGGTATCTGGATGTTATTGGTGTGGATTATCAATTCGATCCTGATTCGCTGAAGATGTATAGCGAGCAGTTGGATGACATGATGGTGGCATTCGAGGGTAAGTTCCCGGACAAGGGACTGTTTATCATAATTGATGAGATGCTGGCTTACTTGAGGGGACACGCCGCAGTTGGACAACTCAATCAGGACCTTCAGGTGCTCCAGGCATTGGGGCAGCAGTGTACAAAGGGCCGCTTTGCATTTATGTTCGGAGTTCAGGAGATGATTTATCAGTCGAATGAGTTCGCTTTTGCGGCAGAGATGATGCTGAAGGTAAAGGATAGGTATACCGATCTTACAATACGCAAGGAGGATGTGTCGTTTGTCGTGCAACACCGTTTACTAAGGAAGTCAGAGCAGCAGAAGGCTGCCATTAGGACACATCTGGAGAAGTTCACAACGTTGTTCAGCGATATGCACTCGCATTTGCAGGATTATGTTGAACTGTTCCCTGTCCATCCCTCATACTTTGACAACTTCCAATTGATTAAGCTTGGCAGGGCACAGCGTGAGGTGCTGAAGACCTTGTCCAAACAGTTTGAGAAGATTGCAGACCAGGATATTCCTATTGACAAGCCTGGACTTATCACATACGATATGTATTGGGAGCAGATGATGGCTGACACTGGTCTTATGGCCGTGCCTGACTTCAAGACTGTTTCTGATGTCGTAAATATCATTTATTGCAAGATTGAACGCAATTTTGCAGGTGCTCGCAAGTCCAGAATCCCTATGGCAAAGCGCATTGTGAATGCTTCTGCAATCAAACTCCTCCAGGGTGATTTGAATAAGAGAAATGGCGCGAGTGCAATGTCACTTGTGAATGACCTTTGCGTTACCGATGAGTTTGCCGATAATGCTGAACTGCTGAAGGATACAATCGACAGCACAGCTAAGCTTATCATCAAGGCAACATCCGGCCAGTATTTCGATTACTATTATGAGAATGAGGAATATCACATCAGGACTGAGGGAAGTGTTAACTTCGACCAGTTGATTGCGCAGGTGGCAGAGACAATGCCACAGAGCCGCAAGGACGAGTCTTTCTTCAAATTCATCGTTGAAGTGCTCGGCATAACCGCCAATCCATACAGAACGGGCTTCCAGATCTATGCACACGAGATAGATTGGAGAAGTCATAAGGTTACAAGAGACGGTTACATCTTTCTAGGTAATCCTAACGAAAAGTCCACGACACATCCGAAGCAGCATTTCTATATGATATTCATGCCGATATTCCAGGCCGACAAAAGGGCAAGGAATATGGATGCTGATGAGGTTTACTTCGTGATGGACAACCTAAGCGATGAGTTCAAAAACCTCGTTGTCTTGTACGGTGCAGCATTCAGCCAGTACATGTCTGCTGATTCTGCTCAAAAGATTCACTATAAGGGAAAGTTTGAGGATTTGTTCATCAAGTCCCGTCGCGCGTTCGATGCCTGCTACCTGAACGGCACACAGGTGTATTATGGAGATAACGAGGCAAAGACTCTCCACTCCTATACACTTCCTGGATATGGTGCTTCCAAGATGGAAATTTTCGACAGTGTGGCCAGCGCAATCTTAGAGGACCAGTTTGTTGCAAATATTCCTAATTACCCGGCATTCACATACGCCAATCAAACAATTTCTCACGATAATATTGACCGTTATATCAAGGGAACTATTGCCAAGATCATACGTCCTACCGAGAGCAACAAGGACGGTGAGGCAGTCCTAATGGGTCTTGGATGCTACAAGGCCGGCGAACTCGTTGTGGACAAGAGCATATACGCCCAGGCTATCCTCAAGATGATGAACGACAGGGATCAGAGTATGGTAGTGAACAAGGACGAAATTCTTGAACTCCTACCGAGGTCCGAAAATGTCTGGTTTACGAAGGATTATCATCTCGATGCTATTTTTAATTTTATGGTGCTCTCGACTCTCGTTTCTATTGGCGAATGTGAAATCACGCTCAATAGTGGTGAGGTCATCAACGCAAGCAATCTGGAGAAACTCAGGAATCTGCAGCCGGATGATTACTACAATTTTGCTAACATCAAGAGACCGAAGGATATCAATATTCCGGTCGTTAGGGAACTGACAAAGATGTACTGCGGTAAGGATATGTCCAACCAACTTGACCAGGAGAGCACATACACGCTTCTTGTCAATTCCGCAAGAGCGCTTGCGGCAGAGTGCGCTACATTCGATGCAAGGGAACTCAAGAATGGTCTTGAAGTTGCAGGGGTGGAAGTGATAGATTCATTACGTGGCGTCGAAATCAAGTCAAATACTCTTGCACTCAAGGGATTCTCCGACTATGTTTCTACAATCACCTCTCAGGCTAAGATGAAGAACTTCCGCTATGATATGACTGTGGTGAAAAAAATAATGAACTACAAGGCTGATCTTGAACAGACAAGGGCGATAATCAAGACTGCAGGTGAGTTGAATCAGAAAGTTCAGTACCTGACCCAAGCAAAGCAGTACGTCCCAATGGATACGACTCTTGCAAAGAATATTGATGCTACCGTCAATAAGATTGCCGACATTTTACATGACCTCAATGATACTCAGGTAGAAGTATATAACAAGGAACTTGACGACATAAAGGCTAAGTACATTAAGTGGTATCTTGAAGAATACTATAAGTACTGTCTGAGTGAATTTGACGAGCAGAAGAGGGTAGTGATTCTCAACAGCGGGGAATACCGAGTTTGCTCTGTGATTTGCATATGTACGCTCATCAACACCTTTGCCTGGAACCAGTGGAAGATGGCATTCAACCAACTGAAGATAGCCAACCCGAATGTTGAGAGCATCCTCAGAACTACTCCTTATGCCGGTTTCAACCCGCTCATGAGTGGAAGTGGTAATGCTAAGACTATCAAGGAATTCAAGGAGGACCTGGAGGTCATCTACAACACTTGGATTGATGCGCTCAAGGCATACGTTCAGTCTCCTGGATCGCAAGAGGCACTCAGCCTGATGGATGAGAAGTCACAAAACTTCCTTCTGTCGTTTGCATCAGGTATGACAATCATCAATGACGAGAATTCTGCCAAGTGTCTGCTTCAGCTGCTGGATATGCTGAGCGGCGGATACGAGAAGGTGGAAATCACCTCCGAGGAACTCGCTGCCTGCATCAGTCATCCAATGACCGTCGGCGAGGCAATAGCGATGCTTGAACTGTGCATTAACAAGAAATGTGCAAGAAAGGACCGCAACAAAGTAAGAATAGTATTAAGCAAATAATCTGACCACATATGAACCGCGAACTCTTTCATTATGAAGAAGAGCAGATAGTAGGAGAAGGCCCGGTAACGTGCCTGGGTATGACATTCGAGGATGATACAAAGAGACGCGAATTCTTCCGCGACGAACTCCGCAAGAAACTCCCTGAGTTGAGACTTATCGAGGGATTCCCCGTCGGAACTGATGACAACATCATAAATCTCTCCGATCCTCCGTACTACACAGCGTGTCCTAATCCTTGGATAAATGACTTCATTAAGGAATGGGAGGCTGAAAAAGATAAACTTCTGACTGAAGGCAAACGCCTAGCCGACTTCGAGGTGAAGGAACCATACGCTGCTGATGTGAGCGAAGGAAAGAACAATCCTATCTATATGGCTCACGCTTATCATACAAAGGTCCCTCATCCGGCAATTATGCGTTATATTCTCCACTATACACAGCCCGGAGATATTGTGTTTGACGGATTTTGTGGCACTGGAATGACTGGTGTTGCAGCAAGTATGTGTGGAAATAATAGTGCGGTTGCATCAATTAAAGAATTAGGCTCGAAAGTGGGCGTAAGACACGGAATATGTTCAGACTTATCTCCTATTGCTTGTTTGATTGCAGCAAGCTATACATCAAAATTCAATTCAACTTTATTTCAGAAGAAAGCACAAGAAATTCTTGATCAGGTTGAAAGTGAACTTGGATGGATGTACGTGATAAAAGTAGAAGGAAAACCAGCGACAATAAATTATGTCATTTGGAGCGACGTTTTTGTTTGCCATAGTTGCGGTCGTGAATTGTCATTATGGCACGAAGCTGTCGACCTTAACAGTGAAATCATTAAAGACGAGTTCCCATGTCCTCACTGTGGCGCACTGTGCTCCAAAAAAATTATGGATAAAGCCTGGGAAACGGTATATGACCCCATTGCGAAAGATACGGCAACAATGAATAAAAGATTGCCGGTGCGCGTTAATTTCACGGCAAATGGCAGAAGAGGCGAGGTTGATATCGAAAATGTTGAATTCAACAACTTGAGAGTAGACTCAATAGATATCTCTGAGATGCCGACTACTAAACTCGTATATGGATTTAACACATCTCAACCCATCAATAGCAATGGAGTGAAATACACCCATCAGTTCTATTCTAAAAGGAATTTAATTTTTTTAAATCGAGTTCGAGAATTTGTTCAAGGTGACATTTTCTTGGAAACTTGGCTTACATCGACACTTCAGAATGCCTCAAATATGTACAAATTCCGTCTTGATCGAAAGGGCGGAATTCTCAATGGCACACTATTTATACCATCTCTTACAATTGAGCAAAATCCATACAGGCTTCTAAAGGCGAAGATTAATGATTTTGCGGCTATTGCTTATCCAACAAGAGGAAATTCTGCAGTGGGTGTTGCGTCTGCTACTGCATTGGATAATATTGCAGATAACTCCATTGATTATATATTTATTGACCCTCCCTTTGGTGCAAACATTATGTATTCTGAACTTAGTTCTATCTGGGAAAGTTACATCAAAGTTTTCACTAATAATAAAGAAGAGGCGATAATCAACTCATTTCAAAAGAAATCATTGTTCGACTACCAGGATTTGATGAATAAATCACTAAAGGAGTTTTATAGAATTCTCAAACAAGGTAAGTGGTTAACAATGGAGTTTAGTAATACCTCCGCCTCGGTGTGGAACTCTATCCAGAATGCACTCCAGGGTGTCGGATTCGTTGTTGTAAATGTTGCTGCACTTGATAAACAACAAGGTTCTTTCAAAGCAGTAACAACTCCTACCGCTGTAAAGCAGGATTTGATTATTACTTGTTATAAGCCGACAGATGAACTCATAGACAAGTTTAGATCTTCAAGTGATACCTCGGATAATGTATGGGATTTTGTAGAAGACCTGCTCATGCATCTTCCTGTGCACCTTCGTAAGGACAATGCGACCACTACAGTAGTTGAGCGATCTCCAAAAATCCTCTTTGACCGTCTCATCGCATATTATGTTCAGCACGGATATCAGGTTCCTTTTGATGCAGCTGAGTTTCAGAAAGGCCTGAAGGACTGCTTTGTTGAGCGAGACGGAATGTTCTTCACAGCTGAACAAGCAATAGAATACGAAGATAAGAAAAGAGAGGCTCCCGCTTTCATTGATTTATTTATACTTGTAGGCAGTGAAGCTGAAGGTGTCGAGTGGCTCAAGAGAAAACTCGAGGACAGTCCGAAGACTTACAGCGAGATTCTCCCTGACTGGATGCAGGATCTCGTGAAACCAAAGAAGGGTGACATATTGCCTGAACTGATGCAGATACTTAATGAGAACTTCCTGAAGGACGAGAATGGCTACTGGCATATCCCTGATGTGAATGACGCCTCACAGCTCGAAGCAGTCAGGAATAAGCGTCTTCTCAAGGAATTCGAGGAATATGTCAAAGCGCGAAAGATTAAGGACGCTCGTCTGGAATCACTTCGTGCCGGTTTCAAGGAATGCTATCGCAATCACGATTTCGCGACCATCTTGGCTGTAGGCAACAAACTTCCCGAAGAGTTGCTGACAACCGACGAGATCCTCCTTAGATTCTACGACATTGCATCCTCAAGAGTATAACAAGATATGTCAAAATTCGCCCAAGCAATCTTCAATAAACTTTTCCTGCCTGACGGGAAGAAATTCACTGTTGCACGAAATCGTGACGGATTACTATGGTTACACGACTGCTGCAATGCACTCGCCGGATATGGGGTAGAAGTCCATCAAGGCACATCCCTTCAACTCCGAATGGTTCGCGAGACTGTTGTAAAGCAGAATCCCGACAAATACATCCTCTTTGTAATGAAAGGGGACTTCGACATCCTGCCGGACATTGCCCAGGAGTGCGACGTGGTGAATTTCCAGTTCCGGTCGTTCTTCCCGCATTATCCCTGGGACACGGTGAAGCAAATATCATTTGACCAACAGGAATGGCTCTTTGAGCAGAAAGGTATCGTTGATCTTGATAGCCTGGTGAAGAAGTGTGTTCTCTGCGAGAGGGAGACTGAGAAGCCAAAGGCTGAGGTCGCATTCGATAACTTAAGACGTGAATGGGATGACATCTGTAAAGACATAGACTTTAATAGGCCGACGGATTGGATGCGGAAAGCGGGCGAGATAATCTTGTCTGTAATTGAGATTGGTAAGTGGGCAGAATTCCAGCAGCAGGTTGAGGCTGTGAACGAGAAGTTCCTGGGATTTCTCAAGACAAGTTATGTGAACATAGTGACCTCGACTTGCGGAAACAAATATCCACGCATAGTAACACAGGTGATGCCATTCATCAGTAGGCAGACGAATGAAAAGACTGCGCTCGTGGTGATTGATGGAATGAACTGGTGGCAATCGCTGCTGCTTACTCGAAGTATTGAAGACATGTTGAATCTGCAGGCTAAGTACGATTGCATCTATGCGTGGCTGCCTTCTGTGACGGAACTATCCAGGCAGGCGATATTCAGAGGAGATATCCCTTCTGTAAATTATACTCAGAGTCCGTCAAATGAGCAAAAGCTTTGGAAAGAGTTCTGGAAGGGAAAAGGTTATGCGCTCTTTGAGCAGCATTACCAGCATTCGGGGTATATACACGAGGAGACTTCTGTAAAGAGGTTGGGATATGTGGCGGCGGAGCTGGATAAGATGATGCATTCATCTGCCAATTATAAGTATCTGTATGCCAATACAAAGACTTGGATTGATGAAGAGGAGATTATGAGCAATATCCGGCATTTGATTGACGGCGGATATAAGGTGTTCATAACGACGGATCACGGAAATATTGAAACAACGGCATATATGAAATTGGACCAGCGGGATAAGTTGGGTGCGGACTTGAGTCTGCGACACATAACCTTACCGGAAGTCGCCGATAAAGGGCTTTTCGAAGCCGAATACGACGGGCATATCGTACAGGTTGACACTGATTCCAAAACTTACTATGCGCGCGGGAAAGAGGCTTTTGTGAATGAAGGCAAGTGCGTGACGCACGGCGGTACACATTTGCTTGAAGTCTTGATTCCGTTTATAACATTGGAGTAGTATGGCAGAAACAGATAAAGCACTTGGGCTACATCAGAGGATTCCAATGGATATCCTGCTGGAAGCATTCAAAGCAGAACTTAAAGATGACCTGGATCTTGAGAGAATCAGCGAACTTATCAATACGGAGTATGCCGGTGAAAACCGCCAGAAGAAAGGTTTTAATCAGGTGAAGACAACACTGACGGATAATGCGTTGGTGGTATACTGCAAGGGTAGAAAGGACGAGGTAATCTCTGCGCTGCAGTCACCTGCAGACAGGAATCTTATCTTGTCGGCAGTTATAGCCGCGAGGTATCCTTTCTGCTATGATTTATTCTGCGTTTTGGCTAAACAGTTCAGACTGCAGGATGAAGTCAATAAGAATTTGATTCTGCGTATGATAGCAGCTAAGTATGGCGCTAACAAGAGCGTTTACAATGTGCAGATAAACGCTGTTGCGCAGATGCTTGAGGCTTGCTTGATTACCCGCGCGAAGGTTGGCGTATACATGTTTGCTCAGCCGCAGAAGCCTGCTCATAGCATAACGTATGATGTATGGCGTGAGAGTTATTTCATCAATGAGCGCCTGGTAAACAAGGAAGATGCGGAAAGTGTGATGTTCGAGCCGTATTTCAGATATTTGAAGTATGAATAAGATAAGTAAACATTCTATTAATGGCACTATTCAATAAATTGTGTTTCCATTTGGTTTAATCCTTAAATTTAACAATGCTTTTTTCTTTTGCATTATCGTTTACACAATTTATTGGATAGAGCCGTATTCTTCAATAATTTAACCATTTACTACAGTTACAATACCTACTGCATAAATATGGTGTCTTACAGTGGTTTCAAAATCAATGGCTACGAAATTAAACATCTGTCAATATATTCAATTATTTCATCATTCTTTTCTTTATTCTCTTGAATTTGCTTGAGGGTTCTATCTCTCTCATTATAAGCGATTGACTTAAATGGTGTGTCGATAATATTAGCATTATTCCAATTTTCCTTATTAGCATAATGTATATAGGAGGATATTTAGGCTTCTATATTCCAAATATAACTGTCAAAAGTTGCGAAATCGTTAAAATTTGCTTCAGTCAGTATTTCATTTAGAACTTCAATTGTCAGTTCATATTTTTCACCAAAGGAAAGTCCTTTAGGATATTCAAGCCCAAAAGGTTTTTGAAAGCGTTCAACAAAAGCCTCATTATGTAAGTAGAATTTTTTGGGATTATGTGCTACTAACACTTTTGATATAAATCCTTTACCCACATTTTTAATAGAAAGTTTCCCATCAAGGGCTTCGTCAATTCTGGTTTTGATTGGAATACTATCGTCACATATAAATTTCATCAAATCAGCAAACTGTTTGGGGTTTTCTTGAATCCTACTTTTTACCTTAATTGCTGGTATTGTTCCGAGTTCTTTAATTGAAAAGAATGTCTTTAAGTCAAGCTTCATAAAATTAGGATAGTCAAGGCACTTTCTTAATTCGCGAACAACTTTTTGTCGTTGTGTTTTATTTTCAAAATATTCTTTTGTTTCTCTATACCGTTTTAATTGCAAAATAATTTTACTTCTTAGTCTTAAATTGGCTTGAAGTTTTATTTGCGCCTTTTCCTTTAAATCTTCAATTTTTTCTTTATCCTTTTTTCTTCTCTTTAGTCTGTTTTCGTATTTGGGTCTGTAGTCATTAATAAATTCAAAGGTAAGAGGATGCGAAACCGGAAGTAGAGTTTTATCAAACCAGTCAACTAACTGTTTGCAAATATTACTGTCTTTAGTTCCAATACTCATTTCTATATTGTCCCTAAGTCCTCCATTTGTGCAATTTGCTGAACCAACAAAAGCTGTCAACTGTCTGCCAGATTTAATGATATAAACTTTAGGATGAAAAAAATTATCGGTAAATATTTTAGCGGTTATTACCCGCTTCCCTTTTAAAGAAAGTAGTTTTGAAAGTGCTTTTGGGTCTGTCGGCAAATCAATACCTACAACGAAATTCAATTTGCAGGTTTCTGGTAATGTCTGTAAAAAAAAGTCAAGTCCTGCAAAATTTAGAAGTCCAGCCGCTACCCAAATTTCGTCAGCGTTTTTAAGTTCTGATTTTAAGTTGCTTGAAAGGTTTTGTGAGATTGTTGTCATTAATTCGATTTATTGGTTCGTCTGTTTCGTATTTGTATGGTCGTCAAAGCCTGATCGCAAACACAAAAAGTGCTGTATTTATTGTCCTCTTACAAATATAACAAGAGCATAACTATTTTACTATTTTAATTCATTCTTTTATAAATGGATAACGGGAATAGAAGGATGTGCGTGTTTATGTTGTTTATTTTTGTTGGCATTAATCTATGTTTTTCCGGCTGGAAGTCGTGCCGGTGGGTTCAGGGGAGGGTCTTTTTGTGGTT
>LSQX01258956.1_pt2 | contig 11687 bp, 8 predicted proteins | sample 654561 | NCBI WGS metagenome assembly LSQX01 (sample SAMN04489861, study PRJNA283612) | anaerobic digester metagenome | isolation source: 4 biogas reactors fed with cattle manure at either 37C or 55C with and... | place: Denmark: Kongens Lyngby | collected 2014 | reverse complement strand
GGCGTCAGGTCGAAGTCGTGGAGGTAGTTCTCGTACATCAGCCGCGGGTTGGCGATCTGAAGCTGGTTGCAGTACCAGATCGGCGTCGGGTCGGTCATGTGAAAGACCGGCCCGTATGCATGCACACCCAGCCCGAGGCGCGCATGGGCAGCCATCACCTGCGGGGTCCAGTCGCCGTAGTTGCGAAGCTGCGTGACGGGGCGCTCGCCGAAGATCTCGCCGATGTCGGCGACACCGCGCGATTCCTCCGCCAGCAGCCGATCCATCGCGCTGTCCCAGTCCTTCTCATTCACCCACGCGGGCATGTGGCGCGGGTCGTAGCGCCAGTTCGGCAGGATGAAGTGGTGATCCGAATGGTAGCCGACCTCGTGATCCTTCAGGGCCTCGACGACATCACTGCGCCCGCAGGCATGGATGAAGCGCGCCTTCTCGCCCACGAGGCCGAAGGTCGCGGGCACCTCATGCTTCGTGTGCAACTGCGCGAGGGCGAGGAGCGCGTCGTTAGAGGCGGGATCAACATAGTCCTCGGTGTCGAAGCTGAAGATCAACTGCATGGCGGTCTCCACAGTGCGCGGCCTTGAGTGACACGTCAGTGGTTCCACGAAGCCGCGCGCGAACCCTTCAACCTGCTTCGGGCCGAGCAGGAGAAACGGGGCCGTTGCCGGAAGTGTGGCGGCGCTTCGCATCTGGCTGTGCCGGCGCCCGCATTGGAGGACCCACCATGACCCTCGCCGAGCACTACGATGTTCCCGCGCAGGAGTGGCCGTTTGAGCCCGGAGAGCGCACCGTACCGATCTACGTCCGGGAGCCGGAGGCCGGCATCTCCCCCACCACCGGCATCATGATCGTGCTCCACGGCTGGGGCGGCGACTACCGTTCCGAGTCGATGATGCGCTGGATAGACTACTATCCCGACGCCTTCGATGTGGTCGTCGTGAGCGTGCAGTATCTGCAAAGCGGGCCCGACTGGCGCCCTGCCGATCGCGAGGTGCCCTACGATCACGGCTACCTGCAGCCGATGGATGCGATCCGCACGCTCGCATTCGTGACGGAGAGACTGCGCGAGGCGGGCGTCAGCTACGATGACGCGCGCCTGTTTATCATGGGCGGCAGCGGCGGTGGCAACATCACGCAGATGGCCGTCAAGTTCGCGCCGCGGACGTTTGCCGTCGCGGTGGACTGCTGCGGCATGCCGGGGATGATCGACGCGATCGCCTACGGCACCGGCGAGGGCACCACGCTCAACGCGGCATGGTCGCGCGACCCGCAAAGCCCCTCCTACCTCGCCCCGCACGCCCAGCGCATCCGGGACTTCGGCGACCTCGAGCACTGCCGGCTGCTCGCGCAGACGGCGCCCAACCTCAAGCTCGTCATCATCCACGGCCTCGCCGATACGCTCTGCCCGGTGGTGCCGAAGATCCGCCAGTTCGCGAACATGATTGAGGCAGGGATGGACGTCGAGGCGCACTTCCTGAGCGAATCCGACGTGGATGGCGTGAGCGTCACCGCGCCCGATCACAGCATCGGCCCGATGCAGCTTGCGACCGACCGTTTTGCCGGGATGTACATTCGCCCGGAGGGCCCGCTCGCGCGCCGACGCAGCGGCACGACCGACTTCGACTTGCGCAGCGACATCGCCTACCCGGTCGAAGGCGGGCGCTACATCGTGAGCTACGACGGCGCCGCTACCGTGCGATTCGAAGGCGACTGACGCCTACTGCGGCAGACTAACCCTCGCCCCGCCGCCCGTGCTCATCTCCCACGTGTGTGCCGACCGACGGGTGGCGCTTGCGGACATCGGCCAGCGCACCGTGTCCCCCACGCCATAGTCGAACACCTCAAACCAGGTGCCCTCCGCGAATTCGCCCGCCAGCGCCTCCGCCGTCGCGTCCGGATGCTGCTCAGCGTCTATCAGCGCGAATCCCGCATTGCGCACTTCGTTGATGCGATACTCCGCCGCGCCATTGGCGCTCCTGATTCGCGCGCCCTCGTAGTAGCCCCACCGCTGCAGGTGGAAGGGCGTATCGGTTAGCACACGATGATCCTCCGTGCCCGTGACCTGCCCGGTGCCGATGCGCGAGTCCATCGAGAGCGATAGCCTGACGCCACCATCGGCCGGTTCGACCGAGGTCACTTCGTACGCTAGCGAACGCTTGTCATTGCCGATAAAGATCGTCTTCCCGATCATCGCCGCCGGCGCTTCCGGCGCGGGTGAGATCGTGATCGAATGCTCCCCATGGTCCACCGCGGTTATCTCAGCCGCGAACTCGCCCGCCTCAAGTGCGATCCCCCGCCCGTTCTTCTCCAGCACCGTGCCGCCCACCAGTGAGACCGACAGCGGCTCACCATCCTGCTCCGCCCACAGCCCGAAGCGCCCGGCGAAGCGGAAGCCGTCCTCGGTGGTTCGCTCGATGGTCGGATCGGCCGACCAGAAAACTGTGTCCACGCGGCCGCTGATCAGTTCGATCCGCGCCGCGCCCGCCTCGAAGCCATCCTCGTCTGCGCCTGTGAGCCCAATCGGCGTTGCGCTGCGGATGATCGGGCTGTTGATGTAGGGCTCCAGCACCGCCAGCACCTGGGTGCGGACGACCTCATCGCCGCCGCCCGGGTTGTGCATCATGATCCACTTCATCTCGTAGGGAGAGCCGCCGGATGCCGCTCGGCCATCAGTGACGTTGACCTCGATCGGCTGCCCGAGGCCGTCGCGCGCCTGCAGGATGTGCTGGCGAAGGTGCAGGCCCTCCCCCGTCTTGATGGCCCAGTCGCCCCACCACGGTCTCTCAGCCCGCCCCTTCTGCACGTTGTACAGGTGCGGGAAGGTGAAGTTCACGCCGCGCCAGCCGTAGGTGGCATGCTCGCTGCCCCCGTGCGCTTTCATCCACTCCACGTCACCGTAGGGCACATCAGGCCCCGCGAGAGTGCCGCCGTCCTGCGCGACGAGATCAATGCCCTCGGTGGCGTAATCCCCCTCCTGCGCATGGAAGGCCCACCAGTGGTGGGCGCCTCCGGAGATGCGGTAGAAGTCGAGCGCATAGAACTCATCGGGCGACACATCCACCAGTGCAAGCATCCGTCGCTGCCAGTACTCGGGCATCGGCGCGTGATCCTTGCGGCCGGACTCATCGATGTACTCAAAGTGCGCCTGCGTCCGCACCTCAGTCACGTGCGCCAGACCCGCATCTGCGACATACTGCGCCTCGCCAACCTGTTCCCGGTAGGGATCGAACTGCCGCGCGACGTTGTGACTCGACCACAGTCCCTCCCACGCGCCCCAGTTGCGCGGATAGCCCATGTGCGAGAGGATGTTGCCGCGGAAGGCGTCCATCCCCAGGTCGAGCAGATCGTCCTGCACGTGGCCGCGCGCGCGGTCGTAGTGCATCCAGACGGAGCGGCGTCTGTCACCGGTGCCGCCGCGGGCGATGGCGAGGCCGTAGCCGTCGTGGAGCGAACTCGCATCATTCCAGTCATCCGGCCACTGTGTCGCTTCAGCCTCGATCTGCTCACGTGTCCACTCGAAGTCCTCCGACGGTCGCCAGCCGGGGTCATTCGCCAGCGCCCAGGCGAACTTCGGGTCCCGGAAGACCCGCCAGGCGTGTTCGAAGGCCGCGGCGTTGGCGGAGTGATAGCTGATCGGCGACAACACTTTGTATTGCGGGTAGGACCCGGTGTCGCCTACCTGCGGGAAGCTGCGTCCGATGGTGACGGTGTCCATGCAGAAGTCGAAGACGTTGTGATAACGCCGACTGCGGGTGATGTCCGGATACTTCTCGCGCGGATACACCTCCGGGCGCATTTCGCGCAGATGCTCGATCGACTCCACGATCGGCCCGAGCGGCGTCACGTGCATGGAGTTGTACCCGCCGGTGGATTCATAGGGCGCGCCATCGCGGAAGTATGTGTTTGGGACGAAGATCCGCATCTTCCCGGCACCATCGTATAGCCAGTCCATGAACTCATCGCCGCGCTCATAGTTGAGCGCCTCGGCCATCCGCACAAGACCGCGTTGCGCGTAGGGTTCATTCGAGCGCGTGGCGCCATCCATCGCCCCCTGCATCCAGACTGCCATCAGGTTCTCTTCGATGAAGCGCCGCACGTCCTCATGAGTCTCGATGTCGTAGCCCTTGCCCTGCAGGAACGGAACTATCTGATCGTCCTTTTCAATGTCCGGCCAGATCATGTCGTAGATCTCGGCATGCCGCCACTGATGACCGGGCTGCTCGATGGGATAGACGGTCAGGCCGGTGCCGGTGAGGAACGGGCCCTCATCAAAGCGCCCCTGCCCGAGCCGCTCCACCTGGTTCTTGTTGTTGCGATGGCGGTGCTGGGTCATCGTGGCGAGGTAGGCGTATTCATCCGCAAGCCGGCAGAGGGCGACCAGGCAGGCGTGGAGATACTTGACCTCACCCGTGGCCATGTAGGCTTCCGCGCAGGAGGGCGCGACCCGCATCATCTCACGGCAGTACTGCTGGCAGGTCTCGGCGATGAAGCCGTAGTGCTTGCCATCAGGCGCCTCGTAGCCGCCGCCTATGCCGTCATCGGGAAAGTCCCCGGAGGTGAAGTCGCCGGCGCCGAAGTCGTTCGAGGGATACTTCTCATGCCCCACCGGGCACTCGATCTTCCAGTCGCAGGGGTAGACCGCGCGCTTGATCCACGGGTAGAATGCTCGCGACTGGTAGATCTGCGTCCCGTGCTCGGGGCAGCCGTAGGTGACGTTCACCCAGTGCCAGCGCGGGATCGTCGAGTCCGGCTGCATCGCCCAGATCTCATCCGCCTTGAGCGCCGCGTAGCGCATGGCCCGGTCGCCAGCGCTGCCGGTCCTCATCGCCTCGATCTCCTCATCGGAGTAGATCGTCCGGCCCTGCTTGAGCGACGGAAGCTCCTCCCCCAGCGGCCAGCGCCGCGGCAGCTGCGTGCCCTTGAGCGTGCGATAATCCCGCAGGTCATCGAAGCTCCAGATAGTGAGCGGGACCGTGAGTTCGCCGGCGGGGTGGGCGAATGTGATCGAGACCGATTCCGCCGGGACCAGCGAGCGGAAGTAGTAGCGTCGCTGATTGGCTGTGGTTGGCAGCGGAGTGCGATCGAGCATCTCCACCTGTTCGGGCACATCCACTGCGATCTCCGCGGCATCCGGCGGCACCGACAGGACGATCATGAAGAGACGATCAACGCCGACCGTGTCCGGCGCGTAGACAACACGCTCATCCATGGGAGCCTCCTGTGCGAAACAGATCGTCGCCTGCAGCAACAGGTAAATCGCCATCGGCAGGGTCTGTCGAGCCATTCATCTCACCGGCGCCGGTAGGGCGCTCCCTCTGTCCGCGCGAGTAGCCGCTGTTTGCTGAAGATCGCACTGACAGTTCGCCTGATCGAGCCTCACTCCTCTGCTGCCGGTGTTACAGAGTCGGAGCCCCCCCAGTTCCGGGAGGGAAGCACCGAGCGTTGTCGAACACCACTTCTGAGTGTATGCAGTCGCGTGTGAACATTACGGGAGGCAAACCGATGACAGACATACCTGTTGCGCTTCAGTTGTATTCGGTGCGCGAGGAGATGGCGAAGGACTTCAAGGGGACGCTACGTCGAGTCGCCGACATGGGCTATGAGGGCGTCGAATTTGCGGGGCTGTTTGACAACGATCCTGAAGAAGTCGGCGATCTGTGCGAGCAGCTTGGCCTCGGTATCGCCGGCGCTCACGTTCAGATCAACCAGATCCAGGAGTTCGAGCTTCAGGCGACCATGGCGACGATGATCGCGCTTGGGAACGACTTCATCGTTGTGCCGTGGCTGCCGGAGGAGTACCGGGACTCGGTGGAGGCATGGAAACGCACCGCCAACGTCTTCAGCGCCTCCGTCGAGAAGGTGACTCAGCAGGACCTCGAGCTTGGCTATCACAATCACAAAGAGGAGTTCATGCCGCTTGAGGGTGAGATCCCGTGGGACGTATTCATGGAGAACACGCGCCTTGAGGTCTTCGGCCAACTCGACGTCGGGCACTGCCTTCGCGCCGGTCAGGATCCGCTCCTCTACCTGCAGAAGTATCCGGGGCGCTACCTGACGGTTCATGTCAAGGACTTCGATCCCGATAATGAGAACGCCCTCGTCGGCGAGGGCATCGCGGACTGGGAAGCGATCTTCGCTGCCTGCGAGGATGTGGCCGGGACAGAGTGGTACATCATCGAGCAGGAGGAATACCCGGTGCCGCCGATGGAGTCAGTGCGCAAGTGCCTCGAGAACGTTAACGAGATGCTCGGGCGGTAGATCGCGGGCGGCGGTAACCGGAGAAATCACTGCGGCCATCTTCAGCTTCTTCTGCTGAAGGTGGCCGCCTCGTGCAGAAGGAATGTTCCGCCACGGACCGCGGGTGCGGCCGATGCCGGGCGTGCCGTCTGCGTCCGCAAGCATTCCTTCCGCCGGATGCCTGAAGCATTGCCGGAAGGAGAAGCTCAGGGAGGTGTCGTGCGATGCACAGAGCAGCGCTGATCTACTTGTTGTGTCTGCTGATGGTGGGGTTTGCCGTTGCCATGTCGGGGTGTCCGTCGCAGCCGGAGACCGAGACCGTGGATCTTCCCCCCGAGGGTGTCGTGGAGCCGCCGCCGGCGGAAACAGAGGGCGCGGCCCTAACAAGTGACTTCGAATGGACCGCAACTCCCACCGTGGACATGATCCCGTCGGGTCAGATCTCCGGCATGCTCAACGGCGAGCCGTTCGTCGCCGAGACCGTCCGGATCGAGAAGGATGAAGAGGGCGTATTCGAGCTGAACATCTCCAACACCGCGGTTGACGGTGACGATCCCACCGATATGATCACCGGTGACGACGCCTGGCAGCTCACCTTCAGCGGCACCGAGGGCGAGACCGGAGAGTGGACGTGGACCGTCGAGGAGGAGAAGGACTTCGACACCGAGCACGTCTACTACTACTACGCGCGGGGCGAAGAGGGCCCGATGAGCATCAACTCCCCATGGGGCGGTGCTCTCCAGATCACCGAGTGGACGGTTCAGGAGCCCGAGGAGGGCGCAGAGACCTTCCACACCGTGCTCGGCAACGTCAAGGGCAAGGTCCTGCTGGTCATGGACGACGAGGCGAAGAGCTGGGTCGGCGGCGAGTTCGATGCCGTCTACTACGAGTTCTGATCGCTCCGTTCATAGCTGAAGCAGACTCGCGGCGCCCCGGCAGAAGTCGGGGCGCCGCTTTTTCTTCTGCGAGGAGGAGATCTGCATCAGGGGAAGAACCTCCCTCCGCAACACCTCATCCAATACCCCTGGGGGGATTCGATGCTCGCCCGCATCCACTCTGCCGCTATCCTTGGTGTTGACGCCTATCCCGTCCAGGTCGAGGTAGATGTCTCGTTCGGCGACCCGCGTGTGACCATCGTTGGCCTCCCCGATGCCGCCTGCCGCGAAAGCATGGACCGGGTCGAGGCCGCGATCCGCAACTCCGGCTTCGAGTTCCCCAAGCAGCGCATCACAGTGAACCTCGCGCCCGCGGACATACGCAAGGAGGGCCCGGCCTTCGATCTGCCGATCGCGCTGGGCCTGATAATCGCGACCGGCCAGGTCGCCGCGGATGGCATCCTCGACGAAGTCGCGATGACCGGCGAGCTATCCCTCGACGGCCGCCTCCGCCCCATCGCGGGAGCTTTGCCGATCGCCATCGGTGCTCGCAAGGCCGGGCGTCGCGCACTGGTCGCACCGCCCGACAACGGCAACGAAGCGGCCGTCGTGGACGACTTCGAGGTCTACTGCGCGCAAACCCTCTACGACTGCGTCAAGCTCCTTGAGAGCGACCTGCGCTCTGAGCCGGTGCGCATCTCCCCTGAGAAGATCGACCTGCAGGCCCCGCCGTATGAAGCCGACATGGCCGACGTGAAGGGGCAGGACCATGTGAAGCGGGCGCTGGAGATCGCCGCCGCGGGAGGTCACAACTGCATCATGGTCGGTCCACCCGGCTCAGGAAAGACCATGCTCGCGCGGCGCATGCCCTCGATCCTCCCGCCGATGACGCTCGAAGAGGCGCTGGAGGTCACCAAGCTATACTCTGTCAAGGGACTTATGCGCCCGGGAGACGCGCTCATCCAGACGCGGCCTTTCCGCCATCCTCACCACACAGTCTCCAGCGCCGGCCTGATCGGCGGCGGCAGCTTCCCCTCGCCCGGCGAGGTCTCGCTCGCCCACCACGGTGTGCTCTTCCTTGATGAACTGCCCGAATTCCCGCGCAATGCGCTGGAGGTCATGCGCCAGCCGCTGGAGGATGGCGAGGTCACCATCGCCCGCGCACAGACCTCACTGACCTTCCCGGCGCGCTTTCAGCTTGTCGGGGCCATGAACCCCTGCCCGTGCGGCTTCGCCACCGACCCGCAGCGCGAATGTACCTGCGGACAGGCGCAGGTGCAGCGGTACATGAAGCAGATCTCCGGGCCGCTGCTCGACCGCATTGACATCCACATCGAGGTCCCGCGCCTGATGCCCGATGAGGTCATGCAGCGCAAACAGGGGGAAAGCTCCGCCTCCATCCGCGAGCGCGTGGTGGCCGGTCGGGAGCGCCAGCAGGAGCGCTTCGCCGAGACTCCGTTCCACAACAACGCGGAGATGAACTCGCGGGCCCTGCGCGACTTCTGCCCGCTCTCGAACGAAGTCGAGGGCCTGCTGCGCACGGCCATCGAGCAGTTCGCGCTCTCGGCACGAGCGCACGACCGGATCATCAAGCTCGCGCGCACCATCGCTGACCTCGAGGGCGCGGAGCAGATCGGCGTCGCCCACGCCGCAGAGGCGGTGCAGTACCGATCGCTGGACCGGAAGCTGTGGGGGTAGGCGACGTGGCGACAATCCGCCTGTGTACCTCGTGCGATGGAACGGATTTCATCGCAGCCAGACGACTCACCTCGGAAGGCCACTCCGCCTTGTCCGGCGAAATCTCTCTCGTAGCTTCAGGTATGTGGGGGCAGGAGTGGTCGAATCATGGCAGAAATCGTTTACCGTTTCATGGATGCGCGCGCGCTGATGAGCCTCGTGGCGGGAAACTGGGCCAGCTTTCACAGTGACCTCGCCTCCGATGAGGAGGACGTTGACAACGATGGCCTGCTCGCGGTGGAAATGCCGTGGGTGCGCTTCGAAAACGCCCCTTCCGCGCCCTCCGGCACTCGCGGAGGAGTCGTGGCGCTGGACATCACGCCGCTGGTGCCGGATGAGGAGTATCGCGTGATCGGCGAGGCCACCTACGTCATGGCTGACGTGCTCGTCGGCGAGCCGGTGACCATCGAGTTGCGCCCGTGAGTTTGACCTTCGGGAGTGCCACCATGAATGATGTACCAGTCACCGGCGAGTGGGATGTCGTCGTCTGCGGAGGAGGCCCGGCGGGCGTCGGCGCCGCCATCGCGGCGGGCCGACTTGGGCGGAGTGTGCTGCTGGTGGAGATGGAGCAGCGCCTCGGCGGGCTGATCTCTAACGCGAACATCGGCACCTTCTGCGACACCCCCGGCGGCCCGATCTTCGACGATCTGCTCGCGCGTCTCGAGGCAGTCGGGGCGGCCAGCGTGCTGATCAACCACCAGCGCTACTATCCCCCCGGTCGCTGGCGCTGCCACCCCGGCACGACCGCCGCCGTCCTCATGGAGATGGCTCGCGAGGCGGGTGTTAATCTGCTGCTGACGACAATGGCCGAGCGCGCGTTGATCGCGGATGGCGCGGTCGGTGGCGTCATCATGGTGAACAAGGCCGGGCGGTCGCTCGCGCGCGCGCAGGTGGTAGTGGACTGCACTGCCGACGCGGATATCGCGGCCCGCGCCGGTGCGTCATTTGTACAGGGCGACCCTGAGGATGGGCGCATCCAGCACTGCAACTTCCGCTGGGGCATCGAGGGCGTCCACAGCGAGCAACTGCCGCCGCCGGAGGAGCTGGAGGCACTCTGCGCCGAGGCCGTTGCCAGCGGCGCCATCAAGCCGCCTGACACCATCTTCGGCGTGGATCGCGACTGCTTCCCGTTCTCGCGCGCGACCGGCGCGATGATCCTCGGTGGCTGGGAGCTGCAGCACGTGGATCCTACTGACCCGCACCAGACGACCGAGGCCATTGCCCAATGCCAGCTTGCCGCGCTGCAGGTTGTGCGTTTCCTGCGCGAGCATGTGCCTGGCTGCGAGGAGTGCCGCATGCGCTCGGCCGGCATCTTCACCACGCGCGAATCGCGCCGGATTGTCGGCGCATATACGGTGACCGCGGAGGACGTGCTCTCGGGCGCGAAGTTCGACGACGGCGCGGTGCCTGCGTGGTTCTGGACCGACATGCACGATCCTGCGCCGGGGCGGTCTACCCCCTACCCTCTTGAGTATGTGGTGGCGAACCGCCCCAAGCCCGGGGACTGGTACGAGATCCCCTACCGCTGCCTGCTGCCCGATCGGCCTGAGGGTCTGCTGGTGGCGGGCCGCTGCATCTCCTGCGAGCGTCTCGCCCAGGGCTCGCTGCGCGTTATCCCGACTGCGATGTACCTCGGGGAGGCCGCCGGGACAGCCGCCGCATGGGCCGTCGAGGCCGGAATATCGCCTCGCGAGGTTGATGGCGCGCGCCTCAAGCGCGTGCTTAACGAGGAGTACTGGCAGCCACCGACCTACGATTGATTGCTGGCTGCAGGACGCACTGATAGCCGCAAACACTCATTAAAGCTGCTGACGGAGGTTTCACGAGATGAAGGTATTCGCGCTGGCGCTCACCCCGATGGCGCTACTTGTCTGCGTCGCGGCCTTTGCCGCACCTGGCGACAACATGTTGACGGATCCTGGTTTCGAGAAAGGCCCGTGGGGGCAATCTTCCGGCTGGCATGGTGAGCACACAGTGGTCACCGAGCCGGTGCTTCAGGGCGCAAAGGCCGGAAAGCTGGCTACCGGCCCCGAGGGGGAAGCGACAATTTACTCCGGCTACTTCCCCGCAACGGTCGGCCTTGACTATCGCGGCACGATCCATGCGCGCGGAACCGGCACACTTTCGCTGCGCTCCATCCAGCTTCGCAACCACCCCGATGACAAGTACATCATCGAGCGGCCGGAGAACCACATCGAACTGACGGACGAGTGGCAGGAGGTCGCGATTGAGATCCCTGTGCGCGACCCGCTGGTCACGCGCATTGCCTTCGTGGTGCAGCTTGACGGCGCGGGCGCTGAGGCGATCCTCGATGGCGCGATGCTCACCCCCGTCGGCCTGCCCGGCGGCAAGCTGACGGTCACGCCGAGTTACGTGATGGTCCGCCCGGGTGATAGCGTGGAACTGGAGATCGCCGCCTCGTCCGATGCGGGCGCGATCACCGATGGGGGCCTGGCGATTGCCATCGCCGCTGGTGAGGAGCAGACGCGCGAGGAGGTCGCCATCGCCGGTGAGACCACCTCGTGGACGCTGAACGTGCCCGCGGTATGCACACCGGGCGAGATGACCGTCAGCGTGATCAACTCCCAGGCCGGTGCGGCCGCAAATGCGTGGATAGATGTCGTTGACCCGGCTACCTATGCTGAGTTCGAGGCCCTTGCGCAGGCGGCTGAGATCGAGACGCCGGCGCACCTGCTATTCTTCGGCGACTCGCTCAGCGACCAGCGACGCAATCACAACTACACCGACATGATCGGCTTCTGGCTGAACAAGGTGCATGATGACGTAACCTACCGCAATGCCGGTGTGGGCGGCGACTACATCACTCGCGTCTGGCAGCGG
>LSQX01249951.1_pt4 | contig 11687 bp, 11 predicted proteins | sample 654561 | NCBI WGS metagenome assembly LSQX01 (sample SAMN04489861, study PRJNA283612) | anaerobic digester metagenome | isolation source: 4 biogas reactors fed with cattle manure at either 37C or 55C with and... | place: Denmark: Kongens Lyngby | collected 2014 | reverse complement strand
GGGATTGTCATCTCGGCCTCGCATCCTCAGCGTTGGTGTACATCGATGAGAGTGAGATGTAGGAGGGCCTTCCACCCAGCGAGGGGCGGGGCATCAGGGTTCGAAACGCCCAACTGAGGTTGGTGGGCGTCACCGTCGACGGGGTGACGGAGCCGGTGGTGCTCGAAGAGGGGGCGGAATTAAGTTCCCAGGAGGCGGTGGACCAGGGGGCCTCGTTCTTCGAGGCGTAGGCCTTCCACCGCTACGGCTGCGATGAGGGCGGCGCCGAAGCCAGCCCCATCGTCGATCTCGGCGACCACGGAGGGAAGGTTGAATTGACTGGCCAAGGACTCCCTGAAGAGGGAGTTCTTGCGTACGGCGCTGCCGGTGGCAATAATTGATTCCACCGAGGAGAAAACCTGCGCACTCTCTTGTCTGAACTGTTTAAGCTCCGCGATGATCCCATCGATGGTGCCTAGCGCCAGGGAACCCACGTTCAAATTGTCCAGGGTGATGTTGGTGATCGAGCCGCGGAGAGCGGGATCTTTGCGCGATCCGCTGAGGCGGGGGTCGACAGAGAGCGAGGAGCGTTCGATCTTCGCCGCTTCTCGCCTCATCATCTCATAGACCGCCTCGTCGTCGATCTCAAAGCCCGCCTCCCTGATCACCTGGGCGAAGAGGCGCTGGAGCGTCTCATAGGTCTTGCCTGCCGTCAGGGTAGCGCCGACATGGAGGTAGCCTTGGTCGAGGAAGGGGCGAAGCTCCATCGAGGCGGGGCAGTCGCTCTTCCGGCTGAAGAGCGAAATCTGGCCGCTGGTGCCGATGGAGATCAGGGCCGAGCGCTCCCAATCGCTCACCATGGCGAAGAAGCCTGCCTGGTTGTCCCCCACCGCATGGACCACCGGGATGCCTTCTGGTGTCCTTCCTGCGATGGAGAACGGTGCGGATGGATCGAGAAAGGTGTAGGAGGAGGTGCCGAAGACCTCGCTGAGCAGGTCGTGGTCGAAGGTGGAGGAGACGGGGTCGAAGCCCCCGTAGGTGCCGAGGCAACTGGGATCGGAGAGGGTGGGGACTGAGCCGATGAGCCTGGCGGTGATGTACTCCAGGATACCGCAGAAGCCGGCCGCCTCGTGGGGGACCTTGCCGAGGCGACGGTTGGCGTAGTGCGCCAAGAGGCCGTATCCCGAGGGGAGCAGCTGCCCGGTTTGCTCATGGAGCGCCTCCTGGCTGCTCATGTGGTCAAAGATCTCCATGGCGCGCTGGTCGAGCCAGGTATAGAGCGGTGAGCAGGCATTGCCCTCATCATCATAGTATACGATGCCATGGACCTGGCCGGTGATGCAGATCGCTGCGATGGGATCGGTGACTCCACTGAGCAACCGCCTCACCGAATTTTCGATGGCAACAGGATCCTGGGCGTAGGCGAACGCCTCACCGGTATCGATGCGCTGGTTTGGAAGGGAGACGGCAACCGGACACTTCTGTGCCTGCAGATCGAGTGGAGTGAGGGTGATGTTGGTGGTCCCGATGTCGATGCCGATGTAGAGGGTAGTCATGGGATTCTCCTCCTTTTGTCTGAGTATACCGGAGAATCTGGTGGGTTTGAATGGGGCGAACCTCGTCGGTTCTCGTACAAAAGAGGGAGGAGATGCTCCAGACTTGAGGCAGTTTCTCGGTGAAGAGGGGTGCTGGAAGAGCTCAATCTAAAAATTGTTGCAGGGATACAAGAACTATACTATACTTTGGATGATAGTAAAGTATGACGTCAGATGACGTGGAGGGGAAAGGAATATGGGAGGCTTGCTTCCGTCGGCCATTGCGAAAGAAATAAAGCAACGGATCATTGATGATCAACTCAAGCCTGGAACAAAACTTCATAATGAGATTGAGCTCATTGCCGAGTACGGGGTGAGCAGGCCGACGTTGCGAGAAGCAATCAAGATTCTTACTGCAGAAAATGTCGTAGAGATTCGTCGCGGGAAGGGTACTTTCGTCACCCGTAATCCTGGAATAGGAAAAGATCCTCTGGGGCTGGACTTCTCAAACCAGAAACATCTCTGCAAGAACCTCTTTGAGACCCGCTTGTTGATAGAGCCTTCAATAGCGCAGTTAGCGGCGCTTCGGCGATCCGAAGGCGATCTTGAACGTCTGCAAGAAGCTTTGAAAGCATTCTCTAGTCAGAACAATGAAACGCTCGACCACGCGGAACGAGACGTAGCGTTCCACTCCACAATCGCTCGTTGTTCCAATAACGACGTGCTGTACCGTATTCTTCCTATCATCATTGAGTCGATTCAACGCGGATCGACCGAAACGCGTGAAGTAGAGGCGAGCCATAAACGTGCATTGGTCTTCCATAACAAGCTGTTTGAAGCCATCAGGAACCAAGAAGGAGATGTGGCTAAGGTTTTAATGCGGGACCACATTTTAGAAGCGGCGGAGGACGCAAAAATAACAATATCTTTCTCGACATGAGTGCATTCAGTGGGACGTATGTCCCACGGACAATACAGGAGGTACTATGAAAAAGGTAGTAATTGCATTGGTATTGGTAGCTTTTGTGATTTGTGGTGTCAATGCTCAGGGCACAAAGGATGTTGCTGCATCAACCAAAGGAGTGACCATCACACACTGGTATTGGGCTGACAACAGCACCTATTCCGCCTTGATGCAAGAGATGGTCAAGGATTTCAATGCGACAAACGGGAAAGGAATCACGGTAGTCGCTGAAGAGTATCCATGGGACGGAGGGCGGTATAGTGAGAACCTGTTCACTGCGGTAATGGGAGGAGGAGGACCAGATACGTCATCTTGGAAGTTGACAGCTACCCCGCTGTTCACCGCAAATAATCTTTTGGCAAAACTGGATCCATATTTGGAAAACTGGGACAAGAAGAGTGGCATCGACCAAAACCTTTTCAACATCATGAAGGAAGCAGGGAAGAGTGAAAACACCTATGTTATGCCGTGGAACACCCAGATTCTCTACGTCTACTATCGGCCCTCGATGTTTAAAGCCGTTGGCATTGATGTTCCAAAGACATACGATGAATTCCTCAATGCCATCAAAGTGCTCACACGAGATACCAATGGAGATGGCAAGATCGACGTCTATGGCTTTGGCATGCGTGGAGCACAGGGCGGCCAGGAACCATGGGGTAATTTCATCCATGGTCGTGGTGGGAGCCTTGCTGACCTGACCAGCGCTGAATCAGTGCAGGGCATGCAGGACTTTATCGACGTATTCAGGAATGGTTGGGCTCCTCCGACGGCTCCCTCTGACGGGTTCAGTGAAATCATCGCCAACTTCAAGAGTGGCAAGACAGCGATGACCGTCCACCATACTGGTTCAGCAATTGGTATGGTCGAGACCTTCGGTGATGATGTGTCAGCCTTCCCGTTCCCGAAGGGAAAGGGGCAATGGACCTCAATGGGCGATACAGAGAACGTCATGTTTGAGTCATGCAAAAACAAGGAAGCAGCCTTTGAGTGGCTTGCGTACCTCGCTGCGGGCAAGGGCCAAGCAACGTGGTGTGAGAAGACGATGAACGTACCGGTGTACAGCGAAGTGCAAAAGCTCCCTGTATTCCAGGATAACCGGTTCATGAAGGCATCGATGGATTCAGTCTCCTATGCAGGAATATTCCCGATCCTCGATACGACCACAGAGTGGATTTCGGTGACGTGGCCGAACACTGTGGCACGTGCGCTCTTTGGAGAAATCACTGCGAAGCAGGCGATGGAAATCCTGCAAAAGGATCTGTATCGTTAATTCATTCCTGCCGGGGACCGATGTCCCCGGCAGAATCCTTCACCCCCCTACAGGAGCATCGACGATACCGTATGATTCGGACTAAACAAACCATCTATCCTTATCTTCTCATTGCTCCAGCACTACTGTTTGTGCTGCTGGTGGTGCTATTCCCCGTTATACGTGCGCTCTTGATGAGCTTTCAGAATTATGATCTGCGTCGCCCGAGTGCGATAGGGTTTATCGGAGGAGCGAACTATATCGAATTGGGCAAGGATCCCCTTTTCTGGTCTTCTTTGGTGCGTACTTTGATATGGTCGTTGTTCGGCGTTGGATTTCAGTTCATCTTCGGATTTATTCTTGCGCTGTTGCTCAACCAACAATTCTTCGGCCGTGGAATCATCCGGTCCATCAGTTTGATTCCCTGGGTCACTCCAGGAGTCCTCATCGGTTTGATGTGGCGGTGGATTTACGATGGGAATTATGGCGTTCTCAACGACATTTTGATGAAAGTGGGTCTCATTGAAACCAGCATCCCCTTTCTTGCTCAAAAAGCGACGGCACTTCCATCGGTCATCGTGACGATTATCTGGCAAGGCATCCCTTTCTTCTCAATCATGTTGCTTGCCGGACTACAAGGCATTCCGTCCTCGCTATATGAAGCAGCGGATATCGATGGAGCGAAACGACACCAGAAATTGTTCTATATCACCATCCCATCACTGCGAAACACCATTTATGTGACAACGCTGCTGAGGATTATTTGGGTGACCAATTCGGTTGATGTTATTTATTCAATGACCGAGGGTGGCCCCGCCTATGCCACCCAGACGCTCAGCATCTATATCTTCAACAAAGCAAACTCGATGAATTTCGGGTATGCCTCAGCAATTGCGGTCTGTTTGATGATATTGCTCTCCTTTGTCGCGGTACCGTATCTACGGTCCATGTTTAAAAAAGATTGAGGAGGGAAAAATGCGTGCTATTCGTTGTACAAGAATCAAGACGTTGCTCCACAATCTCTTTGTGTTCTTCCTCCCCCTGGTAATTCTACTGGTGTTTTTGCTCTTCCCGTTCTATTGGACATTCGTAACCTCGGTTAAGCCAACAGCTGAGCTGTACCAAGCAAAGGTGACGTATTGGCCACAATCATTTACCTGGGCTTCCTATGCCAAGCTCTTTGGCGAGTTCCGCTTTATCAAACCAATGATAAATAGTTTTACCGTCGCCCTCAGCACCACAATCATCACGCTTGTTGTGGCGACCCTCGCGGCATATGCGTTCTCTCGGTTCGAATTCAAAGGCAAACGAATCTTTATGGTGCTGTTTTTGACAAACAATATGTTTCCCACCGTACTCTTGCTCATACCGCTCTATGCGATCATGCGGAAGATGGGGTTGCTGTATACGCCAAATTCATTGATTCTCGCCTACACCACCTTTACGATTCCCTTCTCTATCTGGCTGCTGAATGGGTATCTCAATGACCTGCCTTCATCGCTTGAAGAGGCTGCCATGGTGGATGGCGCCAACCGTCGCCAAGCATTCATCAAGATAATCATGCCCATCCTCATCCCTGGCATGGTTGCCACCGGTGTGTATGTCTTCATGCAAGCGTGGAATGAGTATACCTTTGCCGTGATGTTCACCAATGAGCGAAACCGGACCATCCCTGTGGCGCTTAAAAATTTAATAGGCCAGCTTGGAGTACAGTGGGATTTGCTTACCGCCGGAGGAATCATCACGATTATTCCGGTTTGCATCATGTTTTTCTTTGCTCAGAAACGTCTCGTGGAAGGATTGACCGCAGGAGCGGTCAAAGGATAGTAACAGGGGGGACACTTTCTCATGCCTAGCAACTCGCACGCAGCAAAAGCCCGCTATTTACGGCGGCAGGTCATCACAATGCTCTACAAGAGCCAATCGGGACATCCTGGGGGGTCGCTGTCAGTCATCGAGATCTTGATGGCGTTGTACTATGGTAAGGCAAAAATCCGACCGAGCGAACCAAGCTGGGAGGACCGTGATCGAATTGTCCTCTCAAAGGGGCATGCGGCGCCAGCATTATATGCGATACTCGCTGATTTGGGGTATTTCCCCCTTGCTGACCTCGATTCCTTTCGTCAGATCGACAGCCATCTGCAAGGGCATCCTGACATGGGAAAGACTGCGGGCGTTGATGTGAACACGGGATCCCTTGGCCATGGAGTGTCGGTGGCAGGGGGACTTGCCAATGCAGCAAAATACATGGGAAAGGATTACCATGTGTATGCGGTGCTGGGTGATGGTGAGTTGCAGGAGGGGATCTGTTGGGAAGCAGCTATGGCTGCTGCTCACTACAAGCTTGATAACCTGACATTACTTCTCGATTACAATGGACTGCAAATCGACGGCAGCAATGATGAGGTAATGAGCCTCGGCGATATTATGTGGAAGTTCGAAGCATTTGGATTCACTACGATATCAGTCGATGGCCATGATCTCAAGGCAATCAGAGATGCTCTCGATGCTCCATCACCTGGTAAGCCGAAATTCATCTGTTGTAAAACGGTCAAAGGCAAGGGTGTTTCCTTTATGGAAGGAGAGTTCGGATGGCATGGTAAGGCGCCAAATAAAGAACAGTATGAGGCAGCGATGAAAGAACTACGAGGAGAGGGAGATGAGTGACGCGAAATCATTGCGGGTCGCCTACGGGGAGGCCTTGGTGGAGTTGGGGCGAAGCGAGAAGAGTGTGGTAGTTCTGGACGCTGACTTGGCTCATGCTACGATGACTCAGCTGTTCGCTGATGCGTATCCAGAACGCTTCTTCAATTATGGAATCGCCGAACAAAATTTGATGGGGGCTGCCGCAGGCTTTGCTCATGCCGGCTTAATCCCGTTCGTCAGTACCTTCGCGCTCTTTGGTGCCGGGCGTGCCTATGAGATAATTCGGAATGCCATCGCATACAACAATACCAACGTCAAGATTGCCTGCTCACACTCCGGTATCAGCGTTGGGGAGGATGGGGGGAGTCATCAAAGCTTTGAAGACCTTGCTCTGATGCGGGTAGTGCCTAATATGACAGTGCTTGTTCCTTGTGACCCGATAGAGATGGCCAAAGCGGTCCACGCTGCAGTGAAGATTGATGGGCCCGTGTATCTTCGAGTTGCTCGGCCAGTTGTATCGAATATTACGAGCGTTGAGACCCCGTTTGAAGTGGGCAAGGCTGTGCTGCTTCGCGACGGAAACGATGTTGCGTTGGTATCCACCGGATTGATGAGCGAGCGGGCGCTCCAAGCCTCTGCGTTGTTGGAGGCGGAAGGCATCAGCGCAGCAGTCCTCCACGTGCATTCGATTAAGCCGTTTGACGTTGAAGCGGTTGTGACGTTGGCCAATCGGGTGCGCGGGATGGTGAGTTGTGAGGAGCACTCAGTCATCGGGGGCTTGTATAGCTGTGTCAGTGAAGCGCTGGTCGGGAACGTTGAGAAAGGGTATCGACTTGAACCAGTAGCCCTTATGGATGTGTTTGGCCGATCAGGAAAACCTGAGGACCTCTTCTCTTTCTATCATCTCACCGCCCAAGATATTGCTAAAAAAGCACGTTCAATCTATTTCGAAGGGAGAAAATAATGGAAATTCAATCGTATTCGTTCGATGGGGAGGGAATGTCCCCTGTCTATAAAAACAGTACATGGATGGTGGGCATTAAGAATTGGAAGCCAGCCAACGATCTTGGTGCAATCGATTGTATTGAACGGCACAACCTCACTGATGAGCTTTTCGTGTTGCTCAACGGGACATGTACGCTTCTGTACGCGCATGAGGGTGATGAAGGGCTGCGCTTCGGCACCGTTGTGATGGAGCCTTTTCGTGTGTACTCCATCCCCCGTTCGATGTGGCATAACACCATCACTACGCATGATACGAAACTGATTCTCATAGAGGATTCTTCTACCAGTAGTGAAAACTCAGATGTGATGACTCTTGATGAGCAGCAGATAGCGGAGGTAAAGAGCCTCTTCAATTAGGGTGCTTGTGAAAGAATTTTGTCAAACAGTGCTGAGCAAGCCGCACTCACCTGGTGAGGAACAATAGGGCTTTCAGAAACTCCCATGGTCAGGCACGTGACTACGTGTCTGACCATATATTCGAACCCGTTAGAAAAATCTTCTTCAAAAGTGTCCAAGAGCTGACCTCTGGTGTCATAGCATTCGATTCTCTTGGCCCTATGGCCGCTATGAATACTCATGTGTCCTTCTGTCCCATACAAAATTGAGGGTGCTTGTATAGCTATGTTCATGGAAGTCTGGACGGACGCGAGGCAATCACCGAGATCAAGGATAAGACTGACGGCTTGATCCACACCCCTGACGTCACGCTTGACGATGTGTTGCTCCCCAATAATTGGGCGATTGAGGAGGAAGGGGATTAATTCCAAGGGATACACTCCCAGGTCATAGAGAATCCCTCCTCCCAATTTTTTATCTCTGACTCGATGGTTCTCGCTTGCATCGAGGCCGAGACACATGGACGCGAAATGAATCTGTCCAATTCGCCCTTCACGAATCCACTGCCTCGCGATGGTGAACCCCGGGAGGAAAAAAGACCACATCGCCTCCATGATGAATAGGTGTTGCTTCTTAGCGAGAGCAAAGATTGAGATGGCATCATCTTCATGTAATGCAAGGGGTTTTTCACACAAGACATGGTGCTTATATGTTAAAGCGAGGGTACACAGTTCTCGATGTGTTTGGTTGGTGGTCGCGATATAAATAATATCGCATGTTCCAGCTTTCAACAGCATTTCATATGATCCAAAACTTTGTGGAATATTCCATTGGTCGGCAAAGTCCTTGGCCCGTGCAAGATCACGGCTGGCGATAGCCGTGACGCAGCACCCGTCGACCAGTTGAATCGCTCCACAAAATTTATGAGCGATCATGCCAGCACCAAAAACCCCAAACCGGATCATCCTGCTGCTCCTCCTTCTCAAAGTATACACCAACCGTTGCAAGTCTGCTGTCATGGATAGTGAAAACAATTCGAAGAACAGGAGGTTGTGCTGTTCACAGCAAGCTTCGAGATACGCGCTATTTCAACGACAGGCGGTGGTAATCCATCTGCATCACCGGTGTAAAGCCGAGATTCGTATAGAGGGTGATGGCGTGTTCATTGGCCGACTCAACCTCGAGGGTGAGGGTGTCGGCTTCCTTGAAGAGCTCGGTGAGCGCGAGGTGCATCATCGCCGTGCCATGCCCGTGGCTGCGGTGCTGTTCAGCGATGCCGACTCCGTAGATCATATAGGTGTTCGGAGGCCCGAGCTGGGCGTTGAGTACCCCGATGGTGAGGCCGCGGCGCTGATAGATGAAGACCTTTCTCCCCTGCTCGAGCAACATCAGGGCGACGCGGTCACGGCTTCGCGACAGGTCTGAGCCAAAGATCTTGCTCATCAACTGAGCCGCCGCCTCGGCGTTGGTACGATCCACCGCCGTGAGGGTGCCCGGCTGGGCCGATGGTGTGTACTCCTCTCTCTCCAGACTCATCAAGTATTCACTGCGCTCGATGGCGGGGTAGCGGGAGGCGAGGTAGGCTTGGCCGGAGGCTACGGTCGCCTCCACGGTAAAGAGGGCCCGGGTGAAGGGGAGGCCGGCGTATTGGGCGAGGGCGCGCTTGACGAGCAGGGAGAAGCAGCCCCGGTTGCGGTGCTCAGGGTGGGTGAAGCCACTGAACTCCACCTCTTCTGCGGTGGGGAAGAAGGCGACGAGGACACTGACCAAGAGATGGCCTTGATACCCCAGGAAGAAGCAGGGAAGATCGGGATCCCAGTTGAGGCGGTTGGAGAGAAAGAGCCGGCTCTGCAGCCCCTCCTCATCCTTCACCACCGCTTCAAGGAGTTCCACCTCCCGTTGTTGGGAGGTGGAAAGTTGCTCGGTGGCGGTGATGGTCACGTCTTATGCCCTGACCAGGTGGACAGCGAAGCCGCTGGCATCCTCATTGAAGTAGCAGCTCTTGATCCTGCCCTTGGCATCCTTGGCGATGGTCTCTTCCTTGACGGTGAGTCCTTTGGTGGCCAGGTAGGCGATGGAGCGCTCGACGCTGATACAGCGGAAGCCGAGATGACCGTTCTTCCCGTGGAAGACGATCGGGAGCACCTCGATGGTGGTGTCCATGAAGGTGGAGCTGTTGCCGTCCTTGCGGACCATCCCGAGGGTCTGGAAGAGGGCGATGGCCTTCTCCGCCTCCTCCTTGTTCTTGTTGTTGATGCCCACGTGGGCGAACTCGAGGCCCTGGATGGCGGAAACGGAATCACTGCAGAGCTTGGTGATGGCAGGCCAGTCCTCATTTTCGATCAGGTCGGGTTTGACCATCCACGAGCCGCCGACGGAGAGCACGTTGGACTGCTTTGCATAGTCGGTGATGTTGGCCAGATTGATGCCGCCGGTGGGCATGAAGGTCAGGTTGGGGAAGGGGCCGGCAAAGTTCTTCAGCATATTCACCCCGCCGCTGGCTTCCGCGGGGAAGAACTTGAGGGTGGTGAGGCCGCGGGAGAGGCCGGCTTCGATGTCGCTGGGCGTGCAGACGCCGGGGACGATGGGGATGTTGTTCTCGAGGCACCAGTCGACGACCGAGGGGTTGAAGCCGGGGCTGACGATGAACTGGGCGCCGGCTGCGACCGCCTGCTTGGCGAACTCGACGTTGGTGACCGTCCCGGCTCCGACGAGCATCTCGGGAACGGCCTTGGTGACCAGGGCGATCGCCTCGGCGGCGGCTGCGGTGCGGAAGGTGATCTCGGCGATGGGAATACCACCGGCGATCATGGCCTTTGCCAGGCCCACTGCCTTGGTTGCGTCATCGATCTTCACGACCGGTACAATGCCAATGGTGCTGAATTGTGAAAAAAGGTTTTCGTGCATCGTGTTCTCCTTTGGATTTCTTGGTTATTGAAACATGGTTTCAAAATTGTGTTGACAGAGCCTAGCATACTCTCTATGATGGTAAATAGCAAGAGGGAATCGTACCATTCATAGGAATATATCATGGAGGTCATATGAGTAAGAAATTTGTCACATTCGGTGAGATCATGTTGCGTTTGAAGAGCCCCGCTCACGAGCGCTTCTTCCAGTCCCCGCTCTTGGAAGCCACCTTTGGTGGTGGAGAGGCGAACGTCGCCGTCTCCCTCAGCCTGCTCGGAAAGGATGCCAAGTTCGTCACCGCCCTTCCGAACAACGACATCGGGAAGGCTGCGGTCCGCGAAGTGCGCAAGTGGGGGGTCGATACCTCCTCCATCAAGATGACGAGCGGCGGACGGGTGGGAATCTACTACCTTGAGACCGGCGCCAACCAGCGGCCGAGCAACGTCGTCTACGACCGTGAGGCCTCCTCCATCGCGTTGGCAGAGCCCAAGGACTTCGACTTCGATGCCATCATGGCGGATGCCGCCTGGCTGCACATCACCGGCATCACCCCGGCGATCAGCAAGAACGCCGCCGACAGCGCCATGGCTGCCATGAAGAGCGCAAAGCAGGCCGGAGCCACCGTCTCGGTGGACCTCAACTACCGCAAGAAGCTCTGGAAGTGGGGCAAGAGCGCCCCTGAGGTGATGAGGGAGATGATGCAGTATACCGACGTCATCGTCGCCAACGAAGAGGATATCCAGAAGTGCCTGGGGATCGAGGCCAACGTCGATGTGACCAGCGGCGAGCTGGACGTGGACGTCTACAAGGCCCTCACCGAAGAGGTGAAGCGCCAGTTCCCCAACCTCTCGGTCGTCGCGGTGACGCTGCGCGAGAGCCGGAGCGCCGACACCAACGGGTGGAGTGCAGCCCTGAACGGGAAGACCGGCTTCTACCACTCCCGCCAGTACGAGATCACCGACATCATCGACCGCGTCGGCGGCGGTGACTCCTTCTCAGCCGGCATCATCTACGCACTCTCCGAGTACGGAGATGACGAGGAGTACGCCATCAACTTTGCCGT
>LSQX01266026.1_pt1 | contig 11689 bp, 2 predicted proteins | sample 654561 | NCBI WGS metagenome assembly LSQX01 (sample SAMN04489861, study PRJNA283612) | anaerobic digester metagenome | isolation source: 4 biogas reactors fed with cattle manure at either 37C or 55C with and... | place: Denmark: Kongens Lyngby | collected 2014 | reverse complement strand
GTACACATTGAGTTAGGTAAACATAGTCATCCACATCCTTTGGAGCATAGAACATCTTATTAACATAATATTTCATTTTAGCATTCCCATGTTCGCACTTTTGGTGCCTTAACATGATTTTATTTTCAAGATCAGCTCCTTCATTTTTAGAAAATATTTCAATGGCGTTTAACGTCGGCATTGACTGCATGCCAAACTCAGAACAGAATCTTGTTCTTCTGCGGTTATAGTAAGTAGGATCTAAAAGCCCATGCCATACCGCCCATAAATGTGTATCGCCTTTTTTATCATCATCTACCCCTTTCAGGAAAACTCCGCTACTTGGAGATGAAGCCCAGTACGGTGTAACAGGATCTAATTTAATAAGTTCGGAAGGGACTATTTTATAGAAAAAAGTCTCGTATTCGCTTAGTAGTTTTTGTCTGTTTTCTATCCAGCTATCGCTAAGAGACTCCATTTCGTTATTGCCACACCAGATGGCAAGAGAAGCTCTATGACGTAATCTTTTAACATTGTCTTTTAGTTCCTGAATGGTGGACGCTAAAAAGTCCTCTCTAAGTAAATCATATGCAGCACATGCAAATGGTAAGTCTTGCCATACTAAAATACCATACTTATCACAAAGGTCGTAAAAAGCCTCGGTTTCGTAATACCCTCCACCCCAGACTCTAAGCATATTCATGTTAGCTTTTTTTGCATCTAATATAATCTTTTCAAGCTCTTCTTTTGTGGTTTTGGAAACGAAAATATCGGACGGAATCCAGTTGGCACCTTTTGCAAAAATACGTTCACCATTTATAACAAAGCAAAAGTCTTCGCCAACACTATCTTTTGCTCTAGATAACTCGATTGTTCTAAGACCTATCTTTCTTTTAATAGTATCTAAAGACTCGCCTGAAGAGGTGTTCTGCAAGGATATTTCAATGTCGTATAAAGGCTGCTCTCCAAGGTCACTACACCACCACAGCTTAGGATTTTCTACAGTACAACCGCCAACATTTCCATTAAACTTAATTTCTATTTTCTCGTCATCAGGCGTAGTAACAATACCTACATACATAACATCCGCTTTTTCGCCCCTACTCGATTTTTCATCACTTAATGTGAATGTTAGCTGTACCTTACTATCTAAATGCTTTTGGCTGATAATAAAGTCACTAATGCGATTATCATATGCCAAAATATATGTATCTCTTGTCATTCCACAGGATATAAATGTAGGACCCCAATCCCATCCGAAATGATATTGTGGAAATCTTACGTGAGGGTTTCCATGTATGCCTAGACTGCGTTTTGGAAGTTTAAACTGCTCTTGATACTTTGCTATCTTTTCATGTGGAGGCTCAAACACTATGCAAATGTTGTTACTTCCTACAGATACAAACCTTTTAATATCGAATTCATAAATAATATGAGCGCTTACAGTTTCACCTACAAACTCCCCATTAATATAAATGGTTGCTAAAGTGTCTATTTGTTCAAATATAAGTTTTAGATTTTCTTTAGAGGCTTCTTCTTCGGTTATTTCAAAACTTTTTGTAAACTCCCATCTTTTTTCTGAAATCCATTGTAGTTTTTCTTCATTATCTTCTACTATTGGATCATCAATTATGCCTGCTTTATGAAGTCCTACATAGTTACATGATGGCATTAAAATATCACAAGACTCATTACCATCTAGGTTTTTTAGTTTCCAAATTCCATTCAAGTCTATTTTTTTCATTCTTTCCCCCTAAACACTACCTTTTTATCAATATCTTTATTGATTTTCGTATTAGTTTTGTTTTGGTTGTTAACACTTTAGTTATACTAAAAATGCCACTTTAAAAGCAGTATTTTTATTGTTTACGTAGCTTTTATATGGTTATTTCAACCACTGGTATTTATCTCTTGCTGAGGCTACAGATGCTGACTTCCTTAGCCTAGATATAACAAATATCACAACAAACACAACTATTATGCCAGCGAAAATGTATAATATGGTAAAGTTTTGATATACTACAATTCTTCCTGCTTCACTTGTAACAAAAACTATCTCACCGTTAGCCATTTGTGAATTAGGAATATTTATCTTTTCACCGCTTTCTGTTAAGTAATATGCTTTGGTAAATGCATTCATTTTAATACTTTCGTCTACAAATTTTACCTTGTATGTCTGATTTTTATCATCATCTTTTACTTCCACTTTATATGCCTTTAAAATCATGTTACTAGCATTGAATATGGCAGATGTAGCATCTTCCTCTATACCTAGATCAGATATATGCAAGTATGCTTCTGGTCCAAAACTACCTTCTACTTTTATGTTTGTTGTATTATTAGACGCAACTATTTCGTTAGCATACACCCTTAAAGCAAATGGCACATATTTGAACTGATAATTTTTAGCAACGCCGCCTTCTGCTGACACTTGATATAAACCTGGGTCAAACTTGTTTTTAGCTACAAATGGTTTTTTAGTCAATGCATTTACATACTCACCATCTATAAAGCCTTCATACTCAATTTCCCAGTTAATCTCTTCGTTTTCTATTCCTTCATCTTCAGTAAATACTGTAACCGTTAATCTTTTTGGATTGATTGTTAACGTAGTGTTACCTTCAACTCTAACCACATTATAATTGGGGTTATTTGCTGTTACAACACCTTCATATGCGCCAACATCCTTTTTGGAACTTTCACCATCACCGAAGTCTACTGTGGCAAATCCTTTGTCGCCAGCAGCTAGCGAAGAGTATTCAAAAGTAAAGGTATGAGTCTTTCCATCGTATACTATTGGACTTCCCCCGCCTATTACTCTAACTATAATATTTTGAGGTACAATTTCAAAGTCAACTTGAGTGCTACTTGGTAAATAGTTTTGACTTCCTTCAAAATTAATGGTTGCTTTGTGAATCCCCACTGCTGGGTGCCTGCCCGCATACGAATATGAAACTGTAGCTGGCGCTCTGAAGCTGTCGGTTAAAAGACCATATGCAGTCGCTGTGTGCCTTGCAAATCTACCATAGACACCAGGGATGTTGCTATCTAGTAACAACTCTACATTCGCCTTTTCTATTGTGAAGTTTTGTTCTGCCGTTTTACTATCTAAATCATCATCATAATTAACAACTATCTTATATTCCCCTACATTGACAGGCAAGTCTCCGATTTCTTCTGAGGAAACTATATCAAAATATTGAACAGTGTACTCCTCATACCTTGTATTTCCTACTCCAACAAAGACTTCAGGAGTTATACCAAGCCCGGTAAATGTGAATGAGGTTCCTGTTATTACTATCTGCACACTATCTACGATTTCACAGTACAAATTAACAATCACCGTACCGTCTCCTACAGTATAGTTACTATTGTTAACGCTTAATAACTTCATGTAGATGGTGGTTTGACCAATTTCAGTGCTTGCATACTCAGCAGTATTTGCAATTGTAACATTATCTCCAGTAAATAAACCTCTTATAGAATAATGTTCATCACGAACTAAATTTATGGGTCTGTTTACATGTGGAGCAGAAACAGTATATACATCCGCAGGCTCTACTGTTAATACCGCAGGCGCTATAGTCAATGTCGCAGTTATTTCACTCACGGGCAAAATATAATTTATGCTAGTTGAGTTAAACATTGCAGTTATTTCTCTATTGCCTACATTGGTAATATTACCAGCATAGCTTACAGTTACTGGTATACCATCTATACCGACAGGTAAAGTCCCTGTTATTTGAGCTGATTGCGACTGTTTATTATATGTTTTAGTTTGATTTACAAACTGTACTCCACTCATATCATATGTTAGTTTGTTGATATTAAGTGTTGCCTGCATTTCTTCTACTTGATGATAGTTATCATAGTCACCGTTAAACCTAGCAGCTATAACATATGTTCCTGCATTTTCATTATCGTTATTGACATATTCAACAGTTAGCCCATTTGGTAAAATTCCATTAACTAATATCTTTTGGACTTGTCCGTTATAATCAACTGTTTTATCCTCAAACGTGAGCCCGGAAACATTGTAATATGCTTTTATAATTACAAGCCTTGCTAGTTTGTTTGCTACCATTTCATAGTTTACTTCATCACCAATAAACTTAGCTGTAGCCATATACTCGCCAACTACAATTTGTTTATTATTTTCATACTCTACAGCAAGACCGCTTGGTAATGTTCCTGCAATAACAACTGTTTTTTGATTGCCATCATATGTAAACTGGGCATCCGTAAAGGTAATACCACTAACGTTATATTTTGCTTTTGCTATGGCTATTGAAAAACTAACCGAAGCTGCATTATAGTGTGCAGTTTGAGGAACAGAAACTGTAACTTCTTGCCTTAATGTGGCTGGCACATTCGTAAACTTGTTATTTGAATAGACAAGTTCTGCTTCGCTATGGTTTAAAGTTGCGCCAGTTTTTACAACCTGCTCATTTCCATTATATGTATAGTTTTTCTCAACATTTGTTACATCTATTATAGAATTTGCTCTTTGTACAATTAATGTTGCAACCATCACTTTATTGTTATAGTTTGTAGACGATAAAGTAGCTGTTATCTGCACCCCTTCTACACTTATACCCGTCACACCATTTCCTGCATATACAATGTTTGCCTGGTCTCCAGTATTATTTATAGCACTTGCAGGAACTATATCTATAGAAACATTTTGGCTAGTAGCCACAACAGGTTGATTTATGTTTGATACATTTAAGTAGCGAACTTGTCCGTTATATACTACTGTTGTTCCTTCAAAATACACGCCTCCAATATCGGCCTTATCTATGCTAAATGTAACAGCAGCGTTCGCTGGCACCTGATAATTGTTTGAATACTCAGTTCCGCCAATTATTGTAACTGTTGCCGTGTACTCTGATGAGGCTTCGGTTGGGAGTTCTATGGAATTATATGCCACACCACCATAAGTATTGCCTGTGTACACTACTGAAAACCCCTGACTTACAGTATGTTCTCCTTGTAATCCAGAAATCGAAACTGTAGCACCTTGTCCCATTCTGGTGTAAGTATATGTCTCTGAATTTGTCCAGTTATAAGTTAACTCTGCCTTGCTTATGGTAAAGGTTATGTTTTTAACAGAACCAAAGTTCCCTTGACCTGTTATTACCAAAGTGGCTTCACCTGCCTCTGTGTTATTCAAATAACTATTTACATAGTCAGTGCCTGAAGTTAATGTAGTACTACCAAAAGTAACTGCACTCACTGGAGTATAAGCAGATCCTGTATATGCACCACCTTGAATGGGTGTGAATGTTAGGGTTGATATGTCAAGAGGAGTAATCGTGTACGTTTCTACTCTTGTACCAGAGAAGTTGCCCGTTCCTGTTATTACAATCCTTCCACCCGTACTGACCTCTACATTGTATCCAGTGGTATATGAGACTGTGTAGTCTGTAATCAAATCCTCTCCCCAATATATGCTAAATGTTTGGGAAAGCTGTGAACCAGAATATGTTTTTGAAACAATACCAGTTACTGTAATATCTACATCGGCAATATTTTTCTTGCCTATCTCAAATTTTTCAAGCCCGCCATTTGCAGCAATTGTAATATTGCCATAATTATTATTCGCTTCATTTTTCGCCGCAGTTAATAAATTGTATGTTCCAACTGTGTCACCTGTACTTCTTGTATAGAGTACAGCAAGGGTGTCTCCATTATATCCAGTCGACACACTGGATGCTAAATTATCCGCCTCTCCATACACCTTGGAAATCTGAGCAATCTGCGAAGCTTGTAGCGTTAGATTTCTAGCTACAACCTTGTAGTTTTTAGAGGTAAAATTTAAGTTATATACACCGTTTGGATCGGTGATTGTTCCTATGGTAATGGGATAATCGCCTACTGGCGTTGCATTATTAAGTGTAGTATCACATCCTAAACTACCAGTTAAATTATATCCTGTTACTAAGCCCGAATAGGTAGGAGTCATGCTTACAGCATTATCACCATAGGTATGCTGAAGCCCGCTTGGAGCAAGCACATCTACATTTTTCTTAGCTACTGTAAATGTAATTGTTGGAAGGAGATTAACATCTTCGGAAACGGCAATGAACGGATTCCCTGTATATGTTGCATTCGTTGCATACGAGTTTTTAAGTGCCATTACTACAAATCCACACATATACTGCTGCGTGCTTGAAGGTCTTAGTATTGCCGTATACGTACCTGGTTTTATCATTCCTCCATTTGAATATGTCCCACTAGAACTCTCATAGACAATTTGATTTGATGAGTTTTTGATTTGTACAGAAGCACCAAATCCTTTCGCAGTAGAATCATCAGGATTCCTGCCCTGCCAGCCACCAACACCATGATTATTTACATTCAAATCTGCGCTCTCCATACTATTGTTTACACTGTCCTGAATTTGTAAATAATTTGTGAAGTAATTTACAACATCTGAGCCTTTTTGATTGCCATCAAATGTAAAGGTCTTGTTTGCTACAGATCCAGTATCTCCAACTTTACCTAGCTTGCCCTGTCTATATACAACATTCATTTTACCGGTGCTAGTAAAAGTGCTCTTTGTGACATCTGTATAGTGCCACTTGTTTGTAGCATTTCTCATAAAGCATAACCCATCTAATACACCAGGCTTATTGGGATCAAATATCCTTCCAGTATCACCAGAAGTGTTTTCATTATTTCCAATCTGCCCTACAACTGTTTCGATATTTCCGTTAAAATTAGCGCTATAGTGAGTGACAACATACACATTGTTTATGTTGGATTTGTTGAAATATATGCTATCAATCCTAGCATTATTCACATCAGTTGTGACTCCATTATAGTTGTTATAGAAAGCTTCTCTCCTTACTTGCACTGGTGTAGTAGATACGTAAGTACCATCATTATTTGTCCACTGCGTAATTCCATCAGCTGTTCCATAATCATTCCTATAAAACACATTGCTAACATATGCCCCTCTCGCTATTCTGTGACCATTGGGTGTCCAATACCATTCACCACCACCAGTTCCTTCCATCGATTCTAAGCGACCAGTAAAATCATAGTAAAACCCATTAACTTTAGTAGCAGCTCCTCCTTCAACAACTCCTATTGCGCCACCTACAAAAACATCTGCGGACCCATTATTTACATTACCTTTAATTGTTCCCGAACCGCTTAAATAACAGTTTTCCACAACAGTTCTTGCACTACTATCTCTAACCTCACCTATAATTCCGCCTATCGAAGAATCATAACTTGTCCCAGTTGACTCTGAGGAATTGTTGTTAAGCTCAAACTTTGCGCCTGATTCGACTATAAACTTACTATTTTTAACCTGCGAGTTACCTTCGGCAATTCCAAGGAACCCACCCATACTTGATGCACGATTCCTTGTGCAATGGAAGCGTAAATACATCCCTGATGCAATCGTTACAGTACAATTATCGACAAGACCAGAGTTCATGGCCTTTGATGCAATTACCCCAAAACCCGTTCCATCTCCTGATGCATCATCGCTAAAACAAGCGGTTGTACCTTCAATCCTTACATTTAAGTTTTTAATTGTTCCACTTAAAATCCCTACAATTAACCCGGCAGCAAACCAGCTATCATCTTTTGTAATTCTTCCCCAAGCATCATAGGTATCATATTGAAAAGTAACTGTATAACCACAGCCATCCAAAACGCCATCAAAGACCCTATTCCCCCAGTAGTCTTTTCCGTAGTATCCATTCCAGGAGTTATTGTTGCTATTTTGTATCCATAGTGGAGCAAAATTTCTGCCCATTGTTATGTTTTGGGTAAGGTGAAAGTTCCCTGTTCTCGCTTCATTATTCCCGACATTACGTAAATTATGCATACCATCCGCATTGCTTATCGCAGTTGATCCCGCAACTGGCTGGTATCCTGAGATAACTTGTCCTGGCATAAAGGATTGAGCGGTTCCATCAAATGTTGTGGCAGCTTCAGCAACATTTTTATTATTATTTTGTTCTAATTCGGTGGTAGATGGAGATTTAAACATTAAAGTTAGCATCATCGCTAAAATAGCAATGAATGCCACCAGTATCAGTGAAATGTTAATTCTTCTCTTTGTTTTATTCATAATCTTAAACCACCTTTTATAATCTACCGCACCAACCGCCAGAACTAAATTTATGTCACGCACGTCAAATAACACGCGTGCACGCGTGTAGTTGTAATCATACTAGCACACGCACATGCACAAAATCAATATTAGTGAAAGAAAATTAGTTTTTTAGAAGAACATTAATTATCATTGCTAAAGGGCCTATCCGCACACTATTCAACTTAAATGCAAAATACGACCGATTTTGCAATTAACATGAGAATTAACACCTTAATGTAAATTTGTGTCTTATGTCACTTTACTGGTGCAACTGTTTTTGTTGCATGTTATAATATGTGCATACTGTTTGGTATATTAAATCAATGAAATGCTATAGATGAAATGTATACCCGAACAAAAAGCACAGGTTTTCATTATGATAGCATAAGCTAACAAGGTACTGTGGGTTGGTTGCAGTTTGGTTAAAATCTATAAATAAAATCTGTTAGGTTTTATAGATTTGAAAAACGGAGAATATATGTCTAAACGCAAAGTGTTCGTTTTAATTACAGTTATGTTGCTTGTGGTCTTACTAACCACAACCATACTTGCTTGTAAGAAAAAAACAGATGAAGATAAGCTCCCACCTAACTTTGTTATTCTCGACCCACCAGAAGACACATCAGAAAAGGAGCCTCCGCTTCCCGAGTATGATGAATCGGATCCAAGACAAAACATGCTAGACTATTACGGACTATCTGAGACGGTTTCACTAACCGAGTCTTATGAGAGTTTATCTGAACAAGCAATAAGACTTTCCATAATAAATAATTTTTTTGATACCCTAAAAACCAGTGAAATTCCTGTAGAAAAACTAAGAGCATTTTCTAAGTCAAACTTATCTGAAATTGACCTTTTCATATTTGATACAACTCCTACCATAAACATTGACCCTTCCATTAATATTGACCTAAATTTAACCTTAGAGGAGTTTATTGAAATCTCTACTGCGTATTTCAACTCAGTCAGAAAAACCATAAATGATACCGAGTTGTTTAATGACGCGGTATCGAAAGGGAATGAGTATATAAACAGCATTAATCCAGACAATAAATACTTGTATGAAAATTATGCAAAGATGGTACAGTTATATGACCTAATTACTGAACTAATATATCCCTCCCCCGTGAGTGAATTAAGATATAATCAAGGCATTCAGGCTCTAATTGATGCAGGTTTGGTGCCCGGAACGGCGGAGTCTCCCGATGGAAGTTACAATACTGCATATCTGATAAATGTCGTAGCTGTCGCGGGTGCTGCACTTAGTGATGCGAGAGCCAATTTAGACAATTTACTTCAAGAAGATGAAGCAGTTATAAGTGCAAAATCCATACTAGAAACGTCGTCTGTTCTAGACAAAAATAAAGGTATAAATGAGCCTACACTTTCTAGATGGCGTAATCTATTCTTAGATGAAACTGCATCCGTTAATAACCACACCTTAGACTGGTTAAGGACTTATGCTTATGCCCTAAAAGATACTTACCCCAAAACCAAAATTACCATTCCAAAAACTACAGACGACATCACTAGTTATTGGGTAGATTATTTGTATAAAGAGCAACTTCGTGGAATCAAATACTATGAATCCATCGCTTACCCATACCTTAAATATGCAGAAGCAGTTTCGCTAAATAATAAACCTGAAATATCTCCTGTGAAGTTTATATTCGCTACCGGAGCTGTAGGTGTTGCTATAGAAAGTATGCTCCCCGATTATTTAACTGTGATGTATCACAAAATGCAAAGAGAGGCACTAACTCAAGAACTTAAAGCTTTATCAAATGTAGAAAGGCTAACCGAGCAAGATATTGCTACATATATCGCTTTACAGACAAACTACTTAAATGCAAAAGTCGAATTAGTAAACAACCATCTCCCTGCCTTACAATCGCTAATTAATGGATTGAGAGAACTAATTCCAAATCCTAAGTTTTACGATATGAAAGACTATCTGCTTACATGGCTTGCAGAGACCGAAAAAGCGCTACAGATAAAACCTGTAGCTGAACTAACTAAAACCATTTTTGCTTCTATAGACACAGATTTAATAGCTAATCTTGTAACATCTCTTGCAGAATCAGATACCGTTAATAGGCGTAACTTTGGGATATTCATGGCAAAGACCCTAACTTCAATTAAAACCTCTTTGCCAACAGTTAGTGAACTAACCACATCTTTGCTTAACTACCAAAACAACTTAACGGGATATGCTAAAGCAAAAATGGCAGAAAAAATATATGAGGTTTTCAGTAGTGATAGCCCTGAGTTAGAAGGAGCAAAAGCCTCTTTCGACACATATCAGTGGACGCTTAATATATTAGAACAATTTGTACTATCCGACGATCTATCATACATTGAGTTTGCGTATAATTCCATAAATAATAAAATTGGTGACCAAAATAATAAAATTGGTGACCATATAATTTCTACTATTACAAACTTTGAAAACCGGGGTCAGATTAACGCCTTTTATAATAAGGTTCTAGACTATTTAGGCACACTGGTAGATGAAGATGCTGACGAAATAAATGCATATCTTAAAAACGCTATACCTGAAATAACTGGCATAATAGATGGCTTAATATTCTCCGACACTATAATGACAACTCTTGCCTCATACGAGCCATATAGCAACAATGAAGAAACTATAAATAATGTAAAAACCACCTTAGAACAACTGTTAAATCATTATATTGAAGTTGGGTTTTTAGATTCGGTTAATAAAACTTCCCCATTAGAAGATAAAGAGAAAGCAGCTCTGACATTTTTAAATTCTTTTATATTCCCAGGGGCAAAATATATAACTAATTTTAATAATTTCAAAACCATACATAAATCTGCAAGCTATGCATTTTTGCCTGACTCCACTGAGCAAACCCTTGTTCTTATACCCGATTCAACAGGGGTTATTAGGATTGTATTTTCGCACGATTCTATATTTGAAGGTTCCAATGCCAGCCTACACTATGGAAAACCTATAAGTTCTTATACAAGCACAACTAAGGAAGATGGACATGTAATAATAGCCCCTATTTATGCTGGTACACCTTACTATATTACCTTCACTCCATCTTCGGCAGGAAATGTAACTACATCCTTTTCAATTGTCAGTTACGATGGTTAATTTGCTAGGCTAATTTTAAAATTAAGTATCTTTATTGAAAGACGGTAAGGCAAAACCTGTCTGTATTTTTTATGCATCTCTAAAACAATATAAACCTTACAAAATCTAAATAAGACTAGAGCCATCAATTTATCGGTTATGTAAAAATATCATGTTGTTTAAAAATCTGTTTAATATGCATATCTAGAGCGTATTGCGACGCGCACACATTTACTTTACTAAAAATTATATTTTTGATAATATATCTAAAATTAAAGCAACTACAATACTAAACCTTTAAGTATGTTTTAAAAGCAAGTTTAACATAGGTTTAGGAGGAGAAAAAATGCTTACATTACTTGAAATAACGAAAACTTACGGAAAAAAAGAAGTTGAACAAGTTCAAGCGCTTAGAGGCTTAAATATTAATTTTAGAAGAAACGAGTTTGTTTCCATTCTAGGACCTTCAGGATGCGGGAAAACCACTC
>LSQX01142101.1_pt1 | contig 11689 bp, 10 predicted proteins | sample 654561 | NCBI WGS metagenome assembly LSQX01 (sample SAMN04489861, study PRJNA283612) | anaerobic digester metagenome | isolation source: 4 biogas reactors fed with cattle manure at either 37C or 55C with and... | place: Denmark: Kongens Lyngby | collected 2014 | reverse complement strand
TTTTTACAATGGTGGATGCGTGTTAATTTCACAAAGTCATGCCTAGGTTAAGGGATTGGATAATCAATAGATATGGATGCTAATATACCAAGACACTCACCTAAAATACAAAAGATAATCATTTAAATCTCTAATAAATACCCACCTTGCCACTACTGAATCGACATAGACAAAATGAGCACTTATGCAAATATTTGTCTATATTTTTAGTTATAGTTAATTACTCCACAAGAAAAACTGGCTGAACTTTTTAAACCCTACCGTTCTGAACAATTGGTTGATGCAGCAGCTTTTGCAGCATTGTGGCAAAAACATCAGGCTGAAATTCAGCAGATTATGAACACGACTGCTGCACGTAAAAAAACACCCATTCAAATTGATGTGGCGTTAGATGATCAGGGGCGTGCCGCAAAAGTGGATTATGCACTGCAATTTGAGCGCGAAAATTACGGCACCATTCATGTGCGTAATGATGTGCAGATTTCCAATTATGGAAATGCCAACAAAATAGACCGTGCTGCGTTGCGTCAGGCAAAGTCTATTCAGGAAGTCAGTAAAGATTCTATTTTAGAAAAATGGGTGAAAAACTTAGGGCGTAGTCTGGAACAGGATACGGCAGCCAGTGAGCAGGCAGCCATCACGGCTACACTCAGTTATACCGATGTATTAAAGCAATTGGCTGAAAAAACCTATCAACAAAAAGGTTCATTTAGTGAAACTTATCAGACTTTATTTTTAGTGCATATGGCAGCAGAGCAGCGTGAGTGGGTGAAAAACTTAAGTCCGCAAACTTTGCAGGAAATGGCAGAAGTCTATGCCTATTGGTTTAGTGATGAGCGCTACTATGACCCACAAGGTGCAGCACTCAAACGGATTGAAGCCCTGCAAGCCAAGCATCATTTGCAGGAAGATGTACAATTTAATAACGCCATTGGTCGTCATATTAATAATTTGACTGAAGATGCCGTCGATGAAAATAAAGTAGCATTGGAATGGCGTAAGCTCAAACAACAATATAAACAGCCACAACAGATGTTTGCGCAGCAATATCAAAAGTTGTATCAAGCTGCTTCTACTTGGGATACGCCGGATCTCGCCAATTTAAAGAAAACGGCACAGATTTTAGGTCAAACTTATATTGATCATCAAAAAGGTAAAATGAGTCAGAGTTCAATTCAGTCTCTGAGCTTAGAACAGGCTGAAATGATTGATTATGAAATTTATATGGATGTGTATGAAGATATGCAGAAATATGTGAAATAAACCGAGCATAAAAAACGGGCAGTCATGGTTATACAAGATTGTCCAGTTCAAAAAATAGCCCTTTTGCTGATGCTAAAGGGCTATTTTTTTGATGATAATTTATAGGAAATCTTTTAACTCAGGTTTCACCCCATTCCAAATATAAAAAGATTCAATGGCCTGTCCAACCAACATACCAAAACCTTCCGAAGTGGGTACGCCACGTGCTTTGGCTTGTTCTAAAAAGCTAGATACTTTGCCGTATGCCATTTCATAGGCAGAGTTAAATTGCAAACTTTCAGGCAGTTCCAAGGCATCTCCAGTTAAACTGGCAGAGGTTGCATTGATGACCAAATCAAATTGACCTGTTAAATCGGTTAGCGCCATGGCCTGTAATTCGGCTTGTGGCACAGCAGCTTGTAAGTCGGCAACCAGTTGTTCTGCACGAGCAAGGGTACGGTTAGCAATTACGATTTTCTTCGCACCTGCTTGAACCAATGGATAGATGACACCACGTGTTGCACCACCCGCACCAATAATCAGAATGTCGCTTTGTTTTAAGTTCCAGCCCAATGCGGTAATGGCATCGACTAAGCCTTGTCCATCGGTATTGTCGCCATGTAGAACACCGTCTTGCATCCATAAGGTGTTGACAGCTTTGGCAATTTTGGCACGCTCGGTCAATACGCCACATTCAGCAAAGGCTTGCTCTTTAAATGGCACGGTCACATTCATACCGACACCACCTTGCGCAAAAAAGTCCTGCACGCTGTCACGAAAACCATCCAGCGGGGCAAGGCGTTTGCTGTATTGCAGTTGAATGCCGGTTTTGTCTGCAAAAGCATGATGCAGTTCAGGAGAGCGAGATTGTTCAATTGGGTTGCCAATCACGGCAAATTGTTTGCGCATGTGCCAAAATCCAGATGCTGAAATGCAGACCAATATACGTGAAATTGGGCGTGGACTGAAGCGTTGCACAGAATAAAAACCTGTGGCTATCACTGCTGTGAAAGCGCTAAAATTTTAGCTGGAAGATAAACGCGTGGAAGGGTTAAGGATTACAAATGGCGAGCACTGTTTCCAAAACTAAAATTGCTGCAGTCACAAACATGGCAATGCCTGCCAAAATACTGCTGCTAATGGCCAAACCATCTGATAGATGACTTTCAAAGATAAAAGTCATGCAAATTGAGCCAACTAAAATGGCAAAGGTAGACCAAAATAAAATAATTTTGGGTTTGGTGAATGTGTGCAGCATGGATATCTCCTGACAGATGTGGCGCAGTTTGTCATGTTGCTTTGACAGTTTGATGAATAAGCTTGCGATGCAGTCCGTTTGAATGATGAATTTTTTTATTCATGTCTGGTTGCATCGTAGAGTCGCGTGCGCAGTCACATCGTCTATTAAAGTCCATCCGCAACATCATGACAGTTAATTGATGCTGTGCATATTTATTGATTTGAAAATAAGCGATAAAGTTTGTAAGCAAAAAAGCGATTCGTGGAGGAATCGCTTTTTTAGAAGTTGAATGTGATCTTTTCTACAGTGAGCTGGCTTCGAGATTTAACCAGTCGCGAGGTTTTAAATAGTAGTCAGTGAGTTTTTTCTCTGCCGAATCTTCAGCCCATTCAGGACGATACGACCAGCCTGCCAAGTTCGGCAAGCTCACTAAAATTGACTCAATCCGTCCACCGGTTTGTAAACCAAATAAGGTGCCACGGTCATAGACTAGATTGTATTCAACATAACGCCCGCGACGGTAAAGCTGAAACTCGCGTTGTGCTTCNNTCAAAAATTGGCAGAATCGCTTCCAAATAACCATTGCCAACGGCCTGAATATAGTTAAAACAGGTTTCAAAGTCCCATTGATTCAAGTCATCAAAAAATAAGCCACCGACACCACGTTGTTCATCACGGTGCTTTAAATAAAAGTAGTCATCACACCATTTTTTATGTTCTGCGTAAACCTTTTCACCAAAAGGGGCACACAAATCATGTGCAGTTTGGTGCCATGCCAACACATCTTCGTCATTTGGATAAAACGGTGTCAGGTCAAAACCACCACCGAACCACCAAATTGGCGGCTGTCCTTCGGGTTCAGCGACAAATAAACGCACATTGGCATGTGAAGTTGGCACATTCGGGTTTTTCGGGTGAATCACCAATGACACGCCCATCGCCTGCGCAGGTGCACCTGCAATATTCGGATGGCGTTCTGTTGCAGAGGCTGGTAGTTTGGAGATGTTGATGTGTGAGAACATCACCCCGCCTTTTTCAATCACCGTACCGTTTTGTAAGACACGGGAACGACCACCGCCACCTTCAGGACGTTGCCAGTCATCAATTTCAAACTGTGCGTTTCCGCCACCTGCTTGTTCTTGTTGTTCTAAAGCCGCACAAATTCGCGCCTGTAAATCGAGAAGAAATTCACGTACCCGCTGAATATCCGCGTGAGTAGGATGCGACATGGCCACCTCAGCATAAAAATAAAATGGCTTACATCAAAACATAAAAGCCTCTAAAAATTAAGCGCTTTGTCTGAATTGTCTTAGCAAACTATTCTGTGAATGAGGTAAATAGAGCATTTTATCCAGAGTATTCCGAGCAAAAGACTAGGTTGATTTCCACTTACAAGCTCAGCACAATAGTTTGCATGCCAAAGCAAATTTTGCAGGGCGCTAATTCACTGGATGAGGCAGATGGGATGACACAGCAGGCAAATTCTTTAATTCAAAAATACAATGTGCCTGGACCACGCTATACCAGTTATCCAACCGTGCCATATTGGGATGATGAAACATTCTCAGCAGAGGCATGGCAGCAAACCCTGAAGCGTTCTTTTGATGAATCCAATGCCAGTGAAGGTATCAGTCTGTATATTCATCTGCCATTTTGTGAAAGTTTATGTACGTTTTGTGGCTGTCATAAGCGGGTTACCAAGAGGCATGAGGTTGAACAGCCTTATATTCAGGCGGTATTAAAAGAATGGGACTTGTATTGTCAGTTGCTGAAAGCTACACCAATCATTAAAGAAATTCATTTGGGCGGCGGTACACCGACTTTCTTTTCAGTGGAACACCTAACGCAGTTGATTCAGGGCATTTTGGCTAAAGCTGAAGTGGCTGATCAACATGAATTTAGTTTTGAAGGGCATCCCAATAATACCACTCGTGAACATTTACAGACTTTATATGATTTGGGTTTTCGTCGGGTTAGTTATGGTGTGCAAGACTACAATGAAAAAGTACAACGTGCTATTCATCGACTGCAGCCTTTTGAGCATGTGCAACGTGTGACCGAGTGGGCGCGTGAAATTGGCTATGATTCTATTTCGCATGATCTAGTGTTTGGTTTGCCATTTCAGAATTTAGATGATGTGTTGAATACCATTGAACAGACCCATCGTTTAATGCCAGACCGCTTGGCATTTTATAGTTATGCACATGTGCCTTGGATTAAAGGCAATGGTCAACGTGGTTTTAAAGATGAAGATGTGCCTAAAGATGAATTAAAACGTCAGTGCTATGAAGAAGGCAAAAATCGACTTTTGGCACATGGTTACCATGAAATTGGTATGGATCACTTTGCTTTAGCCAATGATGGTATGTACCAGTCATTTAAAAATGGCAGTTTGCATCGTAACTTTATGGGGTATACCGCGTCTAAAACACAGGTCATGATTGGTTTAGGTGTTTCATCAATCAGCGACAGTTGGTATAGCTTTGCCCAAAATGAAAAAAGTATTGAAGATTATTACGCACGTTTAGAACGCAACGAGATTCCTGTGTTTAAAGGGCATGTGCTGAATCGGGAAGATTTGGTGATTCGTCAGCATATTTTGAATTTAATGTGCAGCTTTGAAACCTCTTGGGCCAATCCTGAACTGAACTTTGCAGAAATTGAGCAGGTATTACAGCAATTGCAAGAAATGCAAGAAGATGAATTGCTGTCGATTCAAGATCAGCGCATTCAAATTCTGGAAAAAGGCAAACCCTTTGTGCGCAATATTTGTATGGCCTTTGATTTGCGCTTAAAACGCCGTATGCCAAATAACCGTATTTTTTCGATGACGATTTAAGTAAATCAGGTCTAAATTGCGGCATCCCTAATTAAAAAAGGTGACTTAGAAGTCACCTTTATCATACATGTGCGCCATACGCTCATGCTTGGTTTGCAAATACTCCTCATTGAATGGATTCAAACCCACAGTGAGTGGTACGCGGTCTACTACAGTAATTCCTTGTTCTTGCAATGCTTGAATTTTCAAAGGGTTATTGGTAATTAGGCGCACAGCTTTGACCTGCAAATGATCTAGCATGATGCTGCACATGTCATAGCGACGCGCATCGGCAGGTAAATTCAGCATCAAATTGGCATCGACGGTGTCATGTCCTTGATCTTGCAGGGCATAAGCACGAATTTTATTGGTCAAGCCAATGCCACGGCCTTCTTGGCGTAAATATAAAATCACCCCTTGTCCTGCATCATTAATCAGGCGCTGAGTGGCTTGTAACTGCGGGCCACAATCGCACTTCAAAGACGCGAAAGCATCGCCAGTTAAACATTCTGAGTGGATGCGTACTAAAACAGGTTCGCTAGGTGCGGTGTCTAAACCTTTGGATAATGCCACATGTTCTTCGCCAGTTTCAGGATCTTGAAATACCGTAATCTTGAACTCACCAAATGCAGTCGGTAATCGTGAGGTTGCGACAAACTTAATCGGCACTGTTTAACTCGTGAATAGTCGATAAATTGTTTAAAGTATAGCGTAATGCTCAGACATTAGTAGAATAGCAAACACGAATTTATACAGAAGATTTTCTTTTTTGTATAAAGCACACGATAATGGTTGATAAATAGTTAGATTATTCAGGATAATCTACGCACCCAACGTGTGCCCAACTGAAATCATTGCTCAAAACTACACCGCTAGAAATGTGGCTGATTGAAGGTGATACCATTCGGTTATATGATCGAGTAATTCCCATTGACCTAGCTTAGGATTTGCCAGGCTTTAGAAGGCTTTGCCACATATGCTGTATACAGAAATTCCAACTCAACGCCCTGTAACACCATTGCTCGATGCGATTGACCATCCGCAGCAATTACGTTTACTCGCGCAAAGCCAGCTTCCACAAGTGGCAGATGAGTTACGTCAATTCATTTTGTATGCCGCAGGTCAAAGTGGAGGACACTTTGGCGCAAACTTAGGCGTGATCGAACTGACCGTTGCGCTGCATTATTGTTTTAATACCCCAAAAGACCGCTTGATTTGGGATGTCGGTCATCAGGCTTATCCGCATAAAGCACTGACAGGACGCCGTGAACAACTCACGACCATTCGCGCAAAAGATGGTTTGGCGGCATTTCCTGCACGTGAAGAATCTATATTCGATACCTTTGGTGTGGGTCATTCCTCAACGGCAATTTCTGCAGGTTTGGGGATGGCGTTGGCACGTCGTTATCAGCAAAATCCATGTGAAGTGGTAGCAATTATTGGTGATGGCGCTATGACGGCAGGGATGGCCTTTGAAGCCATGAATGATGCAGTTGCGCATCAGGCCGATATGATGGTGGTGCTGAATGACAATGATATGTCTATTTCATGCAGCACAGGCGGGTTTGCTAAACACCTTGCAGCGATTTGGGAACGTGGTGAATCTGTGCATGTGAGTGAAACAGGTGAAGCCTACGTGCAGCCACATCCGAAGTGGACGTACAACTCACGTTTGCATTGTGCCGCTACCGAAGCAGCAGACAACTTATTTAAAGCGATTGGTTTTGATTATTTCGGCCCTTTCGATGGGCATGACGTTGAACAATTGGCGCAAGTATTTAATGCCCTGAAAAAACGTAAAGGCCCACGTTTAATTCACGTTTATACCAAAAAAGGCAAAGGCTTTGTTCCGGCAGAAGCCGATCAAATTAAATATCACGCGATAACTAAAATCCATGCCAAAGCTGCGCCTGTTACAGCACCAAAATATTCCGATGTGTTTGGACAGTGGTTATGCGATCAGGCCGAACAGGATTCACGTTTGTTGGCCATTACGCCAGCCATGTGTGAAGGTTCTGGTATGGTACAGTTTGCCAAACAATTTCCTGAACGTTTTTTTGATGTTGCCATTGCCGAACAGCATGCAGTGACTTTGGCCGCAGGCATGGCCTGTGAAGGCTTAAAGCCCGTGGTCGCAATTTATTCGACCTTCTTACAGCGTGGTTATGACCAACTCATTCATGATGTGGCCTTACAAAATTTAGATGTGACCTTTGGTATTGACCGTGCAGGTTTGGTTGGTGAAGATGGCCCAACGCATGCGGGGGCATACGATTATGCCTATATGCGTACTGTGCCAAATATCGTCATTATGGCGCCAAAAGACGAAAATGAATGTCGTCAGATGCTGCATACAGCCTATTTATACAACGGTCCTGCAGCAGTGCGTTACCCACGTGGTAATGGCCTAGGTGTTGAAATTCAGCAACAAATGACCGCAATTCCATTAGGGCAAGCGGAAATTGTGGCACAGTTCAATACTCAGTATGATGACTATGTTTCTGTTTTAGCCTTTGGTAGTCGTGTACAAGCGGCTGTTGAAGCAGCCGAAGCCTTTGCCAAACAGCATGAGGTCGCAGTTCGTGTGGTGAACATGCGTTTTGTGAAGCCGTTGGATGAAAAACTACTGTCGGATATTGCCGAAAGTACTGCTCTATTCGTGACCGTAGAAGAACATGCAATTATGGGTGGCGCAGGCAGCGCAGTAAGTGAATACTTGGCGAAAGCACAGATTGTCAAGCCGATTATTCATTTAGGTTTAGAAGACAGCTTTATGCAACAAGCAACACATGCTCAAATGTTGCAGCAAGCAGGTCTAGATGCCCAAGGCATTGAAAAATCGATGCAAAAAACTTGGCAGCACGTGCAGCAGTCTGTACTGAATTAAATTTAGCAACACTTCTTCCCCAAAAGCCTCAATATTTGTTAAAATGTTGGGGCTTTCATGCATTATTCTTTATCAATCTCTTCAAATTTGTAGTGGGTGTTCAATGGAACCTATGGTGGTGATGGCTGCGCGTGCGGCTCAAACAGTTGGTCAAGAGCTTTTAAAAGCGCATCAGAATCGTCATAAACTCGATCTACAAGTCGAAGAAAAAGGGATTGATGGTCCTGTAACGCGTGTAGACCGTTACCTCGAGCAATTGACCATTGATACTTTGCGTAAAAGTTATAAAAATCACAGCTTCCTAGGCGAAGAATTTGGCATGCAGGAAGGCAAAGGCCATGATGCAGATTGGTGCTGGGTAATTGATCCTTTAGATGGCACTTTAAACTTCGTTCACGGTTTCCCTCATTTCTGTATTTCTATTGCTGTACAACACAAAGGCGTAACGCAGCACGGTGTAATTTACGATCCAGTTAAAGATGAATTGTTCTCTGCGAGCCGTGGCCGTGGTGCGATGATGAATCAGCGTCGTATTCGTGTAAATGTAAAAGACAGCCTAGAAAACACCTTCTTAGCCGTTGGGCATGCTTATCGTGCCAAGCGTGATGGTGAAATCATCTCTTATGCCAAAAACCATTTTGAAAGTTTATTGAATGTAACCGAAGCCGGCGCACAATACCGCCGCGCAGGTTCTGCTGCTTTAGACTTGGCTTATGTGGCTGCAGGCCGTTTAGATGGTTATTTTGAACTTGGCTTAAAACCGTGGGATATTGCTGCTGGTGAGCTGATTGTGAAAGAAGCGGGCGGTACAGTGGTCGATGCACGTGGTGGTAGCGACTCTATGGAAAATGGTCAAGTTTTGGCATGTTCAATGAAAATGTTAAAACCACTTATGAAAGCCGTTGTTCCTGCTTGGGGTGACGCAGCTAAATAATTAGATCACACGATCTACGCCGTCGTAAAAATGAGTAAAGCTCTCTATCTTGAGGGCTTTTCTTTTATCAACTGGTCTAAAATAGCTAATTTAAGATCTATTTTGATTGTGAGTATACTCGCTAAAAAGCAGGATATATCACGGTTTACACAAAAAAATGCAAAAGTAGATTAAATAAGGTGACTTTTAAAATAATCCTGCTATAATCCGGCCACGCACTTAATTTCTGTTCATTACCTGAACATTTCTCTTCTAATCATTGTGTATGCGCGTGCGGTCCAAAGAGAGGACGATATCTCGCGCCCCAATCGCTAAAGCGATTCCTTCAGGTTAAGCCGTAATCATGCGTGCGTTATATCACATCGTCGTTACTCGGATCGCCGCTGAATCTTAAATTGTCAGCGATAATTGCTGTACCGCTTTTTGCCGATGTCCATCTGACTTTATTTTAATGGAGCACCCATTTTCAGGGTGAAAATCTCTATGAGCAAAACTTTTGCTGATTTTTCTTTACACGAATCTTTACAACAAGCTTTAGAAGGCTTGAACTTTACTACGCCGACTCCTGTTCAAGAACAATCGATTCCAGCGGCACTTGAAGGTAAAGACTTATTGGTGTCTAGCCAAACAGGTTCTGGTAAAACTGCTGCGTTCTTACTCCCAACTTTAAACGCGCTTGCTAACCAAGATACTTTCGTTCCTTTTAAAGAACGTATGAAAGCCATTACTCAGCCATCTATTTTGGTACTTTGCCCAACACGTGAGTTGGCGCAACAAGTCAGCCAAGATGCGATTGCATTTGTACGCCACATGAAAGGTGTGCGTATTGCAGCAATTATGGGTGGTATGCCTTTTGGTAAGCAAATCCAACAATTAAAAGGTGCACAAGTGGTTGTAGCGACTCCAGGTCGTTTACTTGACTTGGTGAACCGTCGTCAAATTAAGCTCGATAAAGTTGATGCTTTAATTGTAGACGAAGCTGACCGTATGCTTGACTTAGGTTTCTCTGAAGACCTAGAAGCCATTAGCGACTTGGCTGCTAACCGTAAACAAACACTAATGTTCTCTGCTACTTTTGCAAGCCGTATTATCACACTTGCAGAACGTATGATGAATGAACCTGTGCGTATTGCAATTGAAACAGGTCACTCAACCAACATGGACATCACCCAGACTTTACACTGGACAGATGGCTTTGAGCACAAGAAAAAATTATTGTCACACTGGTTGTCTGATGAAGGTGTAGACCAAGCGGTTGTATTCGCATCGACTCAAGAAGATACCGACATGCTGGCTGAAGAATTGGCTGAAGCAGGTCACTCGGTGGTTGCGCTACACGGTGCAATGCCACAGACCGTACGTAACCGTCGTTTACGTAGCATTCGTGAAGGTCGTGCAAAAATTTTGGTTGCAACTGACGTTGCAGCACGTGGTTTAGACGTACCAACGATTTCTCACGTGATCAACTTTGGTTTACCAATGAAAAATGAAGACTATGTACACCGTATTGGTCGTACAGGTCGTGCGGGTCGTACTGGTAATGCCATTACTTTGGCAACTTACCGTGAGCGTGGCAAAATCCGTGCTTTGGAAGATTTCTTAGATGCACGTTTAAGCGTTTCTGAAATTGAAGGCTTAGAGCCATCTCCACCACCAGCACGTTCTGGTCGTGACGGTGGTCGTGGTCGTCGTGATGGCGGTCGCGGTGGTCGTGGCGGTTTTGGTGGCGGTCGTCGTTTTGAAGGCGAAAGCAACTTTAAACGTCGTGAAGGTGGTGATGATCGTCCACGTCGTAGCTTCGATGACAAACCACGTGGCGAACGTCCTGCATTTGGTGAAGATCGCCCACGTCGCGAGTTCAACTCAGATCGTCCACGCCGTGAAGGTGGTTTTGGTGACCGTCCACAACGTTCATTTGAAGATCGTCCACGCCGCGAGTTCAACTCAGATCGTCCACGCCGTGAAGGTGGTTTCGGTGACCGTCCACAACGTTCATTTGAAGATCGCCCACGTCGTGAATTTAATTCAGACCGTCCACGTCGCGAAGGTGGTTTCAACGATAAACCACGTTTTGATGCGAATGATGACAACCGTGGCAACCGCGTAGACTATAAACCACGTCGCGAAGGTGGCTTTGGTGATCGTCCAAAACGTGATTTTGGTGATCGCCCTGCACGTCGTGAAGGTGGTTTTGGTGACCGTCAACCACGTTCTTTTGATGATCGTCCTAAGCGTTCATTTGGTGGCGAAGATCGTCCACGTCGTGAGTTCAATTCAGATCGTCCACGCCGCGAAGGTGGTTTTGATCGCCCACGTCGTAAATTTAACGACTAAGCGCTATCTGAAGCGTCAGCTTAAAGAAAACCGGTGTTGAGCACCGGTTTTTTTATGTTAAAAAAATGATTTTCCGTCTGAATAAAATGTATACTGTGTCATGTTTTTATTGTGTTGTGCGAATTATGAACATCGATGGCTTGCGAATGCTGATGCAGACGAGAGAGGGGATGATGCCGTATATTGGTTTAGCGCTGATTTTATGTAATTTAACCTGAGTTCGATATAAAAAAA
>LSQX01137996.1_pt1 | contig 11689 bp, 9 predicted proteins | sample 654561 | NCBI WGS metagenome assembly LSQX01 (sample SAMN04489861, study PRJNA283612) | anaerobic digester metagenome | isolation source: 4 biogas reactors fed with cattle manure at either 37C or 55C with and... | place: Denmark: Kongens Lyngby | collected 2014 | reverse complement strand
GTTGGTGCCCCATACCAGATACACCTCACCTCCTACCATTATTCCCTGTTTTTGAATAAGCCATTTCAGAGCATTATGAGCTTTTTGAGAAACTTCATAACTGATTCTTAATGCATGTTTGCTATCAGTAAACCTACCTCTATATGAAAAGTTAGAACTATCATTCGAGGAGATAAGCTTTGCACCATCCCCAGGAAATCTAATAAATTTGGGGTGCTTGTCCGTACACATTGTAATCTCACCTGTAGCATAGCATAGATCCATATTCTCGCCTTTACTTAAATAGTATGAAATATACGACTTCTATACGTCTGGATCCAAATTCAATGCTGATATGTCATCAACACCAATAACTTGAAAACGCACAAATGAGTCGCTTTGATTTGATACAGCCTTGAATATGAGGGGAGTTTCATCTTTAGGACCATTCCACTTACTGAGAAGATGATCATTTTCATCACAGTGCAGCACCCTGTGGTTGACCAAATCTTCAATAAGCGTTCCTTTCATTAAATAATTGTATAGTATTCTTACCTTGTCATGCCCGTATTCTGAATTGCACCAATCCTCTAATTGTTTCATGTAAATATCATAATAATGCTTTTTCGTTCCTCCATACTTCACATAGTCTCCAGCAATATACTGGAGTTTGTCAAATAATGGATGTGCGCCAGGTCCGCTTGTCCTGCTTTCAGAATCTACAGTACAAGGCAAAATTGTTTTCTTATCATCTTTATCAACTAGTGCCCTTGCAGATACAAACTCACTTTTTTCATTAATAATAACTTCAATATGTGCTTGTAGTACCGTGTGTGCAACAGGCAGCAAGGTGTTGTCCTCTTCTTTATCAATCAGCTCATAACAGTTCTCATATGTTTCGTGCAGTTTCTGTATCCAACCCATTCTTTCACCACCTTTCTTCATCATTAATCAACTCATCAACACCTGTCACATTAGATCTATCAAAAATCTTTTTCTCCATTGGACGAACATCTCGTACAATAGTGCACTCTTCAGGTCTAATAAATTCTATGTATCCATTAACCATTTTAACTTTCCAGAATCTTAATTGAAGAACATCTTTGCCTGTTTCATCCGGATAACTAAAAGAATGAAACATAAGACCAAAATCAATTTCTCCATAGTCATCATAATCCCCCGTTCCCTCATCAATAACACAGGGTTCGACGTAAGCCTGACACTCTCGTGTTCCTAGAAATACATCGCGCGCTCCTCCCACCGCGAGTTTTCTTTTGGCCATATTATGATGCTTATGTTCATTTCTATCAAACTCCAACTCCGGCCTGTTTAGGTTCCACTCAAAATGGGCCTGAACTCGATACTCAACATCTTTTAAATACGTGTAGTTTGCAAGCGTCCTACCTCCCTCTGAGTATAATACAGGACAAACACCTTTTGACTGAGTCTTAATGGTCTTCATAACTCTTACCCTGTCAATTACCCAGACAATCGTAGGTTTCCAATAGATGGATTCCACAATCCCTTTTAATGCTTGATATGTTGGAACCAAATATGTACTTTTTTCACCACCTACTCTGGTTATCGGATCACTAAAAAGGGCAAACTTTCCACATACCTTGAATTCAATTGTATTTCTCTCTCTTGTTATCATTTTCCCCCTCCTTTCTTCAATAAGATCATTGCTATTCAAACTTCGCATAACCCCATTTCACCTCCTTCAATTCTAACTCCCGTATTTTTATCGTAATAATCTGGAGACAAAGCATAAGTCAAGCCATTTGAAAGCAAATAAACTCCCTCTCCCATAGCTGCAACTTCATGAGGAAATAAGGTTACTGAATATTGCTGAGCTTCTCTAAGCAGCTTCTTCATGGCTCCAAAATCAAGATTCTCACTGTTTAATTCCAAAATCAGCTCTCTTCCCCTTCTATATGGAACCAAAACTGTTCTTTGATTCTTATCAATTACGAAAAACTCTTCTCCTGCCGTTCTAATGGCTTGAGCTAGAGAAAACTCATATACTCTCCCAAATCTGCTTGTAAAAGCATTCCTAAAAGATTTGTTTAGGGACAATAGTTCAAATATTGTTGTGTCATATCGTTTTACTTTAAAATCCATTTCTGATTGCTTGTCCTTGTAAAACAAGTCATAATACGTATTGACTGATTTGGGTGATAACAAACTGTTGTCAAATAGCCCCGAATTATTTTTAAAGCGATTAATTACACTCAAAGAAGCCCTTTGTGCATCCCTGATATCCGGAAGTCGGCTGACATCTTCATCGCGATCAGCAAGATTCACAAGGTAGCAGTATTTTAAATCATATTCGCCATGTCTGTTACATCTACCTGATGATTGCGCTATTGAGTCTATGCCTGCCAGTGATCTAATAACGCAATCAGCACTTATATCAATACCAGCTTCTATAAGCTGAGTACTGACACATATCACTTTCTTTTTTTCATCCAGTAGTTTTCTAAATTCTTTTATCGTTTCTGATCTATGAGCAGGACACATGTATGTAGTCAGGTAAATAATATGCAGTTCATCGCTTGCGTACCCCAACAATGCTCTATATACCTTGTCAACGGACTTTTTTGTATTTAACACAATCAAAATACTGTTATTCTCCTCCAACTTGTCCATCGCAAAGTCAGCAAGTTCGCTGCTGTCAAAAACGTTCTGTATATACTTAATATCGACTCTCTTGAATTTCCTGAATAACTCTTCTACGTTTTGAACAATTTCACCTTGCGAACTCTTTAGAAGAGGCTTTTTGATTCTATCCAGCGTTGGCTGTGTAGCAGTACATAACAAGATAGTAGAACTACATGCATATGCCAAAAAATTAAGAGCTGAATTAAATAAATTTATACAGTAAGTCGGCACAGATTGCACCTCATCAATAATGATTATTGAATTTGCAAGGTTGTGCAACCTCCTTGTGTTTATAGTGCTCTTATCATAAAAAGTATTAAGAAACTGCACCATTGTTGTTATGACGAGCTGCACATCCCAGTTTTCGGCCAATTTTTCATTTTCCTCAAAGCCATCATCAATTTCCACATTGGAATGATGCTCAAGAACGCATGTGCTGTTGTTTAATGCTCTTCTAATCTCAATAGCATTTTGCTCTATTATGCTTATATAAGGAATAATATAAAATATTCTGTCCTTCTTTTCTTTGGCAGCATGAGCCAGTGCAAATCTAAGGCTGGACAGTGTCTTCCCACCGCCAGTTGGTACGGATAAAGTATATATTCCACTTTTGTTACTAGCAAAATCCTTGCATCTATTTGATATCATATTCCTTAAATGATTTATTGTGCTGTCTCCTTTTTTTAGACTGCCAATATACTCTTCCAATATATCAAGCAATCTTGGCCATTCTGCATATTCGACAGATGCGATATATCCATCTTCAAATCTTGCAGAATCGGTTCTATCTGCGTCGACCAAACAGCTGTACAAGTATTTTGAAAGCAGAGTCAGCCCTATCATTACATCCATATTTTTTGACTTGAATAATTTAATTTTCTCCTGTAACTCCCTTGCTGCTCCCTTAAACAATATATCCAGAGCATGTTCTGAAATTATTTCAGAAAAGAACTCATCACTAACTTCTCTAAGCCCCTTTGAAGCCTCTTCTTTTTCCAGTCTTTCCTTAAGAGGCATGTCCAACTCATATGTTAAAAAGTCATTCAACCCACCATGATGATAAGCTATAATATTACTCATGATTTCAGATGCAATCTTGTAAAGTGGGCTTTGATTATGGTACTTGTCGTAGATGTATTTCGCTCCTACTATACCATGATCAACTTTTTTATACACCTCTTCCATATTGCAAAACTTCGATTTAATATATCGCTGGAACGATTCTTGGTATTTTCCCATGTCATGCAGTAATCCAATACATTCAGCAAAACATTCCAACCCAATTTTTCCACCGTTGGATTTGCACATTTGTGCAACATTAACAATATGATCTAGTATGGTTTGCTCTGCAAGATCTTTTCCTCTTTTTCTAGCAATCTTTCTCTCCAACTCTATTTCTCCTTGTTATATAATGCTTTATATAGTTTTCCTTTTCGATATAATTATTCTTATTCTATCAAATTTAACAAAAAATGCAAACCTTTTATTACCAAATAATTAACAAAGAGCATCCTCTCAGATGCCCTTTACATTACCTTAACGGTTCTTCTCTTTTGCTCCCTACCTTGGCTTTGCCCGGAGTTTCCTTTGCTTGTTTAGAATTGCCCTTCTCCTGGGATTTGGGTATTCCTTTAATCATAACTTTTAGATATCATCAGGCTTGTTCTGCTTGTTCTTGCTCTTGTTCTGCTTGTTGTCAGACCTGCCTGGAGTCTTTTGATTTTGTACCTGTTTTTTACTCATATTTATCACCTCGAACCTATTATGCAATCATTCGAAATAATTATGCATATAAACTGGAAATTCCCCTAAACATGATATATAATTATGCCAAAAATGAAGAGAAAGGAAAATCAAAATGAATATTTATGAAGAAAACCTGAATGCGAACTATCATAATTATACATTCGGACCTTATTTGGCCACAGACGACTTGGGAAGAGCTCTACCCACAAGCGAGGAAACAGGACCCCAGAGAAAGAACAGACATGTAGGCATGTTCTATTTCCTCTGGAACGGTGTGCACGTAGGAGACAAAAGGCCACTTGACATATCTAAAATAATTGCGGCATTTCCAAAAGCAGGATACTACCCTGACATGGATATCTGGGGAGCATATTCCGTAATGCACCACTGGGGAGAACCTCTGTTTGGATACTATTACACCGAAGATGAATGGGTAATGAGAAAGCATATAGAAATGCTGACCATTGCTGATATTGATTTTCTTGTGTTCGATACAACCAATGCCGTAATATATGAGAGGAATGCAAAACTGATGATGAGACTGTTAAACGAGTACAGACAGGCTGGATGGAATACTCCAAAAGTTGTATTCTACACAAACACCCGCTCAGGCTATACTGCACAGCTAATATACGATGCCATATACAAAGCAGATTACATGCCCGACACCTGGTTCTATCTTGACGGCAAGCCGTTGATAATCGCAAAGGAAGATGACTGTTCGGAAGACGTGAGAAACTTCTTCACCATACGTGCCTCCCAGTGGCCTAACGAACCTACCAAGCTAAATGGCTGGCCCTGGATGGATTTTGAAAGACCTCAAAGAGTTTTGAAAAATCACAGAGGCGAAGAAGAAATCATAAATGTGTCAGTTGCCCAGCATCCACAAATAAGGTTTGGCGACTCTGCCTTGTATGGAGAAGAATCAAACCGCGGCAGATCCTATCACAACGGTGCAAATGACAAATCAGAAGGTGCGTATAAATATGGATACAACTTTGCAGAACAATGGGAACGTGCCCTTGAAACAGATCCACCATATGTTTTTGTAACCGGATGGAATGAATGGATTGCAGGCAATTGGGATTCGGACAGAGGATGGAGTAAAGATAATCAATTAGGAAAATATACGGACGATCCTCGTGATATGTGCATGTTTGTGGACAATTTCAACATTGACCACAGCAGGGACATAGAACCCATGACAGGTGGTTATGGGGACAATTATTACATGCAAATGTGCAATTTTATCAGGCAATACAAAGGAACAAACGGCAGGGTAAATGTTGGCAAGAAAACAACAGTTGACATAAATGGCGACTGGTCTCAATGGGATGATGCTACAGCAGTCTACAAGGACTTCATAAATGATACGAGCATTAGAGATGTATCCTTGTATGACAAATGGAAAAATATTGATATATCAGAGTATGAAAACAACACAGGAAGAAATGACATAAGTGTCATGAAAGTAGCAAGGGATGACAAGCACTTCTACTTTTATGTAGATACAGTAGAGGACATATCAGACCCTACGGACAACTGGATGACGCTGTTTCTTGCCACTGGTTTTTCAAAAACAAAGAAGTGGAATGGCTATGATTTTGTCGTAAACAGGACTGCTCCCCCGTCAAAGAATAAGGCGGTTTTGGAAAAATATGCAGGAGATAACAAGTGGAAAAAGGTAGCAGAAGTTGATATGAGGGTTGAAGGAAACAAGCTTATGTTGAAAGTTCCCGCTTCAAAAATTGGCATTTCGTCAATGGACATAGTGAATCTTCAATTCAAGTGGGCGGATAACTGCAACATGGATAATGGAATATGGACCTTCTACCAGGATGGTGATGCTGCACCATATGGCAGATTTAACTTCCTGTTCAGCAATAAAGCGTGATTGCATTTAGATGGCTGCTTGTATGGCAGCCTTTATCTTTTGGCTGACAAATTGTATAATAAACGTAATGGTATCTGCTATGTAGGAGAGGACGTATATGTTTGTGCAAGTGTATAATGAGAATAATTGGGAAGAGCTGGATTATGTATCGGATGATTATTTATATATAAATTGTAGTGGTTGTTATGAAATAGGGGAAAAGGACATGACAACCATAAGACCAAAAGGCAGAAAAGATTATCAACTTATTTATTTTTGGAGAGGCAAAGGTCTGTTTTATCATAATAATGAAGAAATTGAGGTAAATGCTGGTGAGGTGTTTTTGTTTAAGCCTTATGAACCTCATAATTATGTATATGTGGGAGGTATGGACACCCTTGTATATTGGGTTCATTTTACGGGTAGTGCAGTTGAAGATTTGCTAAGAGAAAACAATCTTACCTCTGGTGTTGTATATCATGTTGGTATCTGTGTTGAAATAACGGAAATGTTTAATAATTTGATAAATGAGATTAAATACAGAAAGCCAGCATACAACTCTCTATTAAATGCATTTTTTCTTACCCTTGTATCTCTTGTTAAAAGGAGAATAATCGAGTATAGGGATGAGTTGTTCTCCAGTTATTCCACTATGCTTCAGCCGGTCATTGATGATATTAACAAAAACTATGCAAATAACAAGACCATTGAAGATTATGCTGAGATGTGTCATCTGGACAAATACTATTTTATCAGATGTTTTAAAAAACACACCGGCATGACTCCCTATGCGTATAAAATTCAGGTGCGCATGAAAAATGCAAAGCACCTCCTTTCCAATACTTCCATGAGTATTAAGGAAATTGCGGAAATGGTAGGTTTCTCAGATCAACTCTATTTCAGTCGAACATTCAAGAAATATTCTAGATTGACGCCTTCTGAATATAGAAGACAAAGCATGTTGTAAACCAAGAGTACAATTTGTTCCATGTATATCCCAATAAGTTCTATGTTTTTATTTGCGTTGGCTGATATAATTAGGACACATGTGAAAAAGGCAGAGAGGAGTGCTGTAATGAATAAAAGTGATTGGCAAGATATGAGTCTTTTGCATAGGAACAGGTTAAAAGAACGTGCATACTTTATTCCTTATGAATCAACTAGTTCAGCTTTGACAAAAGACAAATATAAGTCGAAGTGGTATAAGACTTTGAATGGTGTATGGGACTTTAAATACTATGATGCCTGGTATCGTGAAAGTGATAATAAAGAGTGGAACAAGATTCCGGTGCCCTCTAATTGGCAAATGCACGGATATGACAAACCCTACTATACCAACGTTAATTATCCATATCCTGTTGATCCTCCTTATGTGCCAGATGACAACCCCATGGGAGTCTATAGAACGTTTTTCAGATTAGAGGAAAGCTGGAAAAACAGAAGAACGCATATAGTGTTTGAGGGTGTGAACTCAGCCTTTTATTTATACATAAACGGTCAGGAGGCAGGCTTCAGCAAAGGTAGTCGCATGCCTGCCGAGTTTGATATTACGGAGTACATAAACAGGGATGATGTTAATGAAGTTATAGTAAAAGTCCTTAAATGGTGTGACGGAAGCTATCTGGAAGACCAGGATATTATCAGGTTGTCCGGGATTTACAGAGATGTTTATCTATTGTCAAGGAGTACCAAGCACATTAGAGATATTGATATAAAAACAGATTTGAAGAACTGCAAAGTGTATATCGATTTTGATGGAGAGGTTGAATGCGAGCTGTATGATGGAGAAGTTCTTGTTGATAGAAAATCTGCAGCAAGAGAAGTTTCTTTTACAGTGGAGAATGCAAAACTGTGGAGTGCAGAAAAGCCAAATTTGTATACTTTGATTTTCAAAACAGACGGCGAGGTAATACCGATAGACATCGGTTTTAGGACAATAGAAGTATCTGAAAAGGGGGAGCTGTTAATCAATGGTATCTCCGTAAAGCTTAAAGGAATCAACAGGCATGACAGTTTTGGCAACAAAGGGCATGTTATGACGGATTTGGATTTGGAGAATGATTTTAAACTCATGAAAAGCCTTAATATCAACTGTATAAGGACAGCGCATTACCCGCCTACATCCGAGTTTTTCAATCTATGTAACAAATATGGTTTCTATGTCATTGATGAAGCTGATATTGAAACGCATGGTTTTGTTTGTCTTTATACAGGATGGGAGTATCTTTCGTATGACAAGACTTTTCCGGTTGGTGATCCGGAATGGTTGGATGCATTCATGGACAGATTGACAAGAATGGTTGAGAGAGACAAGAATCATCCATGTGTCATAATGTGGTCTTTGGGTAACGAATCTGGATGGGGTGAAAACTATGACAAGCTTATTGAATGGCTAAGGCAAAGAAATACTGCGCCGTTAATATATTGTGAGCGTGCAATCCAGATAGACCAGAAAGCGGATATAGATGTAGAGGGGTGTATGTACCCTGAAATACCTTGGCTTATTGAGGAAGGTAAAAAGACATCATCAAAACCGTTTTTTGTATGCGAGTATTCACATGCCATGGGTAATGGTCCTGGAGATGTTTATGACTACTGTGAAGTCTATTACAAATACCCTCGCTTGATTGGAGGATGCATATGGGAGTGGTGCGACCATACTGTTGTGGTGGATGGTGTGGGCAAATATGGCGGTGATTTTGGTGAGGATATCCATGATTATAACTTCTGTGTGGACGGTCTTGTTACCCATGACAGAAAATTCAAGGCAGGTACTTTGGAGGTAAAAGCTGCATACCAATATGTTCGAATAAAACCAATCGACTTGGCTAAAGGTTTATTGGAAGTTGAGAATCTTTATGATTTTACCAATCTTAATGAGTATGAGCTGTTTTGGGAGCTTCAAAGAGATGGAGAGACTGTTTGTGATGGCAGGCTGGTTTTGGATATTGAGCCTCATGCAAACAAAAAGATGGAACTTGATTATGAATTGCCTGAATCCTGTACTCTTGGCTGTTACTTGAATTTCTCGTTGAGACAGTCAAAAGATACACTGGCTTTGAAAAAAGGATATGAAGTTGCACTGGTTCAACTTGCTATGGATGTACCTGTTGTCAATAAGGAAGAAATAGCCATAAATGAACCTCTGGTAGTCAGGGATGAAAAGAATGAGATACTTATCATTGGACACAATTTTGAGTATTCCTTTGACAAAATCCATGGTCAGTTAAGCAGCCTTAAATACAACGGAAAAGATCTTGTTAAGGAAAATATTAGATTGACTGCATGGAGAGCACCCATAGATAACGAAAGACACATGAAGCATTATTGGGGATTGTTTGGAGACAATCTAAGGGGCTGGAATATAAACAAGACATTTCACAAGTTGTATGATCTGGACATGGATGTGGATGAAAGATATGTGTCCTTCCATGTCGTTGGTTCATTGGCAGGAGTGGGCAGGGCTCCATATCTAAGATACAAGGCAAAGTATGTGATTGAAAATACAGGGAGGATTAGTGTTGTATTGGATGCTGAAAAGGAAAAACGCATAAAGAACCTCCCGAGGCTTGGTTTTGAGTTCTACATGTCCGAAGATGTTGAGTATATAAGTTATTTTGGAGCTGGTCCTTATGAAAACTATGTGGATATGTGTCACCATGTAACTGTTGGAAGATATGATAGTACTGTAACAGAACAGTATTATCCGTATGTTTATCCGCAGGAGCATGGCAACCATACAAATACCAAGGAGTTAAAAGTATATGACGAGCTGCGAAGAGGGCTTCTTTTTGAAACTGACACTCATTTTGAATTTAATGTTTCTCATTATTCGTCTGAAATGCTTACATATGCAGAGCATACTGACGAGCTAGAAAAGAGTGGATATACGATAGTACGGATTGATTACAAATGTGCTGGTGTTGGTTCAAACAGCTGTGGGCCTGAGCTCCAACATAAATATTGGTTGGCTGAGGATAATATTCATTTTGAGTTCTCAATAAAGCCGATATGAGAAAAAGAGCTGCGAAAACGCAGCTCTTTTTGCATCAATCAAACTTAAACGGAAACCTTATTTCATGCAAACCGTCCATGTCGACGTAGTGGTGTTTGACACCCAATTCCTCCATCCATTCTCTGACTTCAAGGGTCTTCCATGGACCTGAGTTGTACCCGCCGCCACTATCGTTTTCATACAGCCATTTGGGTGTAGGCCATAAACATGCGCTGGGATTGATGGCTTCGTAAACTTCCTTGCTTACGCCATTTTGTCCGTGGTGCGACATTTGGACCATGTCGCTTTTTAAATTGTCTCCGTGCATTTTTAAAAGCTCGTTTCCTTGCTCCACACCAGAATCACCAAGGAAGAGAACCGTCTGGTTTTCTACAGTCAACCTGAAAATCATGGAGCTGTTGTTAACCACATTGGAGTTTTTCATAAAGTCTGCTTCTTCGTCCTGAACCATTAGTATTTCAACTTCCACATCTCCTATGGTAAACTTGTCGTTGTTCTGTGGAATAATTACTTCTGTTCCTTCGAGTTTATCAACAGCAGCATAAAAATCACTCATTGTCAGTACGGTGGTATCAGTATAGTCATACTTCGATATGAACTCAGCACTGGGGAAGTTGTAATATATTTTCTTTACGGTAAACTCGTCTCGTTTGAGATTGGCAAGTGCAATGAATGTACTGACATGGTCTGAGTGCACATGGGAAAAGATCCAGGCATCAATTACCGGCTTTTTCATATTGGTCTTTTCTTTAATAAACTTCAGAAGATAATCAGCATCTCCCTTGTTTCCACCATCAATTACAATGCAGTGACCGTCTTTTGTAATTATTACATACGACATCATCTGCTGAGGGGTTTGTGTTGGCAGTTGGTAAAGAGTGGTATGTTTTTGAGTACTGCAGGAGATTAATGCTGCAAGTAAAAGAGTCGAAATTAGTATTATTGTCTTTTTTAAAATTGTCATTATGTATCACCTGTTTTACAGAAAATGTACATTAATTATATATTTATAATCTTAGAATTACAAGACAATGTCTTGCCTTTATGGTACAATCTATCAGAGGTAAAAAGAAAGGGGCATTTTGAGTTGGAAAAAGTAATCTGGGTAAGAAGTTATGGAAAAACACTAACCAGCAAAGACGACGACGGTTTGGATGAAGTGAACAGGTATCTTGCGGCGGGATGGAAGGTTAAACACATCACATCAAGCCCTATGGGTCCTAATCTCTATGCTGGTCAGGCATATATTGTTATTGAGAAGGATGATGAATAATTCTTCCATCAGTCCTCTATTATCGGTTCAAGTATTTCTTCGTAGAACTCATCAAGGTTTGGCAGGTTAAAGTCAACAAGGTCTTGAAACTCAAGACTGTAGTCCATCCTATAGTTGTAGTTGATTGTCCATCCATTGCTAT
>LSQX01029782.1_pt1 | contig 11689 bp, 11 predicted proteins | sample 654561 | NCBI WGS metagenome assembly LSQX01 (sample SAMN04489861, study PRJNA283612) | anaerobic digester metagenome | isolation source: 4 biogas reactors fed with cattle manure at either 37C or 55C with and... | place: Denmark: Kongens Lyngby | collected 2014 | reverse complement strand
TCGTCGTAATCCTTGGCCTCGGCCCCATCGATGGTAACGGCATCAAGATTGCGCAGGTCAGCCCGCCTTTCCTCGGCAGCAATCCGGGCAACCTCCTCTCCTGAAGGAAGCAGGTCCAGCTCCTTGAAGACCGACGGCGGGAATTTGCCAGGCAGTTCGAACCGTTTTTCAAAGAGCAGCTGCTCCGTTCGCGGCACCCCCGGCATCCCGATCCGTTCCACGAGGTGGCCGCAGGAGGGGTTTTTCCCCTTTTGCCAGGAATCCACCTTGACTATTACCTTTTCCCCACAGCGGGCCTTCTTCAACCCCGGCGCCAGGTTCACCTTGCCGCCGAAGCGTCGGTCATCGGGTACAACATAGAACCGCCGGCCCCGTTGCTCCAGGGTTCCGACAAGCTGTTCACAACCCCGGCTCAGGATATCGACCACCTCACCTTCACGGCTGCGGCGGCCGCCGGCTGAAAGGAGGCGGACGAGGACCCGATCGCCGTGCACCGCTCCTTTGAGCCTCCCGGGACTAATAAAAACATCTGACTCCTTCTCCAGATCGGGTCTGAGGAAGGCAAATCCCTTCCGGTTTCCATCGAGCACACCGGTGAGACAATTCAACCGGCGGGGCAGGCCGTAGCGGCCCCTTCCGGTTTTGATCAACAGGCCGTCAGCCTGCATCTGCCGCACCTGCCTGGCCAGCAGGGTGCTTTCTTCCTTATCCAGGCCCAGGGCCCCGCTCAGCTGCTGCAGGGTCAGGGAGCGCCGGCGGTGAGCCGACAGAAGCTGCACGATCTTCTCTTTCAACGTTGCTCCAGGGTGAGCTCTTTTCCCGGGTTTCATCTTGGCAGCTTACAACCCCAGATCTTTCGCGATACCCTGCATCGCTTCCAGGCTCAGAGCGAGAAATCGATCCAGGGAAAGGTTCAGCTCGGAGCAGCGCTCGATCTGTCCGCGGTCAGCGCCCCGGGCGAAATTTTTATCCTTGAAACGATTGATCACAAAATCAAGATCGATTGCCCCCAGTTTCTTCTGCGGGTGGATCAGAGCCGCCGCCACCAGCAGTCCCGTCACCGGATCGGCTGCGTACAGCGCTTTATCCAGAAGGGTCACCCGCTCCAGGCCGAGCGCTTCATTGTGGGCCTTGACCGCCTGGATCAGCTCCGCCGGCAGCCCCTTTTCCTCGAGGATCCGCGCTCCCAGCAGCCCGTGCTGCTCCGGCTGATCCACTGTTTTGTCATAATCGAGATCGTGCAGCAGACCGGCCAGGGCCCAGAGATCTTCATCCTGCCCCAGCTCTTTGGCCAGGCGGCGCATCACCGCTTCAGCCGCCAGCATATGCTTGATCAAATTCTTTGTTTTCACTTCCTGTTTTACCAGATTCAAAGCTTCCTCGCGTTTCATCGATCATTCCTCCAAAGATATACTTCAGGGCAGGGTTAACCTTACCCCGGCAGCGCTGATAGCAAAAGGCGCGAAGCAAGACGGGCTCCGCACCGAAAATTGCTCTGTGACAGGTCAGAGTAAAACTCTGCAATCCCACCTGGGCCACAGCTGATTTACTTACCGTATAATTGTCAGCGCTATCGTAAAAAGCATGAACACGACCGCCAGATAGGTCGTCAACCGGCCCAATTTTTCATCAAGTCCTTTTTTCTTGCCAAAAAGGCTCTGGGCACCGCCTTCAATAACTCCCAGACTGGCACTCCGTCCCGATTGCAGCAACACCGTAACGATCAGGCCGATGCATACGAGAACATAAAAAGCGGTCAACACCTTGACCAGCATGACAGTCACCTCCGCAATCAAGATCCGATCGTGTTATTTTAACACAAAATGACCTCTCCGGCAAATCACTGGCCCAGCTTCAGGATCGAAGAGCCGGCAAAACGGCTGCCCTTGCCGAGTGCGTCTTCGATGCGGAGAAGCTGGTTGTACTTGGCCACGCGATCGACCCGGGAGGGGGCCCCGGTTTTGATCATTCCCGCTTCGGTCGCCACCGCCAGATCGGCGATAAAGCTGTCGCTGGTTTCACCGGAACGGTGCGAAATGATCGCCCCGTATCCCGAATGGTGGGCCAGGGCAACTGTCTCCAGGGTCTCGCTCAGGGTGCCCACCTGATTGAGCTTGATCAGAATGGCATTGGCCACCCCTTTTCCAATACCGGCAGCAAAACGCTGCGGGTTGGTCACAAAAAGATCGTCCCCGACCAGCTTGACCCTTCTGCCGAGGGCCCTGGTAAGGGCGCTCCAACCGGCCCAGTCTTCCTCACCCAGACCATCCTCGATGCTGATGATCGGGTAGCGCTCCACAAGGCTGCGATAGTATTCGATCAGCTCATCGCTGCTGAAGATCTTCCCTTCAAGGCGGTAGCCGCCATTTTCATCGAGCAGCTCCGTTGCAGCCACATCCAGGGCCAGGTAGATCTCCTCCCCAGGTCGGTAACCGGCCGCGGCGATCGCCTCGACGATAAGTTCGAGGGCAGCGGCATTGGAGTCAAGATCAGGCGCAAAACCGCCTTCATCACCTACCGCTGTGTTCAACCCCCGGGCTGAAAGGATCTTTTCCAGATGGTGAAACACCTCCACGGCCATCTGCAGGGCCCGGGTAAAACTTTCAGCCCCGGCGGGAACGATCATAAATTCTTGAATATCGACATTGTTGTCCGCATGCTCGCCCCCGTTGAGGATATTCAGAAACGGTACCGGCAGCAGGGTCCCCCGCAAGCCTCCCAGATAGCGGTACAGGGGCAGATCAAGCATCGCCGCCGCAGCCCGGGCTGCGGCCAGGGAGACGCCGAGGATGGCGTTTGCGCCGAGTTTCTCCTTGTTATCCGTTCCATCCAATGCGATCATGATCCTGTCGAGCTGCTGCTGCTCCAGAACGCTCAGCCCGCAAAGGGCTGGAGCAATCTGCTCATTGACATGGGCCACTGCCCGGAGCACGCCCTTGCCCAGATAGCGCTCCCTATCACCATCCCGCAGCTCCACCGCCTCGAAGGCGCCGGTCGAAGCTCCCGAGGGAACTGCGGCCCGGCCGCGCCAACCACCCTGCAAACAGAGCTCTGCTTCCAGGGTGGGGTTGCCCCGCGAGTCCAGAATCTCCCGCGCCTTGATCCTGCTAATCCGATCTTCCATCAGCCAACTCTCCTTTTACAGATATCGAGTTAATCACGGTTAAAGAATCAAATTTCGCCCGGTCATCTGCGGCGGCTGCGGCAGCCCGGCCAGCGCCAGAATGGTCGGGGCGATATCGGCAAGCTGCCCATCCTGCCGCAGCTGCACCGGGCCAGCCCCAGGCAAAAGGCAGGGAACCGGATTGAGCGTATGAGCGGTATGCTTGCCGCCGTCCGGGGCGATCATCGTTTCGGCATTGCCGTGATCACCGCAGATAACGATGCGCCAGCCCTTTTCCAGGGCCGCCTCCACCAGCGGGCCCAGCTGCCTGTCCACGGCCTCGATCGCCTTTACCGCCGCCTTGAAATCACCGGTATGACCGACCATATCCGCATTGGCAAAATTGACCACCAGGAGCCGGTGCCTCCCTTCAGCGATAGCCTGTACGGCCGCTTCCCTCACGCCGGCCGCGCTCATCTCCGGCTTCAGATCATAGGTTGCCACCTTGGGCGAAGGAATCAGGCGCCGCTCTTCTCCCGGAAAGAGCTCCTCGCGGCCTCCATTGAAAAAAAAGGTCACATGGGCATACTTTTCAGTCTCGGCTATGCGCAGCTGCGGTAATCCGGCCTCGCTGTAACACTCGCCGAGGGTTCCCCCGGGATAATCCGGGGGAAAAGCCACCGGCAGGGAAAGGTTCCGATCATATTCAGTCATCGTCACGGTATAGGGCAGCGGCGGCACCGGACCGCGCTCGAAGTGGGGAAAGTGTACATCGGTCAGGGCATGGCTGAGCTGCCGCACCCGGTCAGGCCGAAAATTGAAGAGAATAACGCTGTCATTTTCCCGGATCACGGCCAGGGGAGACCCCTGCGAGTCGGTGATCACCGCCGGTTGAACGAACTCATCGGTCTCGCCGCGTTCGTAGGCCTCTTCAAGAGCCTGCCGGGGATCGGTCGAACGATTCCCTTCGCCGCAGACATAGGCGCGGTAGGCTTTTTCGAGGCGCTCCCAGCGCCTATCCCGGTCCATGGCGTAGTAACGCCCGCTGACGGTAGCGATAAATGCATTCCGGTGCTTCTGGCTGCGCCGGTAAAAACGTTCGATATAGGGACGTGCGCAAGCCGGAGCCGTATCCCGTCCATCGAGGATGGCATGGATGAAAAGGGGCCCGGCCTGCTCCCTCTCGGCCAGCTCCACCAGGGCCAGCAGATGGTCGGTGTGGCTGTGCACCCCCCCGTCGGAGAGAAGCCCGATCAGATGGATGCTGCCCGCTGAACGGCGCGCCCGCTGCACCGCCTCCCGAAGGACCGGGTTTTCAAAGAATGTGCCCTCCTCGATGGACCGGGAGATCCGGCTGAGATCCTGAAGAACGATCCGGCCCGCCCCCAGATTGAGGTGGCCCACCTCGGAGTTGCCCATCTGACCCGGCGGCAGCCCGACCGCCTCTCCGGCAGCTCCGAGCAGACACCAGCTGAACCGATCGAACAGATCGTTTATCCGGGGTGTTTGCGCCTGCAGGATAGCATTGCCGGCGGGATCGCTGCGGCAGCCCCAGCCGTCAAGGATGACCAGCGCTACCGGGGGATTCAACGCCCGGCCGCCTCCCCTGCTGCAACGATCAGCGCTGCAAATGAATCCGGCTCCAGGCTGGCCCCGCCGACCAGGGCTCCGTTAACCGGAGGGAGGGAAACAAATCCGCCGATATTGCCGGCATTAACACTGCCGCCGTACTGAACCCGCAGGGCGCTTCCAACTTTGTCGCCCAGGATCTTCTCGACAACAGCATGCGCCAGGGAGGCTGCCGCCGCAGCATCATCGGGTGAGGCTGCCTGACCTGTCCCGATAGCCCAGACCGGCTCGTAGGCAATAACCAATTTCCCGACACTTTCTGGATCGAGCCCCTCCAGGGCCGCGTGCAGCTGCCGCTCCAGAACAGAAGCGGTCTTTTTGGCGCTGCGCTGCGCTTCGGTTTCACCGATACAGAGGATCGGAAGGAGCCCTTCGTGTAGCGCCCGCTCCAGCTTCTTCCTGATGACGGTATCATCTTCGCCAAAGATATGGCGTCTTTCGGAATGACCGAGGATAACATGACTCACGCCAAATTCCTTCAGCATCCGCGGTGCGATCTCACCGGTATAGGCACCCTTTTCTTCCCAGGAGATATTCTGAGCGCCCAGCTTGATCGTGCTTCCTTCCAGCGCCGCTGCTGCGGCAGCAAGGGCGGTGAAAGGGGGGCAGAGCAGCACCTCTACCTTGCTGAATCTCCCCTCCTGAAGTCTCAGCTGAGCGCAAAATTCCGCCGTCTCTGCAGCTGTTTTATGCATCTTCCAGTTGGCCGCAATGATCAATTCCATGCTTTAATTCCTCCACTCCTTTGATCTATTTGTTTCGGAGAGCCGCGATCCCGGGGAGCGTCTCCCCTTCCCAGAACTTGAGCGTGGCCCCGCCGCCGGTAGAGATGAAGTCGATCTGCCCGGCCAGCCCGAAACTTTCCAGGGCGGCAACGATATCGCCGCCGCCGGCAATTGAAAAGGCCCTGCTCCCGGCGACAGCGCGGGCGACCGTTTCGGTACCGCGATGGAAAGGCGCTGTCTCGAAGACACCCAGCGGGCCGTTCCAGAGAATCGTTCCTGCCTCGACGGCGATCTCGCCAAACAGGGCCGCCGTCTCCGGGCCGATATCGACCGCTTTCCAGCCTTCATCGACCTCCCCGACAGGGACAGTTTTGAACGGGCTTTGCGGTTTCAGCTCCCGCGTTGTGACCAGATCGACCGGCAGCTGCAGGCAGCAGCTGCCTGTTTCGCTCTCCTCCAGAATATCGAGAGCATCGTCGACAAGCCCTTCTTCGTACAAAGATTCCCCCAACGGATAATCGAGGGCGGCCAGGAAGGTGTTGGCCATCGCTCCACCGAGTAGAAGGGTATCGGCCAGTTTCAGAAAACGGCGGATCACCCCGAGCTTATCCGAGACCTTGGCTCCCCCCAGAATGGCCGCCAGGGGGCGGGCAGGATCCTCCAGGCAGCGGGTGAGCGTCTCGATCTCTTTGAGCATCAGCAGGCCGGCAGCGGCGGGGATATAGGCAGCCACCCCGGCGGTGGAGGCATGAGCGCGGTGGGCTGTTCCAAAAGCATCGTTGACCAGAAGATCGGCCGTCTGGGCCAGCTGCCGGGCGAAATCGGGATCGTTGGCCTCTTCACCCTTTTCAAAGCGTAGATTTTCCAGCAAGATCACCTCGCCGTCGGCAAGGCTTTTCACCGCCTGCTGAACCTCCGGCCCGATCACCCGATCCAGCTTGCGGACAGGCTGTCCAAGCAGTTCGGAAAGGCGGATCGCCACTGGATCAAGGCGCAGCTCCGGCCTGACCTCGCCCCGGGGTCTGCCCAGATGGGAGGCCAGGATCAGGCGGGCACCCCGCTCGAGAAGATCGGTAATGGTCGGCAGCGCCGCCCGGATCCGGGTATCATCCACCACCCGCTCTCCGGAAAGGGGGACATTGAAATCGACTCTCAGAAGCACCCTTTTCCCCTTTACTGCCACATCGGAGACACTCAGTTTCATTCGCCGCTCACCTTCCCCGGGCAAATTTTCATGGTTAATCATTATTCTACCACAAAAGTTATTGTTAAACTCGATCGGCAAAGCTAGTGGCGGCGGCGGCGGTACGAGGCGGGGATGGAAAGTTCGTCGCGATATTTGGCCACGGTGCGGCGGGAGATGGTTACCCCTTTCTCCTTCAAATGATCCGTTAACTGTTGATCGCTAAGGGGTGCTTGCGGATCTTCCTGCTCGATCAGCTCGCGGAGGTAACTTTTGATACTGTGCGAAGAATAGTCCTCGCCGTCCCTGCTGGCCAGACCGCTGGAGAAGAAAAAGCTCAAGGAAAATAGACCGCGCGGTGTCTGCATATACTTGTTCGCTGTGGCCCGGCTGACGGTGGACTCGTGAACCCCGACGGCCCCGGCGACATCTTTCAGGGTCAGCGGCTTCAGCTTCCTGATCCCGTGCTCAAGAAAGGGCTGCTGGATCTCGACGATCTGCTGGGCAACGCGGTACAAAGTGAGACGGCGCTGCTCGATGCTGCGCAGAAGCCACAGGGCCTTATCCAGATTGCCCTTGACATAACTGGAGAGCTCTTCATCACTGTCCCCCCCCCGGAAAAGCTGCTGGTAGTATGAGCTGATCCTCAGAAGGGGGGTCAGACTGTCGTTTACCACCACGACATATCTGTCTTCAACTTTTTCCACATTGATATCGGGGACGATATAACGCGTCTCCTGGGTGCCGCCAAAGAGGGATCCGGGCTTGGGGTTCAGTGTGCGGATGAAATCAACAGCCCCCTGCACCTCTTTGATGCTGCAGCCGAGCTGGGCGGCAATATGGCGGTAGCGTCTATCGGCCGTGGCGGGAAGGAACTGTTTGACTATTTCAACCACCAGTGGCGAAGGGTTTTTCAGGCCAGCAAGTTGGAGCAGTAGGCATTCCTGCAGGTTGCGGGAGCCGATCCCCGCCGGCTCCAGGCCCTGAACCACCCGGAGCGCCGCTCCCAGCTCCTCGGGGGTAGCGCCGATCGCTGCAGCCAGCTCATCCGGATCGCTGCGCAGGTAGCCGTTATGATCAAGATTGCCGATCAGGTAGGAGGCGATGCGGTATTGGCGGGACGGCAGGGAAAGCAGCCGCAGCTGCCCGAGCAGCTCTTCAACCATCGTATCCGGCTCCCCGGCATAGCTGTCCATTGTGGGGAAATTGCCCCAATCACCACCGCTGGGCTCGGTCGGTCCCCCTGCCGGTCCGTGATCCAGATCCCGGAAATATTCCTCCCAGGGAAAATCATCTTCGACAAATTCTTCTTCCCGGGGTTCCTCTTCAGCGGTGGATTCACTTTCGCACAGCTCCAGCACCGGATTTCTCAGGAGCTCTTCCTGGATATAGTTCTGCAACTCCAGGTTGGAATATTGCAGCAGGGTAATCGCCAGTTTCAACTCCGGTGTCATGATCAGCTGTCGGGTCTGTTCTATTTTCAGCCGATGATCAAGCTGCATCTTGCTCACTTCCCGCCTGGTAAATTCGACATCTTCCGCAGAATTCCCTGCAGGGGCAATCTCCCGGGGCAACACCTTGCCCGCACCGATCGCCGTTTTCCCCTGAAATCAGCGGCTGCTGCTCTCTAGCTATCATGATCGGGGCGGCCGCTCTCCTGCTCCAGCTCGATCAGTTTTCGAAAGCGGTGATTCACCGCAGATTTACTCAGGGGCGGTTTACAGAGCCGGCCCAGCTCCCTGAGCGATGCCTCAGGATAGCGGCGCCGCATCAGGGCGATCTCTTTAAGTGACTGCGGCAGCTCTTCCAGAGTGCAGCGCTGCTCCAGACGATCGATCACCAGCAGCTGCTGCTGAGCGGTGGCAACCACTTTCTCCAGGTTGGCCGTATCGCAATTGACCTGGCGGTTGACCTGATTGCGCATGCTCCTGATCACCCGGGCACTTTCCAGCTGCAGCACAGCGCTGGCAGCCCCGATGATTCTTAAAAAATCTGCGATCGCCTCGGCTTTTTTCAGGTAGAGGTAGCTGCTGCCCCGACGCTGCCTCAGCGGGGCGCTGATCGAGAATTCCGCCAGACAGCCCTGCAGCAGCGCGGCATCCTCCGGTAACCCGCAATTGATCTCCAGGTGGTAACCGGGACCGTCGGGCCGGTTGAGCGTGCCCCCGGCCAGAAAGGCCCCCCTGATAAAGGCACGTCGGCAGCAGCGTTGACCGGGCACCAGGGAGGGATCCCGGGCCAGGCGCCGCGGCAGCTCGCTGCTTTTCAGCCCGAGTGCCTCCAGAAGGGCGCTGACGTTTTGCGCCCCCGTCACTTCAACCAGGTAGCGCTTGATCCCCAGACGGCGCACCTGTTTCTGCAGCACTTCCGGCGAGGCTGCGCCGGCGGCCTTGAACAGGCGGAACAGATAACGGGCCAGAGCAACATGCTCCACCTCGACACTCAAGCCGCGGGTACCGCTGCGGATCGCCAGATAGCCCCGCAGCAGCAGCAGCGCGGTCAGCTCCGTGCGGTTGCAGCAGGGTTCTTTCTGCGCCTGACGGATCAGCTCCAATTTGACCTGCCGGGAAAAGGACAATGGGATGAGCGCTCCTTTCAGCAAATTTGCCGGCTCAGGAAGGAAATGGTCGGGATGCTAGACCTTGTCGATATCCCGATGTTCGAGATGAACCCGGTAATGTCCGGCCAGGATCCGGCCAAGTTCGTTGGCCAGGGCGACAGAACGGTGTTTCCCGCCGGTACAGCCGATCGCCACCACCAGTTGAACCTTCCCTTCGCGGGCATAATGGGGGATGGTAAATTCGAGGAGATCGCAAAGTTTCTGAAAATACTTGTGGGTGAGCGACCGCTGCCAGAGGTAATTCTTGACCCGGGGATCTTCTCCGGTCAACGAGCGCAGGTGTTCAACATAATGGGGGTTTGGCAGGAAGCGCACGTCAAACACCAGATCGGCATCGAGCGGCACCCCGTATTTGAACCCAAAACTGACCAGCAGAATTGGCATCCCCCGTCCGTGCTGTCCAGGCTCATAGATCTCCGAAATCTTCTTCTTCAGATCCTGCGGTTTCAGATCGGAGGTATCGATGATCTTGTCGGCTTTGCCCCTCAATTCGCCGAGGGCAACCCTTTCCGCCCGGATTGCTTCGAGCAGACCCATCCGGGGAATGGGGTGACGACGCCTGGTCTCTTTGTAGCGACGCAGCAGAACTTCGTCCCTGGCTTCTAGAAATAGTATTTCATGATTGAGTTCGTTCTCCTCCAGCTCGCAGAGGGCTTCGAAAAGGTGGTCAAAAAAAGCGCCGCCCCGCATATCGCAAACCAGCGCTATCTTGTTGATCTTCCCCCCCGATTGGAGACAGAGTTCGGCAAACTTGGGAATGAATGTCGGCGGCAGATTATCCACGCAGAAGAAGCCGAGGTCCTCGAAGCAGTTGATCGCATGACTTTTGCCCGCCCCGGAGAGACCGGTAATCAAAACAATCTGGATTGTCTCCTGCTGAACCACCGCTGTTCACCTGTCTTTTTGAATCTTGTTCGGGCGGGTCCGCCCGGCAGGGGTTGAGCCGGTGCGGCATTCCCCGATTATCCAGGCCGGTACCACGATCTTTTAGAGCAAGCCGGCAGAAATATATTCCTCGATCACACGGGCCACCCCGTCTTCGGTATTGGCTGCCGTCACCAGATCAGCAGCCGCGAGCACCTCCGGTGAGCCGTTGGCCACCGCCACACCCAACCCGGCATACTGAATCATGTCCAGATCGTTGTGGCTGTCCCCGAAGGAGATGATCTCCTGGCGGCTGATATCCAATGCGCCGGCCAGCCGGCGGAGAGCCTGCCCCTTTGTCCCTTTGCGGTGAGAGAATTCGAGAAAAAAGGGGTGCGGCTTGAGCATGGCNNCCCGGCATACTGGATCATATCCAGATCGTTGGGGCTATCCCCGAAGGAGATGATCTCCTCACGGCGGATTCCAAGCGCTCCAGCCAACCGGCAGAGGGCCTGCCCCTTTGTCGCCTGGCGGTGAGAGAACTCGAGAAAGAAGGGGTGCGGTTTGAGCATGGTGAACTGATCCGGATAGCCCTTTTGCAGCACCTCTTCGACCTCGGAAAATTTTCCTTCCCAGTTGAACAGGGTCATCTTCGCCGGGCAAAGGCCCTCTCTCTCCAGAAACCGGTCCAGCGGGCCGACCGCTGCGACGGCTATATCATACCTGTTCCGGTAATACCTGGAATAGCGATTTTCCCGGTTAATATAGAAGCGCTCATCGATATAGGCGCAGATCTCCTCGCCCCTTTCCTCGGCAACGGCGGCTATGGCGATAGCCGTCTCGAGGGTCATGGGGCGGTAATAGAGAACCGTCCCATTCTCCGTTGTCTTGATCAGGGCCCCCTGATAACTGATCATCGGCCAGTCTGTATTCAGAGCGAGCTCCCTGACGTAAGGCAAGCCGGTCAGGTACATCCGCCCGGTCGAAATGGTGATGATCACCCCGCGCTCGACCGCCGCCCGGATCGCCTTCTTGTTCCGCGGCGATATTCTGGAGCTGCCGTCCAGAAGGGTTTCGTCAAGATCTATTGCCAACAAGCGGTAACGCATGAAAGCCTCCTTCGCCCTGCTTCAACCCCATTATAGCATAATGCCCGCTGCAGCAGCGTTATTCCCGGAAGGCCTCCTTGCCGGTGGCACTGCACCCTGATCCCTTGACGGCTTTTTCTTCCCCGCTCACGAGTGCAGCTGCCGGTAGATCTTTCCCGCCAGAATCCGGTTGATCCCGGGGACGGCAGTCAGCTCTTCCTCGCCGGCCCGGTAAAGCTGCTCCAGGCTGCCGAAATGTTTCAACAGAGCGGTGCGCCGCTGCGGACCGATCCCGGGGATCTCCTCCAACCGCGAACGGGTTGCGCTTTTTCGGCGGAGGCGGCGGTGATAGTCCACGGCAAAGCGGTGCGCCTCATCGCGGATCCGCTGCAGCAGCTGCAGCAGGGTGCTGTTTGCCGGCAGCAGCAGCGGTGCTGTTTCCTGCTCCAGAAAGATCCGATCCGGATTTTCCGCCAG
>LSQX01390922.1_pt1 | contig 11693 bp, 7 predicted proteins | sample 654561 | NCBI WGS metagenome assembly LSQX01 (sample SAMN04489861, study PRJNA283612) | anaerobic digester metagenome | isolation source: 4 biogas reactors fed with cattle manure at either 37C or 55C with and... | place: Denmark: Kongens Lyngby | collected 2014 | reverse complement strand
GGAAGTGGGCTGTCAGGTCACGGTCGGCTGAAGCAATAAAGCTGTATGTCATTTCAGTCGAAACCACTTCACCGTCCTCTGTCCATTCCACAAAGCTGTAAGCGGCGTTGGGTGAGGCTACAAGGTCTACAGTGCTCCCTTCAGGATAGGTGCCTGCACCCTCCACCAGACCGCCTTCCTGGGGTTCGGCTGTGGCTGTGATGACATAATTTACAGGATCATCCACGCCAAACCATTCCAGTGCCTCTGCTATCATGGTGTTGATGTCTGAATCATTTGTAAACTGCGAGAGGTCGAAACTGATGAAGAACGACTTGTAAATGAGGTTATCGAGCCAAATGGCACTGGCCTGTCCCTTCGAATAGGCATCGCCATTGATGGGGCCGGCGTGAAACTTAAATCCTGTTGAGGGAACGATTAGGGGGTTGTTGATTTCGCCGTGGTACATCTCCGGGGCTTCCCTGGGATAGATCACATCAGGCGAATTCGAATATACGGGCAATTCCACGCCTTCAGAGCCAATAGGGGATCCTGCCACTCCTATGATGCTGCCATTTGAATATCCCGTATTGTTGGGTCCGCCAATCCCATCACCACCTCCAAAGATCGGGGGATTGGGCTGCACTTCGTATCCTCCCCTGAAATAGGCAGAATATAGCTTCCTCAGCGGACTGTTGTTGGGCATTGGGTGGGCTGCACTGGCCATATTGTCAGCAGCCATAAATACATTTTTGGGATTGGCTTCCGTTCCCATATCCATAAATGTCATCAGGGCAAGCGATAGGGTGTCATGCACCTGGTTGCTCCCTGCATTGGATGAATAGGCAATGATGATGCTGTAATCTTCGGGGAAGCGATAGCTCTCGTAGGCCGCCCAGTTAAAGAAATCGTAGGCCACGCCCGCTTCATCAAGAGCCATTACATACTTATTGTATTCGGTGCTCTGGTAATCACTGAAACCTGGCCTGGTACCGGGTGAGGCCAGCAATACCCTGGTATCGGCAGTGGGAAGGACCTTGAAAAAGTAATCTTCCGTTTCTTCTTTTCGGTATTCACCCCTGTTTCCTGCCTGGTCATGGGCTACAAAGTAATATGCTACGGTAACACCCTTGGGCAAGTCGGTCAGGGCATAATGATAAATATTGGGCTCTTCAAAGGAGGTATGCGTCATGGCTTGCCACTCATCGCCCAGATTGTAATAAAGGGTGTCGCTGGCAATGCCTGACACATCGGTAAAGGTAGCCGTCAGGTTCATGCTCTGCTCAAAGGTGTTCCAGACTTCCTGGTGGGAGAACTGGGGCACGAAATTATCTGTTCCTGCAAAAAACGTAATGGCCATTTCATTCTGGACCAGGTTGCCCGGAGGAACAGGGCCGTTATACTGATTGTTGACTACATCAGGCCTCAAAAAGGCCAGCCCGGCATCTGCCGTTTGGTTTTGAATGCCAATGGTGGCAAACTGTCCGAACACGTGGGGAACATTACTGCCCGACTGCCCGTTATCCACATTCTTGTATTGCATGACAATCTCCCCATTTTCATGCAGGATCACCTGGAACTGCAGCGTAGGGTCCCCGCCGTTGCCAGCAACAAAACGGAGGTTATTCCACTGGATCACATGATAACGGTTCGGGGCTTCACCAAACGACTGAAAGAAAATATCGCCTGTGCCCTCATCGGCCATCAGGTCATCCCAGAATACCGCAATCAGGTTGGGCATTTCTGAATACCCCGGAATGGGGCTATGGTATCCAAAGGGATTCCCGTCATTTTCCCATCCGTAATCGGGAAAAGGCTTATACCAGTTGTTGTCGCTGCCAAACAGCAATTCCCCGTTGATGTCCACGTGATATTCTGCATGGGCTAAGCCGTAAAAGGGGAAATCGAATCCTATGGGAATGGGTTCTGAAAAGTTATCATCGCCCGAGAAATCATTTACATTATACATTATGGCTGAGGTCCCCGTCTCGCTGATGTCGATCCAGTTGTATTCAGGGCCACCCTCCACCAGGCTGCTGATCCACTCGTAGCCCTGGGCATCGGGGCCTCCCGTGCCCTGGTGTTCCACCACCTGGAATACCATATTGATAGTATCATTGCCCTGGCTGGAATCACCTTCAAGGCTGGTGAATAAGCGCGCCTGGTAAAGCCCCGTGACTGTGGGGGTCCATTCCTCGAAGGAAACGGGTGCAGTCTCCCCTGCGGCCAATAATCCTGTGTGCGTTGAGCTTGATTCATATACAAGGGCCAATGAATTGTCCCGGATCTGGAAAGTGGCCTGGAATGTTGCATCCATGTCCGCGTTACCGAAATTCTTCACGGTACCTGCCGGAATTACCGGTTGATCAACCATTTGGTATTTCCAGGGAGCGGTGATGGAACCTGCTCCTGCATCCATGGCGGGTGCCTGTCCTACCTTGATCTCATCTAAGATGATCCCATAGGTGTCTCTCACCCAATGGAATGCCAGGTGGATGTCCTGACCTGCGTAATCACTCAGGTCATAGGTGAACTCGGTCCAGCCTGTCCCAAGCCCTGTGATAGCCTCGAGGGTCACGTTGAAGTTGGCTACCTCGGTACCTGAGGTCGAAAGTTTAACGTTCAGATTTTCAGTCCCAAACCATGCCCTGGCATAAAAAGTGAAAATATCTCCGTCTTGTATGCTCAGCTGAGGGGTGATGAGCCAGTCATTGTTGTTTGCTGAATAACTGTCGCACATCACGACCCAGTTGCCGGCATAGGCGCTCCCTCCATAATCATACGCTCTCCATTGCATTCCGTCGTTGTCTATGTCGAATACGGTCCACTCTGATGGGACTGACCCGCCTTCGAAACCTTCGTTAAGGGTCCATTGTGCCTGGGCATTGAACCCCATTAGCGCTAATCCTGTGACAAACAGGAACAGTTTCATGAAATTGTTGATAGTTTTTTTATTCTTCATTTTTTTTAAGGTATTTGATTGGGAGTTTTTAACACACAAAGAAACAGCTTCCTGTTCAGGATTCCGAAGGTTAGTGTCCCAAATTGGTATATTTGGAGAAGTCTTAGGGTAGGATAATAGCTTGATATTCAGCTTCTTTTCTGAAAAGGGAAGGGGTGATCCCCGTGTGTTTTTTGAATACCGAATTGAAATTGGAAATTGTGTTAAACCCTGCTTCTTTTGCGATAGCCTCTATGCTGAACCTGGAGGTCATCTCCAGGTTCGACAACAAATGCATTGCCTCATTTACCCTGTACTTGTTTATGTAGTCAGGATATTTCAAATGATACTCCTCATTGATGATCTGCGAAAGATAGGTGCGGTTGGTGTTTAACTTTTTGGCTAATTTGTCAATGGTGAGGTTGGGCGTCGTAAAAATCTTCTCTTCCTCCATGAGCTTCTCCAGCTTTTGCAAAACCTTGCGCTTTTCATCGTCGGATATGGAAACCACGTTCCTTTCGGTTTCCTCCAGCTCCAGCCTGGTCTTCATCACCCTGATCTGTTGCTCCTTGTTGATCAAGTCCAGGTTCTTCTTGGCAAGCACCTTAAACGCCCTGGTCTTCCTTTGAAACTGGATGTAGATGATCACCAGGGCCGTGGCCGAGAGCACCAGCCCGATCAGGTAAATGTTCAGCATCCGCTTCTTGTTCCTGATCTGAGCCTCCTGCAGCTCGCCCTGATACTTCAGCGAGAGGTTCTCCAGTTCAAGCTTTTCGTTCAGGTATTTTTCCTCGAGCAATGAAATGTTGATGGCCTTTTCCTGGTCTATAAGGCTGTCTTTCAGAATATAACTTCGCTTGTACAGGGGTAGGGCAACCTTGATATCCCCCGCAAGTTCGTATAGCGAAGCCAGGGTCTCAAGGGCATAACGCTGTTTGTTCAGTTCCCCGGTTTCCTCAAACAGTTCAAGCCCCTGCCTCACCAATTGGATAGCCTCCCCATATTGCCCCTGGTTTTTCCTTATGCTCGCAATCTTGAGGTAGGCATCGCCTTCCCCGCTCTTGTCATTGGTCGTTTTCTTCAGTTCCAGCGATTTCAGGTAAAAATCCATGGCAGTCCTGTACTCCCCCCGCGAAAAGTAAATGTCGCCAATCCCGCTGTAATTCGACGAAATGCCCTGGAGGTCATTGATTTGCTCATCGATGGCCACGGCTTGCTGGTAACTCTCCAGTGCAAGTTGTTCATTGCCTTCTTGCTTGTAAATAGAGGCCAGGTTGGTCAGGCTGATGCTCTGACCCCGCAAGTCATCCACCTCACGGAAAGCCTCCAGGGCCCGCTGAAGATATGCTCCTGCCTTTTCATTTTCCTTTAACAGGATAAACAAGGTGCCCACACTCAAGTTCACCCTGGCAATCTGAAGCGGGTTGCCCTGTGATTCGAAGATGCGCAAGGCATTGAAGTTGTATTCATTGGCCTTTTCGTAATCGCCCATCTTGGTGTAGATCAATGCCATATTGCTGTGCACGATGGCCGTCTTTTCACCCAAGTCGTGCGCTGTCCCTATCTCCAGGGCCTGGGTCGAATACTGCAGGGCTTGCCTGTAACTGCCCTTCTGAAAGGCCGATACCGACAAATAGCGGTAAACATCCATTTCTTCGGCAGGCAGTTCCTTGGCTTTATATATCATGACGGCCTCCAGAAGCAAACTGTCAATGGGATAATGGCTATAGCTCAGGTCATTATCCAGAAAAATGCCGGTGGTGATATCCGCGGCCTCCTTCTCCAACCCACGTCCCCTGGCAAAGTCCAGCGCACGCATATAATACCCCCACTTTGCCTCCGGGTCTTCGCCCGATGCTTCATTTGCCAGGCTTAGAAAGGCCGAAATGACAAGGCTGTCACTGTATTTATCTGAGAAATCCTCCGCCGACTCCCCTGCACGGATCAGCTCAACGGCTTCCGAAAGCTGGGCGGCCACATCCTCCGGATCCAGGCCATTGCGGCTGCAGCCCATAGCAATCATCATCAGCACTACCATTCCGTATAACCATACGAAAAGCGGCCGTCGTGCAAGGATCGGGATCATTGGGGAGGACATCACGGTAAATGCTTGGGTTTATTACAAATTTACGATTTAATTCCCAATAATCCCCTGAGAATACCCCTTCCCCATTCCACGCCGAAAACATGGGCACCCGACACCAAAGGACCTCCTGCCTCCAATCCTCCGCTGGCAAGCGGATAAACGCTCCAAAGAGCGAGTCTTGCCTGAAATCCCCGAAACCTTGAACCCGAAACCAGAACCCAGAAACCTTGAACCTTGAACCTTAACCCCTCCTTGGTTTCCTCCTCAGCCCCATCAGCGGCCGCAGCCAGTGGATGCGCCTGATCACCCCTTCGTACAGCATCAGGCAAATGCCAAAGGTCCCTGATGCCATCAGAAGGAATTTAATGCCCAGTCCCCAGTCCTTGCCGGCGATCAGGAAGCCGATCCCCACCGTGATGGTCTGGTGGAGGATGTAAAACGGGTACACCGCCTCGTTGGCATAAGCCAGACCCTTGCCGGGCCTCTTCAGGTAGACCGTGGCATAGCCAAACAGGCAGAGGATCCATGACCACAGGTTGAACACCCTCAGGGCGGCAAACCAGCCCGAAGTCCAGCTCACCCCATCGGCCTGGGTCAGCAGAACCCCGCCCATCATAGTTGCCGCCAGCCCCCCATACAAAAACAGCCGCCTTCCCCGGGCTGCCAGATCCCAGAAATGGTCTTTCAGGGCCATAAACAAGAACCCGTAAAGAAACAGATTCAGGTAATGGACCAGGTTGTACCAGTCGCCCCAGAACGCATGGGTCGAAGGGAAGCGGGGCATCAGCAGGGCCTCCCATACCCATAAGGGGATGATCAGCCAGTAGAACCCCGGCGGCTTGCGGGTAAGCCTGCGCAAGCCCCGGATCAGTCCACTTCCCGGATGACGGTTCAGGTACTGAAACAAGGGGATGGAAACCAGGGAGTAAAACAGCAGGTAAGGCAGAAACCACAGGTGATGCCAGCTGAGGTTGCCATCAGGGTAACTGCCTGTAAAAGCGTGCCTTGGCCAGAAATCGAAGAAGCTGCCACGGAAGGCCCCTGTGCTTATCCGCTCAAGGTACACCTGCGGGGGCACCACCAGCAGCATCCCCACCACAAGGGGCAAACCCAGCCTGCCTAGCCGCTCCAGGGCATACCCCCCCGAATCACGCTTGCGGATCGAAAAATAAGTCCCCATCCCCGAGATCACAAACAATATGGGCAGACGCCACTGGTTCACAAAGAGCATGGGCCAAACCAGACCCTCATAAATAATGTTGTTCTTGATGTGCCATCCCCAGGGCACAAAAAACATTCCCGTATGGTATAATATCAGCAAGCTGAAAACAAATACCCTTAGCCAATCCAGTTCATATCTGCGCATGGTGTTTTTTTTGCAAAACTAGAAAGCTTAACGATCTGATTTACAATGTTGTGACGAGTTGCACGAAATTGTGACGGGTAACAAGGTGCCGGGATAAAAAACAAATTCCGGGGCCGGCAGCCAGCGACTATGGCCTAATCATGGCCTTAAAGGCAGGGATCATGTTCCTTGCCACAGGTACCGGCCCGGCTTCAGCCTCAAGGCTCAGGAGGTAACCCTGGGCATTGCCCCTGACAGCCGTAACTTTATTCAGATTGACAAGGCAGCAGCGATGGGTCCTGAGAAAACCGGGGAGGTGGGCTACCTGCTTCTCAAATTCCTTTATGGTAACCCTTTTGATGCTCCGGATGGCTTGGCCGTCCTTTTCCGAAAAAATTTCCAGGTAATTGCCATCCGACCTTGCGAAAAGAAAGCCCGAAGGGTCCAGCCAGAAATGATCCCCCTTCAGCAGGGTTTTGATGTAAAGGGGCTGAATGGGGTCCTGTTTTCCTGCCATACCCCCGGCAAGCTGCAAAGCTTTGGCAGAAGCCTTATGATGCCGCAAAAGCCTGCTAAAATTCAGCGAAACTCCCGTGGCGATCAGCAAGACACCCACCAGGAAGGTGTTACGTACCTCCTCATACAGGTACTTCCACGACCAATTGTAAGGATTATCATACAGGAAATCACGGATCAGGAAAAGAACCAGCCCGGCCATAAACAGGGCCAGGGTCAGCAACAGCATCTCCTTCAGGATGGTCCAGCCCCGATCATTGACCCATGAGGCAACCAGCCTGAGGGTCACGAAAAATGCCAGCCCGGCAGCCAGCGACTGGATCAGGCAAATCCAGACGAAAGCCATTCGCTGCTCGGGCACATACACATTAAAAGGCTCAAACAGGTATAGGAAGATAAAAGTCAGCAGCGTCAGCGGCAATACAAATATTACCAGGCTTCGCCCGCGGTAACTGAAAGGATAGGACTGGCCAAAAAAAGCAATGAGTCCTTGCATAAACATAAATTTTCAGGATGATCCAGGGCTCCGAAAAGTACAAAAAAATCCTTTCCCTTCCTGCCCGGCAGAGCTCCCTTTTTTTCAGGGAACCCCATGCCGCCAGGCTGCAGGACCTTTCCAGGGAATGATCCAAGCCAGCCCCTGAAATCAACAGGCCCGGCATGGATGCCGGTTTTACCATGGCAACACACGCTGGGGCTTTAGCCCCAACCTTATTTTGGATAAAACCCGGGGTGTCGGGCCCTTGTCCCCGTGGCCTGAAGGCAACGGCTGTTGATTTAAGGCCATCCCCGGTTGAAAAGTCCCTTATGGCCTTTGGTTTATAAGCCGGGTAAAAAGTCCCGGATAAAGGCACTCAAACTACAAACCGTGGCATTACCCAGAGGGTAAGTGTCGGATGAGGGTGTGATGATAAAGTTCCTGGTGGTCTTGAGGTCATCGATGGCAACGAAAAATCCTTTTGTCGGTTTAGGGGCGTTGCTGTATTTGATTTCTATGGAAACCAGGGGCTTATTGGCTCTTACCAGGACCAGGCCTATCTCTGCCCCCGTCTGGGTCCTGTAGAAATAGGGCTTCAGTTGATTTGACATATGGTAGCTTACCTGCTCAATGGCATAACCCTCCCAGGATGCACCAATGACAGGATGAAGGGTTAGTTGGTCAAAGGTTTCGATGTAGTGTAACCCGTGCAGTAAACCACTGTCCTTAATGTATACTTTCGGCGATTTGACCAGCCTTTTCGGCAAATTTGTGAACCAGGGCTGCAGCCGGTAAACCAGGAATGCACCTTCCAGGAAATCAATATATCGGCTGATGACCGGGGACGTGACCCCAATGGATCGAGCGAAATCCTGTGCATTCATTAGCTGGCCGTGACTGTTGGCCAGCATAAAAAGAAGCTTTTCTGAAATGGATGGATTAAGATTATGTCCGAATAAATAGCTTAAGTCGGTTTGTATGTAGCTTCGGATAAAACTTTGGATCCATTCCATATAGGCAGTATCATCCTCAGCCAGCAAAGCCAGCGGGAAACCACCCCTGTGCCAATGACGTTCAGGTGAAAAGAAAGGAGCTGCTTCTGTGAGTTTTAAAGGGTTCAGATCAAAATAGCCTATTCTCCCCGTAAGACTTTGGGAGACTCCCTTTACCAGGTCAGGGGTTGCGGAGCCCAGCAATAAAAAACGGCCCCTTTCACGCTTCCTGTCGATTACGCTCCTCAAAATGGCAAATAAATGGGGTTGGCTTTGGATCTCATCCAGGATCACCAGTTTGTCCTGGTGATGGTCAAAAAATGTTTCCGGGTCATCGCCTAATTTGGCAACATCCCGACTGCTCTCCAGATCAAGGTAAACAAAGGGTTTCTTCCAGTTTTTTCCAATTTGTAATGCCAGGGTGGTTTTACCCACCTGCCTGGGGCCTAAGATCACCACGGCAGGAAACTGGTCGAGCCTCGTCTGGATAACCGCAATATCTTCACGCCTAACTTCCATCAGGCAAAGATAAAAATTATCATTGAAATATCATAGTGCCGATATGAATTTTCAAGGTAAATTATGCTGTGATGAATTCAGGCAGGGCTCTGCTTCATTAGCCTGAAGGCTATGGTTATTGATTCTTTCAATGCTGAAAACCAATAGGCCCGGCATTAATGGCGTGTACCTTTATGCCACTCCCACGGGCTGGGAAAGGGGAGGGGGATACCTGTTTTTCTATCGCTATGCCACCCCTGACGGGGTGGATTCCGGAATCGGTCGCCGCTCCGGGGCTGAACCCCATGCCCCATGCTCCTGGTCCCATGCAATTCATCCGCACAAATCCGTAAAATCCTTTTCCTCCATTTTCCATTTTTCATTCTTCATTTTTAATTTTTAATTTTTCATTTAACCACGCTCGTGCGGGGGTCGGATGGGGCCTTACTTCACACGACCGTGGCAGGCCGATGGGGGCAGGTTATGGGCGTTTGTGCCAAAACTGGGCAGATACTCCCGGTTTCCCCGAATATGTTTAATTTAGCGGAAAATAAAAATAGGTATTCACTGTAAATATTTTCTGTGTTATGGTCAATGAGCAGTTGATGAATCCGCGGTCTATCGTGGTCGTGGGCGGGTCGAACGACATCACCAAGCCGGGTGGCAAAATCTTAAAAAACATCATAGACGGGGGCTTTAAGGGCGAGCTGTACGTCACCAACCTGAAGGAGAGCGAGGTGCAGGGTATCAGGAGCTATCAGAACCCTGAGGAGCTCCCCGAGGTGGACCTGGCGGTGATTGCCATTGCTGCCCGTTTCGTGCCCGACACGGTGGATCTGCTGGCGCATCGGAAGAACACCCGGGCCTTCATCATCCTCTCGGCGGGCTTCAGCGAGGAGAGCGAGGCGGGGGCTGCCCTCGAGAAAAAAGTGGTGGACACCATCAACAGCGTAAACGGGGCTTTGATAGGGCCCAACTGTACGGGCATCCTGACGCCCCATCACCAGAGCATCTTCACCTATCCCATACCGAAACTCGATCCCAAAGGCTGCGACTTCATCTCGGGCTCGGGGGCCACGGCCTGTTTCATCATGGAGGCGGGCATCCCCAAGGGGCTCAGCTTCTCGAGCGTGTTCTCGGTGGGCAACAGCGCCCAGATGGGGGTGGAGGAAATCCTGCAATACCTCGACGAGACCTTTGACCCGGAGACCAGCTCAAGGGTAAAGCTGCTGTATATTGAGCACGTGAGCAAGCCTCAGAAACTGCTCAGGCACGCCTCTTCGCTGATCCGTAAGGGCTGCCGCATCGCTGCAGTGAAGGCCGGCAGCTCGGCAGCCGGCAGCCGTGCCGCCAGCTCGCATACGGGGGCCCTGGCCAGTCCCGACGTGGCGGTGGATGCCCTGTTCCGCAAGGCTGGCATCGTGCGCTGCAGCGGTCGTGAAGACCTCATCAGCGTGGCCTCGGTGTTTATGCACCCCCGGCTGGAAGGCAAGAACATCGCCATCATCACCCACGCAGGCGGACCTGCGGTGATGCTCACCGACGCCCTCTCCAACGGCGGTCTGGAGGTTCCACATATAGATACACCGGCCAGCAAGGAACTGCTCACCAAGCTCTTCCCCGGCTCGTCGGTGGCCAATCCCATCGACTTCCTGGCCACTGGAACGGCCGAACAGCTTGGCATCATTATTGAATATGTGGATCAGCAGTTTGACAACATCGACGGGATGGTGGTCATCTTTGGCACCCCCGGCCTGTTCCCCCTCTTCGACGTCTATGAGGTGCTGCACCAGAAGATGCTGACGGCCCGCAAGCCCATCTTCCCGGTATTGCCCAGCACCCTGACCGCCAAGGCCGAGGTTGAGGAATTCATCGCCAAAGGACGAATCAACTTCCCCGATGAGGTGACCCTGGGCAAGGCCCTGTGCAAGGTGTTCCATACGCCTGCACCCGGTCCTGAGAAAGTGGAATTGCCTGCCGTTGACCGAAAGCGCATCCGGACCATCATCGAGGGGGCAGGAGATGGATACCTGGCCCCTGAAGCGGTGCAGGGTCTGCTCGATGCAGCGGGCATTCCCCGTGCCGGAGAGGCTGTGGCTGACACAGAGACCGAAGCGCTGAAAGCTGCCGGCCAACTGGGATATCCCCTGGTGATGAAGGTGGTGGGGCCCGTGCACAAGAGCGACGTGGGCGGGGTGGTGCTCAACGTGAAGGATGCAGAAGGGGTGAAGCGTGAGTTCGCCCGGATGATGCAGATCAAGGACACCACGGCCGTCCTGATGCAGCCGATGCTGTCGGGCACGGAGTTGTTCGCCGGCGCCAAGCGCGAGGATAAGTTCGGGCATATGGTGCTGTGCGGCATGGGTGGCATCTTTATCGAGGTGCTCAAGGACGTCTCCTCGGCCCTTTCACCCGTTTCGAAAGACGATGCCCTGGCGATGATCCGAAGGTTGAAGAGCTATAAGATCATACAGGGGGTACGTGGGCAGCAGGGCATCAGCGAGGAGAAATTCTCTGAGGTTCTGACACGCCTGTCCGCCTTGCTGGAGGCCGCTCCCGAGATCTACGAGATGGACCTCAACCCCCTGCTGGGAAAAGGCGAACAGGTGGTGGCGGTGGATGCCAGGGTTAATGTGGTGAAATAGGGACTTTAGAGACTTAATGGACTTAAGAGAAGAAGCAAGGGTGAGAAAGCAGGCACTTTCCCTAAACTTTTCGATTTCCGATTAACCCAGCCTGCCTTCCCTTGTCGGGAAAACCGGCTGGCAGGGATTTTAGATTTTTGATTTTGCAGCCCCCTCACAAGCCCAACCTTTCCTCCTGCCAGGGTCGTTTCCCCCTCGTTTTTTGTGCGAAAC
>LSQX01184413.1_pt1 | contig 11693 bp, 12 predicted proteins | sample 654561 | NCBI WGS metagenome assembly LSQX01 (sample SAMN04489861, study PRJNA283612) | anaerobic digester metagenome | isolation source: 4 biogas reactors fed with cattle manure at either 37C or 55C with and... | place: Denmark: Kongens Lyngby | collected 2014 | reverse complement strand
ACCGTAACCCTCTGCGGCAGGGACGGGGCGTCCCTCTCCTCCCGGGAGCGGGGCCGCCTGGTGGGCGTGGTGACCCAGTCCCCTTCCCTGAACTTTCCCTTCACTGTGGAAGAGGTCATCGCCATGGGGAGGCTCCCCCACAGGACGTTCCTCGGGAGTCCCGATGTCCGGGGCCGGGAGGCGGTGCGGAGGGCGGCTGAGGCCATGGAGCTTGAGGACCTGCTGGACCGGCCCCTGACCACCCTGTCCGGAGGGGAGCGCCAGAGGGCCATGATCGCCCAGGCCATCGCCCAGGAGCCCGAGGTGTTCCTCCTCGACGAGCCCTCCTCCGCCCTGGATCCGAAGCACACCCTGGGGCTCTTCCGGTTTCTCCGGCAGGCCGCGGCGGAGGGGAAGACCGTGGCTGCTGCGGTGCACGACATCAACCTCGCGGCGGAGTTCGGCGACTGCGTCTGGATATTGGGCGGGGACGGCCTCGCCGCGTCCGGGAGGGTGAAGGACGTCCTCACCGGGGAGGTGCTTTCCTCGGTGTACGGCGTCTCCTTCGCGCCCCTCGGGCGGGGGGCCGGGGAAGGGGAGCGGGTGCTGTGGCGCGCCGTCTGACCCTTCCGGCCGCTTTCCTCCTTCTGCTCGCGGCCTGCCTTCCCGTCTCCGGGGAGATCCGGATTTCCGACGACAGCGGCAGGACCGTGGTGCTGGAGCAGGCAGCCCGGAGGGTGGTCTCCCTCTACGCCGGGCACAGCGAGAACCTTCTGGCCCTCGGCGCGGGGGACTCAATCGCGGGAGTGTCCGCATCCGACGATCCGGCCCTTTTTCCGGGAGTTCCGGTGCTCCCCATGCGGGCTGACGGGGAGCGCATCCTCGCCCTCCGCCCGGACCTGGTGCTGCTGCGGCCCCAGGGGGAGGCGGCGGCCGCAGGGGTGATCCGGCTCCTGGAGAAGGCCGGCGTGCCGGTGGTCTCCCTGTCGCCCCCCACATGGGAGACCATGGAGGCCTACCTCGCCCGGATGGGAGCCCTCGTGGGCGCGGCGGATCCGGCACGGCCCTGGCGGGAGACGGTGTCCGCCCTGGAGCGCACCGTCCCGGCGGGGAAGCGTCCCAGAGTCTTCCTTGAGAGCGCCTCCCGGGGGCTGATGACCTGTTCTCCCTCTTCCTGGGCCGCCCGGGTGATCGCCCTGGCGGGCGGAGAGAACGCCGCGTCGGACGCGGTGCCCCTCCGTCCCGGGAGCCCCCTGGCCCCGTGGGGAGAGGAGCGTCTGCTTGCCCTTGCCGGGGAGGGGATCGACGTTTACCTCGTGCAGACGGGGGCCATGAACCCCGTGGCGGAGCGGGATGTCCTGGCGCGGCCATGGATTTCCGGTCTCGGGAACGCCCGGATCGTGCTGGTGCCTGAAGAGCGGATAAGCCGACCGTCTCTCCTCCGGCTGGAGGATGGTGTGGAATGGCTTCGGAATGTGCTGTACCCTGAAGGAGGAAAAAAACAGTGAAATTCTGGGGAGTGGGCCTCGGCCCCGGCGATCCCGAACTTGTTACGCTGAAAGCGCTTCGCATTCTCCGGGAGGCCGGGGCGGTGTTCGTTCCCCTGTCGGGAAAGGGGCGGGAGAGCGTCGCCGGCGCCATCCTTGGCGCCCACCTGGACCGGGAGACCATCCCCCTCCATTTCCCCATGGTCCGGGACGATGCCCGAAGGGATGTCCTGCTCCGGGAGGAGCTGCGGAGGACCCGTCCCCTCTGGGAAGGGGCGTCCTCCCTTGCCCTGCCGGTGATCGGGGATTCAGCCCTGTACGCGACAGTCGCCTATCTCCACGACCTCCTGAAGGAGGAGATTCCGGACCTGTCCCTTGGGCTCGTCCCGGGCATTTCGGCCCACTCCCTGGCGTCGTCCCGGGCGGGGCGGTTTCTCGCCCTGGGGGACGAGGCCCTGTCGGTGATTCCCGGCACGGCTCCGGCGGAACGGGTGCGGGCCATGCTCTCTGCGTCGGACGGTGCGGCCATCTACAAGCCGTCGGCCCTCGGCGGGGACCTCCGGTCGGTGGTGGAGTCCACGGGCCCGTGGAAGACCGTCCTGCGGGTGGACCGGGCGGGTATGGAGGACGAGCGGATTCTGGAGGGGGATGCTGCCCTCGCCCCTTCGGGGGAGTACCTGAGCGTGGTGGAGCTGCTCCGCCGGAGATGACCGGCGGGGGAGCGGGGAAGGAGGGGAAGGGATCGTGGCCGTCATCGACTGGACCGGACTGCTGAAGGGCATGGGGCTCCTGGCCCTGTCCGTTTCGGGCGGCCTCGCCCTGGGAAAGGCCATCATCGCCCTGTCCCTCCCCGAACGGCTCCTGGGCTCCCTGCTGCCCCGGCTGCGCCGTCTCCGGATTCCGGCCCAGGCCCTCTTCGCCCTCGGCGTGAGCCTGGGTTCCTCCCGGGCGGGGTCGGCTCTCGTGGCGGAAGCCTACGGCCAGGGAATCCTCTCGGAGCGGGAGGCCCTGTTCGGCACCCTCCTCCAGTCCTTTCCCGGCTACCTGAAGCGGTGGCTCGTTTCCTTCCCCGTGGCGGCAGCCCTCGCCGGGACGGCGGGGGCCATCTACTCCGCGGCCGTGCTGGTCCGGAGCTTCTGCCGCTTCCTGTTCTTCCTGTTCCTGCTCCGTGGGCGGGGGGCCACAGAGAATGAGGAAATCGCCCGCAGCGGAACGGAAGGCCGCAGGGGACGGGAATTCTCCTTCCTCGGAACCCTGGCGAGGACCCTGCCGGCCGCGTGGGCCTTCTACGCCCTGGCGTACCTGGCCACCCCGGCCCTGCAGGAGTTCATCGAGGCCAGGGGAGCGTCCTTCCCGCTGCTTTCGGCGGCGGGGTGGACCGTGGCAGCGGCGTCCTTTGCCCATGTCAACGCGGCCCTCGGCGTGGCGGGGGGAGCCCTGGCGTCGGGGAGCCTGACCACCGCCCAGGCGGTGCTGGCCCTGCTGACGGGTAACATGCTCGCCGTGCTCTCCCGGGTGCTGCGGCAGGACATCGCCTTCTGGATCGGCATTTTCCCGGGGCGGATGGTCCGGTCCCTGTTCCTGTGGAACCTCGTTACCCTGGTGGCCACCATGGCGGCGACGGTGTTCCTGGCGGCACTCCCCGTCCTGTGGGGATGGTAATAACTGGGCGTGGTTATTTCGGCAGCGGGGAGCGTTGCCAGTGCTCGCTTGGGCCGTCGGCGCACATTGTCATCCGTGACAACTGCTCAAGCGATCGACTCGGCTCACTGCGTTCCCCGGTCGCCTGCTTGTGAAACCGACATTATTGTTTATCTGGTATAGAGTTCAGTTGTTTTTGCAGAGAAAGAGAGGCTGATTGCTATGGCGACGAGTGCGGAGTGGTTCACCCGGGCGAAGGAATCCCTCGCCGGGGGAGTGAACAGCCCGGTCCGATGCTGGCGGGGCGTGGGCGGAGATCCCCTGTTCTTTTTCCGGGGGGAGGGCCCCTACCTCTACAGCGTGGAGGGGAAGCGCTACACGGACTACGTGGGGAGCTGGGGCCCCCTCATCCTCGGCCACGGCCACCCCGAGGTGGTGGAGGCCGTCTGCCGGGCCGCCTCCGACTCCACGTCCTTCGGGGCGTGCTGTCCCGCCGAGGTGGAGCTTGCCGAGGAAGTGAAGAGGGTCTTCCCCTCCATGGAGCTGCTCCGGTTCGTCTCGTCGGGGACGGAGGCGGTGATGACGGCCCTTCGGGTTGCCCGGGGGTTTACGGGGCGGGATCTCGTGGTGAAGTTCGAGGGCTGCTACCACGGCCACTCGGACAGCATGCTGGTGAACGCCGGAAGCGGCGCCCTGACCCTAGGGAACCCCGACAGCGGCGGTGTCCCTGCTTCCGTGGCGTCTGCCACGGTGGTGGTGCCCTTCAACGATGAAGAGAAGGTCGCCGAGGCCTTCCGGCTGTTCGGCGGGCGCATTGCCGCAGTGATCGTGGAGCCCTGGGCGGGGAACATGGGCCTGGTGCCTCCCTGCGAAGGCTTTCTGCCCTTCCTGCGGGAGATCACGGAGAAGCACGGCGCCCTGCTGGTCTTCGACGAGGTGATCACCGGATTCCGGGTCCCCGAGGGAGGGGCTCAGCAGAGGGCCGGTATCGTCCCCGACCTCACCTGCCTCGGAAAGATCATCGGCGGGGGGCTTCCCGTGGGGGCCGTGGGCGGCCACCGGGAGGTCATGGAAGTGCTCGCCCCCCTCGGGCCGGTGTACCAGGCAGGAACCCTCTCGGGAAATCCCCTGGCCATGGCGTCGGGGCTGGCGACCCTCGGTGTGCTGAAGCGGGAAGGGGTCTGCGAACGGCTGGATGAGACGGCCGTCCAGCTCGCCGACGGGCTGAAGGATGCCGCCTCCCATGCGGGGATTCCCCTGTCGGTCTCCCGGTTCGGCTCGGTGCTGGGTCTGTTCTTCGCCCTCCGGCTCCCCCGGAACCTCGGGGAGGTCAAGGGAACGGACGGGGCGAAATACCCTCCCTTCTTCCACGGCATGGAGGAGAGGGGCCAGTACTTCGCGCCGTCGCCCTTCGAGGCCGCCTTCGTCTCCCTGGCCCACGGCCGGGAGGTGGTGGAGGAGACTCTCGCCGCCGCCCGGGAGGTCTTTACCTCCCTGTGACCATGCGGGCCACTTCCACGGCGGCGTAGGTGATCAGGATGTCCGCTCCCGCCCTGCGGAGGGCGAGGTGGGCCTCCAGGAGGCCCCTTGGGCCGTCCAGGGAACCGGCGGCAGCAGCGTGGCGGAGCATCATGTATTCGCCGCTCACCAGGTAGCAGGCCAGCGGAAGCAGGGTGGACTCCCGGAGCCGGGAGAGAATGTCAAGATAGAGGAGGGAGGGCTTCACCATGAGGATGTCGGCCCCTTCCTCCTCGTCGAGAAGGGACTCCCGGAGGGCCTCCTTCCAGTTGGTGGAGGCCATCTGGTAGGACCGCCGGTCCCCGAAGGAGGGGGCGCTGCCCGCCGCGTCCCGGAAGGGACCGTAGAAGGCCGACGAGAACTTGGAGCTGTAGCTCATCACCGGCAGGGAGGAGAACCCCCCGTTGTCCAGGGCCCTCCGGATGGCGGCCACCTGGCCGTCCATCATGGCGGAGGGGGCCACCATGTCCGCCCCCGCCCGGGCGTGGCTGAGGGCGATCCGTCCAAGCTCTTTTATGGTGGAGTCGTTGTCCACGGCCCCGCAGTCCGTCAGAAAGCCGCAGTGGCCATGGTCGGTGTACTCGCACATGCAGACGTCGGTGGTGAGGTGGATCTCCCGCCCGTACCGCTCCTTCAGTACCCTGAGGCCCTGCTGCACTGGCTGGTCCTCCGCCCAGGCGGACGACCCCCGGGCATCCTTCCGGGAGGGGAGGCCGAAGAGCAGGAAGGACCGGATCCCCGCTGCCAGGGCGGCGTCCACGGCCTCGTGCAGGCGGTCGGGGGAGATGTGGTCCACTCCGTGCAGGGAGGGAACGGGTTTCCGCACCCCCGTGCCCGGCACCGTGAAGAGGGGAAGGATCATCTGCCTCGGCTCGAGGGAGACCTCCCGCACCATTTCCGCCAGCACGGGGTGCTCCCGCAGGCGGCGCATTCTGTTCGTCAATCCGTTCATAGTCTTTCCTCCGTTGATTTCTTTTTTTTCAGCTCTGACAGCAGCGCGGCGAGAGACTCCAGGGTCGGCTCGCCCATCACGGGGGCCTTCCGTCCCAGGAGGCGTTCCGCGGCTGCTGCGCAGGGCGTTCCCCACCCCACCGGAACCGCACCCTCCGGCAGGGACAGGCCGGTTGTGCTCCAGGCCCGGACCAGGGCGGCGCTGCCGAAGACCACGGCGTCCAGCCCCGTCTCCTCCCACAGGGATTCGTAGCTCTCCCACCCGGGGGGCAGGCATGGGACCATGCGGTAGGCAGGGATGTTGACTGCCTCCGCTCCCCGGGCGCGCACTGCGTCCTCCGGCAGGGGGGACCCCGCCTCGTTCCGGAAGAAGACCACCCGTTCCCGGGGCTGAACCCGTTTGGCGAGCAGGGACGCCAGGGCCTCCGACGTGGAGGGCCGCGCCTCGCCGTCCGCCCTGATGCCGGTCCGGGCGAGGGCTGCCGTGGTTCCCGGGCCGATGGAGGCGATCTTTCCCCGAAGGGTCCGCAGGTCGGTCCTCCGGGAGAGGAGTGCGGCGCCCCGGGGGCTCGTGACCACGATCCAGTCCGCCCGTGCGAGGAGGTCCTCCTCACCGGGGAAAGACAGTTCTTCCTCCGCGAGGAGGGGAAGGCTGAAGCCGTCGGCTCCCAGGCTCTCCAGGAACCGGGCGGTGTCCCAGCTCTCGGGGGCCGGCCGGACCACGGCGACCTTCAGCCCGGCGAGGGGTCCCCGGTCGGGGGAGAGGGCAAGCCCCGCCGTTCCGCCCGCAGTCACCACGGCGGGACCCCGCAGGGCCGAGGGGCTTCCGGACAGGGAAAACCGCAGCGTGGAGGCGCATCCCCACCCGCCCCGGGTGACCGCCGCGCAGGGGGTTTCCGGGGCCATGCCGTTCGCCTCAAGGAACCGGGCAAGGCTGCCCCAGGACGAGGCTCCCATGTAGACCGCCAGGGTGCCTCCCCCTTCGGCGACGGCCTTCCAGAGGGCTTCCCGGGGGGCGCCGTTCTCCTCCGAATGCCCCGTGGCCAGGGTGAGGGAGTCGGCGAGGCCCCGGTGGGTGGGGGGGATGCCCGCCCTCCCGAGACCACCGACAGCGGCGGTGATCCCCGGAGTGTAGGTCCAGGGAATGTCCTCCTTTTCCAGGGCGAGGGCCTCCTCTCCTCCCCGGCCGAAGACGAAGGGGTCCCCTCCCTTCAGCCGGACCACCGTTCCCTTCGCCTTTCCAAGTTCGGCGAGGAGGGCGTTGATCTCCGGCTGTTTCAGGCTCGCCCGGCCCTTCCGCTTGCCTGCGGCGTGGAATTCGCACGTCCGGGGGGCGAGCTGGAGCAGGTCCGGGTGGATGAGGCTGTCGTAGACCACGGCGTCGGCCCGCCGGAGGAGTTCCATGCCCTCAAGGGTGATCCATCGGGGGCCGGCGCATCCCGCCCCCACGAGGTGGACGGTCATGGCCGCCCCTCCGCTCCCGCCAGGCTTTCGGCGAAGAGACGCACCGCTGGGGGCGTCTCCCGGAACCGTTCGCCCAGGGCCGCTCCCGCCCTGGCAGCATCTTCCTCTGTGGTCACGGGACAGGAGCAGGAGAGACGGACGCTCTCCCGGCCGAGGGGGTCGAGAATCTCCGCCTCGAGGACGAGAGCCCGGCCTTCCATGCGGGCGAGGGCGGCGAAGGGGACATGACACCCCACCCCGAGGATTCGAAGCAAAGACCGCTCCGCCAGTGAGCAGAGGAAGGTCTCCCGGTGGGTCACCGAGCGGCCCAGAGAGAAAAGGGGCGAGTCAACGGGCGCTTCCAGGGCGATGATCCCCTGGCAGGGAGCGGGAAGGAAGGGAAGGCTCTCCGCTGTCTCAGGGCGTATTCCCATGCGCTCCAGACCAGCGGCGGCGAGGATGAGGGCGTCGTACAGGCCGTCCTCCAGCTTTTTCAGGCGGGTGGTGAGGTTTCCCCGGATCTCCCGGACGGAGAGACCGGGCCTCATCCGGAGAAGCTGGGCTTTCCGGCGGGGGCTCGACGTGCCCACCACGGCGCCGTCGGGCAGGGTCTCGAGGGTGTGCCCGCCGCTGGAGACAAGCACGTCCCCCGCGGAATCCCGGGGGAGGACCGAGGCGATCTCGAGGCCGTCCCGGCAGCAGGAGGGAACATCCTTGAGGCTGTGGACGGCCCCGTCACCCTTTCCGCCGAGGAGGGCCTCCTCGATGCACCCGGAGAAGGCGCCGCTCCCGCCGAAGGAGCAGAGGGGGCTGACGGTGTCCCGGTCGCCCCGGGTGGACAGGGGAACGATTTCCACGGCCAGGCCCCTCTCCCGGAGCGGGGCGGCCATCCGTTCAGCCTGGAGCAGTGCGAGGGTGCTGCCCCTGGTAAGCAGTTTCATGGGCGGTTCTCCTTTTCTTCAGTCATGCCTTCGAGGCTTCGCAGGAGCCGTTGTTTAAGGGCGGCCGACCCGGCGGGGTCGCCCCCTCCGCTTCCCGCGCCGACCACAAAGCCTTCCCACCGGAACTGGGCCGCCAGGGCCCAGGAACCGGATTCGGGGGCGCCGCAGCAGTTGAGCAGGCACCCCGTCCCCTCCGCCAGCGGGAGGACGTCCGCCGTCTCTTCCGGCGGCAGCGCCAGCAGGGCGAGGCGGTGCCCGAGAAAATCCTCCCGTTCCGCCCTCCGGCGCTCCCACCGGATTTTCCCCGCCGCTGCGAGGGCCTGCAGCTCCGGCACGGCCTCAGGAGAGACGAGGTCCACGGAGGCCCCCCCGTCCAGGAGGGTGCGGATCTTCCGGAGCCCCACGGGACCCCCTCCGACCGCGAGGATGGGTCCAGAAGCCGGGGCGAGGCAGATCATGAGGGAGAAGTTCCCGGGCCGCTGCTTAGTCATCGGCCGGTTCCTCCATGTCGCCGGAGAGAATCTTCCAGAGCCTCCGGGCGTGGGGGTCCGATTCGGCGAAGGCGGGGGAGAGGAGGGCCTTCACCACGCTCCACCCCATGCGGCGGAGGGTTTCCCGGTCGGCGCCGGTCTTTCGGGCCGTGAGCTCCGCCCGTTCTTCCACGATGCGCTCCGCCCGGAGCAGGACGAGGCGTTTGTAGGTCTCCGCCGAGAGGGCAGTGAGCTCCGCGCAGACGGACCGGGCCGCCTCGGCGGCCTCGCTCTCGAGCCGCCGGAGCTGTGTGCGGTATTCGGCCGTAATCTTTGCCGCCTCCACGGCGAGATCGTCCATGGCCAGGAGGAAGGGAGAGGCTGCTGCGCTGCGCTCCACCTGGGGAGGGGAGCCGAGGTCGAAAATCCGCTGGTCCTCCCGCCGTTCGGCAAGGGAGAAGAGGGGTTCCGGGGCTCCCGTGCAGAAGAAGAGGGCACCGAAGGCCGCCGCCTGGTCCCGCCATTCCTCCCAGGGAAGAAAGGGCACTCCCAGGGTCTCCGCCAGGGAGCGGCCCCGCCCGGGAGAGCGGTTGGTCACCGACACCGGGACGGCGAGCCCGGCAAGGACCCGGGCCGTTTCCTCCCCCATCTCCCCCGCCCCCACGACCAGGGACGGAACGGAGGGGAAGGAGGGGTGCTCCCGGAGTTTTTCCGCCATGAGCCGGGGCACGGAGGGTTCCCGGCCGGGGTGGTAGCAGGTCCGCAGAAGCTTGGCCATCCGGAGGCAGCCCTGGAAGAGCCGGTGGAGCCAGGGCCCGCAGAGGTCGCCCGCTCCCCCGTAGCTCTCCCGGACCTGGCCCACGATGGAGGACTCGCCGCAGGCCATGCTTTCCAGGCCGAGGAGCACCCGGAGGAGGTGGAGCACCGCTTCCTCTCCGGAGAGCGTCCGGGCCCGGTGGTGGAGTATTTCCTCCGGCACGGTACCCCCCGGGGGCAGGCGGAGGTAGATTTCCGTCCGGTTGCAGGTGGCCACGGGGACCGCCTCGAGGATGCGCCCGTTATCCCTGAGGGCCGGGAGGGAGAGCCAGACTTTTTTCGCACTGTCCCGTTCGGCGGTGGAGGCGGCCGTGTAGTCCAGGGAGAGGCAGAGGAGACTCTTCATGCGTCCGTCCCCCCTTCTCCCGCCCGCTCCGCCCGGTAGCCCCTCCGGTCCAGCAGGAGGTTCCCCACGCGCTCCACCGACGACCCGGGAAGAAGCAGGAGGGTGCGCATGTCCACGCCGTCCGCCGACAGGTCTTCCAGGGGGAGCCTCCGGGATGATGCGCCGGGCCGTCCGGCGTCCCTGACGAGGTGGACTTCCCCATAGCCGGCGGCGCCGAAGATCTCCCGCACCGCTGCCAGCTTTTCCTCCAGGTTCCGCTTCACCGGGTTGTACAGGGCGGCGGTGAGGCCCGACCGGGCGGCGCCCTCCAGGGCCTGGCGGACGTTCTCCCATGGCTGGAGGTAGTCGGACAGGGAGAGGAGCACCAGGCCGTTCACGTAGGGGGCCCCGGTCATGAGGCCTGCGGCCTGGGCCGCGGTAACCCCCGGGACCACCGACGCGGGGACGCGCCCCCTGGCCGTGCGGAGGGCGAGGGCGGCGAGGCCGAAGAGCACCGGGTCGCCCCCGGAGAGGAGAACCACCCTGTTCCCCTCTCCGGCGAGGGAGACGGCCCGCTCAACCCGCTTCTCCTCCTCCCCCATGGAGTAGGTCTCCACGGTCTTCCCGCGGAGCCAGGCAGGGGGAAGAAGGTCCGCGTAGAGGCGGTATCCCACCACGGCGTCGGCCTCCCGGAGAACCTGCCGTCCCTCGAGGGTGAGGTACTTCCCGTCCCCCGGGCCCGTGCCGAGGACGGTGAGCTTCCCCCCCTCCCTTCGCGAAAGGAGGGAGAAGGCAGCGGTGACACCATCGGAGGCGGTCCGGCTGCCCAGGAGAAGCCCCGCCGACGCGGCGCATGGCTCCGCCACGCCGGGAAGGCCGAGATGGCGGGAGGCCGCCGAGGGGGTGAAATCCCCGTCAAGGGAGAGGATCTCCTCCCGGTCCACCACGATAAGGGGGATGCCCAGCTCTCCGGCGAGGGCCGAGAGGCCCGGTTCGTCCCGCTTCTCCTCCACGGTACGGATCTCCGCCAGGCTTTCTGCCAGGAGTCCTTCCGCCTCCAGGGCCCCGAGAAGCACCCTGCGGAGGGTATCGGCATCCGTTCCTCTCCGGCAGCCCATGCCGGCGGCGACGCACCGGGGAACAAGCTGGACCTGCCGGGGGGCGAGGTCCCTTCGGTAGGGGGAGAGGATGACCGAAGCCTCGCCGGAAGACGGGGCTGGGCGGTATTCCTCCGGCAGGGGGGGCAGGGAGGCGGGCACGTCGGTCCACCAGGTGAGGGCGCCCTCTTCAAGGAGGGCCCGGTTCACTCCCGGCAGGGCTTCCCTGCCCAGGAGCTTCCAGCCCCGGCGGGAGGCCAGGAGGTCCGGGGCGGTGAGGCCGGCCCGGTCGCTGCTGGTGGTGAGCAGGAGGGAGGCTCCGGCCCGCCCGGCGATCCGCTCGGCGAAGTCCCTTCCTCCTCCGAGGTGGGAGCCCGTGACGGGGAGGACCGTGGAGCCGTCCTCGGTGACCACGAGGACCGCGGGGTCCGTCTCCTTGTCCCGGAGATGGGGTGCCGCCGCCCGGACCGCCACGCCGAGGGAGGAGACGAAGACCAGGGCGTCCGCCCCTGTCCACCACCGGGCGACCGTTTCGGAGAGGGTGCCGGGGGCCACCCTGACCACCGTCTCGTCCGGTCCTTCGGCGAGCCGCCCGGCCAGGGCCTCGCCGGGAGCGGAGAAGCAGAAAAAGACGGTCGTCATTCCGATCCCTCCCGGCATCCGTGGGAGAAGGAGGGTGAATAGAGGAGGCTGCGGGCGTCCGTCGAGGCGAGGCAATCCCCTGCGATGATGAGGGCGTGGCGGGTGATTCCGTGCTGCCTCATGAGGGCGGGGAGTTCCGAGAGGGGGGCGGTGAGGATCTTTTCGTCCTCCCAGGAGGCCCGGTAGACGCACGCCGCCGGGGTGCGGGGGGAGAAGCCCCCCTCCACGAGGTCTTCCGCCACGGCTTCGGCCTGGTCGGCGCTCAGGAAGACCACCATGGTGGTCCCGACGGCGGCGAGGCGGCGAAGGTCCTCCTCCGGGGGCACAGGCGTCCGTCCGGCCCTGCGGGTGCAGATCACCGTCTGGTTTCCCCCGGGAACGGT
>LSQX01132934.1_pt1 | contig 11693 bp, 7 predicted proteins | sample 654561 | NCBI WGS metagenome assembly LSQX01 (sample SAMN04489861, study PRJNA283612) | anaerobic digester metagenome | isolation source: 4 biogas reactors fed with cattle manure at either 37C or 55C with and... | place: Denmark: Kongens Lyngby | collected 2014 | reverse complement strand
GTGGCGGCGGCCGTGGGGCTGCGCGACGGCCGGGTCTGCTTGACCGCCGGCGGCACGGAGGCGGATAATCTGGCCATCTTAGGCGCGGTCGGCGCCAGGGCGGGCAACATCGTGCTGAGCGCGCTGGAACACCCGGCGGTGCTGCGCGCGGCGCAGGCGCTGGGCGAGCGTGTGCAGGTGCGCATCTGCCCGGTGCGCGGCGGTGTGGTGCACAGCGACGATCTGGCCGCATTGGTGGACGCCGATACGCTGCTGGTCAGCGTGATGCATGTGAGCAATGAGACGGGCGCGCGCAACGACATTGCGGCGCTGCGCGCGGCGGTCAAGGCCGCCAACGCGCGCACGCTGTTTCACAGTGATGGGGTGCAGGCCTTTTTGCGCGAGCCGGTGGCCATGCACGCCTGCGCGGTAGACCTCTACAGCGTAAGCGCCCATAAGGTGCACGGCCCGCGCGGCGTGGGTGCGCTGTGTATTAAAAAGAACATTCATCTGCAGCCCTGCATGCATGGCGGCGGGCAGGAATACGGCCTGCGCAGCGGCACGCAGAACGTGCCGGGCATCGCCGCCTTTGGCGCGGCGATAGCGCAGTGGAGCAGCCAGGGCGATGTGTACCGAGCCAATATCCAAAAGATTGGGTGCTCGCTGCGGGCGGCGCTGGCCGCGCTGGAAGGCGCGCGCATCAATAGCCCGGCCGACGCCGATTGGGCGGCGCATATACTCAGTGTCAGCTTCCCCGGGCTGCGGGGCGAGGTGCTGCTGCACGCGCTGGCCGAGCATGCGGTGTTGGTGGGCACGGGGTCGGCCTGCTCGGCGCGCGCCGGCAAGCCCAACAGCACCCTGCTCGCGCTGGGGCTGGATACGCAGACCGCCCGCGGCACCATACGCATCAGCGTGGGGGCGCATAGCACCCCGGCTGATGCCCAACGCCTGCTTAATGCGTTGCAGGCCGTGCTGCCGGGGCTGTACGCCCTGATTAGAAAAAGGAAATAAACCGATATGGCACAGGTATTACTGGTTCGATATGGCGAGATCCATCTTAAGGGGCTGAACCGCCCCTTCTTTGAACGTATGCTGATGCGGCGCATCCGCGAGGCGGGGGCGGCCGTATGCCCGTTTGAATTGCGCGGCGATCAAGGGCGTTTTTTTATCACCGACTTTGACCCGGCGCACACGCAGGCGCTGCTGCAAGCCGTCTGTGGTGTGTTTGGCGTACACAGCGCGGGCGCGGCCGTGGCCTGCGACGCCCACCTGCCGCAGATTGAAAGCCAGGCGCTTGCCTTTGTGCGCGCGCAATACCCGCAGGGCGGCGCCTTTAAGGTCGAGGCGCGCCGGGGCGATAAGCACTTCCCTATGACCAGCCCACAGTTGGCCGCGCATTTGGGTGCGCTGGTGCTGCAGCATCTGCCCGGCACCCGTGTCGACCTGCACAACCCCCAGTGGAAGCTCTGCGTCGAGGTGCGTGACCGCGCCTATATCTATTCGCATTTTGAACCCGGCCCAGGCGGCATGCCGGTGGGGTGCGCAGGCCGGGCGATGCTGCTCCTATCCGGCGGGATCGATAGCCCCGTGGCGGGGTATATGATCGCCCGGCGCGGCGTCGAGTTGCAGGCGGTATATTTTGATAGCCCGCCGCACACCAGCGCCCGCGCCCGCCGCAAGGTGGAGCGCCTGGCGGCGATACTGGCGCGCAGTTGCGGCGCGATACGCCTGCATGTGGTGCGCTTTACCGACGTGCAGGAAGCGCTGCTGAAAAACTGCCGCGAAGAATACCTGACTCTGCTTATGCGCCGGTGCATGATGCGCATTGCCGAGCGCCTGGCCGAGCACAACGATTGCCTGGCGCTGGTAACCGGTGAGGACTTAGGCCAGGTGGCCAGCCAGACAGCGCAGTCCATCGCCGTCACCAACGCGGCGGTGGCGTACATACCGGTATTGCGCCCGCTGATCGCCTTTGATAAGACCGAGATCATCGACCGGGCGCGCGCCATCGGCACGTTTGAAACATCCATCGAGCCGTATGAGGATTGCTGCACGCTCTTTGTGCCGCGCCACCCCAACACCAAGCCCAAGCTGGTCTGGGTGCTCAACGAGGAGCGCAAGCTGGATATCGACGCGCTGTGCGCCGCGGCGCTGGCGCAGACCGAACAGATACTGATCACGCCCGACACCCACAGCCCTGAGGAGCGACCATGAACCTCAAGCAATGGCTGGCCGGTTTTGGCGACAACCCCGAAACCGCGCGCAACATCACCTATTGGCATACCCAGCCGGCGCAGGACGCTGTCTTTGCGCCCTTTCCGGATGACTTGGATGCGCGCATAACCGGCGCGCTGCAACGGCGCGGCATCAGCCGCCTGTACAGCCACCAGCGCGCCGCGGTGGACGCCGCGCGCGCCGGGCACGACGTGACGGTGGTCACCCCCACCGCCAGCGGCAAGACGCTGTGCTACAATCTGCCCGTACTGCAGGCCATCGTGCGGGAGCCTTCGGCGCGGGCGCTGTATATATTCCCCACCAAGGCGCTGGCGTATGACCAGATGAGCGAGCTCTACGAGCTGGTGGATGAGGCCGGTCTGCCCGTCAAAACCTACACCTACGACGGCGACACGCCCCCGGCCGCCCGCGCCGCCGTGCGCCAGGCCGGGCATATCGTGGTGACCAACCCCGATATGCTGCACAGCGGCATATTGCCCCACCATACCAAATGGGTCAAGCTCTTTGAGAATCTGCAGTTTATCGTGATCGACGAGATCCATATCTACCGGGGGGTGTTTGGCAGCCATATGGCCAACGTCATGCGCCGCCTGCTGCGCATCTGCGCCTTTTATGGGGTGCGACCGCAGATCATCTGCTGCTCGGCCACCATCGCCAACCCGGGCGAACTGGCGCAGCGCATCAGCGGCCGCCCCATGCAGCTGATCGAGCGCAGCGGCGCCCCCGCAGGGGAGAAGCACTTCCTCTTTTATAACCCGCCGGTGATCAACGACCAACTGGGCATACGCAAAAGCTGCGTGCAGGAAGCCCGCCGTGTCGCCGCCGACCTGGTGGCCAACGGTATATCCGCCATCGTCTTTACGCGCTCGCGCGTGCATATGGAGGTACTGCTGACGCACCTAAAGCGCATCGTGCAGACGCGCTTAGGCTCAAGCGAGCTGGTGCGCGGCTACCGCGGCGGCTATCTGCCCACCGAGCGGCGGGCGATCGAGGCCGGCCTGCGCCGGGGCGATGTGCGCGCCGTGGTCAGCACAAACGCGCTGGAGCTGGGCATCGACATCGGCTCGCTCGATGCGTGCGTGATCTGCGGCTACCCGGGTTCCATCGCCTCGACCTGGCAGCAAAGCGGCCGCGCCGGCCGCCGGCAGGGGGTGGCCGCTACGATCTTTATCGCCAACTCCAGCCCGCTGAACCAGTTTATCATGCGCCACCCCGAATATTTTTTAAGCCAGCCGCCGGAAAATGGGCTCCTCAACCCCGATAATCTGTATATCCTGATCAGCCACATCAAATGCGCCGCCTTTGAGCTGCCCTTTGTGCAGGGGGATACCTACGGCGCTCAGGATATCGAGCCGATACTGCGCTTCTTGCAGGACGCGGGCGTACTGCGCCTGGCCGGCGGCGCTTGGCATTGGTCGGCTGAAGAATTCCCCGCAAGCGAGATCGGCCTGCGCTCGGCCAGCAATGAGAACTTTGTCATCGTCGACACCACGCAGCCCACGCACCGCGTGATCGGCCAGATGGATCGCTACACCGCCCCCATGCTGCTGCACGACGAGGCCATCTACCTGCACGAGGGCGCGCAGTACCAGGTGCAAAAGCTGGACTTCCCCAATAAAAAGGCGTTTGTCAAGGCGGTGGACGTTAACTATTACACCGACGCGGATCTATCCGTCAACCTGCGCGTGCTGGATTGTATGCGCGAGCGGCCGGGTTCCATCGCCACCGCCGGCAGCGGCGAGGTGCTGGTCAGCTCCATCGTCACCATGTTCAAAAAGATGCACATGGATACGCACGAGAATCTGGGCTGGGGGCGCGTACACCTGCCCGAGCTGGAGATGCACACCACCGCCTGCTGGCTGGCGATGCAGGATTCCCTCTTTACCGGTGAGGATAAGCAGGTCGACTCGACCCTGCTGGGGGTGGCCAACCTGCTGGGCAACATTGCGCCCGTCTATCTGATGTGCGACCCGCAGGATATCCGCGTGTACCCGCAGACGCGCTCACCCTACACGCATAAGCCGACGCTGTTTATCTACGACACATTGCCCGGCGGCGTGGGGCTTTCCGACAAGCTGTATGAGCTTTTTGGCGAGGTGTTGCGCCAATGCCTGGATATGCTGCGCGCCTGCCGCTGCCCGGCGGGCTGCCCGTCCTGCGTCGGGCCGGAAGGGGCGGACAAGCGCGGGGTGCAGCGCCTGCTGCAGGTGCTCTGTGCCGATGAGCAGCCTTGAGCAAAAGCTGCGCTTGATGCAGCGCGATATGCAGGCATACGCACCCGCTCCCCCGCAGGTGCAGTGGAACGCGCCCAGCGACCGCGCCGCATGCCTGATTGAGCGCCATGAGCATCCTGTTTCAGAGGTCTGCCCGGTAGGCTTTGCCGATATTGGCGGCTCGGCGCTGGCGTTGCTGTGCGGCGCGCAGGCGCAGGGCTTTGCGTTGGAGCGGGCGCTCTTTTTGGATACCGAGACTACCGGATTGGCCGGCGGGGCGGGCACGGTGGCGTTCCTGATCGGCACGGGGTATGTGCGCGGCGAGCGCTTGATCACCGAGCAATATATGATGCGCGATTATGATCAGGAAAACGAAATGCTTCTGCGCCTGTGCGAGCGCCTGCAGGGTTTTGATACGCTGGTAACCTTTAACGGCAAGTCGTTTGACATACCCATACTGCAGGCGCGCGGCATCATCAACCGCCTGCGCCTGCCGTTTGCGGGCATGGCGCATATCGACCTGCTGCACGCGGCGCGGCGCTTATATAAATTGCGCATCGGCCGCTGCAACTTGGGCGCGCTCGAGGAGCATATACTCGGCGCGGCGCGCCAGGCGGATATCCCCGGCGCGCTGGTGCCGACGCTGTTCTTTGAATATCTGCAAAGCGGCGACTTTGAGCCTATGCGCGCCGTCATGCGCCACAATCTGGACGATGTGCTGTCCATGCTGCGCCTGCTGGGGCGGATGTGCGCGGACATCCACCTGCCCGCTCGGCAACTGCACGCGCAGGATCTGTACAGCCGCGCGCGGCTGCACATCCGCCGGGGGGATACGGCGCAGGCCATCGCCGCGCTGGAGTTGTGTGACCTGCCGCAGGCTCGCCAGCAGTTGCTGGTGCTGTATCGCCGGGCAGGTCGGCCGCGGCAGGCGCTGGCCGTTTGCCGCCGCATGATCGACGCGCAGGAGGGCGCGCTTTTCCCGCTGATCGAGGCGGCCAAGCTCTGCGAGCATACCCTGCGCGACCTGCCACAGGCTTATCTATACGCGCGCCAGGCAGCCAGCCTGCAGGCGCGTTTTGGCGCGGTACAAGCGCCGGTGCAGCGGCGCATTGAGCGCCTGCAGCGCAAGTTACACATAACCAAGGAGGATTAGACATGGGTTGGCTTGGCAATTTTTACGGTAGCATGGGGCGTTATTATCACGCCCGCGACAATATGGATCAGGCGGAGCATTACTACGCCAAGGCCGATCGCGCTGGCACGAACAACGCCAACAATATCGGCACATACGGCGTATTGCTGCTGCGCACTGGCCGCTTTGAGCAGGCGCTTGCGCAGTTTGATAAGGCGCTGAGCATCAAGGGCGTGGAGCAGCGCCTGCGCAATATGATACGCATCAACCGGGCGCTGGCGTATTTTCGCCTGGGCAACACCGAAAAGGCGCTCGTCGCGCTGGAGGATATCCACGCCAACATGCCCTGCCAGCGCTCGTATCAATCGCTGGGGTTTATCTACACCGCCGCGGGGATGTTTGACAAGGCCGAGCCCTTTAATCTGGCGGCGGTCGAGTACGACCCGGAGGATTATGTCGTGCTGGATAATACCGCCCAGATGTACATCGCCATGGGTCGGTGGGATAAGGCCAGAGACTATCTCGCCCGCGCGCTCGAGCAGCGCAGCGGCCAGAGCGATATCCTCTACCACAAGGGGTTGATCCACGAGCACGACGGCGAGCCGGATGAGGCCATCGCCTGCTATGAGGAGGCGCTGACCAAAAAGATGGACGCCCTAAACGACGTCACCCCCGAGAAACTGCGCGCACGCATAGCCGCCATCCGCAGCGGCGCGCCCCAATAGCCATGCAGCGCCCGGATACGGAGGCATCCGCCATGCAGCAAGTTCGGCAACTGCTGGCCGCGCACGGCGCGCAATACCCCCGCCTGCAACCGCAGGATGCTATTAAGCTGCTCTACCAAAACGAATTTGGCGGCGGGCATATCATCCCCGATGCGCAGGCCAGCCTGCGCCGCCTGCAGCAGGAGAGCGCCGCCCTCACCGCGGACGATACCGCCCCCTTAACCGAGGACATCGGCAACGGCCTTTGCCGCCTGCATCTGCGCGCGGCTCTGGCGCGCGGGTACGCGCTGGCGGCCATCAACCGCGTCTTTGTGGCCGGTGCGCAGATTGTCACAGGCGATAGGGCGAGCTTTGCGGCCAAGCTTGCGGTGCTGCGCCAGCTTACGCAGGCCGGGGCGATGCCATTTACTGCAGATGAACTAGAGGCCGTATTGCAGCCCTACGAGCAAGCCGGCTGCCCCATGCTCAGCCACAGCGAGCCTTACCGTGCGGCATACGCCCCCGCGTACCGGCTCGTGCTGCGGCGGCATGTGCAAATTTTGGATGTTTGCCAGTTGATCGAGACGCATCTGGCGCGCCAAGAGCGCCTGGTCGTGGCGATAGACGGGCGGTGCGGCTCGGGCAAGACGACGCTGGCGCAGGCTATTGCCGAGCTGTATGATGCGGCCATCGTGCATATGGATGATTTCTTTTTGCCCCCGCAATTGCGCACGGCGCAGCGCCTGGCCGAGCCGGGCGGCAACGTGCATGTCGAGCGATTCGCGCAGGAGGTACTGCCCGCTCTGCGCAGTGGCGGCGCCTGGCATCACCGCGTGTTTGACTGCGCCGTGATGGCTTACGAGCCCCAGCCGCGGCACATCCCCGCCCGCCCCGTAACCGTGGTGGAAGGCTCCTACAGCCTGCACCCGCAACTGGCCGGGGCGTATGACCTGCGTATCTTTACCACCTGCTCGCCGCAGACCCAGCAGCAGCGCATCCGCAAACGCGATGGCGAGGCTATGCTGCAGCGCTTCATCGCCGAATGGATACCGATGGAGGAGCGGTACTTCCGGGCGTATGCCATAGAGCAGACCTGTGACTACATACACCATACCTGAGCGGTTGCTTGCGCCGCGGCATACACTGCCGGGTGCACCCCGGCCCCTTTACCCTATTGACAAGCGCGCCCCACACAGGCTATGATGCAGGTGGCTCGCCACGAAGGCCAGCCCCATAGCCCGATGGGATGGAAAAGCTACGAAGGCTTTTGACCCTGCTGAAGCAGGCGGCCTGCGTGGCTTTATTTTTATCATAGGGGGTTGTGTGATGAACAAAACACGAAAGCTTGTCCTTACCGCTCTGTTTCTGGCGCTGGGGGTTGTGTTGCCGCTTGCGCTGCACGCCATACCCAATGCGGGCAGTATATTCCTGCCGATGCATCTGCCGGTGCTGCTGTGCGGGCTGATCTGCGGCTGGCCGTTTGGGCTGGCCTGCGGGGTATTGACGCCGCTGCTCTCCAGCCTGCTGACGGGGATGCCGCCGGCGGCTTATCTGCCCAGCATGGTCTTTGAGCTGGCCGCATATGGCCTGGTGGCCGGGCTGCTATTGCGGTTTGTGCGCACCAAGAGCGCGGCTGCCGACCTGTACATCGCGCTGGTCGGCGCCATGCTGGCCGGCCGGGTGGTGTATGGCGCGCTCAACGCGCTGATCTTTCGAGCGGGCGATTATTCGTTGGCGCTGTGGCTGACGGCCTCGTTCGTAACGGCGCTGCCGGGCATCGTGATACAACTGGTGCTGATACCGATACTGGTCGCCGCCCTGCAAAAGTTCGGGCTGATCGAGCGGCGCTACGGCGCCCCGTCGCTGGGCGCGTAAGACCTGCCCGTTGCAATCGTCTCTGTCGGCGCCCCCGCCTGCTGCAAAGCGGCGCGGGGGCGCTGTTATGTTAAGGGCATATAAAGTTTTTGCAATAGTGTTTTTACAGTAGAACGGTTCATTTTCCCGCGGGTTTGGGGTAAAATAGGTTCTATGACGAAAAATGATGTATTACAACAAATTGTAGAGCGCAACCATCCGGTCAAACTGCGTGCGCTGGCCAAGACCCTATCCATGGCGGAGGCACAGCTGCGCCCGCTGATCGACGAGCTATGTGCCGACGGGGCGCTGATCCTGACGCGCAAGCAGACAGTGGGCACGCCGCAGATGCTGGGGTATATGCCGGGCACGCTGCGCATGAGCGCATCGGGCAGCGCCTTCTTTATCCCGCACGAGGGGGAGGAGGACTTCTTCGTGCGCGCCCGGCTTGACGCCATACACGGCGACCAGGTGCTGGCGCAGGTGGTAACCCAGCCCTACGACAACCGCTTAGGTGAGGTGGATATCACCCGCGTGCTGGCGCGCGATCGGCAGACGCTGGTCGGGCGCTTCCGGCGCGAGGCATCCGGCGCGTGCCTGGTGCGGCCGGACGAGCAGCGCCTGGGCTTTGATGTTGCTATCCCCACGGGCAAGGAGCGCGGCGCGTACGACGGCAGCAAGGTGCTGGTGCGGTTATTGAGCTACCCCTCGCAGCATACGGCGGCGCAGGGCGCGGTCGAGCAGGTGCTGGGCATGGCCGGCGACCCGGGGGTGGATATCGCCAGCATCGTGGCGGATATGGGCATCCCCGACACCTTCGCGGCCGAAACGCTGAACCAGGCGCAGCATATGCAGGCGGCCATCACGCCCCAGGAGATGACCCGGCGCACCGACCTGCGCGATACGGTCATCTTCACCATCGACGGCGCGGATGCTAAGGATCTGGACGACGCCGTATCCATCGAGCCGCTGGCGCAGGGCGGCTGGCGGCTGGGCGTGCATATCGCCGATGTGGCGCATTATGTCCGACCCGGCGCGCCCATTGACAACGAGGCCTGGCAGCGCGGCAACAGCGTGTATCTGCTCAATACGGTCATCCCCATGCTGCCGGAGCAGCTCAGCAACGGCTTGTGTTCCCTGCACCCGGGGGAGGATAAGCTGACCCTGTCCTGCATCATGGAGTTTGACGAGCGCGGCCGCCGGCACGATGCCAGCCTTGCGCGCAGCGTTATCCGCAGCCATATGCGCCTGACCTACGACCAGGTCAACGCCGCGCTGGAAGATCACGACCCGGCCGCCCGCGAGCAGTTGGCCGCCGTGCTGCCGCAGTTGGAGCAGCTCGATGCCCTGCGCGAGGTGCTCTATGCCCAGCGCGTTGCGCGCGGCTCGCTCGAGCTGGATATTGACGAGGCGCGCATCGATGTGGATGCGCAGGGCGTCCCCACCAGCATCAGCAAACGCTACCGTGGCCGCGCCCACCGCTTAATTGAGGAAATGATGCTCGCCGCCAACGAGGCGGTCGCCCGCCTGCTGGGCGATGCGCATCTGCCCGTGCTGTATCGCGTGCATGAGCAGCCCGATGCCCAGCGCATGCAGGAACTGGCGATATTCCTAAACAACCTGGGTTATCGGCCGCGAGGGCTGCGCGGCGAGGTTAAGCCCCGTGCGCTGCGCGCGGTGTTGGACGCCGCCCACGGCACCAAGCACGAGGCCATTGTCAGCCGCGTATTGCTGCGCAGCTTAAAAAAGGCGCGCTACAGCGATGATAACTATAGCCATTTTAGGTTGGCCAGCACCGACTATTGCCATTTTACATCGCCCATACGCCGCTACCCGGATCTGATGATACACCGGCAGGTCGCCATGCTGCTCGATGCCGATACCGAGCCGATAACGGTGTCCGACATGTATCTGGATACCTGTGTAAGCGCGGCGGCGCAAGCGTCTACCTGCGAGCGGCGCGCGCTGGAGGCCGAGCGCGCCGTGGAGGCGCTCAAGATGGCCGAATACATGCACGCCCACATCGGCGAGGAGTTCGATGGGGTGATATCCGGCGTGACCGACTTTGGCCTGTTTGTGGAGCTGCCCAACCTGGTTGAGGGGCTGGTGCGCATGAGCGATCTGCACGACGACTACTATATACACGATAAAAAGAGCTACGCACTCTATGGTCGCAGTAGCGGCCGGCGCTATGCGCTGGGCGATAGCATACGCATTCTTGTGCAGGCGGTGGATGTACCGGCCAGGCAGATATCCTTTGGGTTGGCGGGGCGCGCGCAATAGCCCCGCCGGATTTGACAACGTAGACGAATTTAACCAAAGGGTGATTGACAGCTTATCCTGTATAAATTATGATAAACGTCAATATTTATACGACCGGAGGTCAGCCAATGAGTTGGTTTTTCACGAAAAGCGTAGATTTTTATCGACAAAATCGCCCTGATCATTTGCTGACCCAATACGGTTCGCCCCTGTATGTATACAACGAGCAGGTGCTGCGTGAGCGCTGCCGCGACATGAAGAACCTGGTTGATTCGCCGCTGTTTGGCGTCAACTATTCGACCAAGGCCAACAGCAATTTGACGCTGCTGAACATCATCCGCGAGGAGGGGCTGGACGCCGACGCCATGAGCCCCGGCGAGATCCATGTGCTGCTGCAGGCGGGCTTTAAGCCCGAGCAGATCTTCTACATCTGCAACAATGTATCGGTGGAGGAAATGGCCTACGCCGTGGAGCGCGACATCTGCGTCAGTGTCGATTCGCTGAGCCAGCTTGAGCTGTTTGGGCGCGCGTTTGCAGGCAGGCGCGTGGCGGTGCGCATCAACACCGGGCACGGCGCCGGGCACAATGAGAAGGTCGTCACCGCCGGCAAGAAGACCAAATTTGGCGTCAACGACGACCAGATTACAGATATCAAGGCATTGGTCAAACGATATTCGCTGCGCCTGTGCGGGCTGAACCAGCATGTGGGCAGCCTGTTTATGGAGGGCAGCGCGTACCTGGCGGGTGCGCGCCTGTTGATGGAGCTGGCGCTGGAATTTGACGATCTGGAATTTATCGACCTGGGCGGCGGCTTTGGTATATCCTATTATAAGCAGGCGGGCGAGGGGCCGATGGATCTGGCGCCCCTGTCGCGCGAACTGACTGAACTCATTCAGAATTTTCAGCATCGCTGCGGCCGGCCGGTGCACTGCAAAATAGAGCCGGGCCGCTATATCACTGCCGAATGCGGTGTATTGCTGGGCAACGTGTTGGCGCGCAAGGTTAATTCCGGCGTGACCTATGTGGGCACTGACCTAGGGTTTAATGTGCTTCAGCGGCCGATTATGTACGACGCGCATCACGAGGCCGAAATATATCGCGACGGCGTGTGCCTGGAAGGCGACCACGAGACCGTCACCGTCGTGGGCAATATCTGCGAGAGCGGCGATAAGCTGCTCAAGGCGCGCAGCTTGCCGCGTATGCAACTAGGCGATGTCATCGCCGTGATGGACGCCGGCGCGTACGGTTACAGCATGGCATCCAACTACAACAACCGGCTGCGCCCGGCCGAGGTGCTCATCGGTCTGGATGGCC